>Ga0306923_10002187_pt1 | contig 17794 bp, 14 predicted proteins | sample sta12Can44000108_FD_203841 | JGI IMG/M metagenome (GOLD analysis project Ga0306923, IMG submission 203841) | Lab enrichment of tropical soil microbial communities from Luquillo Experimental Forest, Puerto Rico - statanox.12C.anox.44.000.108 (v2)... | ecosystem: Environmental > Terrestrial >... | reverse complement strand
CCTGGTGCTCGACGAGGCCGACCTGCGCGCCGCCGTCGCCGCGACCGCGTGTGCCGAAGAGGAACGGGCGCTTGCCGCGATCCCGCCCGGCGCGCTGGGTTCATCGCCGCCGCCGGCCGCGCCCGCGGCGGTCATGCCGCCGGTGCCCGGCGCGGCGGCGCTGAGAGCCGCCGCCGAGCGGGAGCAAGAGCGGCTCGGCCGGCTGGACGCGCTGCGTGCCGTCGCCCAACGGGCGGCCACGGAGGACCAGGCGGCCGGGACCGCGCGCACACGGGCCGCCCAGCTGGAGATCGCGCACAGCGGCGCCGCGACGGCGGCGGAACAGCACCTCGAGGCACGTCCGCAAGCCGCGCGAGCCCGCGACGCCGCCAGTCAGGCGGCCGCCGATTCGCCGGCCGCCCAGGTGGCGGCGGACACCGCCCGCCGGGTGGCGGCCGACGCGGCCGACCTGGTCAGCGAACGCGCTAAGCGGGGCCGCCTAGACAAGGCGCACGTGGCCGCCCGGGAGAAAGCGGTTGACCTCAAGGACGCAGCGCTGCGGATACGCGAGGCACGCATCGACGGCATGCGCGCCGAACTGGCCGCCACGCTCGTCGCCGGCACTCCGTGCCCGGTCTGCGGCTCCCTCGACCACCCGGAGCTCTGCGAGCTGTCTGGCGAGCTGGTCACCCGAGAGCAGGAGGACGCCGCGAACGCGGCCGCCGACAAGGCCAGCCAGGCGGCCGACAGAGCGGGCCGGGAAGTCGCCGCCGCCGACGCGGTGATCGACAGGCTCACGCATGGCCTCACGGACGCGGGCTTCGCCGTACCGGACGACGACGCGGACCTCGCCATCGCCGCCCGGCAGGCCGAAGCCGACGCGAGCCGGCTGCAAGCCGAGGCCGCCCGGCTCGACGAAGCCGCCGCCGCCCTCGACGACCTGCAGCGCGGCCTCGAAGCCCTCGACGAGGCCATCGCGGAGGCCGAGCGCACACAGGTGGAGTTCGCCGAGCAGCGCGCCGCGGCGCTTACCGAGGCGGCCGCGGCCGCCGAGCGCGCCGTCGGCCATCGCGCCGAACTGAGCGCCCAGCTCGACGGCGCACCCGACCTGGAAGCCGCCCTCGCCGCCGCGCGGCAGCTAGCCGAGGCCCTCATCGGCGCCGCCGACGCCGCGGACGAGAGCACGCGGACGGCGGCCGAAGCTCGGGACGCGACCGAGCGCGCGATCCACGCGGCGCTTGGCGCCGGCTTCGGAGCCGCGCGGGCAACAGGTGACCTGGGCGGCGATCCGGCCGGCCGGGACGCGATCGCGGCCGGCCGGGACGCGATCGCGGCGGGCAGGGCGGCGTTCCGTGACCAGGCGTGGCGTGCTGACGCGGCCGAGCGCATCTCGCGCCACGATGCCGAGGCCGAAGCCGTCGCCAGCCTCCTCGCCGACCCCGACCTGGAGGTCGAGCCGGACCCGGCGGCTCCGGTCACGGAGCGGACCGAGGCGACACAGCGAGCGCAGCGGGCGCAAGACGAGGCCGTTGATACGCACGCCAAAGCACGCCACAGGTCAGAGCAGTTGTCCCTGCTGGAGCCGCAGCTAACCGCCGCGCTCGCCGCGCTGGGACCGCTTAAGCAGCGTGCCGACCAGGCGAGGTGCCTGGCCGACCTGGCCGCGGGCCTCGGGGCCAACCAGTACCGCATGACGCTCTCCAGCTTCGTGCTGGCCGCGCGCCTCGAGGAGGTCGCCGCCGCGGCCAGTGAGCGGCTGCTGACGATGACCGCGGGCCGTTACTCGCTGGTGCACACCGACGCCAGGCGCGGCGGCGGGCGGGCCGGGCTCGGCCTGCTCGCCTGCGACTCGTGGACCGGAATCGACCGCGACACGAGCACGCTGTCCGGCGGCGAGACGTTCCTCGCCAGCCTCGCCCTCGCGCTCGGCCTGGCCGACGTGGTCACCGCCGAGGCGGCGGGCACCCCCATGGAGGCGCTATTCGTCGACGAGGGCTTCGGCACTCTCGATGAGGACACTCTTGAGGAGGTGATGAACGTCCTCGACGGCCTGCGCGAAGGCGGCCGGATCGTGGGCATCGTCAGCCACGTCACCGAACTCCGCCAGCGGATCCCCGCCCAGGTCCACGTCCGCAAGGGCCATCACGGCAGCCACGTCTCGGTCACCGCGGGATAGAGCGGGACAGCTCAGAGGGTGACGACCACCTTTCCGGAGGCGTGGCCCTCTTCCTGATACCGCACGGCCGCCGGGAGCTCACCGAACGGGTACTCGCGGTCGATGACGGGGGTGACCTTGCCGTCCTCGATGAGTCCGGTCACCGACGCCAGGAGCCCTGGCTTGTCGCACCCGCTCACTTCCGCCAGGGCGACTCGCTGCGCGGCGAACCGCCCTGCGGCCAGCGCCGACATCACATGGCCCATGGGCTGTACCCAGCGGCCGGCCTGGCCGCCGATGAGGACGAGCGCCCCGTTAGACGTCAGCACGCGCCGGCACGCCCTCGCCGGACGGCTGCCCGCGACGTCCAGCACCAGGTCGTAGCGGTGCCCGCGCCGGGTGAAGTCCGCCGCCCGGTAGTCGATGACCTCCTCCGCGCCGAGCGACCGGATCAGGTCCACGTGCCGGGTGCTGCAGACACCCGTGACCGATGCCCCGAGTACCTGGGCGATCTGCACGGCGAACGTGCCGACGCCTCCCGAGGCCCCGTTGACCAGGACCTTCTGGCCGGGTTTGACAGAGCCCACGTCCCGCAGGGCAAGCAAGGCGGTGACGGCGGCCATCGGGACCGCGGCCGCCTGCGCGTACGTCAGGTTCTCCGGCTTGCGCACCAGCAGGCCTTCGGGGACGCTGATGTACTCGGCATAAGCCCCGCTGACGAGCAGCGCGTAAACATCGTCGCCAGGCCGGAACCCGGTTACCTTCTCGCCGACCGCCTCGACCTGGCCCGCCACATCACAGCCGAGGATGGCGAACTTCGGTGCCCGCAGCCCGAACGTGCCCGGCATCAGCCGCACGATGCTCGGCTCGCCCCGCATGTGATGCCAGTCGTACGGGTTGACGGAGGTGGCGCGGACCCGGACAAGTACCTCGCCGTCGGCGGGGGCGGGAACGCCTGTTTCGGTGAGCTCGAACCGGTCCGGCGAGCCATACGAACTCAGGATGAACGCCTTCATCTGCCGCTCCAAAGTCTCGGTCTTACAACGTAAGTCTTACGTCGTAAGGTAATTCTTACAACGTCAGGTTGTCAACCGGGCGGGCTGGTCAGGCGTGGCCGATCGCGCTAGATCCGGAAAACAGGCTTACGCTGTACGATCATGCGCAGTAGAAGCTCGGACCAGGCGAGAAGCAGGTCCGCGGGAGCCCGGGCCCGGATCCCGCTGAGCCGGGAGCGCGTGCTTGAGGCCGCCGTCAAGGTCGCCGACGAGGGCGGCATCGAGTCGGTCACGATGCGCCGGCTCGCGGACGAGCTCGGGGCCGAAGCGATGTCGCTGTACTACCACGTCGCCAAGAAGGAAGACGTCCTGGACGGGCTCGTGGACGTCATCGCCCGCGAGATCAACGACGCCGTCGCGCGGATCCAGCTGCCAGCCGCCGAAGTCGGCTGGCAGCCTGCCGTGCGCACGCGGATCCTGGCCGCCCGGCAGGTCTTCCTGCGGCACAAGTGGGCCCCGGGTGTGTTCGAGAACCGGGCCGGGGCCAGCCCGGAGGTGCTGCGGTACTACGACACCCTTGTCGGGCTCCTGCGTAACGGCGGATTCTCCTACGACCTGATCCACCACGCGCTGCACGCGCTGGGCAGCCGCGCGCTGGGCTTCAGCCAGGAACTGATCGACGATGATGACGCGACCGCGGGCGATCAGCCCGCACCCGACCCGGAGGTCATGGCCGAACAGTTCCCCCACCTTGCGGGCATGCTCGCCGAAGTGGTCCACGACGATCCCGATTCGACGCTGGGCTGGTGCGACGACCAGTTCGAGTTCGAGTTCGGGCTCGACCTGATCCTCGACGGCCTCGACCGGATCCGGCGGCGACAGAGCGCGAAGTAAAGCGCTTCGACTATCAGACATTTAACGTGCGTGTTGATGCGCGCGTGATTGGACATACTTGCCTGTGCGAATGTGGCGAAGTCGCTCTTGCATGGCCCCTGATACACGGCGACACGCGGCCCGACTTGCCCGGGGTGCTCCACATATGTCGACTTCCGCAGCAGGAACTTAACAGCGGCTCATGATTTAACTAGTGATCACCTGTGAAAATCTCGCCGGGGGGTCTCGTACTCAGCGGACTCCCGGATTACGATCGGGCTTTGGGAAGTACGAAACCCCTGACTGGACGGCGGACAGGCGCGTCAGGCGGCGAACGGTATGAGGGGGTTCCGTCATGTCGGTTCTTGCTGTACGGCGGATCGTGGTCGGAGTCGATGGCTCCGCCGAGTCCGCCGTCGCGCTGCGCTGGGCCTGCCGTGAGGCCGGCCTTCGCGGCGCGGAGGTGCATGCGGTGCACGCCCGGGAGGCCCCGTGCCACAGCATGGCCAGTTACGCGGTGCCCGCTCAGGGCGGGTCATCGGACGATGACGACATGGACGTCATGTGGCAGTCGGTGATGCCTGACCACGTACCCGGCGTCCAGGTCCGCACCCAGGTCATCGACGGCCTGGCGGCGCGTGTCCTGCTCGAGCACTGCCAGGGAGCGGACATGCTGGTCCTAGGGACCGTGAGTGACACGCCGGGCGCACAGCGCTCGGCCGGCCCGGTGATCCGGGCCTGCCTGCGCCGGGCTCCATGCCCGGTCGTCGTCATCAGTGCCGCCCAGGACCCGCTTCCGCGCTGGGACACCCCGGCCCGCGGCGCCGGGATGCACCTGTCCGCTCCGGTGCCCACGGCCGCGGCCGTGCCGGCCGGCGCGTGCGGGTAGCCATCCGCGTTAAGCCAGGTGCGGCGCGGACCGCCGTCGGGGGACGGCACGGCGACGCTCTCGTGGTGTCCGTCACCGCGCGGGCGGTCGACGGGAAAGCGACCGAGGCGGCCTTGCGGGCGGTGGCCGCGGCCTTCGGCGTCAGGCGCCGCGACGTCAGCCTGGTGACCGGAGCCACCAGCAGAGACAAGGTGGTGGAGATCGACGATGCGGCGGTCGGCGTGGCGTCCCGCCGCGACTCGCTCCTCGGCCCGGTCCCGTAACCGCGGTCCGGAAACCGGGTCCCGTAGGGTAGCCAGTATGGACTCACCCGCCACCGGCAGCGCCCCGGTCGTCACCGACAACCCGAAGGCATCCAGGTATGAGCTGCACGTCGGCGGCGAGCTCGCCGGGTTCATCAATTACCACCTGAACGGCAAGGTGATCAGCCTCATCCACACCGAGATCGACTCCAGTTTCCAGGGCGGCGGGCTCGCTTCGAGCCTGGCCCGGTTCAGCCTCGACGACGCCAGGAACCGGCAGCTGGCCGTGCTCCCGTTCTGCCCCTACGTTCAGTCCTGGCTCAAGAAGCATCCTGACTACGCGGACCTGGTGCCAGCAGACCGCCGCGCGGAGTTCGGCCTCTGATGACGCGGGTGTGGCTGCCCGACCCACCGGAGACCGTAGCACCCCTGAAGAACTTGCCCGCGGGCATCGAGGTCGACGTCTGGACAGGCGGTGAGCCCCTGCCGGACAGCAAGGACGAGGTCGAGTTCATCGTCCTCCCGCATGGCCTCACACCCGGAACGCTCAAGAAAATCACCAGCCTGCCCAGCCTCAAGGTCATCCAGCTCAATTCCGCCGGCGCCGAACACATCCGCCCCTACATCCCCGCCCACATCATCTTGTGCAACGCGCGCGGCGCCCACGATGCCGCGACCGCCGAATGGACGGTCGGCGCCATCGTCGCCCACCTCAGGAACTTCCCGCGGTTCGCCGGCGCCCAGAAACGACAAGAGTGGGACTACACCCCCAGCGAATCGGTAGCCGGCAAGCACGTGCTGATCGTCGGCTACGGCTCGATCGGCGCCGCCGTCGAGCGCCGCCTCGCCGGCTGGGAAGTCACCATCACGCGGATCGCGAGAAACGAAAGACCCGGCGTACGCCCCATCGGCGAACTCCACCAGATCCTCCCGCAGGCGGACGTCGTCGTCATCCTCCTCCCCGTCACCGACGAGACCAGGCATCTGGTGAACGCGGACTTCCTCGGCCGGATGAAGGACGGGGCACTCCTGGTCAACGCCGCGCGCGGCGCCATCGTCGACACCGACGCGCTGCTCAAGGAGCTCACCAGCACCCGGATCAGGGCAGCGCTCGATGTCACCGAGCCCGAGCCGCTCCCGAAAAACCACCCGCTCTGGCACGCGCCCGGACTGCTGCTCACCCCGCACGTCGGCGGGGCGGTCACCGAGGCCCATGGCCGCGCCTACCGGGTCGTCCGCGAGCAACTCCAGCGCTACGCCGCGGGCGAACCGCTGCGGAACGTCATCGGCTCGCGGGGATATTAACCATAACGACTTTCATGCGGAACGGACGGTTGCGCCTCATGACGGGGCGACAGAGACTGGCTGCACGCGGTCGCCGCCACAGGGAAGGCGTGACGCTTACATGCTTACAATGAAGCCCGTACAACCGAATCCCGGCCAAGGGGGATAGCTCGTGACCACACCCGCGGACGAAGTCCGGCCGGTGATCGTGACAGTGGACGACGACCCCGGGGTTTCCCGCGCCGTCGCGCGTGACCTGCGCAGAAAGTACGGCGAGCGGAACCGTATCGACCGCGCCGAGTCCGGCGCGGACGCCCTGGACGCCCTGCGCCAGATGAAGCTGCGCGGCGAGCAGGTCGCCGTCATCCTGGCCGACTACCGGATGCCGGGCATGAACGGCATCGAGTTCCTCGAGCAGGCGATGGACGTGTACCCGTACGCCAAGCGGGTGCTGCTGACCGCGTACGCGGACACGAACGCCGCGATCGACGCGATCAACGTCGTGGACCTCGACTACTACCTGCTCAAGCCCTGGGACCCGCCGGAGGAGAAGCTCTACCCAGCCGTCGATGACCTGCTCAAGGCCTGGCGGCGGGACGACAGGAAGCCGGTGCGGGAGATCAAGGTCGTCGGCCACCGCTGGTCGGCGCCGTCGTCCCAGCTGCGCGACTTCCTGGCCCGCAACCAGGTCCCGTACCGCTGGTACCCCTCGGACGAGCCGGAAGGCCAGCGGCTGCTCGAGGCCGCGGGCGCGGACGGCCGGGAGCTGCCGGTACTGATCACCGTCGACGGCGAGGCGCTCATCGCGCCGGGGCAAAGCGAGGTGGCCGCCAAGGTGGGCCTGGCCACCAGGCCGGAGCGGGACTTCTACGACCTGGTCGTGGTGGGCGGCGGCCCGGCAGGGCTCGGCTCGGCGGTCTACGGCGCGTCCGAGGGGCTGAAGACCCTGCTGGTGGAGAAGTTCGCCACCGGCGGCCAGGCGGGACAGAGCTCGCGGATCGAGAACTACCTCGGCTTCCCGGACGGCCTGTCCGGCGGCCAGCTCACCGAGCGGGCGCGGCGGCAGGCCGTCAAGTTCGGCGCCGAGCTGCTGACCACCAGCGAGGTGACCGGCCTGGAAGTGAACGGGCCCGCCCGCACCGTAAGGCTCAGTGACGGCAGCGCGATTGACACGAAGGCGGTCATCCTCGCGACCGGGGTGTCCTACCGGCAGCTGCAGACACCCGGCTGCATGGAGATGACCGGCGCCGGCGTCTTCTACGGCGCGGCGCTGTCGGAGGCCGAGGGCTGCCGAGACCAAGACGTGTACGTGGTCGGCGGCGCGAACTCGGCCGGGCAGGCCGCCGTTTACCTGGCGCGGTTCGCCAAGTCGGTGACGATGCTGGTGCGCGCCCCGTCGCTGGAAAAGTCGATGTCGTACTACCTCATCGAGCAGATCCGCGGCATCGACCAGATCAAGGTCCGCACCTGCACCGAGGTGGCCGAAGCCATCGGCGAGGGGCACTTGGAGCAGCTCACGCTCCGCGACCTGAACACCGGGGAGACCGAGACGGTCGACGCGGGGCAGTTGTTCATCTTCATCGGCGCGGCACCGGGCACCGGCTGGCTGGACGGTGTGGTGGCCCGCGACGACCACGGGTTCGTGCTGGCGGGCCCCGACCTGACAGAAGACGACCTCGCGGAATGGACGCTCGACCGTTCGCCTTATCACTTGGAGACAAGCGTCCCCGGCGTCTTCGCCACGGGCGACGTGCGCAGCCAGTCCGCCAAGCGCGTCGCGTCCGCCGTGGGGGAGGGCGCCATGGCCGTCATGCTCGTGCACCGTTACCTGGAAGTGCTGTGACCATGCCGAAGATCCTCACCTGCGACCCGAACGAGCTGCGCACCCTGTTCCTGTTCGAGAAGCTCACCGACGAGCAGCTGGAGCACCTGTGCCGAGAGGGGCACGTGGAGCTCTTCGAGCCCGGCGTCGTCTACACCGAAGGTGAGCCGGCCAGCTGCTTCTACGTGCTGATCGAGGGCACCATCGTCACCTCGCGGAAGGTCGGCGAGGACGACGTCGAGATCGGCCGGACCAGCCAGCGGGGCGTGTACGGCGGCGCGTGGAACGCCTACCTGGGGGACCGGGTGCCGCAGGTCTACCAGAACTCGATGCGGGCCACCGAGCCGTCCCGGTTCTTCGTCCTGGCCGCGACCTGCTTCGCCGAGATCGTCCGCGAGTGGTTCCCGATGGCGATGCACCTGCTCGAGGGGCTGTTCTTCGGCGGCCAGCGGACCCGTGAGGCGGTCGGCCAGCGCGAGCGGCTGCTCGCGCTCGGCTCGCTGACGGCGGGCCTGACCCACGAGCTCAACAACCCGGCGGCCGCCGCCGTCCGCGCGACGGCGAGCCTGCGCGAGCGGGTCGCCGGGATGCGCGGCAAGCTGCGCCTGCTCGCGGCCGGCAAGTTCGAGCGGGCCGACCTGGAGAGCCTCATCGAGCTGCAGCAGCGCGCGGTGGAGAAGGTCGCCAAGGCGCCCAAGCTGGACCCGCTCGCCACCTCCGACGCCGAGGATGAGCTCAGCGACTGGCTGGAGGACCACGGCATCCGCGACGGCTGGCAGCTGGCGCCGACGTTCGTGCAGGCGGGCCTCGACGCCGACTGGCTCGAGAAGGTCCAGGCTTGCGTCGGCGACCAGATGCTCGAGCCCGCGCTGCGCTGGCTGAACTACACCGTCGAGACTGAGCTGCTCATGAACGAGATCGAGGATTCGACGACGCGGGTCTCTACCCTGGTCGGCGCCGCGAAGCAGTACTCCCAGCTGGACCGCGCGCCGTTCCAGGTGGTGGACGTGCACGACCTGCTGGGCAGCACGCTGCTGATGATGTCCGCTCAGATCGGCAAGGGCGTCCGGGTCGTGAAGGACTTCGACCGCTCGCTGCCGCCGATCCCGGCCTACCCCGCCGAGCTCAACCAGGTCTGGACGAACCTGATCGACAACGCCGTGCAGGCGATGGACGGGGCGGGCACGCTCACGATCCGCACCGCGCGCGATGACGACTGCGTGCTCGTCGAGATCGGCGACACCGGCCCCGGCATCCCTGCCGACATCCAGCAGCGGATCTTCGAGCCGTTCTTCACCACCAAGCCGGTCGGCATGGGGACCGGGCTCGGCCTGGACATCTCGTGGCGGATCGTGGTGAACAAGCACCACGGCGATCTGCGGGTGGAGTCCGTGCCGGGCGACACCCGGTTCCAGGTGCGGCTCCCGATCCAGAAGCCCGCCGCCGCCGGCGACCCAGCGTAAGGAGCGATGATGACCGAGATGCCAGGGATCGACCCGGCCGTGCCGCCCAGCGGCACCGGCTGCCTCGAGTGCGACGCCGTCAGCGGCTGGTGGCTGCACCTGCGCCGCTGCGCCCTGTGCGGCCACATCGGCTGCTGCGACAACTCGCCGGCCCAGCACGCCACCGCCCACGCCAAGGAGACCGGCCACCCGATCATCCGCAGCTTCGAGCCGGGGGAGTCGTGGTTCTGGTCCTACCCGGAGGAGGCCTTCTACGACGACGGCCCGGAACTGGCCCCGCCGCAGCACCATCCGGCCGAGCAGGGCGTTCCCGGGCCGGCCGGCCGGGTCCCCGCGGACTGGCGAGTTAAGCTGCACCCGTGAGCGTTATCTCGCGCGGCTTCTCGGGCCGCAGGCGTCCCGGGGGTGACAGGCTCCCGCCCGGCCAGTACCTGGAGTCCGGTTTCCCCGTCCTGTCCGCCGGTCCCACGCCGCCGGTGAACACGGCGAACTGGAGTTTCACGATCACCACCGAGGCCGGCGAAACAGCGCGGCGCTGGGACTGGAAGCAGTTCACCGCCCTGCCCGCCGAGCAGATAACCAAAGACATCCACTGCGTCACCAAGTGGTCGAAGTTCGACACGCACTGGCGCGGCGTCTCCCTGGACACGCTGCTCGACGGCGTCACCACGAATGCCGGCTACGTGATGGCCCGCTCCTACGGCGGTTACACGACGAACCTGCCGCTGCCGGACCTGCGCGACGGCAAGGCCTGGGTGGCCTACGAGTACGAGGGCAAGCCGCTGCACCCCGAACACGGCGGCCCCGCCCGGCTGCTGGTGCCGCACCTGTACTTCTGGAAGTCCGCCAAATGGGTCACGGGCCTTGACCTGATGACGCGCGACAGGCACGGCTTCTGGGAAGAACTCGGCTATCACGACTACGGCGACCCGTGGCGCGAGCAGCGGTACCAGGGCGACTGAACTGGCTGGTCGCGACCCTCGCCGAGACCAAGGAGGAGACCGCGACCGCCAGGACGCTCGTTCTCGACGTGCCCGGCTGGCCCGGCCACCTGGCCGGCCAGCACGTAGACGTCAAGCTCACCGCCGAGGACGGCTACTCCGCGCAGCGCTCGTACTCGATCGCTTCCGGCCCGGACGGCCAGCGCCTGGAGCTGACCGTGCAGACTATCGCCGACGGCGAGGTCTCGCCGTACCTGACCGAGGTGCTCGAGCCCGGCGACCCCGTGGAGCTGCGCGGCCCGATCGGCTACTGGTTCGTCTGGCGGCCCGAGTCAACCACCCCGGTCCTGCTGGTGGCCGGCGGCAGCGGCGTGGTCCCGCTGATGGCGATGATCCGCGCCCACGCCGACGCCGGCAGCCAGGTCCCGCTCCGGCTGATCTACTCGGTCCGCACCCCCGCCGACGCCATCTACGCCCGCGAATTGTCCGAACGTACCGCCGCTTCTCCGCTTGCCCTCACCTACCTGTACACGCGGGAGGGGCCGCCAGGGGCGCCAACCGGGCGCATCAACGCCGATGTCATCGCCGCGGCCGCCTGGTCCCCCCACGACAAGCCGGACATCTTCATCTGCGGCCCCACCGGCTTCGTGGAAGCCGCCGCCGACCTCCTGATCAAGGCCGGCCACGCCCCCGAGGCCATAAAAACGGAACGCTTCGGCCCCACCAGCTGACCCCCCGGTGTCTGCCGGATGTTGTTAGCCTGCTGCTGTGAGTGCCGGCCGCCGGTGGTGGCTGGCGAGGGGGCGGCGCGGCTGCCGTCGAGGCGGAGGCCCTGATGGAGACCCGGGCAAGCGAGCGGATTGCCGAAGAGCAGGCCGCGCTGCGCCGGGTCGCCGTGCTCGTCGCCAGCGGGGTGCCGCCGGAAGAGGTATTCACCGCCGTCACCGCCGAAGCCGGGCGGCTGCTCGGCGCCGATCAGGCGGCCGTGGGCCGGTACGACCCGGACAACGCGGTGACGATCTTCGCCCGCTGGAGCGCGGCCGGCGATAAGCGGCCTGGCGTGCACACGCCTCTGGGCGGCCGGAATATGGCCACGCTGGTCTGGGAGGCCGGCCAGTCGGTGCGCATGGACGACTTCTCCCAGCTCTCGGGTCCGGGCGGCGAGGTCGTCCGCGAGCTCGGCATCCGGTCGAGTGTCGGCGTGCCGATCATGGTCGAGGGCCGGCTGTGGGGCGTCATCATCGTGTCGAACGCGAGCGAGGAGCCGCTGCCGGCGGATGCCGAGACGCGGCTGGCCGCCTTCACCGAGCTGGCCGGCACCGCGATCGCCAACGCCCAGGCCCGCGTGGAGCTGCGCGGCTACGCCGACGAGCAGGCCGCGCTGCGCCGGGTGGCGACGCTGGTCGCGGGCGGCGGGCAACCGGAGGACGTGTTCGCCGCCGTCGCCGCCGAAGCCGGGCGGCTGCTGGGCGCCGACCTGACGTCGGTGGGCCGGTACGACCCGGGCAACGTGCTGACGGTGCTCGGCGCGTGGGGCAGCGGCGGGGCCGCCATGCCCTTCACCGTGGGCACGCTGGCGACTCTCGGCGGGCAGAACATGTCCACGATCGTGTCCCGGACCGGCCGGCCGGCCCGGTTCGACGACTACGAGCAAGCCACCGGACCGGCCGCCGAGGTGGGGCGCAAGTGGGGATACCGTGCCGCGGTCGCCGCGCCGATCAGGGTCGAAGGCCAGCTCTGGGGCCTGCTGAGCGTCGTGTCCATGCGCGACGAGCGGCTGCCCGCGGACACCGAGAACCGGCTGGTCGGCTTCACCGAACTGGTGGGCACGGCGATCGCCAACGCCCAGGCCCGCGTGGAGCTGCGCCGCTACGCCGAGGAGCAGGCCGCCCTGCGGCACGTCGCAACGCTGGTCGCCAGCGGCGCGCCGCCGCAGGAGGTGTTCGCCGCCGTCGCCGAAGAGTTCGCCCGGGTGGTCGCGGCCGAGTTCACGAGCGTGACCCGGTACCACTCGGACGACACAGCCACGATCGTCGGCGCGTGGACCAAGACGGGCGTCTTGCGGCCGCCGCCGCCCACCGGCCGGCTGCGTCTGGGCGGGCGGAACATGACCACGCTGGTGCACCAGACAGGCCGGCCCGCGCGGCTCGACGACTACGGCGAGGCCTCGGGCGCGTTCGCCGCCGTCGCCCGCGGCTGGGGCGCCCGCTCGGCGGTCGGCGTGCCGATCAGGGTCGAGGGCCGGCTGTGGGGCGTCGTGAACGTGTGGTCGGCTGACCAGGCGATCCTGCCGGCCGACACCGAAGCGCGGCTGGCCGCCTTCATCGAGCTGGTCGGCACCGCGATCGCCAACGCGGAGGCGAACGCCGCGCTGGCCGCCTCCCGCGCCCGCATCGTGGCCGCCACGGACGAGGCCAGGCGCCGCATCGAACGGGACCTGCACGACGGCGCGCAGCAGCGCCTGGTCACCTTGGCCCTGCGGCTGCGCGAGGCGCAGGCCACCGCGCCGCCCGGGACCGGGGAGGTGGTCAAGCGGCTGGACGGGGTGGCCGCCGGGGTGGAGGCCGCGCTGGAGGAACTGCGCGAGATAGCGCGCGGCATCCACCCGGCGATCCTGGCCCAGGGCGGGCTGCGCCCCGCGCTGACCGCGCTGGCCCGCCACTGCCCGGTACCGGTGAACCTGGATGTCCAGGTCCCCGGCCGGCTGCCGGACCCGGTCGAGATCGCCGCCTACTACGTGGTCTCCGAGGCGCTGACCAACACCGCCGGGCACGCCGGCGCCGCCGTCGCCACCGTCGAGGTCACCGCCGGCCCGGGCGTGCTGCGGGTATGCGTTCGCGACGACGGCCGCGGCGGCGCCGGCTTCGGCCGCGGCTCCGGCCTGGTCGGGCTCAGGGACCGGGTGGAGGCGCTCGGCGGCCACATCTCGCTGCACAGCCCGTCCGGCGCGGGCACCACCCTCACCGTAGAAATCCCCACCAGCTAACCCAGCCCCACCCCTCTCATCCCCGCCGCCATCCCACCCACCCGCCGCCACCCCACCCCCGCGGTTATCGAGGTCTGTGGCCCACTGGCCTCACAAGATGAGGCGTGTGGCCCACCGGCCTCATACGCCAGGTGCCTGCTGGTAGCAGCGGCGTGACGCCGGAGATGTTGTTAGCCTGCTGATGTGTGAGCTAGCCAGGGTGGAGGCCCTGATGGAAACCCGAGCAAGCGACCGGATCACCGAAGAGCAGGCCGCGCTGCGCCGGGTCGCCGTGCTCGTCGCCAGGGGAGCTCCGCCAGAGGAAGTGTTCACCACGGTAACCGCCGAGGTCAGGCGGCTGCTTGCCGCCGACGTGACCGCTCTGGCCCGGTACGACCCAGACGGGGCCATGACGTACGTGGCGCGCTGGAGCGCGGCGGGCGAGGACCGCGGCGGCGGGGTGCGCCCGCGCCTGGGCGGGCGGAACGTGAGCACGCTGGTGTTCCAGACCGGCCGCCCAGCGCGGATCGACGACTTCTCCCGGGCCTCGGGGCCGCCCGTCGAAGCTGTCCGCGAGTTCGGCATCCGTTCCAGCGCGGGCGCGCCGGTCATGGTCGAGGGCCGGCTGTGGGGGATCATCCGGGTCGCCTCCACCCGCGACGAGCCGTTGCCGGCCGACACCGAGACGCGGCTGGCCGCGTTCACCGAGCTCGTCGGGACCGCGATCGCCAACGCGCAGGCGCGCGTGGAACTGCGCCGCTACGCCGACGAACAGGCCGCCCTGCGCGAGGTGGCAACGCTGGTAGCCGGCGGGTCGCCGCCCGATAAGGTGTACGCCGCCGTCGCCGCCGAAGCCGGGCGGCTGCTGGGTGCCGACCTGACGGCCGTCGCCAGATACGACGCGAACGGCGTGGTGACGCTCGGCGCGTGGAGCAGCACCGGCACCGTCGTGCCCTCCCCGGTGGGCACCCGGACGAGTCTCGGCGGACAGAACCTGATCACGCTGGTCTACCGGACCGGCCGGCCGGTACGGATGGACGACTACGGCGGCGCCACGGGCGCCGGCGCTCAGGTCGGGCACGACTGGGGGTTCCGCGCGGCCATCGGCGCGCCGATCACGGTCGAGGGCCGGCTGTGGGGCGTCATGGCCGTGGGGCCGACCCGGAACGAGCGGCTGCCGGCCGACGCCGAGACGCGGCTGGCCGGCTTCACCGAACTGGTGGGCACGGCGATCGCCAATGCCCAGGCCCGCGTGGAACTACGCCGCTACGCCGACGAGCAGGCCGCGCTGCGCCAGGTCGCGACGCTGGTCGCCGGCGGAGCGCCGCCAGCGGAAGTCTTCACCGCCGTCGCGGCGGAAACCGGCCGGCTGCTCAGCGCCGACTTCGCGGGCCTGAGCCGGTTCGACGAGGACGGCCTGGCCACGGCCGTCGGCATGTGGCTCAGCATGGACAGCCCGTGGCCCCTCGCCGTCGGCGACCGGCTGGCCCTCGGCGGGCATAACGTGCCCACCCTGGTGCGCCAGACGGGTGAGCCCGCGCGGGTCGATGACTACGACAAGGGATCGGGCGCGTTCGCCAAGGCCGCCCACGCGTGGGGGTTCCGCTCGGCCGTCGGCGTGCCGATCACCGTGGCTGGCCGGCTATGGGGCGTGATAGCCGTGGGATCCGCGCGCAAGTCGTCTCTGCCGGCCGACACCGAGGCCCGGCTCAGCGCGTTCACCGAGCTAGCCGGCACCGCGATCGCCAACGCGGAGGCGAACGCCGCGCTCGCGGCCTCCCGCGTGCGCATCGTCACCGCCGCCGACGAGGCCAGGCGGCGCATCGAGCGCGACCTGCACGACGGCGCGCAGCAGCGCCTGGTCACCCTCGCCCTGCAGCTGCGGGAGATCCGGGCCGCCGTGCCGCCGGGGGCCGGGGATCTCGCCCGGCGGCTGGACGGCGTGGCCGCCGGGCTGGATGACGCGCTGGAGGAGCTGCGCGAGATCGCCCGCGGCATCCACCCCGCCGTCCTCGCCCAGGGCGGGCTGCGGCCGGCGCTGCGGGCCCTGGCGGACCGCTGCTCCGTCCCGGTCGACCTCCATGTCCAGGTCCCGGCCGCCCGGCTGCCCGGCCCGGCGGAGATCGCCGCCTACTACGTGGTCTCCGAGGCACTGACCAACACCGCCAGGCACGCCGACGCCAATGCCGCCACCGTCGAGGTAACCGTCGATAAGAGCACGCTGCGCGTGCGCGTCCATGATGACGGGCGCGGCGGCGCCGATTTCACCCACGGCTCCGGCCTGGTCGGCCTCGAAGACCGGGTCGAAGCCCTCGGCGGCCGCCTTTCCCTGCACAGCCCGCCGGGCAAGGGCACCACCCTCGAGGTCCAGATCCCCGCAAGAGACAGCGGGCCAATTTCATCCTGGCGGTGAACCTTGGCGGCGTCGTCGGGGCCGGTGGTGCCCGGGCGGGCGGTGTGGCGGGCGTGGTCCGGGCGCGGATGCCGGGAGGCCCGGCCCGCGGGAGTTTGTCTCACAATTCGGACACTCCGGGGCACTTATGGCGCTGAACCGGCATTTTCGCCGTCATTTTGTCCTGGTTTGTTCCGGGAACAGCGCCATAAGTCGCGGCGGCCTATCACCAGGCGAGAATGACCCCGGCCTGCCCGGGGAGACGGCGGCTGGCATGCGCCGGCGGGAGCGGGCGGTCCGGTTCCGCCGCCGGTGCAGACGTTATCTATAAAGCCGCTCCAGGTACTCGGCCACGCCGTCGGTGTCGTTGCTGCCGATGACGCAGGTCGCGGCGGCGAGCACGTCCGGGTGGGCGTTGGCGACCGCGCAAGAGGTGCCGGCCCAGGCGAGGAGGGGCAGGTCGTTCGGCATGTCGCCGAACGCGATGACCTCCTCTGCCGTGATCCCGTGGCGGCCGGCGAGTTCCGCGACCGCGGTGGCCTTGCTGACCCCGATGGCGGCGGCCTCGATGAGGCCCTTACCGTTGGAGTGCGAGACGCTGACCAGGCCGGTGAGCACCGGGGCGGCCAGCGCCAGCAGCTCGTCGGGACTGTAGCCGAGGTGCCTGCCGAGCAGCTTGGCCGCCGGCCGGGCGAACAGCGTTTCCTCGACCGGCCGGGGGATCGACTCGTTCGCGTCCCAGGAGATCGCCTGGAACGCCGCGTCGGCGGCCCGCCCGTCCGGGTACTCGACCGCGATCCCGATGCCGGGCACCGCGGCGCGCAGCGCCGCGGCGGCGGCGGCGAGATCCGCCGGGGCGATCAGCCGCCCGGCCGCCACCTGCCCGGTCCGCATGTCATAGGTGACCGCCCCGTTCGCGCAGATCGCCGTGCCCCGGTGCCCGAACGCCGCCGCGATCGACGGCATCACCCGCGGCGGCCGCCCGGTGACGAGCACGAACCGCGCCCCCGCGGCCTCCACCCGGGCGAAGGCCGCGACCGTCCGCGCCGAGATCGTCCCGTCGCGCCGGACGATAGTCCCATCCAGGTCGGTCGCCACCAGCCGCGGAACGTCTCGCACGGTACCTGAGCCTAACGGGGGGTTGAAGGGGGGTCGTCCCCCCTAGGGCAAGCAGAGCCTAATGGGGCGCTACCCGTGAACTGGACTGACAGGTGGTCTCCGCGGCGGGTGTGCTGGGCGCCATCTGAACCCCCGCGAAACCTTCTCATCCCTTTAAGGTGAGCGGGACGTTGTGCCCTACCTGCATCGGGGCTCCCGGAGGCAGGATGGAGCCATGAGCGCAGCACGAGACCTGACACCGCTGCCGGACCTGCTGCAGCAGACTCCGTTCGCCGGGCCGGTGCGGACGCGCAGGCCGGTCTACGTCGACCTGCTCCCGCCGTGCAACAACGCCTGCCCCGCGGGGGAGGACATCCAGGGCTGGCTCGCCGCCGTCCGGGATAAGGACTTCGAGAAGGCGTTCCGGATCCTCACCGAGGACAACCCGCTGCCTGGGGTGCACGGCCGGGTCTGCTACCACCCGTGCGAGGACGCGTGCAACAGAGCCCAGCTAGACAGCACCGTCTCGGTGCACGCCCTAGAGCGGTTCATCGGTGACGAAGCGAACAGGCGCAACCTTTCGTTCGGGAAAATAGAGGAGCCGAGCGGGAAGCGGATCCTGGTGATCGGCGCGGGCCCGAGCGGGCTGTCGGCCGCCTACCATCTCGCCCGCCGCGGGCACCTGGTCGAGGTCCG
>Ga0306923_10002186_pt1 | contig 17797 bp, 20 predicted proteins | sample sta12Can44000108_FD_203841 | JGI IMG/M metagenome (GOLD analysis project Ga0306923, IMG submission 203841) | Lab enrichment of tropical soil microbial communities from Luquillo Experimental Forest, Puerto Rico - statanox.12C.anox.44.000.108 (v2)... | ecosystem: Environmental > Terrestrial >... | reverse complement strand
CGTGAAGAAGTCGAATGCCGCGATTACCTCGCGGTGGTTGTTGAGAAAGGCGAGCCAGCGCTTCGCTCTGCCCTCATCCCGACAACCGTTTAGGTTGTGAAGATAACGCGAAACCGTGGGCTCGGAGATCTCGAATCCGAGCTGGAGCAGTTCGCCGTGAATGCGAGGCGCACCCCATGTGGTATTCTCCGCCTTCATGCGTCGAATTAACTGGCGGATCTGCGCGTTCACCTGTTGTCGCCCCGGTCGACGTCGCTGAGACCGCCACCGCCAAAACCGCCGGAATCCGGCACGATGCCAGGAAACGACGGTCTCCGGCTTGACGATGATCAGGGTTTCGGCGCGGATAACTTCAGTGTTGCCAACTTGTCGGAGCCGAGAGGCGCTAATCGAGAACGACAGCCCTAGTAACGTTTGGCGCGAACAAGTGCGCTCAGGATCGCATCTATGAGAAAGCGTCAGACCGCCTCAGTCTCCGTCTTTGAGGTGCATTAGGCCCAGAGCGCCGTGCTGGAGGCGTTTTCTCGACCAGGAAAACGAACGGCAAAGAGTGCTTCCCGGAAATGGTTCGTTACTTTTCCGGCAAAGTGTCGGAGAGTTCTCGTGTGTCAGCGAGTGGCTGGTTGCCTGCGGCAAGCCCGTTTTGCTGCAGCAGAAAGGCGAGGATATCGAGAGATTTCTGCGTGGTGAAGGTGGCGCCGGCGAATTCCGCCATGGGGCCCTTAATTTCTCCCCATACCGTTAAGAGTTTTGCGCCTCCGAATCTCTGTTGCCAGGTGACACCGGTAAGCGCTGGCCCGCTGATGCCCTCTAGTTTTGCGCCGTGGCAGCCGGAGCACGACACTTCAAAAAGTTTTCTTCCGGCCTCCGCCTGTTCAACGGAGTACCAGCCACCTACTTTGGATGACGGTTGTTCGTAGACGTGGCCGACGTTGGCATGGCACTGCAGACAATCATAGCTGTCCGCTTTCACCATGCCTTGATGAATGACCAGCTTCATGTGGCTGCGTGGACCGCCGAAGGATTGCAGGGAGTGGCAGCCGCGGCAGGTGACGTAGGTGTGTCGCGTCAGATACGCCTGGAAAGTGTTACTCAGCGCCGGACGGCGTTGTTCCCACTCTTCTTTCGTCTCGATAGTCTTCTTCGCTTCGCCCCAGAAATCCTTGGCCCCGCGGTCGGCTTTGAACAGGAGCAGTTTTACATATTCTATTGCAGTGGCATGGCCCGCGTCATAGGGGATGTGGCACTCGCCGCAGCTAGCGCGAACTCCGACGCTATTCGTGTAATGCGGTCCACGTTGATATGCCGCATTAACCCAAGTCATCGAGTGACAGGTTGCCCCACAGAATTTGTCCGAGCTTGACCAATTCACCAAATGGGTTGTCAGTGCCACGAAAGCGACACCGAGAAACGCAAAACCCAAAGCCCAGGAAGAAATCCATAAAAAGCGGCGACGGTTAGTGGTTCTTGTCGCTTCGGATCGGCTCGCTCCGAGCGGGTCATCTGTGGACATCAGAATCTCCCCCACAATTCGCAGCATCTGGCGACCGGCGGTCTCGTTTCGTGGCCGGATTTGAATTTCCGAGATCGGACTATTTCGATGGAAGCGCCTTGGACAAATCCGCAGAATCGTTGAGCGCCGTGGAACCTGCGGGCACGCCATTTTTCTGCAAGAGAAAGGCCATGATGTCGATTGAGTTTTTGGCGGAGACCGAGCCGGGTGCTGACATTGGCATCTGCGTGTGCACGTCAGACCACAGAGTCGAGACTTTCTTGCCGCCATAGGTGAGCCAGAATTGCTTGCCGACGAGCGCTGGCCCCATCCCACCTCGCAGCTTGGCGCCGTGGCAGCTGGCACAAGCTTTCTGATAGGCCTTTGCACCGTTTGCGGCTTGCGCAGTTGTGTACCCACCGGATGAACTCGGCGCGCTTTGCGCCAACGTAAGTGCGCAAGCAAGTAAAAATGACACGCTTAACATCAACAATTGCAAAACTCCTGAGGGTCCTTTCATGGATTGTTTCCCTACGAGGCTTCGCCAAATACGGAGTTGCAAACTGTGGCCGACAGCGTCGATCTCGCGGCCTCTCCGGATCAGGTCTGGGCTCTCATCGGGAAATTTGGTGGCATGTGGCATCCACTGATTGCCAGCGTAACTCTCACCGGCGAAGGTGTCGGGCAGTTGCGCACAATCGAAACGATCGATGGCAAGCAGATTATTGAGCGCCTCGAGACTGAGGATAATTCACAACGACTCTACCGCTATACAAATGTGAGTGGACTTGGGGTTGTAGATTACACCGGAACGTTCGACCTGAAGCCAAAGGGCAGCGGAAGCTCCGTGGAGTGGCGGGTCCAGTTTCTTGCCGACAACCAGCCGACCCTTATTGTGAGGACCATCGTCGCCACATTGATGAAAACAGGATTCGAAGCCCTGACAAAACGTTTTGGAGCCCTGAAATGATCGAAGTGCCTGAAATCGATCTCTCGTATGTTCTGACACACGGAGACATTGCCGTCAACAACTTGAATAGCGCGCGGGAACGAGCCTGGAGTTTATTCTGGCGCGACCCATTACGAGCGGGCATTGCGGAGTGCATCGTTGAGCAAGAACAGCTGACCGCACAGTTCGTTGGCGACCTCAGCGCTCTTGACCGCCTCGAGACATTGCTACGACATTTCGATCGGACGGAGGAACGTTCGTCCCGAACTGTGCTCATCCGGGCGCAGGTTGCCTCTATGGCTCACCGCTTCGCGGCCGCAAAAAGCCACCTCGACGAAGTTGAGGATTGGGGCAGTCTGTCCGACGAAGCAAATCGCTTGGCGTTGAGTATCGACCAGGCCAGGGGAACGAACTTGGATGTATTGCTTGAGGCCAGACTGGGAAAGTCTGCGAAGTCCGGGCGGCTGGAAGATTTGGTTCCTTTGGCAGCTTTGCACGCTGACCTCCGTGACTTTGATGAAGCCGACAGGATTTATCAGAGCGCATTGAGCGTATATGGCGATACGTCTCCTTTCGCGGTAGCGTTGGTCTGTTTTCAGCTTGGTGCCTTGTGGGGAGAGCTCGTTCCGGAACCTCGATCGAGTCGAGCCGAGTACTGGTATGAGAAGGCCATCGAATATTTGCCCTGTTATGTGAAGGCACGTGTCCACTTAGCTGAGATTTGGCTGACGCATGGACGCAAAAAGGAAGCTGAGGCGCTGTTAATTCCGGCGATTCCGGGCGGCGATCCCGAAGTTCATTGGGGCCTTTCTGATGTCATGACTCAAATGGGGAGATTCTGTGACGCCGAGGCTGAAATGCTGGCGGCCCGATCGGGCTTCGAGAGTCTTCTAAGAGCGCACTTGCTCGCGTTTGCCGACCACGGCGCTGAGTTCTACTCTGGCAGTGGCAACGATGCCGCCAGAGCTTTTGAACTTGCGGGCGTTAATCTCGCAAATCGTCCCACGCTGCGGGCCTTCGAGCAGGCATATGAAGCTGCCGTCGGCGCCGGGGAGTCGGAACGAGCAGCGAAGATTGCCGCCGATGCCGAAGATCGTTGGGGAGCGACGAAAGCTTTTACACTCTCGCAGTTCGCCGAGACTCGCGGATAATTCAGCGTCGGAGGAAGCATCTACATGACAACCGATCGTAGAACCTTCATCGTTCAGGGAGCCGCAGTCCTTGGAACAATTCCAGCGCTGGCAATCTTGGTGCCCAGCCCCACGACATTGCACACTCCATCCGTGACCGGAGCTGGAGCAAATGAAAATTCAACCCTTTTCAAGATTGATGGCTGGGATCATTGCGACGGCGGAGCGTCAAACCAAGGAAATGAGGTGTGGTTCAGGATCAATCAATCGTGGCGAGCTGCCTGGCGATGACATGAACTTCCAAAGCGCAGGCGGAACTGCGGCCTTAGCACGCCAACTTATTAGTTGGTCCTTCCTTCTGGTGCTGACTTCCTATCCTTCGACAACACACGCGACCGGACTAGCGCGAATACAAGGAGCGGCTCCAAAGACTTCTGTGCAGGAGGGAGTCGCACGACTTGCCGACTCGAATATTGAATATTTCAGCCAGGGCCAAGGTGAGGCGATTGTCTTACTACCCTTCGGAGGACTCACTGTTGGCTATATGCAAGAACTCTCGCAAGACCTGGCTGATGCCGGATACCGAGTCGTGCGGATCAATTTTAGAGGTTCAGGAGCAAGCACAGGCTCAGAGCAGAGCGTGACTCTTCACACGCTGGCAGATGATGTCGCCTGGGTAATCAAGGCCCTGAAGCTGGGAAAGGTTGATACCACCGGATAGTTATCACGTGGCCATGGCCTTGGTCGCGTCGGTTGACTGAGTTTTGACAGTTCTGACTGAGTCCGTTGACTTACTTCCTGTGCCTAGAATCTCCGCCAAATGACGGAACCGCCCTCACTCCTCGGTCAGACGATTTCACATTACCGTATTGTCGAGAAACTAGGCAGAGGCGGGGAGAGGGGTCGTGTACAAGGCGCAGGATGTCCGCCTAGATCGCTTTGTCGCTCTAAAATTCCTGCCAGAAGCCGTGGCCGGAGACCCGCAGGCGCTAGAGCGTTTCAGACGTCATTGTGACGCAAATCACATTCGGTCAAGTAGCGAAAGCACGAAAGCATATCCTCTGGACAGCACGAGATTTCGCTGAGTAGAATCACGGTTTACGACTTAGGTATGAGAATGTCGGCTTGCCTCATGCTTTGGACAAACACGCTCGTTGCGCAGATCGCACCTCCAGTTCCTCCTCCGGCAAATAGCCACTCCTACACCATGCTGTATGTCTTCGGCGATAGCTACTCCGACTCTGGATCGGGATATGTGGATAGCAACGGTCCCACGGCCGTGGTGTATCTGGCGCAGCATTTGGGAATTCCATTCACCTACTACGGCGACCCCGCGAGCACGGGCAAGGGGCTGAACTTTGCGGTCAGCGGAGCCTCAAGCGGAGAGGGTGGTGGTCGTCGCTTCCCCACCGGTCCCATTCTCGCGTTTGGCATGAAGAATCAAGTTGAAAACTTCCTGCAGTTCTCGAAGACCAAATCCATCGCAAAGATTGATCCAGATAACACGATGTTCTTCTTTGCCGGAGGACTCAACGATGGTAGCAAGCCGGAAGGTTTCATCCGCACCAACATCGAAGCCGAGATTGAGTCGCTCTATGACTTGGGCGCACGCCGCTTTATGATCGCCCTGCTGCCTACGAAGATTCCTGCGTTTGCAGCGGCAGGCACAAAGGCGAATCTAGAGCTCGCAAGGATCCCGGAGGAGGAGCGAGCTAAACATCCGGGCATCCGTATCGCAAATTCGAATTGGGGACCATTCTTTGACGAGGTACTAACGAACCCCGCTAAGTACGGCATCACTGACACCACCACGGAATGCGCCCAGCGATCGTTTACCGATAAGCCGGTACAGGAGTGCCCTAGTCCCGATACTCACTTCTACTACCACAGTTCGCACCCATCCACAGCCACTCACCGAATAGTCGGCGATATGCTCTATCAGGAAGCAATCGTGAAAGCTCCATAGCGGGGCTGGAGGTGAAATACACATCAATTGGTGGGGGGAATCCGTTTTTCTTGCGACTCGAAAAGGGTAGCCAACGCCTTATCCTTCGCTCCGAGCCGTGTCCATCGCTAAAATCTTCTACGCCTCAAAATAAGGCGATTTCCCATCGCGCTCGCAACAGTAACGCTTTTTCAAACTACAGGCGACGGTGAGCGCGAAGAAACCGGCGTGTTGAGTTTGTGCGAGCTCCTGCGTATCGTAGAGGCCCGGGGCACCGCCCGAGAATTCCAGACGGAGGCAGCCATGGCCGCAACGAAAATCACTCCCTCGCACAACGGTCCGCTGCGGGTCGAAGGTGACTTCGAGATCGTCGATCCCGGAGGAAAACCCTTCGGGCTCGCCGGCCGGACGAAAATCTCGCTTTGCCGTTGCGGCCACTCCGCCAACAAGCCCTTCTGCGACGGTACCCACAAGGTCGTGGGGTTTACCGACGAAGTCCACGCTCGCGATCTGCCTCCGCCGGCACCGCCTGCTCCGAAACCGTAACGTCGAGGGAGGTTCAGCGCGAGGCCTGAACCCGCAAAAGAGGATTCTCATGAGGGCTTACATCGTGACGACTGGGGCAGCATTTGGCCTCCTGACCTTAGCTCACATTGCACGCATGTTTGAAGAAGGCGCCCACCTGATAACACAACCAGTGTTTCTGCTTACGACAGTTGCATCAGCAAGCGTCTGCGTGTGGGCAATAATCCTTCTCAGAAAACTCAGACATTCCGGCGCTTCCTTGAGCGGTTGAGGCAAGGCGGTAATGATCACATCGAAGGAACACTTTTGGCGCAGCGATTTCATTCACTGCGCGATTTCTACCTTGACCGTGGTTGTCCCTTGCTTGACGAAATCCAATTTCTCAACCACAGCACTGGACATGTCTACAATACGATTTCGGGAGGTCGGCCCCCAACGAAGCGCTCCCAAGCTAGAGTGCACTGCCGCAATCACTTGGTTCGTCGACACGCTCGTTTCATGGCCAAAACGAGGATCTCCTGCTTCCAAATATCAGGCAAGTCCTTTGGAATGTGGTGGACGAGGGGGGATTCGAACCCCCGGCCTCCTCATTGCGAACGAGGAGAAATCTAAGCTAAGATGCGGTGTCTCAATCACTTATCTTTTTCGCCATACCCCTCAAATAGCAACCTTAGCAACCTTCCGTTTGGAGCCTCAATCAGCCTTCAATTGGCAAACCACGCAACCAATGCACAGGCTTTGAGAAAGCGCATTCGGATGGTTGCGGGGGCTCGCAACCAACATTATCTGCAGCTGTGGCGGCCGGCCGCCTGAGCCTCAGGAGCTAGGCTTGCCAAGCGTGCTCCTTCACCAGCTGCGCCGACCACTCGCGTCTCGGCGATCGGTCTTGCCGTCTTGAGGGGTTGTCCGCAGCAAACTGGCTATAGCGCGGCACGGCTGCAGACAGGTGCGCCCGCAGGGCGGTTTCGAAGACCGCGGCCGCTCAGCGCTCGCATCGTCGAACCACCAGGGCTTTATACTCCTGCTGATCAGTTCAGCCGATGCATGCGATCACCCCGGACGATCCCGCCTTCAACGCACTCCCGCGAGCCGGTGAAAACATCCTCGTTGATAAGACGACGAGGAGGCGATACCCGGCAGCGTCGGCCGGCTCGCTGCTGCTCACCGCCGCTCGCTTTGGCTGGAGCGGCATCATCGTGGAGCAACACCGCCTCTCGCCAGCGGAGATGCCCGAGCACTCGGTGATCGGACATGGAATCTCTGTGAACGTTGGTGCCCAGCCCACTTCGTTCGCCTGGACGCGAAGGCGAGGAGCATGGGATGACAGGCCGACCTACCCAGGCCACTGTCGAATCATTACGCATGGCGAATCTCACCCGACGCGCTGGCTTCAGACCTACAACGAGGTGTCGCTGATCATTGATCCACAATTTGTGGCCAATGTCGTTGAGGATGGGCTGGCCGCGAATCGAATCGAATTCGTCAGCCAGCACTCAGTCGTTGATTCGGTAATCGTCTACTACGCCACCAAGTTCCGTGAAGAACTGACCGCAGATACACTCAACGGCGCCATCTACGGTGAGACGGCGACCATTGGTCTCGTGCTCCACCTGCTCGCGAACTACGGCGTCGCGAAGCCTAAGCTACCCTCGCCCCGGGGCAAGTTGAACGCCTTTCAACTCCGCAGCGTCGTTGACTTCGTTGACGCACACATCAGCGCGGACGTGTCCTTGGTTTCGCTCGCGCAGCAGGCCCACGTGAGCCCCTTCCACTTCGCCCGCCTCTTCCGTCGGACTCTCGGGGTCACGCCTCACCAGTTCGTAATGCAGCTGCGTGTTCAGCGAGCCCTGAGTCTGATGAAGGCTCGAACTCTTTCCCTGGCACAAATCGCCGTCGAGTGTGGCTTTCACGACCAGCCCCATCTCACAAAGGCGTTTCGCAAATTGCTGGGTACGACACCCGGCGCGCACCCGCTCGCCGGCCAGGGCGATTAAGCAAGTTTCTACAAGAGCACCCCGTTCTCGCGCGCTAGCGTAAGCGGACTTCGTCAAGCCGGTGACCGGCGCGGTGAAGGCGGAAAGGGTGTATGGACCTTCAGACGCTGTCGGATCGCGCCGAGATCATCGATCTGATTTCTGCTTACAACAAAGCTTCGTTCTACTGTGACGTGAAGGGTTATGCGGAAACCTTCACGCATGATGGCCGGTACATCAACGCAAACCACGGCTGGGTTGGGTTTGGAGGCGCCGAAGCCTCAGACGCGATCGCGGCCGAATACCGGGAGGGTGCCGGGCTTCAGCATCTGTGTCTGGACTACCTCATCGACTTTGTCGCAAATGACAAGGCGTTGGTCAGGCACCACATGCTGATGTTTCAACGTGAAGGACCCAACACGCCGAATCAGATTTGGAATACCGGCTTTTACTATCGGACGGTCGTGCGAACGCGAGACGGCTGGAGGTTTTCCGAGATCATTTCGTTCGTCGATCGAAAAATGAGCGACGCACTTGTCACCAATCTTCGTGGCCAGGTGCTTAGCCGACCAACGATCCTGAACGCGCTGTCCACGTTGCTTGAGATCGACGGCGGTTCAGTACTGAATACTGTAAAAAGCGGTACGGCCCTCGTGACCCTGAGTGGTGAGGTCTCTGAGGCCGACGTCGTCAACACGCTCGCAACGGTGTTCCAGCGATGCGCGCCGGCCAGCAATCCGCTACCCGATGGCACTGCACGCGCGCTTGCTTACGTCCTGACCCACGATCAGGTCTACGGGGCCGACGTGGAGAACAACTTCAGAGCTGCGGGATGGAACGGACCACCGATGAGGAGATCATGACAAAGAAGCGAATTCTGATGTCCGGTGCGGCCTCTGGCTTTGGCGAGCTGGCGGCGATCGGTTTGGCCAGGGCCGGACACGACGTCATCGTGGGCGCGCAAATCTGGCCGCAGGTCACACAACTGCGGTTGAAGGCAGAGGCACTCGGCCTGAAAAACCTTCGGGCTGAAAAGCTGGACATCCTCGACGCCTACGACATACGCAATGCATCGAAGTGGGACATCAACATTCTCGTCAACAACGCCGCCATCGGCATCAGCGGTCCAGCAAGCGAAATCCCACTTGAGCTGCTGCGTCGATCATTCGAGACCAACTTCTTCGCTCCGCTTGACCTCACCCAGAATGTCGTGAGGAAACTGGTCGCTGAGAGGCGTCCTGGGAAGATCGTGTTCGTCAGTTCAATTGGAGGCCTGATAGCTGTACCGTACGGTGCGCCGTACGCCACCACCAAGCATGCCCTGGAGGCGCTGGCCGGCTCGATGAGAGCTGAATTGGAGCCCTTTGGAACTCAGGTGCAGGTGATCAACCCGGGCGGGTATCTGACTGGCTTCAACGAGACCGAAGCTGAATCATCAGCGCACTGGATGGATGACCGCGCGAACTACATCAAGTTGGAAACCGTGACCACATTCTTCAATCAGATTCTCTCCACCGACGACAACCGGATGGATCCGCAACGGATGGCCGACGCAATGGTCTCAATCATTCCTGAAGATACTGGACTCTTTCGGAACGTCGTGCCGAAGGCCACGGAGGAGTTGGCCAAAAACGTTCAAGATGCGTTGTGGACTCTTCGGATCGATCGTTCACAGGACATGCGACGCTAAGCCGCGGCATGCACACCGGGGAGGAGTACACCGCGATGCTGCTGGGGGCCACTGGCAATGTGGGCGGGTGCATTCTGAACCTGCTCGTCGAGAGGCCGCTCTGCAGAAACGTTCTGGTCGTGACTCGACGCGACGTCCGCGAGCTGGCGAATCCTAAGGTGCGGCAGGTGGTCGTGAACATGGACAAGCTGGAGGAGGAACTCGCACCTCACGCCAGGGGCGTCGACATCGCGCTCGCGGCGTTCGGCGTCGGCAAAGGCAGTGCGAAGATGGCGGACGAGGAGGTGCGCAAGATCGAGATCACCTACCCCACGGCATTCGCATCTGCGGCCAGGTCCGGTGGCGCTCGGGTGCTGGCGATGATGACAGCGGCTGGAGCGAACGCGCAGTCCTCGACCAAGTACCTCCGCAACATGGGCGAGAAGGAGAAGAGAGCGGAGGCGCTCAGGTTCCACTTCCTCGGGCTCTACCGTCCGGGCGTGATCCTCGGCAACTCCAACACGCCTTCCGCACTGGGTTTTGTTATGCCGCTGCTCCATTGGGCGATGCCATCTCGCTACCACTCGATTCATAGGAACGACCTCGCGCGCGCCATGGTCGCGCAGTCGGAGCAGGCGTTCCTCGCGCTCGTGCAGGGCAGGAACGCCGCGGCACCGGCGGTGAAGATTCTCGAGTACAAGGAGATGGAGCCGTTCTTCGTGGCGGGCGACAGCGACGCACCGTAAGCCGGAGTCGAGTCTACGGACGACCGTCGGCCACGATCCCGAATTCAAGGAGAATCTCGGGCGTGGCGGCGATCGCGTCGTCGTGCGACTGCGGCCCCCATCCCTTCCTGATACCTCCAGAGACACAAGGATCGCCGGGCGAAGTCGAATGCGCCCAAAACGAGTCTTCCTCGATACTCTCGAAGGCGTCGTTCTTCTGGTGACTTACGGTGCATGGAATACCGCGCCCCGCATTGAGCCGCGTGATCAGCGCAATTTCAGGCAGACGCGCAACCATCAACCGAGTTTGAACGACGCGTACACGAAGAAACCCGCCGAAATTCGACGGGTTTCGTTACTGATGGGCTTTGCGGGGGCGCGCAACCAGCGGTACTTGCAGCTGTGGAGTGGGGGCGGCGTGATACCGCCCCACTGCTGCCGGCTTCGATTTTGACAATCACGGACTGATCAATCCTCGTCGTCACGAAACAGAGACAAGTCGATCGCATCGGCCATGGTCCTGTAGCCGCCATCGTTCGGATGCAGATGATCCCCGCTGTCGTACGCCGGCAGCAGGCGTGAGGGATGGCTCGGGTCACGCAACAGCATGTCGAAATCAATGACCGCGTCATAGGCCCGGCTGGTCCGGATCCAATGATTGACGGCCTGGCGTTTCGCCTCTAGATCGGGCGTCCAGAAGCCCGGGAACGGGTATCCTTCGACTGGAGTCAACGTGCTGCCATAGATTCTCAATCCCATGGCATGGGCTCGATCGATCATCTGACGGTGGGCTTGGATCATCTGCGCCACGGTTACGACTTCAGCAGCGTTGCCGATCAGGCCAGGAATGAGGAAGTCATTGTTGCCTTCCCCGACGATGACGTACTTCACGCCGGTTTGCACAAGCGTATCGCGATCGAGCCGGGCCAACGCGCTGGTGCCGACGAAATCATGCAGCACGCGATTGCCGCTGACGCCGGCGTTGAGCACGGTAAGGCGCGAAGTGGCCCAATTGGAGCTGAGCCGCTCCGCCAGAAGATTCGGCCAGCGCTGGTTCGTGTCTGGCGTTGAGCCAAAACCGTCGGTCACTGAGTCACCCAACGTCACGATTGCCCTGGCGCGGTTGGACGCGCTGACCTCGACCCCGGTCAGGAAGTAGTAGGACTGAGTGGTCGTCGTCGACTCGATGGCCGCCGCCCCCGTGAAGTCTCCGGAAGCCGAGATGTACGTCGTCTGCAGACCCACCGAGTGCTGAGTTGTCGCGGCCACATTCTCCGGCAGGTAGAGGTCGACGGCCAGATCACTGAGTGCCGGCATGTTGAACGTGACGGGGTCGCTCACCACCAACGCACCGGCGGGAATGGTGATAGTGGGTGATCCATTGAACTTGAGGACGCGATCGGTCCCGCTGGAGATCGATGCGCCTCCGGTACTGATAGCCACGTGCGCGGAACCAATAACCAGCCCGCTCGTACCATAGGCGTTGGAGAAACGGACGCGCACGCGCTCGCCGCCGAGGGTAGTGTGGACGATTTGACGCACCGTTTGCCCGTTGATCTGGATGGGCGCCGCAACCCCCTGAGGGCTGGCACTCCAGGTGCCCACCCAGTGCGCGTCGTCACGGCGCTCCGTGGCGATGACCGATGTCGTGAACACGATCGCCGATAGTGCCAGCAAGATCGCCGCGCCCGTCGCAAGCGAGCGGCGGCGACTCCGGACATCGGCGACGCCCGCCTCGCTGGGCGTTGTTCGACCACGACATTTCAGGATTTGCGTCAATGAACTCATGGGTGTGCTCCTTTTGAAATTCGTCCCGGCCATGGTGGCGAAAGGCACCCGCTGAAGCCATTGACGGGGCGTCGAAAGAATCTCGAATCTTTGTCGATCGCGGTCGAACGTATGACACCCTAGTCCAGTGGTTCACACATGAGTTCGTCCTCCATTGGGGTAACCTACCGCTTCGGAGAGTTCGAGGTGGACGTAGCGGCCTACGAGCTGCGACGCAGGGGGCAGCCTCTTCCACTTGCGCGCCAACCCATGGATCTCCTGCTCCTACTTCTGGAGCGCCGACAGGAGCTGGTGACGCGGGAGGACATCGCGAAGCGGTTGTGGAGCCCGGAGGTCTTCACGGACCTCGATGCCGGCATTCGCACAGCGGTTCTCAAAATCCGACAGGTGTTGAGCGACTCGCGCGAGTCGCCGCGATTCGTCGCGACCGTCCCGGGAAAGGGCTACCGCTTTGTTGCGCCCATTGAGCTCGTATTTCAGTCGCCTCCGCTGGCCTTGCCTGGCCTTATGGCCTCACCCGAGCAGCCGCCGAACTCACCTCGCCATAACCTGCCGGCCGATGTCACGAGCTTCGTTGGACGGCGGAAGGAACTCCTCGAATTGCCGGTGGTACTCACAGCATCGCGGCTGCTGTCATTGACAGGCGCCGGGGGTGTTGGCAAGACACGGCTGGCGGTGCGGCTGGCGTACGGTCTGGTGAACGAATTCCCCGACGGCGTGTGGCTGGTCGATTTGGCGTCGCTCTCGGCACCCGAACTAGTCGCGCAGACAATCGCGACCGTCCTTGGCATTCGGGAGGGCCCGCAGCGATCGGCTCGGGACGCTCTGCTCGGGAACCTGCGCCACCGTGAGCTCCTGCTGGTACTGGACAACTGCGAGCACCTGATCGCCTCCTGCGCTGAGCTCGTCGAGGCGCTGCTTCGCGGAGCACCTAAATTGCGGATCGTCGCGACTAGCCGCGAGGCGCTCGGCGTCTCCGGTGAGTCGGTTCACCGTGTCCGCTCGCTATCGCTTCCTGAGGTCTTGCCGTCGCTCTCTGCCGCAGCGCTCGCTGACGCGGAGGCGACGCAGCTCTTCCTCGAGCGTGCGAGTGCGGTTGAACCAGCCTTTAGACCGACCCCGGACAACGTGGACGCGATCGCGAACATCTGCCGGCGGCTCGACGGCATTCCTCTCGCGATCGAGTTGGCCGCTGCCCGCGTCGTCGTTCTGACACCCGAGCAGATCGAAACGCGGCTGCAGGACCGCTTCCGGTTGCTGACCGGCGGTGCCCGGACGGCCGTTGCACGACAACGGACGCTCGAGGCGACGCTGGACTGGAGTTATCAGCTGCTGTCGGATGTCGAAAAGCAGTTACTCAGCCGGCTCTCAGTGTTCCCCGCGTCCTGGACACTCGAAGCCGCGGAGACCGTGTGCGCGGGCGGCGGCATCGAACGACACGATATCCTCGAACTGTTGTCGCGCTTGATCAGCAAATCACTCGTGATGGCTGACAGCGAGTGCACCGGCGGGCGGCGGTACGGCCTGCTCGAAACGGTTCGCCAGTACGCACGCGAGCGGCTCGCCGAGGTCAGCGCTGCTGAACGGTTGCGCGAGCGTCATTTCGAGTTCTTCTTCAATGAGTTCCGCGGAGCCTTGCCCGTCCTCAGCCACCATGGTCAGCTGCCGTGTCTCAGGCGACTTCGGATCGAGCAGGAAAACATTCGGGCGGCGCTCGATTGGGCGCTGAGGTCTCCGGTGAAGGCGGAGCAGGGCGTGGAGCTCGCGGGCGCGCTGTTCTGGTATTGGACGAAGTGCGGCCTGTTCGAGGAGGGGACTCGCTGGCTCGAATTAGCCATCGGAAGGGCTGCGGATGTGCCGAAACTCGTGCGTGCGCGGGCACTCATCGGGTTGGCGAACCTCCATTGGTTCCAAGGACGTCATGTCGACGTGGACGCAAGAGCAGCCGAGGCGCTATCACTGGGTCGGGACTTGGGTGATGCGTGGGTGGTGTCGTTCGCGCTGTTCCTGCAAGGAACAGCCGCATTCGAACGAGGCGACCACGAGCTGGCTGAGGAGCGGTCACGGGGGGCCCTGGACGCCGCCGACCTGAGCGACGACGACGTCCTGCACGGTCCGCCGCTTCTCGTTCTTGGTAACGTCGCGGTAGCGAAAGGAGATCACGCTGCCGCGCAGCAGCTGTACGACCAGTCGATCGACGTGCTCAGGCGTGCCGGCGAGGACTGGGGGATGAGCATTGTGCTGTTGCTATCGGCAGCCCTGCACATCGGCCTGGAAGACCACGTTCGGGCGCGGGTCCAGGCATCCGAGGCCCTATCGGTGTGTCAGGAGTTCGAGGATCCACGTGGGCAAGCTTGGAGCCTGGAACTGTTCGCGGGCCTCCTCGCCACCGGAGAACTCGCCGAGGGTGCGACCCGCTTGTGGGGTGCTTCAGAGCAGATGCTGGACACCGTGAGCGGCTCGCTGCCGCCGTCGTTTAGATGGGTCCGTGATCGCTACATGAAGGCAGTGAAAACATCGCTCGGCACCGCAGCATTCGAGACGGCCCGCGCCGAAGGACGCGCGATGCCGCCCGTTCAGGCGATTGCATTGGCACGTCAGCAGGTACTTCTGCTCCGGTGACGTTCTAACAGATCGATGGCCGTGAGAAGCGCGCGTTCCTGACGCGTGACGACGTGATTGTGCCCGAAAGTGCCTCGCGTTGTTGCAAACCTCAGCCGTCGATTACGAGAGGGGAACAGGACGGGGAACAGGGCCGCGCGCGAGATGTTCCCCCTCTCCTGCGTCGATTTCAGCGCACGTCACGATCAATGTGAAAGCTGCCCGTTGTGCAGATGCTTCGTTCCAACTGGAATCATCAATTCGACTTGATGGATAAGCGGGTTGGGCGGCGCTCTTTGCCGCCCGCACTAATTCGATGGCGTCGAAGAGGCTATCAACTGCAGTACCGTGGCGTGAGCGACCACCATTTTGGACCCCTTCGCCTGCCACGCCCGCGGCCAGCGAGGTGGTCGCTCACGCCACGCGGTCTGTGTCTCAGCCGGAGAGGTCGTCGTCGAATTCGTGCATCGCGGCGGCGTTGAATGCGTGTGGATCCACGTCGCGATCTTCGGCCGCCGCGCGCGGTCATTGTGCGGCTCGCAACTCGCGCGCTCAAGGCGCTGCGCATCCTCGATTTCGCTCCGCCCGCGCTGCGCGCGGCTGACGGCCTTGACCGTGCGAATCGCGAGCCGGTTTTGGCAACTATCGACGGCCGCCAGACACAGACGTGCTTGACGACGTTCAGCGACGGCGCTACTGTCTGATCATCTTCGCCGGCTGCACTCGCGGCCCCCCCCACATCGCCCGGTGTGGAGCATGTTCGAATCGGCGGTTTCAGACCACGGTTCGTTCTCCATTTCTCAACTCGGTTCCTTGTTATCTGCTCGTGCGACGTCACGTCCGCGAAGCCGACAACAGACTCGGACTACGGCTCGGTCCCAGGCCAGGCGCAGATCCGACCGTGTATCCACACGTCCAATCATCACGCTGCCACGGCGGTACGCCTGTCAGAAGTCGATGCGTCGGGAGATGCGCTCAGCGCGCCCATTCACTGTGAACAACAGCGGCATCGACGCTCGGAATGGGCAGGCTTATCATGGCCGACAGACGATCGCGACGAAGGGGGCGCCGACGACGACATTGGGTACGCGGGCAACCGAGGAACCGCACCGACAATGCCGGCGCGGACGACGATGCCCTTCGCGCGTTCGTTCGGGTGCTCGCGCGCCAGGCCGCACGCGAGTGCTTCGAGCGAGAACTGAAGCATCGATCGCCAGGAGTTCAATGAAGTAAAGGCCGTGAAAGTCGCCCTCTACGCGCGGTACTCGTCGGACAACCAGCGGGACGCGTCGATCGCCGATCAACTGCGCGTGTGCCGCGCGTTTTCAGAGCGGCAAGGCTGGTCGATCTGCGAGGAGTACACGGACCACGCGGTGTCCGGCGCCACGCTTCTGCGCGCGGGCTTCCAGGCGTTGATGCGCGACGCCTTGAACCGCCGGTTCGACATCGTGCTCGCCGAGTCGTTGGATCGCTTCAGTCGCGACCAGGAAGACACCGCCGGGCTCTTCAAGCGTCTCACCTTCGCCGGCGTCAACATCGTCACGCTCGCCGAGGGCGACATCACCCACCTCCACATCGGATTCAAGGGCACGATGAACGCCCTGTTCCTGAAGGATCTCGCCGAGAAGACACATCGTGGACTCCGCGGTCGCGTCGAGGACGGCAAGTCGGCCGGCGGCCTCTGCTACGGCTACCGTGTCGTGAAGACACTCAACGGTGCGACCGTCACGACTGGCGAGCGCGAAATCGTGTCCGATGAAGCACGCGTCGTCGAGCGGATCTTTCGCGAGTTCGTCGCTGGTGTGTCGCCGAAGCAGATCGCGAAGAACCTGAATCGTGAAGGCATTGCCGGGCCGTTCGACGGTGCGTGGAGTCCCAGCACGATTTACGGCAACGGCAAGCGCGGCACTGGGATTCTGAACAACGAGCTGTACATCGGCCGGCTGGTCTGGAATCGCCTCCGCTACGTGAAGAATCCCGACACCGGCAAGCGCGTGTCGCGCCTCAACCCTGAAGCGGAGTGGATGCGCAAGGAAGTGCCGGAGCTGCGCATCGTATCCGACGAGTTGTGGGCGAGCGCGAAACAGCGTCAGAACGTCGGCCGACAGGCAGTCCGGTCCGCGGGCAATCCGGGCGGTGCGAGGCGCCGCATTATCTGTTCTCGGGTCTCACGAAATGCGGCGTGTGCGGCGCCGGATTCATCATGACCGGCAAGCATCGCCTCGGCTGCTTTGGCGCACGCGATCAGGGACGGTGCGACAACCGTCTGACCATCAGGCGCGACGAAGTCGAGGCGCGCGTGCTCAAGGCCCTGCAAGAGAAGCTGCTGAACCAGGAACTGTTCGAGGAGTTCTGCGACGAGTTCACATGCGAGATGAGCCGGCTTCGGATGGAGCGACGCGCCAGCCTGTCGTCAGCAAAGCGCGAGGTCGAGCGGATCGGCGTCCGCGTTAAGAAACTGCTGAATCTGCTGTTGGACGACGAGATCGCGGTCGACGAAGGCAAGGCTGAGATCAAGGCGCTGGATGCCCGTCGCAAAGAGCTGCAGGCTCAGCTCGAGACCGCCGACGAACCGTCTCCGCTTCTCCATCCCGAGATGGCGGCGCTATTCCGCCAGAAGGTCACGACGCTGGCGCAGGCGCTGCAGCATCCAGAGACCCGCGTGGAGGCGACTGAGGCGCTCCGGGGCCTGATCGACACCATCGTCATGACGCCCGACGAGGGCGCCCTGAAAATCGAACTGAAAGGCAACCTGGCGGCGATGCTTGGAGCGACCGTACAAAGCAAAAGGTCGCCAGAAACGGGCGACCTTCTGCTGCAAGTATCGATGGTTGCGGGGGCCTGCAATGCACCGAAGCCGCCACCTTGGTTCTGCCGTTTCGGTATAGTCTCGCTCGCGAGGTGGCGGCATGAACCCAAATTTCGGACGTGGGTTCGATTCCCATCGCCCGCTCCATAAATGCTGATGATTCGATTGCCTTTACTTCTGGAAGGCACTGA
>Ga0306923_10002183_pt1 | contig 17810 bp, 12 predicted proteins | sample sta12Can44000108_FD_203841 | JGI IMG/M metagenome (GOLD analysis project Ga0306923, IMG submission 203841) | Lab enrichment of tropical soil microbial communities from Luquillo Experimental Forest, Puerto Rico - statanox.12C.anox.44.000.108 (v2)... | ecosystem: Environmental > Terrestrial >... | reverse complement strand
GCGAAGTGGAGTCGTGCGGCGGCGGGGTATGCCATCTGCTTTCCGATCTACAGCACCTTTCAGGGCCCCGCACTATTTCTCGAAGACGTATATGTGCGCCCGCAATTCCGCGATAAAGGAATCGGGAAGGCGCTGATTGGAGAGGTTGCGGCCATGGGGCTGCGCGAAGGGTGCGGCGCCCTGCGTTGGGAAGTGCTTGCGTGGAATCAGCCGGCCATTGATTTCTACAGACGGCTGGGAGCGACTTTTCTCGATGATTGGAAGGCAGTACCTATCGAGGGTGAAGCATTACGAAGACTTGCGGAGCAAAGCCACGTCTAAAAGACAGCCAGGATCGGTAATTCTGGGGCGCGGAAGAACATAGTGACCATATGGGTGTCCGCAAAATCATCCATGCCGACATGAATGCCTTCTACGCATCGGTTGAGCAGCGCGACGATTCTCGATTGAGAGGAAAACCCGTATTTGTCGCATGGAAGGGCAATCGCTGAGTTGTGTGCGCGGCATCGTACGAGGCGAGAGCTTTCGGCGTGCGTTCTGTAATGCCAGCGAAGCGGGCAGAGCGAATGTGTCAGATGCGACTTTTGTAGCTCCAAATTTCACCAGGTATCGCGCCGTATCCCGGGAGGTGCGCGAGATCTTCAATCGGCATACAGATCTGATCGAGCCATTGTCTTTGGAGGAGACTTATCTGGATGTGACAACCAACAAGACTGGGTTACCCACAGGCTCGAAAATCACCCTCCTCATGCTGGATTTCCCAAGGGCTGGCTCGAAAATCGCATTCGTCATGCCGGTCCCCCCGGCCGTCGTGGATTATTGCTCGGCTCCGACCAAATTTTCATACGGTTTCGCGGGCTAGTGGCCCGAGCTGACAGACACAGGCACAAACAGCCAGTATTGCGGTAAACACACAAATTTCCGTGGAGCTGGTTGGCCGCGTACCTCACCTGTGTTGGTCTTGGTTATCGTGTATCGAAACCAGCGATTGGCGTTGAATTCGGCACGGCGCCAAATGCTTTCGACGATGTAGGGGACATCGAGATAGAGCGCACGGGTAAGCTCACAGAGAATGCGACGAAGGAATCTCATTGTTCACCTTTGCCTGTCGGCCGAGTATTGCCTCGGCGCCTTGTTGGTCGGGAAGCGCTTCGAACGAACCGTCTCTCCCCTGTCGCCGCTGACTCTACTCGCGGCGCCCGTTGTCTCGGACATCCCTCCGAGTGAGGCTGCGCAAGCCCGAACCAGTGCAGGCCAAGTGGCTGATTTTCATGAAGTATTGCCGCGCGACGTGGATGGAACCGCGCCGGGCCGCGAGCGCGGCATATGCTATCGTTTCTAGAAAAATCTTTGGGAGCTCGACACACCATGCCCGTCAGAACTCTTGCGGAGTTGCGCGCTCAGCTGACCAACCTGGCTGCGGGGAAAACGTTGCCCGTTTTTTACTCCGACTTCGATCACATTTGGCCCAGCGGGTGGGAAGACGAGGACTCTCGGCGCCAAGCGATCGAAGTCGCGAAAGAACACAACTGTGTGATTGACGAGTACGCAATTGACCGCCTTCTCGGCTTCAGAAAGTTGTAGGCGCCGTGCGAATCGCTCAACCGACGAGCGGCTCCGAACTCAAGTGAATCGCGGCTCTTCGCCGCCTCAGGCCGACCAGACGCTGGAATAGCACTGGACGAAGCCCCAACTGGTAGCACAAGTGAGATTCGTCGAATGGACGAGCCGATCGCCGCCTTCGCTGCGCGGCATTTCTCGGCCTGCGCCTTGACAAGCGCCGAAGAAGTGTGTCTGGAACCCTGGCTTCATCAGTGGGACACTCAGCTCCAAAGGAGGCCGAGAATGAATAAAAAGCTAAAACAGGGATCGCAATTCTCGCTTTACTTGTCTATTCCTTTTTAGACAAAACCGTTATCCTCGAACCTTTCTCAGTCCCAAAACCTCTGGAGGAACAGGGAGTTACCGGGCAACTACTTGCCCGGCAGGTTGCAGATGAGCTTGATTCCGTGCGTAAAGGGATCTCTCTGCAGGTGGGTGTTCATCGATTCTCAGCCGGGTGATCACCGTTGCGCTTTACTGGCGAGGAGTTGACTTGCGCCCCTGTCGACCCTATTCTTCGTGTCAGTATTACGGGGTAACTCATGGAACTATGCGCCAAAGTTTTCCTACGAGTGGCGTTGTGCTGCGGACTCGTCATCACTGCCACCGGTCAGCAGTTGCAATCCACAAACGGTGAGAAGCTTGGGACGGTGGGCTTTCCGGTCTCATGTGAGGCTTCGCAGCAGGCGACATTCAAACCGGGGAATCGCGCTCTTGCACGACTTCTGGCACGACCGGGCGGAGGATCAGTTCCGGGCAATCGCGAAGGCTGACCCGACGTGCGCCATGGCCTACTGGGGCGAAGCGATGAGTCTGTGGCACCAGATCTGGGACCGTCCGAACGAAGCGACGCTAAAAAGCGGACTCGCTCTCGTACAGCAGGCGCAGAAAGCCGGCGCGAAGACGCAGCGCGAGCGCGGTTACATCAACGCGCTGGCGCAGTTTTACCAGAACTACATGAAGGCAAGTTTTGAGACACGTGTAGCAGCGTATTCGAAGGCGATGGCGAAGCTGCACGAAACGTATCCGCAGGATCATGAGGCAGCGGTGTTCTCTGCGCTGTCTCTGCTGGCGGCAGCACCACCGCGGGACACGACTCTTGGCAACCAGAGGAAGGCGCTTGCAGTCCTGAACGATCAGTTTGCGATTGTGCCTGACCATCCCGGCGTGGCGCACTACATTATTCATAGCTGCGACAGTCCACAGATGGCAGCCGAGGGTCTGAAGGCGGCGCAGCTTTACGGAGAGTTTGCACCGTCGGCCCCGCACGCGGCACACATGCCGGGACAATTTTTGCGCGGCTCGGCATGTGGCAGGATGACATAAATGCGAACCTGGCGTCGGTAGCAGCCGCGGAAGCGTCAGGCTCATTTGGCCATGAGCTGCATGCGATGGACTTCCTGAACTACGCGTACGTACAGGTGGGCGAGGACGACAAGGCGAAGGCCATCGTCACCAAAGTGCAGACGATGGAGCCGACGGCAGGCCACGATATGCACGAATATCTCGATATGGCGCGGGCGGGATTCCCCGCGACCTACGAGATCGAGTTGCGGCATTGGAAGAACGCTGCATCACTCGATCCGAAGATGGCTACAAAACCGGAGAATGTCGCCATGATCTACTGGGCACGCGCGGTAGGCAGCGGACATCTGCGCGATGCGGGCGCGGCGAAAGAGAACTTCGCCCACTATGACGCGATGGTGGAAGAGGTGAAAAAAGGCCCGGACGCCTATATGGCCCAGTACATGGACACCGGCCGCGACGAGATTCGGGCATGGGTCGCGTTCGCCGAGGAGAACAACGACGAAGCGGTGAAGATCATGCGCAGCGTTGCTGACAAGCAGGACGAATACGGCAAGGGAGAAGTGGAGATTCCCGCGCGCGAGATGCTGGCGGACATTCTGCTGGAATCAGACCATCCGCAGGAAGCACTTGCTGAGTATGAGCACTCGATGAAAATCGACCCCAACCGCTTCAATGGGCTGTACGGCGCGGCACGAGCAGCACAGATGGTGAGACAGCCCGCGGCAGCCCAGAAATACTACGCCCAGTTGGTCAAGAACTGCGTAGGAGCAACATCGGACCGACCGGAGTTGGCGCGAGCGCGTGAAGAAGTGGCGGGAAAGACGGTTGTGGCCGGTAACCGAGCGTTTCCCGCCCATCAGCTAGCGTGCCCGATGCAATAACACAGAGTTGCCTATCTCACGGAAAGAAGCTGCTCAAGGGGTTTCCGTGCCCCGCGCGGACACCTGCTTTTCGATGTGCTAGTGGGTGGTTCACCATCGGGAAATAACCGATTTACTTCCCAAAAGCCGACGCCCCATTCCTAAGCTGATTCGGGGCAGTTGGACGGCTTGCCGGTTACTTATCTTCCGAGAGCAACCAGAAGCCCATTTCTGCAAGGTAGGTTCCCACAGCCTCTGACCTAATCCGATTTGCCGCAACGGCTATGTAACCATCGGGCCTGAGCAGATAGAGAGCATCGCGCTCGAGCCCCTTTCGCTTCATCTCGCCGTTCCACGGAAAGACATGAATCGGCAAGTTCCATTGTGCGCAGAGCGCACGCGATTGAGGCGCAACGTCGCCATACACGTGAAGTTGCCAATTGAGCGACCGGAGTGGTGCAAAGTTGTCCTCATTGCCACTATTCGTGGCTCCATTCACCCAGGGCAATCGATCGCCTGCATGTACCGACCCCGCACATCCACGGCTGAGATTGCTATGACGGTAGTTCACGTTGACTTGTGAGATCGTGCGGAACAAGAGGCGGCGAAGCCCTCTTGACGAAAAGAGCAGAGGGGCCACAAACGGTATCATGCACAATCGCATCTGCCGAGCAAACGGGCTTGTACTTGTTATAGCGGTGAACGCTCGGTCTGTCGTGGCGACCAACCGCCGTGCGAAGGCGATACGTTCCAATTCATAGCTGTCCAGCACCTCGGCTTTAGCTTTTTCTTGGAGGACGGCGGCCAACTTCCACGCTAGATTCACCGCATCGCCAATGCCGGTGTTCATGCCCTGGCCGCCCACTGGGCTGTGAATGTGCGCCGCATCGCCCAGCAGGAAACTGCGTCCCTTGCGAAAGTGATCGGCGACCCGATGGTGTACACGATATGCGGAGAACCAATTTAGACGCTGCACGTCGGTTCGCAGGTCGGCGACGATTCCCTTGTCTACGCTGGCCCAGGACAGATTGTCCTCGCCCGAGGACGCGTCTCGAACCGTTCTGATAAAGCGCGCCCGTCCGTCATCCTTTAGCGGGAACACCACCAGAAAATCCGCTCGCTCGAATGCAACATTCAGACCGCCGTTCAAGGTCTCTCCCGTTGCTTCAACATCAGCGACGTAGAAGAGATGCTGATAGGTTCCGCCCGGGAACCCTATGCCCAACTGTTCGCGGACGATCGATCGAGCTCCGTCACAGCCCGCGAGAAATGCTGTCGTGCAGGTCTCTTCCATCCCATCGGAATTTCTGACCTTCACCCACACCCGGTCCTTGCTCTCCCCAAACTTAAGCAGTTCCTTCCCCCGCTCTACAAACACGCCGAGTTGTGAAAGATAATCAATTAGCAGACGTTCATGTTGGTCTTGCGGGAAGATTAGCGGATACGGGTAGGGACTGATTCCTGACCCCATCTCCTTGAAGTCGATGTGAGCCGCCCGTCGTCCCTTGGTCCAGATCGTTCCGCCGATTGCCCACCGGCCTTGCCTGACCACGTCGTCCGCAAAACCAAGCTGGCCGTAAAACTCCAGAGTCCGCGCCTGCACGGCCAGCGCTCGTGAGGTCGTACCTGGCGCATTTGACTTATCGAGGATTCTTATTCGCACGCCAAGCCGCTTCAGCCATAGTGCTAAGACAAGCCCGGTAGGGCCGGCTCCGATAATCAAGACCTCAGTGTCAAGATTTTCATCCGCCATGGAGGGCCTTCCAATGCGGGTCTCCGTTGTAGTTCAACGTCACGATTGTTGGCGATCGGCATAAGCGCGATGCGAAATATCCGTTCTCGTTCGCAAACCTATCTCGGTTGGATGCAAACGTACCGATAAACGCCCATGATTTCGCCTTTCAGATGCTGGCGTATGGAACTGTCCGTCAGCATGAGAGGCACATCGGTTCCTTTTTGGCTTGGCCGAAAGTAGTAGTGCCGCCGGGTCTCGGGATGCGGACCAAGAGACTGCATGGTGAGGCGCGACGATTCACAAACAGTTCTTGGTAATTACGGACGATCTGTGCCGTCGCCTGCAGTCTCACGGTCACGACTGGTTACCTCCTTTCCGCCGGACGACGTGTCGAATCTTGTTTTTGATCTATCCTCGCGGTCTTCGAATGGGGGTGCTGGTGTTCTTGCGGTCGAGGACATAGACTGCCCCAGAATCCGGGTCTCCAGGTACGAGCAAGAACAGCAGAGCATTGTCTTACCTTTTCTTTGCGACGGAGTCCTGCTGCAATCATACCGATCAGACCAGTGCTCACGAGCGACTTGGTCGTGGGTTCGGGTACGGGAAGTACTCACCCCTGTCACCGTAAGCGTGATGTTGCTGAAATCGAGGTCAATGCTGTCAGCACCCTCGGTCCGCAGGAAGACCTGTGCATACAACCCGTTCGTGAACTCTCCAGGTGACCGTTCCGGCAAACTTAAAGGTACCTCCGGTGTTCGTCTGAAATGTGTGGGAGACAAAATCGTAGCTCCGGTGAGTGTCGTTGTTCCCCGATAGTTGTACCCGCAATTGGCGACAGAGATCTGGCGCGAGGTGTTCACCATGATGCGCGAAGCGGCTTAAAATAGAACGAAAAGAAGCCGCTTGTCACTCAACCTTCCCCTTAGTTGAGTAGGGTCTTTTGTTCGGACCTCTATCTAACCACGTCTACGGTACATATCTCCCCCGTTTGCGGCAGAATCCCGAGACCCCGCGCATCGACCTCGTGCCTACACTTAGAAGGTGATTCCGCCGGCGCGTGACTATGCAGCGGCGGATCGCAACACGACGATTTTTTGGGAGGCACACACGATGAAATCCGGATCATACTGGGCCTGGCTGGTTGCGCTCGCGTTGTTAACTCTCGTGCCGGTCTCGCTTCTTGCGCAAGACCGCGACGACTGGGGGCGCAGCAGCGCCAGTACCAATCGCACGCAGTACATTCACGCCAACGTTTCGGGCGCCACCGGCATCGGAAAGTGCACCTTCGAAGTAGTTGTGTATGGTGTAGCCGAAGTTCAGATCCGGGGAGACGAAGGCCGCCTCCTCAGCATCGACGGAGCCCCTGCAGAGTGGCGACGCCTGGACTGCAACCAGCCGTTGCCTCTCAGTGCCAACGACTTTCATTTTTCAGGAGTGGACGGCCACGGTCGACAGGTCCTTGAGCACAGCCCGGGCGGCAATGGCGGCGTGGCGGTGATCCGCATTGACAACACCAGTGGCAGCAAAGCCGGTAAAGCCGAAGGCTATACGGGCGACATTACCTGGAAAGGCGGCCACTATAGCGACAACACTTTCCACAGTGATCGGGGCTGGAGTGATGGCGCTAACAATTGGACTAGCGCCACGGGCTCGACTGCAGCTCAAGCATGCATGAACGCCGTAGCAGCCCGCATTCAGCAGGAACACCAGAACGTGACCAACCTCCGCCCACTGCCCGATACGACGACCGAATCGCCGCGCGACGACGGCCGCACTGCCGTGCAGGGTGAAGGACAGTATCAGTCAGAAAACGGCACCTACGGCAAGTTCAGCTACCGCTGCTTGTACGACCAATCAAGCCAATCGGTCCTGGAGTCGAGCTATAGCCACGAGTAAGGCCGTCGTGCGCAGTTGCTGTCTTTTTGAAGGTTGACGCGACGGGCTTCAGCCCGGCGAGAACTTCTTCTTTGGACAGAAGCAAGATTGCCGACTGCCACCACGATGCGTACATCGGGGACAAGGATGCTGCACCTATCCTTGTCGCCAACGGGCCAACGGGCAACCGCGCACCTCAAATTGGAGGGGGCAACCTGTCTTATGACTCAGCCCTCTAACTCAGCGCAAGGACGGGTTGCTCAAATCGCTTCTGCAGAGGAGGTAACCATGCAAATCAGCCCAACCATCGTCGCGGTGATAGTGGTAGCCGCCTTAATAGTCATCGCAGTTGTGGTACTTCTTCGGGAACGAAAACGCAAAACGGATCTGAAGCGACGCTTCGGCACTGAATACGAACGCGCAGTTCGAGAGCGGGGCTCGGAACGTGAAGCACGAGCCACGCTGGAGGCACGAGAGAAACGGGTTGAGAAGTTCAACATTCGCGAGCTTAGTCGCACTGAACGAGATCGATATGCCGAGCAATGGAGAACGGTGCAGTCACGCTTCGTCGATGATCCCAAGGGCGCCGTCATTGAGGCCGACGAGACTGTCGCTTCCCTGATGACCGTCCGGGGGTATCCCATCTCGGACTTTGAACAACGTGCGGCAGACCTTTCCGTTGATCACCCTGACGTCGTGCAAAACTACCGTGCCGCTCATGAAATTGCCGTGCGGCATCGCCAAGGCCGAGCAAGTACGGAAGACCTGCGGCAGGCCATGATCTATTACCGTTCTCTTTTCGAGGACCTACTGGACGGGCGGAAGCCCGGTGGAGTGAGAGAGGTTGCATAATGGCAGAACCCAGACGAATCGACGATGAATACATCTCGGACGAACGAACCTTGAACGACGCCGAAGAACGAAGCCAGCGAGCACGCAACCGCGAAGGTCGTCCGCAGTTGTTAGGAAATGAACTGAGTGTGCCGAGCGAACGCCGGGACATTCCGCTTTCCAGCACAGATGACCCGGCGGTTAAGCCGAAATATCGGGGAGCCGTCTCGACCGCCAGTAGTGGATACGCTGAATCCGCTGCACGCTCCGCGGGCACCCAACTTTCCAGTGAGGGAACTGTGGCCACCAATCCGCCAGTGCTGCTTTTCGCCGATGCGGAGGTGAGCGACTACCGTTTGCGCTGGAGCAACATCCAAGCTGGATTTGTGGATGAACCGCGACAAGCCGTTGAGGATGCCGACAACTTGGTCAAGTCGGTGCTGGAAAAGTTGTCGCAAGGCTTCACTCACGAACGGGACCGACTGGCGAAGCAGTGGGACCGCGGAGAGAATGTCTCGACGGAGGATCTGCGCATTGCACTACAGCGTTACCGCACCTTCTTTGATCGACTGTTGAATGTGTGAAACCAGAGCTTATTTGTCGATCTTGGACTGCGCCACTTCTCAGAAAGTCCGATAAAGAACGCACCTGGAGGTGTGCCCATATGGCAGCATTGCCTCCGTAATCCGCTACATTGCTAGTCAGCACTCGCCTGATCGATTCGGTCCGTGGGGGCACTGCGTCAGGTTGAAATTTCGCCCAGCAAGAGAATATTGCGAGCATCGGCGCGTGATTTGCACGCTGGAATATATGTGCGCGGAGAAGCGTACCTTGCAGAGCATCGGGGCGCCGCCGCTGCTGCTGAATTCCAAAAGATCCTCGCTCATCCGGGCATCGTCCTCAACGAGCCCATTGGCGCGCTGGCGCATTTGCAATTGGCTCGCGCGTACGCGATGCAGGGGGACACGGTCAAGGCCAAAGCTGCCTACCAGGACTTCCTCAACCTTTGGAAGGATGCTGATCCCGACGTACCCATCCTGAAGCAGGCAAACGCGGAGCACGCGAAGCTGCCATGAGCGGCCGCTCTACTGCCTTGCCGCCCTCTTACCGCCTTACCTTACCTTCCAGGCAATGGGCAAGAAGAAGTTACGACGGGACGAGGCGTTGTTGGCCCGCTGTAAGCGGGCCACAACGACCCACCCTGGCGCGACAGGTTTCAATTCCTGGCACACAGCACCCAACCAGATTTTGAATATAAAGCACGGGTGGCACTCTCGCGGCGCAATTGCAATCCGCCTTGCACTCTTGAGTGTGGGCGCATCCGATACAACCCTAGCGTTTCCGGCCAACGAAGGTATGCCAGGGGTATCCAGGGCTCCTTCCGGCATGTTCTGGCTTCGTTCGTGCCATAGTTGTTTCTGGTTTCGCCTAGCACAATATTTGTCGGTCGTAGGCGCTACCCTAACAAATGGCACTGACCGGGGTCAGCGGCGAGACACGCAGTATGCGTCGCGAGCCCAACTCGTTGCCGAGCGGGTCACCTTGGTTTCCCACTGACGCCAGAGTCCGGGGAATGGCCACGGCGGTCGCGGTGGCTGTGCCTCCGCCGGGCGCGCCCGCCGAATCCAGTTCTGCCGCTGCTCCGTGATACACGTCGCGGATTACCTGATTCTCGACGTTAAATAACTCAACCGCCAAGACGCTCAGAGGAGTATTTCTGGGCAGAAGCAGGTCAGCCAACAGGGCCTCCTCCGCGCTTTGCGAGAAGGCCGCTTCGACGGTGATCGACTGCACCTGCTTGTTTCCGGCGGTGGGCTTGAGAAGCGGGACTCCTGTGGTCCCCAGTTCTAGCGGCAGCTCGCCCGGCAGTTTTCCCAGGAGCAGATTGCGATAGGCCTGGCCATCGACGCGGCGGAGCTGGGCGTAGAGCAGGAACCAGATTTGGGTCTGCGGGGCGGACTCGAACGTGAGTGACTGCCCGCTGAGCACGGTTTGCGCGAGGTCGGCTGAGCAAACGATGCACTCCTGCTTGGCCCCGCCAGTGGAAGGCACGGCTTTTTTGCGGTCAACTGCGGCGATAAGGTGCCGGCAGGGATGCTGTACTCCGGCTACGCGGAAGGGACGTCCGAAGCGGCCTTGGGCGGTTGACCACTGCAAATGGCCGCAGCGAATTTCGTAAGTCCAGAAGCCGAAGAGGTCGAGGGCTTCGGGCGAGATACCGTCCGGCAGCGGAATCAGAAAATGGACTGGCGAAGAGCCGGAGGGCTCGACTCGGGTCATGGCAGAAAGGCCCGCAGAGTCGTCAACCGAGTCCGGAGTGATCATGCGAATGGGCTCGGGATCGAGAGAAATTGGCGTGTCCTGTGCCGGAGTGATATCGACGGGATAGCTCATCAGCAGCGGGTCGGGCCCGTAGTTCATGACGCGGACGAAGTAGGCGTCGTGGGGGTCCTGCGGAGACTGGTCGAATTCCAGCCAGAGTGATCGCTGGCGAATGGACGTGGACGAATAGTCCTGCGAGGGTTCGTAGGCGCTTTCGGCAATGCCGGCGGAGACGAGTTGTGGAATTTGCCGCGGGTTGGCCGTGATGGGAACTTCAATCTTGCCAGTCCAGATCTGGACTGGCGTGGTAGGGCTGCTGGTGAAGGTGGCGATGAGCTGATACGACCCCTCTGTGGGCGAGGGGTAGCCGTCGAGACCGACTGTGGAATCGATGGTGGAAAAGAAATAGATTTCGGTCTGGTCGCGCGGTCCCAGGCTGGTGCTCAGCGGCGGGGCGCCGCTCTGTTGGGTGGCGAGGCTAGACACCACGGTGGGAAGGTCAACGGATCCGAGGTCGTCGAATTTGGGCGGAGGCGTGGCACCGGTGGAGTAGGTCATGCCCTGGAAGTCGAAAGCGAGCTGGCCGGCGCCGTCCTGGGCAAGGCCGCGCCATGTCCAGTCGCGATCGAGGATGAGGTGCTGGACGACGATCCAGTGGTTGATGAGGTCCTTCTGCGTAGAAAAGGTGATGGAGGAGCGATCCTGGGGCAGCGTATGGCGCAAAGTGCTCTGCGCACCAAAGAGGATTCGCCGGCCCGGTGGCGCAGTGATGGTTTGGCCAGTGAGGGGCAGATTGAGCGCCGAAGCCAGCAACTCGAGCGGCGTGGAGGGTTGCGCGTTGAGAGTGGCAGCGAGATTCTCGTAATCCTGCGCACGCCAGGTCACGCCGCCCTTCTTGATGGCCTCGACCACGGCGGTGGAGACGATGCTGTCCTGGCTGGAATTGTCGAGGTCGCGCAAGTAATAAGCCTGGAGCTGCTGATCGAGATTTCCGTCCAGGAGCACACTGCCTTCTATGGCGGCTTCGAAGCGGACCCGAATGTCGGAGGTAAGTCCGGTGCGCGCGACCGAGTTTCCGTAATACAAATTGTCGGGATCGTCAGCGCCGAGTCCGCGCAGGCGTATGCGGACGTTGCGTCCGGTGGGAATCGGCAAAACGGTGGGCGTGGCGCTGCTGGGCCACCACGCCGTGCTGTCGACTTGCGACACTTGCGTGGGTTGCAGCGTGAGCTGGATAGGGGTAGAAGCGCCGATTGCTACAGGAGTGGCGAGGGCGGGGAAATCGACGCTCCAGTTGTAAAGGACGCGGAAGTTGCCGTCGAGTTGACCGGGACTGGGCGGAGTGTCGGCGTCAGCCATGGAAGCATCCGGCCCGGTATCGAATTTAGGCGCTTCGGCCTCCACAATGATTTGCAAAGTGACGACGTCGGAGTCAAGAACTGCCGCCTGAAATGGGGGAACCGTTCGCGGCGGGCCGGGCGGCGGCGGGAAGGGACGCACCGGCGGCTGGGTCGGCGTCAGTGCAAAGAGTGCGTCGAGGATTGACTGGTCGGCGGCGCCAGTGAAGACCATCTCGGGGTAGTTGATGGACGGGCGGTCGACGGTGAGGGATTGATTGCCCGAAGCATCGATGGAACCGAGCGTGAGTGCGACTTTCTTCGGCGGAACGTAGCGGCGGAACGGAAGCGTTACCGCGCCGGCATCGTCGGGAGAGGAATCTCCGGGAGCCGGCCCGCCTCCGGTGAGGTCGGCAAGGCGAGCGCGGAACTGGTAACTGTTGCCGTAACGGAGATCAACGCCGGAGAGCCACTCGCTGAGGGTCCCACTGAAGTCTGGAGGAGGCGTGCTGGGCGCCGGCGGCTGACCTCCACTGAAGGCGTAGCCGTATTTGTCGTTGACCACCAGGGTCCGACCGCGCCATTGAGCGAAGTAGCGCGGAAGCCAATAGTCCTGGCCCGGTCCGGCGTTCTGGACGGGGGTGGGCTCTACGCAGAGGTCCTGCGCAGTAAACGAAGTGGTGAAGACGCTGGCGGCGTTCAGAGTTCCCGAGGCAGCGCAGAGCGAAGCCCAAGGATCGGACGGACTGGCCGGGTTCTCGCGAACATCGACACGATAGCCGAGGACGGTGAAGGGCAACTCCTGGGTCGCCGTGCCAAGTGCCATGTCTTGGGCGATCTTAATCTGGCGGTTGACCCACTGGGTGACCTGAATGTCGTCCCAGCCGATCTGGATGCCGGCATCGGTGCCGGGAACGATGTAGTCGGCGTCTCCGGTGACGCTGTCTGCGGTGCTGGGCTGGTCGGCGTGAACCAGCTTGGCGAAGCCGTCGAGATAGAGATCAGCTTCGTATTGCGCAGCGTCCATGATGGAGGCGTCGTAGGCGCCGGGAAGCGTGGGAAAGAGGATGGCAGCGAAGACATCCTGCGGCGAGGTGAGCGCGGGCAGGCGAGCCGCGTAAGTGAAAACGGCGGCGCCGGGCTTTTCGGTGACCAGCTTGGCATACCAATTACCCAGGTTAGTGGTGTCGATTTCGATCCAGATCCATCCGCCCGCGGAAACCTGGGTGGGGTCGAGTGGGATGGAGACCTGCAGGTAAGCGAGCCCCATGGCCTGGGCGATGAGGGGTTGACGAAGAGCGTAGGAGAGGATTTCTCCCCACTGAATGGTGGAAGGAGAGACCTGATTGAGATTAGGCGTCTGCTCGTTCAGAGCGCAACCGAACCCATCACCAGCGGTGAAGAACTTAGGATCGGGCGTGGCGAAACCCGTGGCGGCGCGAAAAGACTCGGGCAGGTCCTTGCGGATGACCCCACCGGGGTGCGAAAGAGGAAGTATAACTGGCGTGTATTCGGCCTTGAGAGCGGCAAAAATCGGCGCCTGGGCGCTGCTGTACGCCAGCGTGATGGGAATGTAGTTGATTGACCCCGGAAGTATCGAGGGCGACCAGGCTTCGGGCACCAGCCCGGGCAGCAGTGCTGCGCGCAGAACTGGCTGCGCCGCGGCGAAGGGCTGCTCCGAGCCCGAGATGAGAGGGACGGAAACCGTTGGGTCGTTGTTGGGAATCAGCAACAGATTGGCGATGAGGTTGGCGCCATCCCATCGCTGCGGCAGAAGCATGAGGCTCAGATTGCGACTTGTGCCCGGCATAACGAACTCCTTTGATACGGCTCTTGCGAACTACGGAAGCGCTTGCAGGTTGATTTCTTTCTGGAACGTCCAGGAGCCGGACCAACTGATGTTGATGACCCAACAAATGCTGATGTGAATGCCAACCGACGCAGTCCCGATGAGATTGACGTCGAGCGGGTCAGAGGGCGCGAAACTGAGACCAAGACCGGCGGTGAGGGTAATGGCGGCGCTGGCGAGACCTCCCAACACATCGACCTCGGCCTGCCCAGTGAGCAGGAAGAGCAGCGTGATTAAGGTGGGCGTGCCCGAGATCTGAATCTGGACGGCGATGGTGATGGAGGCCGATCCGGAGGCAATTCCCAGATCCAGAGCGAGACCCGCGCCGATTCCCGCCTGGATCAGAATGTCGGGTGCGTTGTTCTGCACTCCGACTTCGAGGCAGAACGTGCCGGTGAGAGGGTCGACGATCCACTGGCATGGCGCGTTGGGCGTGCCAATGCTGAGCAGGAAGTCGATTTCGAGCGCGACGATGTCGATGGTCGAGCCAATGTCGAGCGAAAGATTCTGAATGGTGCCCGGGCCAAGCGGAATGGAAGGCAGCGCGAAATTGTCGGTGACGTCAAGCTTGCCGTCAGAGAAGCTCACGTTAAGGCCGGGCGGTGGCGCGCCGGGGCTCTGTGAACCGATGACGCCGGCGATATCGCTCAAGGCTTTGAGAAACTTCGTAACCGGGTCGAGCACACCGTAGAACACTAGGTCGAGGTTGGGGAACTCAGGCGCGGTGTCGGCGTCGGCGTGGAACGAACCCTGAACGGCGAGCAGGGGGCCGCTGTCGATGGAGGGGATGGTCAGACCGATGGCGATATGCAGGATATCCAGCGACCACGAGGGAGCGGTCGGCTGTCCCAGTGATATGGCGACCGTGGGTCCCGGTGGCGGCTTGGTGGGGTCATCCGCCTGCCAGTAGAAATAAAGGTCGGCGTGTGCGACGGAGCAAGTGATAAGTCTGACCGGCGTCTGGTACACCGATTGCTTCAGGGTAAGGCTCTGCATGGTGGCCAGGCTCGGGGCGCCCGACTGATTCGTGATCGGGTTAGTCAGGTCGCTGGGAAGGAATTGCAGGCAGGCCGCGATGGCAGGAAAGCTGCTGATGCCGCTGAGCAGTGCTCCGGCGTGGGCCACGTTCAGTGCGTCAGCGAGGCTGAGGTTCGTGGAGCCTCGGTTGATGACCGGGCGGGAGAGGAAGTTGCTCTGGGTCCCGGTCGATTGCAGGAATCCATAAGACGTTGTGGGCGGCGTGGTAGAGCCGGCAGCCAGACGGAAGATGTCGGAGGGGTTGGCAAAGTGAATCTCCTTGCCGGGCTTTCCGCCGCCGTCGTTGGGTTGCAGTACGGGGACAGAAGTGGTTGGGCTAAGCGCGACCGGGGCGGCTTGCGATGCAGTGCGGGTGCCCATGCTCCAGGCGCCGTCAGACGAGAGCTTGGGCAGGCCACGAACGGCGCAAGCCAGGCCGAGGCCGGCGGTGGCGGTGTCGTTGACTGGAGTAGCGTCGAAAGCAGTAGCGCGGAGCAGGCTGCTCGCGTTGCCGACGTCGATGAGGGCGTTAACGGGGCCGCCAGTGCCTTTCGACAGCGAAGACGAACTCGCCATGTCCGACATGGTGAGGTGGTAGAACGAAGTGAGTCCGATGAATCCGGTGATGCCCGTTGATGGCAGGCAGACATGGGAATTTCCGTTGAGGTCTTTGAGCGTCATACCGCCCTGTTTCACCGTGTGGTCCGGATTTATGGCCACGTCGGCATTGAAAGTGACGGGTTGGAGTTGGACATCGCCCGCCGCCTTGGTGTCGTCTTCGGTGCCCGTAGTCGTGACTGGGAAGCCTAGCTCCTGAATGTTGGTGACATTGATGACGCCGGTAATGAGGCCGCCCTGGATCTGGCTGGGCGGAATGCCGGTGTCGGTGGGGAAATCGAAGAGGCCATCGCTAGCGGCCTGCCAGCCGCTGTCGAAGCGCAACACCGAGCCGGAGCCTTCGCGATCGATCGTGATGGTCCGCACCACTTTGACTGCCCAGGGATAGATGATGCTTTGGACCTGGATGACCTCGTGGCTGGTACGCCCGATGAGGACGTGGAAGTGCGCCTTGATGACGTCGGTGGGATGTGGAGTGGAGGTATTCGTCCACTCGCTGAACATGCTGGCGCCATAGCCTGTCAGGTCATAGCGCCGCAAAGGCACACCGGTGGTGCCGAGGGCAGGATCAGCGTCGAACCGGCTGCTGAAAATATCTGCCACATCGCGGCCCATCACCTGCTCGCCGTAGGACAGCGCAGGATACGGAGGATCGTCGTTGTAGTTGCGGAGATAGCTGCGGCCAGCGAAAACCGGGTTGGGTTGGGTGGGGTCGGGGGCGGCAAAACTGAGCTGCCATGCCCCGGTGTAGATGCTTCCCGCCGGGGTGGACGAAGCCGGAAAACTAGGCTGCACCAGCGTAAGCGTGGGAAGCTGGGTGCCTTGAGCAGTGGTGGAATCGAGCGCGCCGGTGATACCAAATGGAAGCGTGAGTTCGGCGGTGAAGCCACCTTTTCCTGCATAGAGCAATGCTTGTAGCGACTGCAGCGGCGCAATAGGTATCAGCGTGGCAGAGGTGGGACGCACTTCGGTCAGTGGGCCGTCCCACGGAGGATAGAGCAGCTCGTCGGTGGGCGAAGTTGGCGTGGGCGGCTGCACAACGTGCTGTTGAGGGGATGCGTTGTACATCGGCTCCCAGGCAATCGCCGGCAGTGTAAACAGGGGCAGAAGCGAGGCTGGGCCGCGGACGGACAGGCCGTCGATGGTGTAGCGGCGATCGTTGTTCGCCATGACCTCGACCCCAAGCAAACTGGCGCGGGTGGAAAGATCGAGTAGCAGGAAGGCATTCTCGGGCTCCGGCAGAGGTTTCGGCGTGGGGTGTTGGATGACCGCAGCGTCTTGCACTAGCGGTGCCGGCGCTTGCGCGGCGACCAACGAGGTTTCTGCCGGGCTGGGCTGTGACGGTTGTACGATCGGGCCCGGCCCGTGGTAGACGGGGAATGTGGGCGGCAGCACGGGGTTGGAACCGGCCTCTTCCGTCGGAGGCGTTGCCGGGTGGTGGTGCGCAGTATCCAGCAGACGCAAGACGACCTTGGCGGGAGTGCGCCAGCCGATCTCAGCCAGGAGGAAGCCGTAAAGAACAGACGCGTTTTGGTCGCCGCGTCCCCGTCCGAACTGGAAGCCGCCGGTATAGGGATCGGGCAGGTAAAGCTCGATGATCAGATAGCCGAAGAGGGTGAGCAATAGTCCCGCACCGGCGTTAAAACTGGCGTCCGTGTCGGTGGCAATAAAGATCGCCAAAGGAACGCTGACGTCCAGTAGAGCGTTGTCCAGCGCCATCGGGTAGACGGCGGGTGGCGAAGTCGGGGTGGGCGTTTCTGGGTCGGGAGTAGCGGAGTAAACGAACAGAAAGTGCTTGTTTCCGATGCGGATGAGCGCAACCAGGCCCTCGAGAAAAATTACTGGTACGCGGGCGCCAGTTGCCAGCAGCGGGCGATCGATGAGGGCGTCGAGGACGGCGCCGTACTCAATGATTTCGGAATTCCCTGCCAGCGCGTACAGCAACGGTTGCCCGACCGCCCGTCCTGTTACCAACTGGCAGCGGCGCTGATTCTGCGTGTCCTGGTCGTCCCAAAGCTGGAATTTCTGCTCAACAATAACGCCGGGCGCAGAACCCGAGATAACCGAGAAGATAAGGGCAGCGTTGTTTGCGACGACGCTGCCTAGGGCGGCCGGTTCAGTGCGGGTGATGCCGCTCCAGCGATAGTAGATGCCGGCGCCGAGAACGACGGCAAAGTCGCCCGGGCCGGAGGCAGCTCCAAGCGCGTCGGGCGTCGAGTCGCTGACGCTGAACGCCCAGCCGGCGCTCTCGAGCGGAGCCGAACCAGCAAACTCCAACAGTTTTCCGGTTACTGGTTTCGGTTTGAACACCGCGGCTGAGGCGTGACCCGGAACGTAGAGAAGCTTGAGCACCGCGTTGTAGGCAATAGCATGAGGCGCGGGAGCACAGTCGATGGGCTCGCTATATAACTTGGCCGAGCAGTGGTCAAAGTTGATCGAAGGCGATCCGGCAGCAG
>Ga0306923_10002182_pt1 | contig 17810 bp, 10 predicted proteins | sample sta12Can44000108_FD_203841 | JGI IMG/M metagenome (GOLD analysis project Ga0306923, IMG submission 203841) | Lab enrichment of tropical soil microbial communities from Luquillo Experimental Forest, Puerto Rico - statanox.12C.anox.44.000.108 (v2)... | ecosystem: Environmental > Terrestrial >... | reverse complement strand
ATCGTGCACCTCACCGTGGCCACGCCCTACCCCGGCACCGAGACCTGGCACACCGAGTCGCGCAAGCTCGAGACCCGCGACTACCGGCTCTTCGACGTGCAGCACGCGGTGCTCCCCACGCGCCTGACGCTCGCCCGGTTCTACGAGGAGCTCGTCCGGACGCAGCAGGTGCTGAACCAGAAGCACCTCGGCTGGGCGGCGCTGCGCGCCACCGCCGGCATTGCGGCGCGGCACCTCGCGCACGGGCAGACCAACTTCGTGCGGATGCTCTGGAAGTTCAACGGCGTGTACGACCCTGCCAAGCTGCTCGGCGATCACGAGCAGGAGTGCCGCTACCCGATCCGGCTCCCGGGGCACGCGCCGGTGCAGAAGATCGACCCGGTGCAGCTCTACGTGCACCGCCCGGACGCCGGCGCGGCGTAGCCCGGACGGCGCTTCAGCGCGTGCGCGGCAGCCCGGCCGGCATGGGCGTGGCGAGCGCCATCTCGCGGCAGCCCTCCGCCGACGAGGCGTAGGCCGCCTCGATGATCTCGATGCAGCGGTAGGCGTCGCGCAGCTCGCGCCCGGCGTGGTCGCCGGACTCGATCGCGCCGAGGAACTCGTCGAACATCGCGTTGAACCAGCGCGTGTGGCTGGCGTCCATCCAGTCCGACGCGATGGTGCGCCGCTCGACGTCCCACGCGACGACCTCGCCCGGCCGCCGCACCGCGACCTGCAGCTCGTCGTCGTCCACCGTGATCGCGCCGTTCGCGCCGTGCACCGTGTAGATGACCTTCCGGACGCCGGCGGTCCAGGTGAGGTGCACGTGCGCGCTCCCGGTCGGGAAGGTCAGCACCGCCGAGACGTTGTCCTCCGAGCTCCACCGCTCGGGCTCGGCGTACCCCATCTTCGCGGTCACCGCCGTCGGCCACGCGCCCAGCCACTCGAACGTCAGGTAGAAGGTGTGGCTCCCGTGGTCCATGGCGATGCCGCCGCCGGAGAGGCGCACGTCCCGCCGCCAGTCCGGGCTCCACTCCGCCACGCCCTTCGCGTGCGTGGTGCGGAAGGTCGAGAGCGTGGCCGAGCGCACGGGCCCGATGCGGCCGGACCGGAGGACGTCGCCGATGGCCGTGACCACCGGCGCGTGCTTGTAGTTGTGGCAGGGGAACACCACCCGGCGCGCGGCGACGGCGTGCTCGACGAGCGCCCGCGCATCCGCGGCGCGCGTTGCGAGCGGCTTCTCGCAGAGGACGTGCAGCCCGAGGTCGAGCGCGCGGTGCGCGATCGCGGCGTGGTCGCACGGCGGCGTGGAGACGTCCACGAAGTCGAGCCGGGCGGCCTCCGCGGCGAAGAGCTCGTCGCTCGACGCGTACAGCGCCGCGCCCGGGAGCTGCGCCGCGACGAGCGCCCGCCTGGCGGGGCACACGTCCGCGACCGCGACGATCTCGACGTCCCGGCGCTTCAGGTACGCCTGGACGTGGCCCTGCGCCCCGATGAAGCCGTAGCCGACGAGCGCGCCACGCAGGCGCCGCCCCGTCGCGGATCGCGTCATGTCTCCACCTCCCCTGTCGTGCGGCGCGCTGGGCCCGTTCATCGCCACTCGCCGCTCCGGGCGAGGTCCCGCAGCACCTCGTCGAGCACGGCGAGCCCTTCGAGCGCCGTCTCCACGTCGATGGTGAGGGCCGGCTGCAGCCGCACGTGCGGCGTATACGTCATCGCGAGCAGGCCGCGCCGGACGCACTGCTCGTACACCCGCTTCGTCACGCTCGTGTCGAGCGGCTCCTTCGTGGCGCGGTCCTTCACGAGCTCGATGCCGAGGAAGAGGCCGGCGCCGCGCACGTCGCCCACGAAGGGGAGCCGCTCCTGCATCCGGCGCAGCTCGGCGAGCATCGCCGCGCCGACCCGCTCGGCGTTCTCCCAGAGCCGCTCCTCGCGGATCGTCCCGACCGACGCGAGCGCCGCCGCCGCGGCGAGCGCGTTCCCGCCGTAGCTCGACGACGCGCCGGACGGGTTCGACCACGGCTTCGCGCGCGAGATCTCGTCGCGCACCAGCACGCCGGAGATCGGGAAGCCCGAGCCGAAACCCTTCCCGAGCGTCACGACGTCGGGGCGCACCCCGGAGTGATCGACGCCCCACGGCTTCCCGGTGCGGCCGAAGCCGGTGATCATCTCGTCGGCGACGAGGAGCGCCCCGAGCTCGCGCGCCGTCGTGGCGATGGCCGGGAGGAAGTCGTTCGGCGGGATGACGTTGCCCGCGGTCCCCTGCATCGGCTCGATCACGACCGCCGCGATCGGCCCGGCCGCCTGCACCTTCATCGCCTTGCGGGCGAGCTCGGCGCACGCGAGCCCGCACGACGGGTACGTGAGCTGGAGCGGGCAGCGGTAGCAGTCGGCGTACGGCACGAGGGTCGCGCCCGCGGGGAACGGCCCGAGGCCGTGGCGGGCCGGCGAGCCCATGAGCGCCGCCGCGCCGGCGGTCTTGCCGTGGAAGCCGCCCCAGAACCCGACCACCTGGTCGCGCCCGGTCGCGCAGCGGGTGAGGCGCAGCGCCGACTCGACCGCCTCCGCGCCCGACGAGTAGAGCTGGAGCCGGTCGAGGCCGGGCGGCGCCATCGCGCAGACCGCGTGCACGAGCTCCGCGCGCGGCGCGGAGGTGAAGCTTCCCACCGCGAGCTTCGCTGCCTGCGACGCGATGGCCTCCACGTGCCGCGGGTGGCAGTGGCCGAGCGCGTTCACGCCGATGCCGCCGATGAGGTCGACGTAGGTGTTCCCGTCGACGTCGGTGAGGGTCGAGCCGCGGCCGCTCTCCATCGCGACGCCGGCCCAGAGCGCGAATCCCTGCAGCCCCGGCGCCAGGTGCTCCTGCTCTCGTGCGACGACCGCGCGCGAGCGGGGACCGGGGACCGGCGTGGCGATTCTGATCTTGCCCATCCGGGGATGTACTCCCGCGTTAGAGAGAGATCCTGATCAGCCCGCTAGCATGCGCGGCTGTTTGCGGCAATGGACTCGTCGCCGCGAACGGCGCCCCGAGCGACCGGTAGACCAGGAGGGTGCGCGACGCCACTCGCATTCCCGCGCTGCGCCTGTCGAGGTATGAGCTTTCCGTGATCGAACAGTGGCTCGCACCCATGGCCCGATGGGGGCCTGTCCTCGTGGTCGGAGGGGCCGCGCTCGCGTTCGTCGTGTTCGCCGTGGTGGCCGCCGTGCGGGGCCGCCCGCGCACCGAGCGCGTGGAGAAGGCCGGGGGCAGCATCCTCCTCCCGAAGGGCGCGATGGAGTACGGCTTCTGGCTGTTCGGGCCGGTGACGCGGACCGCGATCCGGCTCGAGGTCCACCCGGACGTGTTCAGCTGGGCGTCGCTCGTGCTCCAGCTCGGAGCTGCGCTGCTCTTCGCGTGTGGCTGGTTCGGGAGCGGCGCCTCGCTGCTCATCGTGGGCGCGGCCTGCGACGCGGCGGACGGCGCGGTGGCGCGCGGGCGGGCCATGGCCTCGGACGCCGGCGAGGTCCTCGACGCGGCGGTCGACCGCTGGGCGGAGATGGCCGTCTTCTTCGGGTTCGCCTGGTACTACCGGTCGATCTGGTGGGGCTTCATCCTCGCCGTGGGGGCCTGCGCGGGCGCGGTGATGGTGAGCTACATGCGCGCGAAGGCCGAGGTCTTCGGGATCGACGCGACCATCGGCCTCATGCAGCGACACGAGCGCGCCGTGTGGCTCGCGGTGGCGACGCTCGGCTCGAGCATCTGGGAGGCGTGGCGGCCCACGCCGAGCGAGGAGTTCGCCTTCCACACGCCCGTGCTCGTGACGCTCGGCGTGATCGCCGTGCTCGCGAACTGGACCGGGTGGCTGCGGATGCAGGTCGCGCGTCAGGAGCTCCGCAAGCGATGAGCGGCGCCTCCCGGCGCGTCGTGGCCGAGGTGGGCCACTTCGTACGCGCCCACGTCGCCTCGGGGGTGGCCTCGGGGCTCGAGTGGCTCCTCGTGAGCGGGCTCGTCCTCGCGGGCGTGCACTACCTCTTCGCGGCGGCGGCTGGCGCCGTGACCGGCGCCGTGACCGACTTCTCGCTGAAGCGCTACTGGGCCTTCGACCGCACGCACCTCGCGGGCGTCGCGCACGAGGGGGGCCGCTACCTCGCGGTCTCCCTGGCGTCGCTCGGGCTGAACCTCGCCGCGGCCTACGTCCTCGTGGACTGGCTCGGGGTGCGGCCGATCCCCGGCGTCATCGCCGCGTCGATCCTGGTGGGCTTCGCGTGGAACTACCCGCTCCACCGGGTCTACGTCTTCCGCTCGGCGACGCCGGAGGAGGCTCGGGTCTCGCGCTGCGCGCCCTGAGCAGCCTCGAGGATCTCGCCCTCACCTCGCCGGCGGCGCCCGCGCCGCGCGCTGCTGCGCCTCCCTCGAGATCGCCTGGATGGGCGCGCCGTCGGCGAGGTCGGACGGAGGCGACAGCGCGACGACCTCGCCGGGCGAGACGCCGGAGCGGATCTGGATGGTCCGCCCGTCGTTCGTGCCGGGCTCGATGTCCACGAAACGGAGCTTCCCATCGCGCACGGTCGCGACCTGGAGCCGACCGCCGCGCTGCACGATGGCTTCGGATGGCACGGACGGGAGCGGTGGGACCTGCAGCCGCAGCGCGACGTGCACGAAGGTCCCGGGGATGAGCGCGGACGAGGCGTCCTCGGGCCAGGCCTCGACGAGCATGGTGCGGCTCCGTGAGTCGAGCGCGCCGGTGGTGCGCCGCACCCGCGCCCGCACCTCGACCCCGGGCAGCTGGTCGATGGTCACCGTCGCCTCGTCCCCGAGCCGCACGAACGGCGCGGCGTCCTGACCGACGTTCACGAGCACCCTCACGCGGTCGGGCGTCGAGATCTCCAGCACGGGCTGGCCGGCGCCGGAGACGAGCGCGCCGGGATCCACGAAGCGGCCGGTGACGATCCCGTCGAACGGGGCGCGCATGATCTCGTACTCCTGGAGGGCGCGCAGCCGGAGGAGATCGGCATTGGCGGTCGCGTGGTCGGTCTCCGCCTGATCGAGCTCCTGCGCCGAGACGACGCCATCGGGCGCGAGGCGGCGCGCGCGCACGGCGAGCCGCCGCCGCACCTCGAGCGTCGAGCGCGCCGCAGCGACCAGCTGATCGGTCTCGGGAGACTCGAGCCGGACGAGCAGCTGGCCCTTTCGAACTCGCGCTCCCCTGTCCACCGTGAGCTCCTTCACGTAGCCGTTCACCTTCGCGAGGAGCGTCGTCTGCCAGTACGCGCGCACGTCCCCGGGGAGCGTGATCGTCCGCTCCGGCGACGGATCGCTCGCGCGCGCCACGGCCACCTTCGGCCCGCGGTCGGCCGCCTCGGTGAGCGCGTGCCGCTGGCGCGACTCGACGCGGCTTCGCCGTGCGCCCATGAGCGTGGCGCCGGCGAGCGCGACGATCGCCGCCGCCGCGACGACGAGCACCAGCATGCGCCTGCGCCGCCGCTCCACTCAGGACCTCCCCACAGTGGGGGCGTGGGGAGCCTCGCCCACCTCGCGCGCGAAGATGACGTCGAGCTCGTGCTTGCGCGGCATGCGCCGGCGGAGCTTCGTGTAGACGAGCGGCACGAAGAAGAGCGTCGTGAAGGTGGCCGCGAGGAGACCGCCGATCACCGCCCGCCCGAGCGGCGCGTTCTGCTCAGACCCCTCGCCGAGGGCGAGCGCCATCGGCAGCATGCCGAGGATCATCGCGAGCGCGGTCATGATCACCGGGCGGAGCCGCGTGCGTCCGGCGGCCTTCATCGCCTCCACCGGCCCGGGGTCGCGCTCGGCCGCCGCGCGGTAGTCGTTCGCGAACGAGACGAGCAGGATGCTGTTCGAGGTCGCGATCCCCACGGCCATGATCGCCCCCATGAACGACTCGACGTTCAGCGTCGAGCCGGTCACCGCGAGCATCCAGAGGATGCCGGTGAGCGCGCCGGGGATCGCCGCGATGATGATGAAGGGGTCGGTCCACGACTGGAACAGCACCACGAGCAGGAGGTACACGAGCGCGATCGCGAGGAAGAGCCCGAGACCGAGCCGTCCGAACGCGGTGAACATCGCCTCGCTCTGCCCGCGCAGCCTCACCGTCACCCCCTTCGGCAGCTCGATCCGGTGGATGGCCCCCTGCACCTCGGCGGCGACCGCCCCGAGGTCCCGCCCCTGCGCGGCGAGCTGGACCTGGATGATGGGCTGCACGGTCTCGTGCGCGATGAAGGTACGGCCCGTGGACGGCCGGAAGGTCGAGAGCGAGCCGAGGTAGGGGGCGGCGCCCGACCCTACGAGCGGCGCGTCGGTCGGGGCCGCGTCGCCGGAGTCCGGCCCGGGCATCGGGGTCGCGCGGAGGTCGTCGATGCCGCTGATCTGCTCCAGCGGCGTCTGGACGGCCACGTTGTAGTTCACGCCGGTCTTCGGATCCGCCCAGAAGCTCGGCGACGTGAGCAGGCTCGACGAGAGCGACGTGAGCAGGCTCGAGGCGACGTCGTGCATGGTGACCCCGAGCTGGATCGCGTGCTGTCGGTCCACGTCGACGGCGATCGCCGGCCGATCGAAGACCTGCGCGATATGGGCGTCCACCGCGCCCGGCACGCGGCGCACGGCGGCGATGACCTCGCGCGCGGCGCGCTGCGCCGCGAGCGGATCGCGCGAGATCACCGTGGCCTCGAGCTGGGCGGGGAGCCCGAACGAGAGCACCTGCGTGACGAGGTCGGCCGGCTCGAACCAGAACGCGACCCCGGGGAAGCGGTCGGGCAGCTCGGCGCGGAGCTTCTCCATCAGCCGGGCGGAGGGCGCGTGGCCGGGCCTGAGCGAGATCCGGATCTCGCCGTCCTCGCCGCCGGCGTTCCCGCTCTGCACGAACGCCAGGTTGTAGAAGGTGGGGACGCCGATGTTGTCCGTGAGGCTCTCGACGTCGCCCTGCGCGAGCTCGCGGACCGTACTCTCGACGTCCATCACGCGCTGCTCGGTGACCTCGATCCGCGTGCCGGGCGGCGTGCGCACGTGCAGCCGGAGCTGCCCGGTGTCCACCTCGGGGAAGAAGTCGAGGCCGACGACGCGGACGAGGAGGACGCCGGACGCGATGAGCGCGACGGCGCCGAGCGCGACGAGGCGGCCGTGATCGAGCACGGTCGCGAGCGCCACGTCGTAGCGCGCCCGGAGGTGCTCGAAGCCGCGCTCGAAAGCGGTGGAGAACCGCCGGCCGGCGGCGGCGAGCCGGTTCCGCGGCGGGGGCGCCTCCGCGCCGTGCTCTGGCGCGTGCCCCTCGAGGAGCTTGCGGGCGAGCGACGGGACGAGGGTGCGCGAGAGGAGGTACGACGCGAGCATCGCGAGGACCACGGCGAGCGCGAGCGGCCGGAAGAGGAAGCGCGCCGGCCCGGTGAGGAGCACCACCGGGAAGAACACGATGCAGATGGTGAGCGTGGCGGCGAGCGCGGGCACGGCGATCTGCTGCGCGCTGTCCATCACCACCCGCGTGAGGTGGTGCGGGCGCCCGTGCTCGTCCTTCATCCCGAGGTTGCGGTGGATGTTCTCGACCTCCACCGTCGCGTCGTCCACGAGCATCCCGATCGCGAGCGCGAGCCCGCCGAGCGTCATGAGGTTCAGCGACTCCCCCGCGAGGAACACGCCGATCACCGCGACGAGGATCGCGATCGGGATCGAGCTGCAGACGATCACGGTGCTCCGCACGCTGCCGAGGAAGACGAGGATCATGAACGACACGAGCGCCGCGGCGAGCAGCCCCTCGCGAAGCACCTCGCGCACCGCCGCGCGGACGAAGGCGCTCTGGTCGAAGTCGAGCTTGAGCTCCACCCCCGTCGGCGCAGTCTGGCGAATGCTCGGGAGCAGCTCGCGCACCGAGTCGACGACCGTGAGCGTCGAGGACCCGGCCTTGCGGAGGAGCGCGAGGTAGGTGGCGCGCCGCCCGTTCACGTGCACGATGTTGACCTGCGTCGCGTAGCCCTCGTGCACGTTGGCCACGTCGCCGATCCGCACCATCCGGCCGTTCACGATGCGCAGCGGCATCTCGTTGAAGGCGGGCAGCTGCGCCGGGCTGTTGTTCAGCGTGACGTCGTACTCGATGTCGCCGAGGCGCGCGCTGCCCGCCGGCAGGATCACGTTCTGGTTGCCGATCGCGTTCACGACGTCCTGCGGCGAGAGGCCGGTGGCGGCGAGCCGCGCGGGGTCGATGTCCACCATGATCTGCTTCTGGCGGCCGCCGTAGGGCGCGGGGGTCGAGAGCCCGGGGATCGTGAACAGCCGGAGCCGCAGCACGTTGAGCCCGTAGTCGAAGAGCTCCTGCTCGCCTGCCCCCGACACCGTGAGCTGGGCGACCGGCACGTTGCTCGCGTTGAACTGGAGGATCGCCGGCGCGGTGATGCCGGGAGGCATCACGCGCAGGATCGTCTGGCAGAGCGCCGACACCTGCGCGATCGCCGCCGAGATCTCCGTGCCGGGCTGGAAGTACACCTTCACGAGCCCGATGCTCGTCACCGACTGCGACTCGATGCGCTCGATGTCGTTCACCGTGGTCGAGAGGGCGCGCTCGGTCAGGAAGATGACGCGCTTCTCCATCTCGTCTGCGGTGAGGCCGGGGTATTGCCAGACGATCACGACGACCGGGATGTCGACGGAGGGCAGGATGTCGACGCGGATGCGCGCGAGCGAGAGCACGCCGAACAGCGCGATTGCGGCGCAGAGCGTCGCGACGGTGTAGGGTCTGCGGAGCGCGAGCCGGACGATCCACATACGGAGAGGGCGGCCCCGAAAGGCCGCCCCTCATGCTGCGCATCCTCGTGTGCCCGCGCGCGCTCGGTCGCATGGGGAGCGCCCGCCTGCCCGCGGCGAGCGATCCCCGTCGGCGGAGCGGCGGGTGGCCGCTCACGCCTGCGCGGCGCGCAGCGCGGAGTCGTAGTCGGGCTCCTGCCCGATCTCCGGCACGAGCTGCGCGTGGACCACGCGGTCCTGCTCGTCGAGCACGACCACCGCGCGCCCGCAGAGGCCGGCGAGCGGCCCGTCCACGAGCAGCACGCCGTAGTCCTTCGCGAAGTCCTTCGAGCGCATCATCGAGAGCGGCACCACGTTCTGGAGCCCCTCCGTGGTGCAGAAGCGCTTCGCGGCGAACGGCAGGTCGGCCGAGATCACGAGCACCACCGTGTTCTCGAGCGCGCCGGCGCGCTCGTTGAACTTGCGCGTGGAGACCGCGCACACCGCCGTGTCGAGGCTCGGCACGATGTTGAGGACCTTCCGCTTGCCCTGGAACGCCGCGAGCGACACGTCCTTCAGATCCCCGCCGGTGAGCGTGAAGTCGGGCGCGCGCGCGCCCTTCGCGGGCAGCTCGCCGCTCGTGTGGATAGGGTTCCCCTTCAGCGTGATGTTGGCCATGTGCCCTCCCAAGGTCTCCGTGGAAGGCGTCGTTTAACGAACCCTCCGTCCGCTCGCCAGCACGTCCGGTTTTCACCGCGATTTCGGTGGCCACCGAAATGCGGGTGCCATGCCGCACCGCGTTCGCGGTGACCGATGGAAAAACCCTCGGGATTCCGGGAACGCAGGCCCGGCACGCGATCTGCTCTACGCCCTAGCTCCCCGAACCCGCGCCCCGAGCGCCCGGAGATCGAGACGTGAGCGAGCTCATCGACAACGCCAGCCGCCGCAAGGCCCTCCTGAAGGACGCGCTGCGCGACCTCTCCCGCGGCGAGGGGCCGGAGGAGGTCCGCGCCCGGGTGACCAACCTCCTCGGCCAGGTGCCGCACGCCGACGTCGTGGCGGTGGAGCAGGAGCTCGTGAACGAGGGGCTGCCGATGGCGGAGCTCACGAAGGCCTGCGACCTCCACGCCCAGGCGCTCGCCGGGAACGTCACGATCGGGCGCACCGGCGGGGCTCCGGCGGGCCACCCGGTGCACACCTTCCGGAAGGAGAACGAGGCGCTCCGCGGCGAGCTCGCGGCGATCGCGCGCCTGTGCGTGAACGCCGCCGCGCTCCCCCCGGCCGAGCCCGCCGACGCCGTCGTGCACCAGCTCCGCGGCAAGCTCCACGCGCTGATGGACGTGGACAAGCACTACCTGCGCAAGGAGTTCCTGCTCTTCCCGCACCTCGAGAAGCGCGGCATCACCGGACCGCCCAAGGTGATGTGGGCGAAGCACGACGAGGCCCGCGCGCTGCTCCGCGCCGCGACCGCCGCGCTCGCGTCGGCGGCCGCGAACGGCGCCACCGGCGAGGCGCTGCGGGCGATCGTGCGCGAGAAGCTGCGGCCGGCAACCGAGGCGGTCGACGGGATGATCTTCAAGGAGGAGAACATCCTGCTGCCGATGTCGTACGACGCGGTCCCCGCCGAGGAGTGGGCCGAGATCGCGCGCCAGGAGTCGGAGTACGGCTGGTGCCTCTACGCGCCGGAGACGGCCTGGCGCCCCGAGGGCGGGGCGGCGCCGGCTGCGGCCGAGGCGAGCCCGGAGCGGATCCGGCTGCCGTCCGGCAGCTTCACCCCCGAGGAGCTGCTCGCGGTGCTCTCCACCGTGCCGGTGGACATGACGTTCGTGGACGCCGACGACCGCGTGCGCTTCTTCACGCAGGGGAAGGAGCGGATCTTCGCGCGCAGCCGCGCGATCCTCGGCCGCAAGGTCCAGTTCTGCCACCCGCCGTCGTCGGTCCACACGGTGGAGGAGATCCTCTCCTCGTTCCGCGCCGGCACGCAGGATCGCGCCGCGTTCTGGATCGAGCTGCGCGGCCGCTTCGTGCACATCGAGTACCTCGCGCTGCGCGGCGAGGGCGGCAGGTACCTGGGCTGCCTCGAGGTCTCGCAGGACCTCACCGAGAAGCGGGCCCTCCAGGGCGAGCAGCGGCTCCTGTCGTGGAAGGCGCCGGCCGCGAAGGCCTGACGGGCGCGGCGCGCTCCCGCTCCGCGCGCACCACGAGCAGGGGCGCTACCTGCGGCTCGGCGATCTCGGCAGCGTGACGGTCATCGTCGTCCCGTGCCCCGCCGACGACGACACCTCCACCGCACCGCCGTGCGCGCGCGCGATCTCGGCCACGATGAACAGACCGAGGCCCAGGTGCCCGCTCCGCGGTCCTTCCCCCGGCCCGCGCGGCTCGCGGCGGAACGGCTCGAAGAGCGTGGGCAGGAGCTCGGGCGGGATCTCCGGGCCGTCGTTGTGGACGGCGATCCGCACCGCCTCGCCCTCCCCGCGCACCTCCACCGAGACCTCTCCCAGCTCGCCGCCGTGGTCGAGCGCGTTCCCCACCAGGTTCGAGACCACCTGGCCGAGGCGGCTCGCGTCGCCCGAGAGCGCGCAGTCGCCGCGCACTTCCAGCCGCACCCGCCGGCCCGTGGCCGCCTCCTGCTCCTGCACCGCCTGCCGCGCGACCTCGTCGAGCCGCACCGGGGCGAGCGTGACCGGCATGCCACCCGCGCCGCGGGTCCGCGCGAAGTCGAGCAGATCGCCGATGATCGCCTCCATCCGCTCGGCGCTGGACGAGATCCGCGCCACCGCGCGTTGCGCGGCGGGGTCGAGCCCGCGGCGTCGCGCGAGCGCGTCGCACGAGAGGCGTACCACCGCCAGCGGCGTCCGCAGGTCGTGGCCCACCACCGCCGCGAGCCGCTCCTGCTGCGCCCCGACCCGGCGCGCCTCCGCCTCCGCCGCCTCCGCCCGCGCGCGCGCCTGCCGCTCCGACTCGTAGACCCGCGCGCGCGCCACCGCGAGCGAGCACTGCCCCGCGATCGCCTCGGCGAAGTCCACGTCGGCCGGCCGCGGCCAGCGTCCCGCCTCCCGGTACACGAGGCGCAGGAGTCCCGTGGCGTGGCCGCGCTCCACCACCGGCACGATCAAGAGGCCGCCGGCGTCCGCACGGAAGAGCGACTCCAGCTCGTCGCCCTCCGCCTCCGAGCGTGAGAACAGCACCGGGCCGAGCCCGGTCGCCGCGCGGAGGCTGTGCGGGTGACCCGCGAGCGAGATGCGCTCGCCGGGCCGCCCGAGCGGCCGCAGCTCGAGGACGCCGCGCATCGCCGTGCCGTCGGGCTCGAGCATCCAGAGCTCTCCGTCGGCCGCGCCGAGGAGGCTCGCCGCTCGGCCGAGCGCCGTGCGGAACACCTGATCGAGCGCGGCGCCCGCCGAGAGCTCACCGGCGAGCGCCGCGAGGAGCTCCGCCCGCTCGCGCGCCCGCTCGGCGCCACGCCGCGCCTGCTCCACCTCGGAGGTGTCCCACACGACGAAGAGCAGCGCCGGGCCCCGCGCGAGCGGGAGCCGCGTGACGTGGAACGCGTACACGCGCCGGACGCCGTCCCCGCCGACGTGCGCGTACCGCTCGTGCAGCGCCGGCCGGCCGGTCGTCAGCACCTCCTCCGCGACCGCGCGCATCCGGTGTCCCACCTCGCCCGACCACACCTCTTCCACCGAGCGCCCGACCGGCTCGACGTCGGGTGTGGGAACGGCTGCCCTGAACGCTGGATTTGCGACGCGGATGCGGAGCGTGTCGCCGGACACCACGGCGAGACCGCTCGGCTCGAGCTCGAGCGTCGCCGCCCACAGCTCGGCTGCCTCTAGCTCGGACGGGGCCCCCCCCGGCGCTACTTCATCCCGATCCTGCGGCATCCGTACGCATCGTACGACCCTCACGCTCCGTGGAACCCCAGACACATCGTCGCGCGCGTCATTCGGGCTTGTAAGCGATCGTTCACCGCTCTGCGGGGACGACCGGCGATAGAATCGCGGCGTGTCCAAGGCGACCTCGATGGAGCAGGTCTCCTCGCCCTCGCCGCAAGGCCCGCGAGGCGAGCCGCCTCGGCCTTACCTCATCGTCCTGTCGGGCCCCCAGTTCGGAGAGGTCTTCGATCTCGAGCCGGGGGAGGAGCTCCTCCTCGGCCGCAGCCCCGAGGCGCGGATCTGCCTCCAGGACGAAGGGGTCTCCCGACGCCACGCGACGATCGTCGCCGAACCCCACGGCGCCCGGCTGGTGGACGCGGGGAGCGCGAACGGCACCTGGGTGAACGGCGCGCGCGTCTCCGAGATCACGCTCCGCGATGGGACGCGCTTCCAGCTCGGCGCCCGCACGACCCTGAAGTTCGTCCGCTCCGACGATCCCGAGGCGGAGGCCCAGCGCCGCCTCACGCAGGGCGCGTTCCACGAGCCGCTCACCGGCCTCTACAACCGTCGCCACTTCCTCGACCGGCTCTCGGCCGAGCTCGCGGCGTCCCTCCGCCACGGGCGGCCTGTCGCGCTGCTCCTCGTCGACGTGGACCACCTCGAGCGAGTGAACGAGGCGCACGGTCACGCGGCGGGCGACGAGGCGCTGAAGATGGTGGCGCACGTGCTCCGGGGCGCGGTGCGCAGGGAGGACGTGGTCGCGCGCTACGGCGGCGAGGAGTTCGCGATCCTCGCGCGTGAGACCGGGCTCACGGGCGCGCGGGCGCTGGCGGAGCGGATCCGCCGCGCGCTCGAGCGCTCGCGGTGCGCGTGGAGCGGCCAGGAGCTCGCGGTGACCGTGAGCGCTGGGGCCACCGCCGTCGCTGGGGTCGCGCAGCTCGAGCCCGCCGACCTGGGGCCGCAGCTCCTCGAGGCCGCCGGCCGCGCGCTGCAGCGCGCGAAGCAGGGCGGGGGGAACGCCGTGTTCGCCCTGACGGTTTGAACGGCGACTGCGTCCCCGCCCGGCTGTTTGACGGAGCATGCTGCCCCGCCCCATCAGCAGGGCTGATGGGGCCCCCACCCCTGCTACGCTGGAGCCGGGCTCGCTTCGGCTACGCCTCGCGAGCCATCCAGCGGGCGCTGCTGCGCAGCGCGAACGCTCGCTCTACTGCACCGCGCTCGCGCTGCCCCCCGCCGTGCCGCCGTACTGCCCCGCGGCCTTCAGCAGCCGCACCGACGCGACGTAGGCGTTCAAGGTCTCCGTGATCAGCGTGAGCGAGGACGACTGGAGCTCGGAGTTCGCGTCCGACACCTCGAGGTAGGTCGCGGCGCCGGCCTTGAAGTTCACCTCCACGAGCCGCTGGTTCTCCTCGGCGAGCCGGACCTGCTCCTCGGCCTTCGACCGGTTCGCGACCGCGCTGTCGAGATCGAGCTGCGCGCGCCGCACCTCCTCGAGCGCCCGGTTCTCCGTGCCCCGACGCGACGCCTCCGCCTCGACGATCTGCGCGCTCTGGCTGCGGAGGGTCGCCTCGCGGAGCCCGCCGTCGAGGATGTTCCAGGTCGCCTGGAGCCCGATCGCCCAGGTGTCCTTCTGGTTCGCGAACCCTGCCGTGTTCGAGATCTGGTAGCGGCCGAACGCGCCCACCGTCGGGAGGTAGGTGGAGAGGGTGCCCTTGCGCGTCTCGCGCTGCAGGTCGATGCCGAGCACCGCCGCGCGCACGTCGGGTCGGTTCTGGAGCGCGCTCGCCTCGAGGTCCTCCCCTGCCACCGGGAGCCGGGGCGGCGGCGGCACCTCCACCTCGAAATGGGCGTCGCGGCGGTCGAGCAGCGTGGCGATCGACACCTTCGCCTCCGCGTACGAGTTCTGCGCGCGCTTCAGGTCCTGTTCTGCGCGCGTGCGGTCGATCTCCGCGCGCAGGTACGTGATCTTCGGCACCGTGCCGGCGTCGAACCGGATCTTCGCGTCCTTCTCGTGCGAGACCGCGATCGCGAGCTGCCGATCCTGGATCTCGACGGCCTTCCTCAGCGCGGCCGCGAGGTAGTAGCTCGACGCCACTCCGAGCGCGAGGTCGCGCCGCGACTCCTCCACCGTCTCGCCGGCGATCGACGAACCCAGCCGCGCCGCGCCGATCCCGTACCAGGCCCGCGGCGCGAAGAGCGCCTGCGACGCGTCGATCTGGCCCGTGAGCTGGTTCGACGCCTGCACCGTCTCCTGCGCCACCGTGCTGGGAACCGCCACGAGCGTGGTCGGCGTCCCGGGGAGCGCGCCGCCGGCGGGCGCGCCCGGCACCCCCACGTCCCGCACCTCGAAAGCCGTGGGGAACGCGATCGACGCCGAGGCGGAGTTGTGCGTGTACGTCCCGGTGGCGCTGATCTGCGGCAGGTAGGCGGCCCACGCGGCGGCCACGCCCGCGCGCGCCTGGTCGAGGCGCGCGCGCGCGGCGCGGAGGTCCGGGTTCTGCTGCTCCGCCATTCTCAGCGCGTCATCGAGCTTGAGGAGCGGACCCTCGCCGAGCCCTGCGGGAGCAGGGCCGACGGAGGGTCGTGGCGTGGTGCGGAGCGCGGGCCCGGGCCCGGGCGGCGCGGGCGGAGGCGACGCGGTTCCTGGGGCCTGTGCGAGGGCGGCTGCGAGGAGCAGGGGAGCGAGCATGCGCCCCCGATTACGGAGGGAGCGCAGGCCCGTCAAGCGGCGTTTCGGGCCGGATGGGCCCTAGCGCAGGTCCTCGATCTCGCGCTCGATGTCCTTCCGGTCGTCGGCGTCGGGCTTCGCGGCGAGGTAGGCCTGGAACGCGGCGAGCGCGCGCGGCCGCTGGCCGCGATCCTTGTAGGCGAACCCGAGGTAGTAGTGCGGCATCGGGTTCTTCGGGTCGAGCTGGGCCGCCTTCTCGTACCAGGGGAGCGCCTCGCGGATCCCGCTCGAATCGTGCAGCGCGCGCGCGATCTTGTAGTGGAGCGCCACCTGCCCCGGGTCGCTCTGCAGGACCGCGCGGTAGATCCGCACCGCCTCCGCGTGGTGCCCGGTCTCCTTCCGCGCGTCGCCGAGCGCGATCTGCAAGCGCACCTCGCGCGGCGCGAGCGCCACCGCCCGCTCGTACTCCACGGCCGCCTCGCCGAACCGACCCTGGCTCGCCCAGAGCTGGCCGAGCCGCTCGTGAGGCTCCACGGCGCGCGGCTCCCGCGCGCTCGCCGCGCGGTAGCTCTCCACCGCCTCGGCGAGGTGGCCGGTCCGCTCGAGCGCGGCCGCGAGCCAGAGGTGGCTCGCGGCGCGACCCGCATCCAGCTCCACCGCCTTGTGGAGCTGCTCGAGGGCGGCCGGGCCCTCGCCCTTCGCGAGGAGCGCGCGGCCGTACCACTGGCGGGCCTCGGCGCTCGCGAGGTCGAGGTTCGTGGCCGCGAGGAGGTCGGTGACCGCCTGCTCCACCTGGCCCGCCTCGAGCGCGACCGCGCCGTGCCGCGTCCGCGCAGCGGCGCTCTTCGGCTCGAGCTGCACCGCGGCGTCGAACGCCTCGCGCGCGCCCGCGAGATCGCCGCGCTTCCAGCGCAGGTCGCCGAGCGTGAGCTGCGACGAGAGCGAGCGCGGGTCGAGCCGGAGCGCGCGGGCGAGGAGCTTCTCGGCGAGCGCCTCGTCCTTCTGCGCGAGCGCGAGCCGCGCCAGCCCCTGCGTGGCGACCGCGCTCGCGGGATCCGCGGCGAGCGCCCGCTCGTACGCGGCGCGCGCGCCCGACGCGTCGCCGTGCGCGAGCGCGACGTCGCCCGCTGCGGCCTGGACCTCGGGATCGGCCGACGCCTGCTTCAGCGCGGCCGAGAGCTCCTGGGAGGCTCCCGCCACGTCGCCGGCGTTGAGCTTCGAGCGCGCGAGCGCCACCCGCGGCTCCGGGTAGGCGGGGTCGAGCGACGCCGCCTGCGCGAACGCCTTCTCGGCATCGGCGCGCTTCGCGCTCGCGTCGGCCACGAGCCCCTTCAAGAAGACGAGCCGCGCATCCTGGGGCGCCTTCGCGAGCGCGCCGTCCACGAGCTGGGTCGCGTCGAGCGCGCGCCCGGCGGCGACGAGCGCGCGGGCCTGCAGCTCGGGCGCGCCCGCCGCAGCGGGGCCGAGCGCCTTCAGCGCGTCGGCCGGCTGGCCACGGCGCAGGAGGAAGCGCGCCCAGGCGAGGCGCGCGGGCGCGTAGCCTCCGTCCTCCGCGACCGCCTGCTCGAGCTCCTTCCCGGCGGCGGCGAGCGCCGTCTCCGGATCGGCGCCGAGGTTGCGCGCCAGCACGGTGCCCTTCAGGAGCCGCGCGCGGGCCCGCTCGCGAGGCCCGAGCCGCGTCCGCATCCCTTCCGCGAGCGCCTGGTCGAGCCGCTCGCCGGCGCGCGTGAGGTCGCCCTGGTCGAAGGCGAGCTGCGCGAGCTCCAGGATCGAGCCCGCGCTCCGGGGGTCGAGCGTGAGCGCCTCCTCGAAGCGCTTCGCCGCCGCGGCGCGGTCACCCTGCGCCACGGCGATGAGCCCGAGCGCGTGCGGTGCGCGCGCGCTCTTCGGCTGCGCCGCCGCGACCTTCCCCCAGCGCGACGTGGCCCGCGCCCAGTCCTTCTTCGAGGCCGCGGCGTCGCCGAGCAGCGCCTCGGCGTCGGGATCGGCGCGGCCCGCGGCGAGCACCTTCTCGAGGGCCGACTCGGCGTCGAGCGGCACGCCCGAGCCGGGCACGAGCGCCGCGGCGACGCGCGCCTTCAGCGTCTCGGGGGCGTCCTTCGCATCCTTCGCGAGCACGGCGAGGTGCTGCTTCGAGCGCGCGAACGCCTCGCCGCCGCCGCCGTACAGCCGCTCGAGCGCGGCCGCCGCCTGCACCTGCACGGCCTTCGCCTCGAGGTCGCTCGCCTCGAGGTCCACCGCCTTCTCGGCCTGGTCGAGCGCCGTGCGGAGCGGCGCGTAGCCGCCCTCGGCGAAGCGCGCGCGGGCCTGCGCGAGGAGCGCGGCGCCGGGCCGGTTGGGCCCGAGCTGGCCGCGGAGGAGCCTGTGGAAGAAGAAGCCGTAGCGCGTGGCACCGGCGCCGAGCCCGACCGCGAGCAGGAGCGCGAGCGCGCCGCCGCCCACGGCGAGCGGCAGCCAGCTCGGGCGCGAGCGGGACGGGGCAGCCTCGGCGACCTCCGGGGCGGCCTTCGCGGCATCGAGGGCAGTGGCCCGGGTGCGGCCGGGCCGCTGGATGGGAGCTTCGGGGGAAGCCTCGGGCTCCGCGGGCGCG
>Ga0306923_10002181_pt1 | contig 17812 bp, 12 predicted proteins | sample sta12Can44000108_FD_203841 | JGI IMG/M metagenome (GOLD analysis project Ga0306923, IMG submission 203841) | Lab enrichment of tropical soil microbial communities from Luquillo Experimental Forest, Puerto Rico - statanox.12C.anox.44.000.108 (v2)... | ecosystem: Environmental > Terrestrial >... | reverse complement strand
GTTGACACCGATTCCGCGCATACAATAGCATCTGAAAGTATACGCAACTGGACCGATCCAATGAGCGGTACGAATGAAAATCGAGGTTGGATTGGCGCGAGCCTCCTGCGGAAGGAGGATGCCCGGCACCTGTATGGGCGCGGCATGTTCATTGCCGACGTGCAGGTTCCTGGTGTGCAGGACGTGGCGTTCGTCCGGAGCCAGATGGCGAACGCCTGGGTGCGCCGGGTGGCCAAGCCAGCGGACATGGAAGGACGGGTCTTCACGCTTGCTGACATTGGTCCGATCAACGTTCTTGAGGCGGGACCGGAGCTCGCTGCCCATCGCCATAGTCCTTATCCTCCACTCGCTGACAACCGCGTCCGATATGTTGGGCAGACTATAGCGGCCTGCGTGATGCCGACGCGGGCACAAGCCGAAGATCTGGCGGATCGCGTCAATGCTGAACTGGAGGAATTGCCTGCTGTCGTGGACGTCGTTGCCGCAATGCGCCCTGACAGCGCGCGCGTTTTCGATGAGTGGCCCAACAACGCTTACATCAGCACCCGGGTGGTCGAGGGAAACCCGGAATCCCTCACCTCTGCGCCGATCCGGTTGCGGCGCCAGCTGCGGTTAAATCGACAGGCGACCGTTTCACTCGAAGGGCGCGGCGTCCTCGCTTACTGGGACTATCGGCTCGACGAACTGGTCGTCTACCTCTCGACCCAGGGCGGTCAGGTCAAGCGGTTGGCGCTTTCTCGGATGCTTGGCCTGCCCGAAGAGAAGGTTCGTGTCATCGCTCCGGACGTCGGCGGTGGGTTCGGCGGCAAGAACCGTATCATGCCTGAGGACGTTGCCGTCGCCGCGATCGCATTGAAGCTCAAGCATCCGATCCGATGGATCGAGGATCGCCGTGAACATCTGCTCGCGTCGGTCCACGCACGGGACCATACCTACGATTTGACTATTTCCGCCGATCGGGACGGCACGCTTCTAGGTATTGAGGGAGACATCTACATCGATGCCGGCGCCTACGCGTTGTGGCCGACCGGCGCTTTTCAAGAAGCCAGCATGGCCTCGCGCAATTTGACCGGGCCTTATCGCATTCGCCATTTGAAGCTCAACGCCCACACCGTTGCCACTAACAAAGCGCCCATGGGTCCTTACCGCGGTGTGGCTCGGCCGGGAGCAACCTTTGCACTTGAACGGTTGGTCGACGAGGTGGCGCGTGAGCTTGGCCGCGAGCCATTCGATCTGCGACGACAGAACACCGTGACCGCAGCCGAGCTCCCTTACAAGACCGCGGCGGGTCTGAAGCTCGACACGGGCGACTATGTCGCCGCGTTGGATATCGCGCGTGAAAAAATCGATCTGCCGGCCATCCGCAAGCGCCAGGCCGCGGGCGAGCCTGACGGGCGCAGGATTGGCGTGGGCTTTGCATTTTACACGGAGCAGAGCGGTCACGGGACGGTGGAATTCGTCAAACGCAAGTTTCGCGTCATTCCAGGTTACGAATCGGCAAATGTCCGCATGCTTCCGGACGGCGGCGTTCTGATCTACGTGGGCGTGCAAAATCATGGCCAGGGGCATGAGACAACGCTTGCGCAGATCGCCGCGCACGAACTGGGCATCGATCCCGCACGCATTTCTGTCCGTTATGGTGATACGGCGGTGGGGCCGTACGGATTTGGCACGTTTGCTTCCCGGTCAATCGTGTTCGCCGGCGGCGCCGTCGGTAAAGCCTCCCGCGCGCTCGCGGAGAAGATACGCCGCATCGGGGCACATCTCTTGCAGGCCGACGTTGCCGATGTGCGCGTTGAGGCTGGGTCGGTCCATGGTCCGTCCGCCAAAATCAGCGTTGCCGAGATCGCGTTTGCAGCCAATGCGCGCCCGGACCATTTGCCGGCTGGCATGGACCCGCTGCTGGAGACGGTCTCGACGTATGAGCCGACGGATTCCGGCGGCGTTTTTGCCTACGGCACCCACGCGGTCGTTGTGGCGGTAGATCCCGACAGTGGCGTCACGGAAATCCTCGATTATGTGGTGTCGGAAGATTGCGGCACGATGATCAACCCGATGATCGTGGACGGCCAGGTGCAGGGGGGTATCGCGCAAGGCATCGGTACCGCGCTTTATGAAGAGATTCCGTATGACGAACAGGGCCAGCCGCTCGCCACAACCTTCGCGGACTATATGGTGCCGTGCGCGCCGGAAATTCCCCAGATCCGCATCGCTCATCTCGTCACGCCTGCTCTGACAACTGAGTATGGCGTGAAGGGGCTAGGCGAAGGCGGTGCAATTGCTCCGCCCGCAGCCATTGCTAATGCGGTGGCCGATGCCTTTCGCGACATCGGCGCAAGTTTCAATGAGACGCCGCTGACGCCCCGCCGCGTTTCCGAGGCGGTCGAGCGGGCGCGGCGCGTGAAAGAGTCGCCTCGATGAAAGCGGCGGCGTTCGACTACGCGGTTGCGAAAACCGTCGCAGAGGCCAACGCCTTGTTGGGGTCCAACGGTGCGACGACGGCCGCGATAGCCGGCGGCCAATCGTTGCTGCCGATGCTCAATTTGCGAGTCGCGCTGCCCGACCTTCTGGTCGATATCGGCCGACTTGAAGAGCTCAAGGAGATTGGGGCAACCCCGACCAGCATTCGCATCGGTGCGCTGACGACGCATGCCGCGATTGAAGACGGGAAGCTTCCTGACGATTTCGGCGGGCTGATGCAAAAGGTCGCTTCGAAAATTTCTTACCGGGCGGTTCGTAACCACGGGACGATCGGCGGGAGCGTGGCGCTTGCCGATCCGGCCGCGGACTGGCCTGGCTGTCTGCTCGCGCTTGGCGCCCAGGTTCGTATCGCGGGACGCAAAGGCACCCGCTCACAGCCGATTGGGGAGTTTGTGCGGGGACAGTATTCGACCTCGCTAGCCGCGGATGAGATCATCCTGGGCTTTGATGTCCCGCGTCCCAAGGCGGCGCTGCGCTGGGGTTTTTTCAAAGTGGCGCGTAAAAGCGGCGCGTTTGCGAATTCCATTGCATTCGCCGTGTCTCACAGCCGCGGTGGTCCAGCTTCCGTCGTACTCGCGGCTGCGGCGGACCGCCCCTGCCTGCTCTCAAGCGTGGCTGAACGGATCAAAGCCGGAGAAGAATCTGAACACGCGCTTCGCTCTGTAATCGCGAAAGATGTGGCGGAGCATGTACCCCAAAACGACGCCTATTTAATGCGTTTGCACACCTCGACCGTCCTACGAGCCGTGCGGGAGGTACAAGCCAAGTGAAGTCCCTGACGCTTGAATTGAATGGTTCCAAAATTACCTACGAAGTGGAGCCGCGGGAGACGCTTGCAGATTTCCTGCGCGAACGGTGTCGCCTGACAGCAACCCATCTGGGGTGTGAACACGGAGTCTGCGGTGCCTGTACAGTCGCTGTGGACGGACAAGCCACCCGCTCTTGCCTTCGACTTGCGATCATGTGTGATGGGCGTTCGGTCCGGACTCTCGAAGGCTTAGAGGACGATCCTACAATGGAAGTACTGCGCCGGCATTTCCATCAGTCGCATGCTCTGCAGTGCGGCTTTTGCACGCCCGGTATGCTGATGATGGGGCGAGACATTCTGCTGCGTATGGCTAATCCGGATGCTGTGACAGTCAGAGACCAACTCAGTGGCCAAATCTGCCGCTGCACTGGGTACTCCGGAATCGTGAAAGCTATTGTGGCGGCTGGTCGAGAGCTTGGCGAAGCCGACACAAGCAGGAGTGAGTCCTCCGCGCAGTAATCGCAGTCTGGCACGGCCTATCGTACAACAGATACTGAAAGTTCGCGAAAATGTCTCCATTGGCTCATGCACCTGCTCAGCTGAAATACACTCGGGTGATCGATCTGACGCTGCCAATCACAAGCAACATGCCGGGAATTCCTGGGCTAAAATCTTACGCGGATAACCCTTCCAGAGTGACCGTAATCGCAGCCATCACCGAGGCTCAAAAAGAGCTGCTGCGTGCCGAAGGCATGACGTTGAGCAATGACTTGGCGATCAACGGCCGGTCAATGATCTCGATCCTCTCTATCCTGGTGCACAACGGCACTCACATCGATGCCCCGCGACACATGATAGATAAAGGAGAGGCGATCGATCAGCTTCGCTTGGAGCGGGTTGTGAAAGAGGCAGTGCTCATTGACTTGCCGAATAAGGGTCCAAATTCCTCGGTATCCGTGAAAGACATTCTGGATACCGGAGTGGAGCTCGGTGCAAATCTCATTCCGGTAATCAATACAGGCTGGACGGAGAAGATGTGGGGTAAGCCCGCGTTCTGGGAGCAGATGCCTTATCTGGAGCCCGGCGTAGGTGAGCTGATGGCTAAGAAAAACGTGCCTGCGGTAGCGATGGATGTTTTTCCAGAAAAGGCAATCTGGAGGGGTGTCAAGCTCGATCCAGGTGAAGTGTGGGTCGCAAACCACCTCGCTCTGCTCGAGAAGGGCATTCCTATGATTCAGTTCGTCACCAATCTTTCCCAGATTGGTAAGAATAGATTTCTGCTGATTGCAGCGCCCCTCAAAATAAAAGGCGGAGACGCAAGTCCAGCACGTGTACTCGCTTTGGTGGAATAACCCTGAGTCCGAACGACTGTTCAGTCGAGGCGCGACCCCAAATATCCTCGGGTTCACTCTGCAAAGGAACAGCGGCCCATCGTTGAAGCTCTCGGTGAAGCGTGTTGATAACGATTATCCAAATCGGAGTGTGGCTGCGTCCTTTACGAGATCCATTACTATCAGCAAGAACTAGCGGCGCCTAAGGCAGCGGAGCGCATCACCATGCTGGCACCGGAACATAAGCTCAAGATTGTGACGAAGCCTTACCTCGACGCCACGGCGCGCTTTGCCAATGGCGCCGATACACCGCGCGATTTTCTCGAGCGCTGCCTTGTCGATCTCGCCGCACTCGAGCCAAGGATTGGTGCATTCGTGCATCTCAATCTTGAGCGCGTGCGTGTAGCCGCGGACGAATCCACCGAACGCTGGCGGCAAGCTCGGCCGCGGTCGCCCATCGACGGTATGCCACTCGGTATCAAGGACATCATTGAGACTGCCGACATGCCGACCGAGAACGGCTCGCCGCTCTTCGCGGGCTGGCGCTCCGAGCGCGATGCCGCGAGCGTAGCCGCGCTGCGCGAAGCTGGCGCGGTCATTGTTGGGAAGACCGTGACCACGGAATTCGCAGCTACCGAGCCACGCGGTACGCGTAACCCGCATGATCTGCGACGCACGCCTGGTGGATCGAGTAGTGGCTCGGCGGCGGCAGTGGCGGCGGGAATGCTCAGCGCAGCGCTCGGCACCCAGGTAATCGGCTCGACCATTCGGCCCGCTAGCTATTGCGGCTGCGTGGGCTTCAAGGCGAGCGTCGGCGCGCTCAATCGCGGCGGTAGCTATGATGGATTGAGCCAGAGCGCCAGCGGCGTACTCGCCACCACATTGGAAGACGCCTGGCAGGTCGCTTACGAGATCGCCGCGCGCGCTGGCGGAGACCCGGGATACCCGGGCTTGTTTGGGCCGTCGCGCGCGCCGGCAGCGCGCAAGCCGCGCCGCCTGGCTTTCCTCCAAACGCCCGGCTGGGCCGCGGCGTCGGCGGGAGCGAAGGGGGCGATGGCCGAAGCCTTGGAGCGGGTCAAATCCGCCGGCATCGAGATCGTAACGAGCCAGGAGCATAACAAGGTCGCCGCCGTCGCCGCTGCGATCGAAGACGCGCGTCCACTCTCCATGCGCATCAATGCGTGGGAATGGCGCTGGCCTCTCAACACCTATCGCGAGCGAGACGCGAATAAGCTGAGCCGGGCCATGCTCGACCGGCTTGCCGAGGCCGAGCGCATGACCCTCGATCAATATCGGGAAGACCTTGCTCATCGCGAGAAAGTGCGCGCGTGCTACGCGGCGCTGGAAGCCGATTGCGACGCTTGCATCAGTTTGTCGGCGCCGGCAGCCGCACCCTTAGGCCTGGACTCGACCGGCGATCCCAATTGTACGGTGCATGCCTCGTTGCTCGGCATTCCCGCCATCTCGCTGCCCGTGCTGCAGGATGACGGTCTGCCCCTCGGGCTGCAGATCGCCGGTTTCGTCCACGGAGACGCCCAGACCTTCGCCATCGCGGCCGCGATCAAGCCGTTGTTCTAAGCGTGAGCGCGCACATTCGCACGGTTCAGATTCCACGGATGCGCGGTCCGATTAAAATTCCCTGTTCGTCGACAAAAATTCCCTGATACGCGTTTAAAAATTCCCTGTTCCATCGCGTAGGGAATTTCTCTGCAAGCTATTGAATCTGCGCGTTCATAAGACACGAACATCCCGATAGGCGGCCGGATTCTGCGAAATTCCCTGTTATTTTCCCTGTTAGCAGGGAATTTGGTACCTGCGTGTGCGCTATTTCGTGACAGGCCGCATAGCCTTGCGGAGCGCAGTGCGATCACACATCCCGCGCACCTGACAATAGACGTTGTCGCAGCGCGCGTTGTCGTTGATGCGGTTGCCGTTGCACACATCGAGCCCGTTCTCTGCGCAGTACCGCCAGATCGCGTGCTGCACAAATCGCGGGAAGGCCTTTGGAAATCGTAAGTTGAATTGCCTCGCGTCGATCTTTTCGGCGACGATCTGCACAATGTCGACGCACCCGCCAGCCCGATAGCAAGCAACGCCGTAGGGATGATCGGCATCGAACCGGCGCAGAATGCCCGTGCGAACTAAGAAGTTGTGCACTAGGGTGTCGATTGCGATCATGCTGTAGCCAATTTTGACCCAGTGTCGCATGGTTCTCGGCGCAGCGACCAGCAGGACCGATAGGGCCATACTCAGCACCTTGTCTGAAACCCCGTACACGTGTCGCAGCGGATCGACCAGGGCACTGCGCATCTGGTTGACGTCGAACGTACCGGCTGCGGAGGCTAACTGTCCTTGGATCCAGCGGACCGGGTCGTTGCCGGCAATGTCGCGGATGAACAGGTACAACGAATAAGCAGTCTGGTTGAGGCGGCCGTTGCGCAGGTCGTGGGTCGGCAATGGACAATGGTCGATGTGGTCTGGCTCGGAGCAGGTTCGGCTCGTCTTGTGGTACCCGCAGCCTTGGAAATTCCAGTAGCTCTGAAGCTTGGGGCAGCTGGGCTTGTTGGCTAACGCGGTTTCAACCTCGTGCCAGCTCGCCCGGCCGTGCTCGTCCATGTAGCCCGAAGCCACCCGGTCGGAAACGCCTTGGTAGCTCAGCCCTGCCATCAGCCAGTCGAACAACGCCGGCGTGTCGTGTCGGTTGATCGCGGTACGAAGGGTGCGGTTTTCAGCGCGGACCTCGTCGATGAAGTCGGTCGGTCCAGCCAAGCAACAGACCCGATGAACCAGTCGGGTCGCATGGTGCAGGGCTGACCTATCGGCTGAGAGGCCTCGGCCTTTGTCTGCCTTGCTTCGAATCTCGCGCTGAACTGTGTGAGCGTCTGTAACCATGGCGATTAGATCAGGGACACGAGTTTGCGTTGGGCATCGGTGTCGCCGTCGATGTACCGCTGGGTCGTCTGGATCGACCTATGCCCTGCCAGCAACTGGACATCACGAAGGGAGCCGCCGGCCTTGTGGACGAGCCTGGCTGCGCGGGTGATGAACGTGCGCCGGCCGGAATGGGACGAGCAGCCTTCAAGGCCGACCGCTCGATACGCGCGCGCGAACCAGACGACGATGCTCAGCGAGGTCATAGCGTTGCCCCGTTCGGACAACACGACTGGGCCGGTCTCGTGGGTCGTGCTGCGCCAGCTCGCTAGCGCGTCGCGCAAATCGTTGTGCAACGGGATCAGCCGGCCGCTGTGTTTCTTGGCAGCATGGTCCCGCAGCGCGATCGCCGTGCCGATCGTGCCACCAGGCTCGAGCATCATGTTCCAGGTGAGGTTCGCGATCTCGCCGGCCCGCAGCCCTGCTTTGGCCGAGAGCAAGACGATGACCCGGTTGCGGAGAGGATTTCTGGTTGCTGCGGCGTAAGCTAGCAAGTCCTGCAAGTCGTCTTCTGAGAGTATTTTTGCCTGCTTGCCAGGCATGTATTTCTCCGTGTGCTGAATAAGTATTAGTATAGACGCGCATAAAGGAACCTTCAAACGTAAACTTACTTGCTAGCTTTTTGCTATTTCCTTATCAGTATCTCCGTAAGAGAAATCTATATCTCGATTTGTGCCTGTACGACATGATTAAGCGGGCCGCTGCCCTATCGCGTGCGAAGCCGAAAGCGGCGATACCGAGCGATACGTCGACTCGCACCTATCTCTTGTATTTCGGCATCAGCTGGGCTGCATTCCCTCGCTCGATCGCCTGCAACTCCGCGTTATTGAAAAGGCCTACCTCGCGCAGACCTGCCGCAGTGGCTTTCGCCGTAAGAAACGGAAAATCGGTACCGAACAGGATTTGCGTCGGCGCCACAAGTTTGGTGAGCGACGCCAACGGGTGGATGGTCATGGCATTGGCCGTATCGTAGTAGAACCGCTCCATATAGTAGGCGGGACCTCTCGGAAGCCGCGGTTGTAAATCCTTGCGCGCGGCAAAATAAAAGGTGAATCGCTGCATCAGGAACGGCGCCGTGCCGCCGGCGTGCGAAAAAATCCACTTGATGTCGGGGAATTGCTCCGCGGAGCCGCTGAACAGTAAGCTTGCGATCGTGCGCGTGGTGTCCGTTCCGAGCTCAATCAGCGGCTCGAATACGTCCGGCACTAGATTCCGGCAACAATCATTCCGAAACGGATGCGTATACACCACGGCCTTGCGTCGATTCAGCTCCTCCATCACCGGCTTGAATGCGGGGTCGCCGAGGAACTTCCCCTGATAATCGGTCATCATGCAGACGCCCTCCATCTTGAGGGTATCGAGCGCGTACTCGATCTCTCGAAGGGAACCGTCAACATCCGGAAGCGGCACGGTAGCGAACATCCCGAACCGGCCGGGATGGTCGGCAATGACCTTGGCGCCGAACTCGTTAGTCTCGCGAGCGAGCTTTCGCGCGGCGTCGAAATTGCCAAAGAACACACTGGGCTCGCTTATGGACAATATCGCGGTCGCCACACCACCCTGGTTCATATCGTCGATCGATTGCGCTACCGTCCATTTCATCAAGGGTACCTGGCCAGTTCTCCGACCCGAGATTTCAGCAATGAATCCCGGTGACGAGAGATGATGGTGAACGTCGATGCGAAAAGGCTTGTCGACGGCCGCTTCCGCAGTTGCCGACTGATCCGAGAACAGAGCCCCTGCGCCAAATGCCGCGAGACCGCCAAGAAACGTCCGCCTCTTGCAGCGCACCGCGCTCGAGTGGATATGATCTGCGTCCTGGCAAAGAAACGCTTCCGACTCGTTGCGCGGTGCCAGTTTCATGATGTCCTCCCTGTCCTTCCCAAAAATCATACCCGGGCATTCCGATGATGCAATCTGAGATCGTCGTCGGCTATCCGGAGATGACGGAGCCCTTTTATGGGAAGAGGGCGATGGCCCAGTAATTGATCCTCAAACCGCTTATCCGATGCGCACTGACTTTGGTAGCTTTGTGCGTGGAAAGGGTTTTCGCCTCGATTAGGGCGTTCTGGATACGGCGCTTAGCTCCTCAGTTTAAAGAACCTTACCACTGCGACGATCTGCTGCGATCTGATCTCGGTCCCGCTTGTTGACATCCCCATATCCCCCTCCGCCGGCTGTTATGATACGCAGCAGGGTACCGTTACGGAGCGCAATTTCTGATCCGGTTCCAGGAAGCTTCATTGCTTGTGATGTATCGGGATCCAGAATAAACGATCCGAGACCGCCGCTTCCTCCACCATCCAGGCCCTGAGCCGGAAACCGCTGTCGCGTGCTGCGCGTTGCCAACACGACACCGTCACCGATTATTCGATAGTCACGGCAGACGCCAAGACCGCCACGCTGCCGTCCAGCTCCGCCAGAATCCGGGATCAGTTCGTAGCGCTCGGCGCGCAGCGGAAATTCCATTTCCATCGCTTCGACCGGGAGATTGGAGGTATTCGACATCGACACATGCATAGCGTCGTCGCCATCTCGCATTGGTAATGCGCCCTGCCCGCCGGCAAAATTCTCGTAATTGACAAAATAACGTCCGCGCGAGGCATCCCAGCCCGCAAGGATCGTGCCCTGCATATTGCCGTTGGCGGCGATCGCGCGCGTAGGCGCCGCCTGACCCAAAGCGCGGAAGAGCACATCGGCGAGAATCATGGCAGTGGGATTTCTCGAACCCACTGCAGCTGGAGGACGTGGATTGATAATGCTGCCTTCTGGCGCATTCAGTCGGATGACCCGATAGACACCTTCATTATTCGCAATCGATGGATCGACGACCGCTTTGAGACAATAGATAACCGTCGCCATGGTGTGCGTGAGGGGAACGTTTTTACCCGATCCGAGTTGCGCCGGACACTCAGAGAGATCAAACATAACCTCCTCGCCGTCGATGTTGACCGCTGCGGAAAGTTTCACTGGCTCGGTCGACAGACCATCATCATCGAGCCAGTCTTCCGCCGTGTATGTTCCCGCGCGTAAGACCTGGCCAATCCGACTGCGCATGCGCTTTTCGGTCGCGTCCAGCACGCGCTCGATCGCGGACCACGTACCTTCGAGACCATAGCGCGCATAAATTTCCTCCACGCGAATCCTGCCGCGTTCGAGCGCAGCAAGCTGCGCCAAGAGATCACCATTGCTAAAATGCGGGGTCCTCGAATTGAGCAGGAACATTTCCCAAACGTCGTTGCGGCGAACGCCTCCTGCCACGAGTCGCATGGGCGGCAGCCGCACGCCGTCCTGAAAGATGCTGGTCGAGTCGCCGGATTCACTTCCCGGCACACGGCCTCCGACATCGGAATGGTGGGCCACGGCGAGTGCGAATGCGACCGGGCGGCCATCGATGAAGATTGGCGCGGCTGCGGTGCAGTCATTGAGATGGGTGACGCCGACAATGTATGGATCGTTGGCGAAAAACACATCGCCCGGCGCGAGCGTCTCAAGCGGAAAGCGTTCGAGCAGTGCGGGAACAAGTTTCAGCGTGGAGCCGAGATGCGCTGGCGCATGAGTGGCGATCGATAAAGTGCGGCCCTGCATGTCGCATAACGCTGTCGAGCAGTCGGCGCGCTCCTTGATGTTTGGGGAATAGGCGCTCCGAATCAGGCTGGCGCACATCTCGGCAGTTGCGGCTTCGAGCGCGCCGGCAACGATCTCGATGCCTGCGTATCTGTGCGAAGCACTCATGCTGGGAGGCTTTCATCTCGATGGAGGAATAGGTTGCCGCTCGGATGAGCGAGGGCGATGAAGCCGGGAGGCACGATAGTTGTAGTATCCATCTGCTCGATGATGGCAGGTCCATTGATGCGTTGATCCGTAGGAAGCGAAGCGCGCTCATACAGGTCGCAAGAGACGGGGCAGTCCGCCTCTTCGAATATAACCGCCCGGCGACCTGAGGAGCTTCCGTGCTGCCGCGTCATCGATCCGTTCACGACACGGGGCCTGGCAGTAGGAGAAACCGCACGCAGGCGGAAAGTCACCAGTTCAAGCGTGCTGGTTTCGCGCATGAACCCGTAGACCTTTTGATGTTCCTGATGGAAGCGCGACCGGATTTGCTCGCGCAGGCCGACGTCGTCGATGTCAATCAAGACGGGCAGCTCAAAATTTTGTCCGACATAACGAACGTCGATTGTGTGTGTGAATTGCAGGTCGGCGACGCTGGCGCCGCTGTTCATGAGCTCGCCCTCGGCGCGCCGTTCGAGGTCGCCAAAGACGTGGCGCACGTTAGGGATGAAGCCATCGCCATCATCCGTCATCAGACGACTGAGACTGAGATCCATGGCAATATCCTTGGTCAGTACGCCGAAGGCACAGAGAATTCCCGGACCAGGAGGAACCAGGATCTTGAAGATTCCGAGTTCCGCAGCGACCGAGGCTGCATGGAGCGGTCCGGCGCCGCCATAAGCGACCAGCGTGTAGTCGGCGGGATCAAGCCCTTTGCTGGACGACATGAGTCGCACGGCCTGAGCAATGTTATTGTTGGACACGGCCAGGATCGCAGCCGCTGCTTCGATGACCCCGATCCGCAGCGGCTTGGCGACGAACTCCTCAATCGCGGCGGCGGCGCGCTTTAGATCGATGGGCAAGGTGCCCCCGAGTAAGAAATTAGGATTGAGCCGTCCGAGCACCACATTTGCATCAGTGACCGTCGGCTGCGTGCCACCACGACCATAGCAGGCCGGCCCTGGATCGGCGCCGACGCTGTCTGGACCGACACGGAGGAGTCCACCCTGGTCGATGCGCGCGATACTGCTTCCGCCAGCCCCGATAGTGTTCACCGCTATTGATGTGCTGCGGAGCGGAAAGCCCCCAATTTCGCGTTGATGGCTGAGTTCTGGCTTACCGCGGTGGACCACGCAGACCTCGGTACTGGTACCACCCATGTCGAAATTGATCGTGTCTTCGACGCCGGCAGCCGCGGAAATGAAAACCGAGCCGCTGACGCCACCGCTCGGCCCAGAAAACAGCGTGTCGACCGGTCGCCGCGCCGCCATCAGGGCGCGCAACGCGCCGCCACTCGAGCTCATGATGAGAGGCTCGGCGCGAATACCCAGCCCGCGCACCTCATCAGAAAACTGGGCGATATAATCGCGCATTCCGGGTAGCAAATAAGCGTTGAGCACCGTGGTGGTGAGCCGCTCGTATTCGCGAAATTCCGGAATCAGCGCCTCCGAAGTGACGACATACACGCCGGGCCAAAGGTCGCGTACGAGAGCGGCGGCGCGCTGCTCATGCGCCGGATTGGAATAGGAATGCAGAAAGCAAATGGCGAGACTTATGATCCCTGCCGTACGCAGCTTTTTGGCTGCCTCCTCGACCTCGGCCTCCACAAGCGGGATCAACACGCTGCCGTCAAAGGTTACTCGTTCGCGAACGCCAAAACGATGCTCGCGTGAGATCAACGGTGGCGGCTTAGGCGTGAACGGGTCAAAAACCAAAGGCCGTTTCTGTCGGCCGATTTCAAGCAGGTCGCGAAACCCCTCAGTCGTGATCAGGCCTGTCCGCGCGCCTTTGCGCTCAAGCAGCATGTTCGTTGCGACGGTCGTCCCAAGGCCGACGAAGGCGACGTCCTGCGGCTCCACTCTTGCGCTCTCAAGCAGATGCATAATGCCCCGAATGGGAGCGAGATGCGGCGCGCTTGGCGTCGAGGGAAGCTTGTGAAAGGTTGCCTCCCCGCCCTCGTCGAGAAGCACGAGATCAGTAAAGGTGCCGCCCACATCGATACCGATCCGCGCGTGTGCCATTGCTGTTAAATTTCTGTCCTTGCCGCGTATGCCCGTCGCGGCCTGCCCTTTTGCGCGCTGGACTTCAAACCTCGTCGTCCACTGGTTTGGTGGTACCAACCATGATTGCGGTTGCAGTCACGACGAGCAGCAGCACCACATAGGCCGCTGGACCCCAACTCGTGCCGAAGTGGCTTTGCAGGGCGACCAGCACTGCTGGCGTCGCCGCGGCGAGAATGCCCGCCAGCGTGTAGGAGAGCGAAGAGCCGGTGTAACGCAGCCTAGTTGGGAATTGTTCGCTGATGAACGAGGCCTGCGTCCCCCACAGCGAGGCGTGGATGACGAGGCCAATAACCACGGCCAGGATGATGACGCTTGGAATGCCGGTGTCGAGCAGCTGGAACAGCGGGCCGGTATAGACGAGCGCGAGAGCGATACCCAGCAAGTAAAGCGTGCGGCGGCCGATTCGGTCCGATAAAGATCCGAACAGAGGTATGGTCACTAGGTTCGCGGCGGACCCGATGCTGACCGCGCTCAAGGCGAGCGAACGGTCGACCATGACGACCTGGGTAAGGTAGGTCAGCGTGAAGACGAACATCATGGCGCCGACGGCGTCTGGGCCGAACTTGATGCTGCAGCCCATGAGTACGCGTCGCCAATGGCTGCCAAGCACTTCCATAACCGGCGCCCGCGCGATGTCGTCCTTGGCCTTGAGGATGCTGAACTGCGGCGTCTCAGGTACGCGTGCCCGGAGCCACACGCCATAAAGGATGAGCACGACGCTGACGAGAAATGGAATGCGCCAGGCCCAGGCGATGAAGGTGTCGTTGCTTGTAAGGGCTGTGGTCAGTGCCAAAGCGGCGGTTGCCAACAAGGTGCCGCCCGGCGTGCCGCATTGAGTCCAGGACGCATTAAGGCCTCGCCGTTTGGCAGAACCGTGCTCGACCGACAGAAGCACCGCGCCAGCCCACTCACCGCCGAGCATGATGCCTTGCACGAAACGAAGAATGACGAGCAGGATCGGCGCTAGTACCCCTATCTCGCTGTAGGACGGCAGCAGGCCAATGAGCGCCGTCGTCGCGCCCATGGTGGAGACAGTGGCGATCAGCATTGGTCGGCGGCCAATGATGTCGCCGAGTCGACCGCAGATGATGCCGCCAACCGGGCGAGCAACCATGCCGACTCCATAGGTGAGAAATGACAGCAACGTGCCAACCAACGGATCGAACGACGGGAAGAAGATCTTGTTGAAAACGAGACCTGACATCGCGTTGTAGAGAGCGAAGTCGTACCATTCCAAAATCGTGCCGATTGCGCTCGCTGCGGCAACCCGATGCATCGGTATGCGTTCCATCAGCCGGTACCCCGTGTGAACTGACGCGCTGGCACGCCGGTGAGACCATCCTTCAATGCCGTCGCACCCAGGAGATCGATATGCAGCTCGTACGCGTCAGCGCGAACTCGGAGCGCCGAACGCACTAGCACCTCGCCGGAGGCTGAATAATGGGTCTGTACCAGTTCTAGGATCGCGGCGGATGGACGGACGCCGAGAAGACGGGCGGCTGTGCGTCCAGCACAATCGGCTCGAATGGTCGCCGCCGCACGGGCTACCGGCATGCGCAAGAATTTTTGAAATATGGTGTAGGTATCGTACCGCTCGGCGACATCCCATGGAATTATCTTTGCCATTGCGTGCAGATAAATGTCAGCGATCGCGAGCGCCTTCCCCTTGACGAGGTACCGCCGCAATAAGCGCATGACCTCACCTTCCTTAAAACTGGCGGCAAATTCTTCCGGTGGTTTAATCGGACGAAATTCAAGGAGCTCCATCTCAGGCACGACGCCGTGGTCGACAAGGCTGCTGCGAAAGCTACGCAGCTCGGCCAAATCCTGAGTGACGCGCTGCGCAGCAACGAAAGTACCCTTTGCCCGCCGGCGCAGCACCAGCCCGCGACGCTCCAGGATCCCGATGGCCTGGCGCACGGTATCGCGGCTGATCCCGTAGCCATTCGCTAGATCGACTTCGGTCGGCAGGCGTTGACCAGAGGCGAGCTGGCCGCGCTTAATCTTCTCGACAAAAAGCTGCGCCAGCTGCTCGTAGATCGGCAGCGCGGCATCCCGATTGATCACACCGCGTCGGTCACCCATATCCAAACAATACCCTATAACCAACAATACCAAACTTTACCATACAATAGAGTGACCGAGGGACCATTTTCTCGATTTACGGAAGCCCGCGCGTTGAGAATGTGGCGAATGCTTATTCTGCCCGCATACTCAATGCTTTCGGTCGCTTCGTCGCAGGTTCGAGTCTGTCATGAAGTCAAGACCGTGAAATCGTTCGGCTTCTCTTCTCTTCTCCTTCACATTGCTCGGCAGCGCTGATGAGGTGATCGCATAAAGCTGCTTTTGGCCAACTACGGACACATGCACTGCAGCGCCCCTCCCCTCTTCCATAACCCCTCATTCTGCGAATCGCAGGTGGATCCTGCAAAATCATGATTCGGCAAGCACGAGGGTCTCGGGCCGGACGATCGACATGGCCTTGAGCACCGACGGAAACCAACGGTACAGCTGGATGAAGAATAGGCGATCGCTGTTCCGCACAGCTTGCGCTGCAGGACGGTCAACTGATGCCGCAGCACGGCGTTCTCTGCTTCAAGTCGGCTTTTCGACTTGAACGGCGAGACCAGCAGCGTCAATAAGAAGCATAGCAGCGCGACCATCGTCGCTGAGGTAAAGCGATTCTGTCGTCAGATCAAATGGACGAAGTTTTCGGTACTCGCAGGCCCTGAAAAATTGCTTCAGATGTATTCCATCATCTGCAAACGCTCTTCCTCCGTTACCTTATAGAAATCGCGCTGCCATTCCTTGTTTTTCTGTCGAAGATAAATGTCCCGAAATTCTTCGCCGAGACTCGGTCCCACCAGAGGATCGGCGCGAAACCCGTCGAGCGCCTCGATCAATGTTCGCGGCAGTCGCTCCGGCATCGATTCCGAGGGTTTGGCACGTCCTTCAACCAGGTCATAAAGATTTTCATTCCAGGGCGCACCGGGATCGGCTTTCTTTTCTACGCCGTCCATTCCGGCTGCCAGCGAGAACGCCGCGGTCAGGTAGAAGTTGGTGCTGATGTCTGGCGAGCGGTTCTCGACGCAATAGCGGTTCATCGGCAAACGCAACATGGCCGAGCGATTATTGCGGCCGTAACAGCGTAGCACCGGCGCCCATGACATGTCCGCCATGTCGCCCTGCGCAATTAGCCCTTTGTAGGAATTGCAAGTCGGGCAAGCGAGCGCGGTGAGTGCCGGAGCGTGCGCGAGCAATCCCGCGGTGAAGTGAAAAGCGAGGTCAGGGAAGCCGATGTTGTATTGCCGCGCAAAATCCCCGGTCCCGTTATGCGCCGGATCGAACACGTTGATCCGTCGATTCTTGTCGGCGAGCGACATATTGAAATGCGCGCCGGAGCGGAAGTCGTTGCTGAATGGCTTCGGCATAAAAGTGGCGATCGCGCCGAGCGAACGGGCCACGTGCTTGGCCATGAACCGCAGAAAGATCAGCCGGTCGCACATGGTCAACGCGTCGGCATAGGCAAAATCGAACTCATATTGGCCGCGGCCCCCTTCCTGGTCGAAGGAGTACACGCCCCAGCCAAGCTCGGTCATGTGCTCCACCATCGGGTGCAGGAATTCGATCGACTGCAACGTCTGATCGACGTCGTAGGCCGGACACATGCCCAGATAATGGCTGTCGACAATAGCCTGGTGGGAGCCGTTGACTTTCCGGAACACGTAAAACTCGGTCTCGACCCCAATGTTGAAGACATACGTCTTTGCTTTTTCCAGTGCGCGCTTCAGCAGAACCCTTGCGCAGTTTGGATACGGCTCGCCATGGTAATAAAGATCGCTGGCAAACCAGGCGAAGCGCTTGTCCCACGGCACGATCAGCATACTGGCGAGATCCGGAATCGCCGCGCACTCATCCTCCTGTGGGCCGACCAGCCCCATGCCCTCCATGGCGCCGACCGTGAACAGCTCCGATCCGCGGGCCATCTTTTCGAAGCTTGCAATCGGGCAAGTCTTGGCCTTCGGCACGCCGTGCACATCGACATAGGTGGCGAAGCAATACTGCACGCCCTTACCAATGAGCTCGCGCTTCGTCTCGGCGATCAGCTTGTCATCGTGCACCGACATCTCCTTTCCGCGTCAAATGGCAATTCGCAGGCGCCATGCGCAACTTGCGTCCCGGCCTCACGACTCCATGCATCAGGATTTCGGGCACGCGTCGGCTGGAGCAACCGCCTCATTCGGCAGCAGTTCGCTGGGCGGCCGGCAAAGCCCCACGACTTTGTCCAGAATCCAATTGTCGATGACGTGTACCAGCGACTCCATGGTAGAGAACCGGCCGGGACGGCTGAGGGGATTGGCCAGCCCCTCCAGCTGGGTCTCTGCTATTCCGTTATCCTCGCTGATCACCAGGTCGAAGCGCTTGTGGTAATTCGGCACAATCTGCTCGAAGTCAGGTCGTCGTACAGTAACGCTGGGGAAACAGAA
>Ga0306923_10002179_pt1 | contig 17814 bp, 16 predicted proteins | sample sta12Can44000108_FD_203841 | JGI IMG/M metagenome (GOLD analysis project Ga0306923, IMG submission 203841) | Lab enrichment of tropical soil microbial communities from Luquillo Experimental Forest, Puerto Rico - statanox.12C.anox.44.000.108 (v2)... | ecosystem: Environmental > Terrestrial >... | reverse complement strand
GCCAGTGCCCGCAGCACATCCAGGCACATGATGTTGCCCGAGCCCTCCCAGATGGAGTTCAGCGGCGACTCGCGCAGGCGCCGCGCCAGCGGGGCATCTTCGCAATAACCGTTGCCGCCGAGCACCTCCATGGTTTCCGCACACGCGGTCGGGGCGCGCTTGCACACCCAGTACTTCACCACCGGGGTCAGCACGCGGCGCAACAGTACCTCCTCCTCGTGTTGTGCATCGAAGGCGCGCGCCAGGCGCATGGTGAGCATCACCGCCGCCTCGCATTCGAGCGCGAGGTCCGCGAGCACGTTGCGCATCAGTGGTTGCTCGCTCAGCCGCCGCCCGAACGCACGCCGTGCGCGCGCATGATGGATGGCCTGGGCCACGCACTGGCGCATGAGTCCCGCCGAGCCGATGGCGTTGTCGAGCCGCGTGTACACGCCCATCTCCAGGATGGTAGGTATGCCGCGGCCTTCCTCCGCTACCAGCAGCCCGAAGGCCTCCTCGAACTCCACTTCGGCGGAGGCATTGGAACGGTTGCCGAGCTTGTCCTTCAGGCGCAGCAGGCGCAGGCCATTGACGCTGCGGTCGGGGCGGAAGCGCGGGACGAGAAAGCAGGAGAGTCCGCCTGGGGCCTGCGCCAACACCAGAAACGCATCGCACATCGGCGCGGAGAAGAACCACTTGTGTCCACTGACGCGGTACTCGCAACCCGGCCCGCGCCCACCGACCGGAAGCGCGCGCGTGGTGTTGGTACGTACGTCGGAGCCGCCCTGCCGCTCGGTCATGGCCATGCCGATCAGCGCGCCACGCTTGTCGGCGGCCGGCACGAAGGCGGCATCGTAGGTGCGCGACAGCAGCAGGCGCAGCCACGGCTCGAACGTGCTGCCCTGGCGCGCCAGCGCCGGCACCCCGCCGTAGCTCATGGTCGCTGGGCATTGCGTGCCATTCTCGATCTCTGCCCACAGCATGTAGCCCGCAGCACGCGCCACGTGCGCTCCCGGCCGCGGCTGCGCCCAGGGGCCGGTGTGCAGGCCTTCCGCGACGAGCCGACCGAGGAGCTCATGCCAGGCCGGATGGAACTCGACGCTATCGAGCCGTGCACCGAAGCGGTCGTAGGCATGCAGCCGCGGTGGGTTGCGGTTGGCCAGATCGCCGAGTGTGAACATGGTCACACTGCCGAGGCGCTCACCGAGTGAGAGCAGCCCGGCGTGATCCTGCGCAGCACCCTCGCGTGCGAGCGCATCCACGAGCGTTGAATGGCTGCTGAACAGATTGTAGTCAACGAGCTCGGCGGACTGATTTAACAGTTCTACGCTGCTGCGGCTCATGTCGGGGTCTCGCTCTGTATGCTTAAAACACGGTCGCGCGTTGCCTGATCATATGGTCCCGCACCAGAGCGTGAACCAACAGGAGGCAGCTGGATGAAACTCATCTCCGCCAAGGTCGCGATCGCGAGCGCGCTGCTCGCCGTCGGTGTGTCGGCGTGCGTCGTTGCGCCCGCGCCCGGCTATCACGCCGTGGTCGCCTACGAGGCCCCGCCGCCGGTGCGCTTCGAGGTGGTAGGCGTAGCACCCGCTCCCGGATATTTCTGGATCGGCGGCGCCTGGTTCTGGGAAGGCGGTCGCTACGCCTGGCATCCCGGTTATTGGCAGGCACCGCGCCCCGGTTACCACTGGGTTGCACATAGCTGGCACTCCGCCGGCAACGGCTGGCGCATGGAGCCTGGCCACTGGGTCCGCGGATAACGCACCCCCGCGGCAAGTCCGAATGTTGCGCTGCTTTAGCACAGGCTGCACCAGCACAGGCCTCGCCCAAGCGTAACCAACACCTGGCCGCCTGAGTACGGGCGGCCCGTTCACACTGATTTGCACTGAGCGCCCCGCGCGCTGCACACTCCCGCGTGCTGGTTCTTGCCGGCTCGGTATTGGGGGAGCGACAGCCATGAAGCCCGCGGCGCGGACGGCACATGCCTGGCTCGCAGCAATGGCTCTCGCTGCAACGACATTGCTCGCGGCGGCGCCGCCCGGCGCCAAGGAGACCGGCGCCATGGCCCGCTTCACCCTCAGCAGCACCGACTTCACCGAAGGCAGCACGCTCGCCAACGCCCAAGTCTTCAACGAGTTCGGCTGCAAGGGTGGAAACCTGTCGCCGGCCCTCGCCTGGAGCGGCGCTCCGGCTGGAACGAAGAGCTTCGCGCTGCTGATGCACGATCCCGATGCCCCGACCGGCAGCGGCTGGTGGCACTGGGTCGTGTACAACATCCCCGCCGCGACCAGCTCGCTCCCTGCCGGTGCCGGAGACCCGAAGAAGGGCCTCATGCCTGCAGCTGCGGTGCAGGGCCGCACCGACTACGGCAGTTTCGGTTACGGGGGACCGTGCCCGCCTCCGGGCCAGCCGCATCACTATAACTTCAGACTGTACGCGCTCAAGGTGGCGAAGCTCGAGGTTCCCGAGGGCGCGAGCGCCGCGTTGATCGGTTTCAACGTGCGGGCGCAGGCTCTCGGTGAAGCGCAGCTCACCGGAATGTATGGCCGCTAGCGATCGCCGGCCGGCCGTCTGGCCGTGGCTCGTCATGCCGATCATCGTGCTGCTGGTCTTTTACGCGCTGCACCGGGTGCAACATCCGCACCCGCCCGCGGCGGTACCGGCCGCGGCGGCCGGGCCGGGAGAAAGCCGGCCGCAGCAGTAAATCGCTGCGAAATTTCACCGGCTGCTTTAGCATAGCCGCCCTTTTTACCGAGGCCCGCGAGGCGGGTTCAGCCATGTCCGGCCGTCCAGGCGCATCCACCCGACGGCGACTGCAGCGGCGTAGCGGCCGTGCCGCAGTCGCCTCTGCACGTGCACCGCGCGTCGGTTTCGTGAGTCTCGGTTGCCCCAAGGCACTGGTGGACTCGGAGCGGATCCTCACGCAACTGCGCTCGGAAGGCTACGAAGTCGCGCCGACCTACGAGGCGGCCGATGTCGTGGTCGTCAACACCTGCGGCTTCATCGACGCAGCGGTGGAAGAGTCGCTCGACACGATCGGCGAGGCGCTCGCGCAGAACGGGCGTGTCATCGTCACCGGCTGCCTGGGCGCACGGCCGCAGCGCATCCTCGAGCGTCACCCGCGCGTGCTCAAGGTGACCGGTCCCCACGCTTATGAGGAAGTGGTGGGTGCGGTGCACGCGCACCTGCCGCCGCGACACGATCCGTTCCTCGATCTGCTGCCGCCGCAGGGTGTGCGCCTGACGCCGCGCCACTACGCCTACCTGAAGGTCGCCGAAGGGTGTAATAACCGCTGCAGCTTCTGCATCATTCCCTCGATGCGCGGCCGGCTCGTCAGCCGGCCGATCGACGAAGTCCTGCGCGAAGCCGAGCGGCTCACTGCCGCGGGAGTGAAGGAGCTGCTGGTCATCTCCCAGGATACGAGTGCCTACGGAGCGGACCTGCGCTACGCGCCAGGGAGCTGGCGCGGCCGGGAGTACCAGACGCGTTTCATCGATCTCGCGCGCGCGCTCGGCGAGCTCGGCGTGTGGGTGCGCCTGCACTATGTCTATCCCTACCCCCACGTCGATGCGGTTATTGCGCTGATGGCCGAGGGCCGGGTGTTGCCCTACCTGGACGTACCGTTCCAACATGGCAGTCCCGCAGTACTCAAGCGCATGCGCCGCCCCGCACACGCGGAGGATACCCTCGCGCGCATCCGCAGCTGGCGCCGCGAGTGCCCGGAGCTGACACTGCGCAGCACCTTCATCGTTGGCTTTCCCGGGGAGACCGAAGCGGAGTTCGCGCAACTCCTCGCCTGGCTCGAGGAGGCGCAGCTCGACCGGGTGGGATGTTTCAAGTACTCCCCGGTCGAGGGAGCCGCGGCGAACGCGTTACCGGATCACGTCCCGGCCGAGGTGCAGGAAGAGCGTTACGCGCGCTTCATGGAGCGCGCGGCGCTGATCAGCGCACGGCGGCTCGCGGGCCGTGTCGGGCGGCGTATGCGCGTGCTGGTAGACGAAGTAACGGACGGGGTCGCCATCGCGCGCAGTACCGGGGACGCGCCGCAGATCGATGGGGTGGTGCGGATCGAGACCGGAGGGGGCAACACCCGCGCGTCATTACGCGCCGGCGACTGGGCCGATGTCGAGATAGTGAGCGCCGATGCGTACGATCTCGCCGGCCGCCTCACCGAGGATTGCGGCGAGGCGGCCGGCAGTCACTGAGAGCCTCAGCCCGAGGTCATGCCGAGGGAATGCATGAGCTGGGAGGCCTGGTCCTTCACGGCCTGACCCTTGCTCACCGCGGTGGCGAAGTCGCCGGATGTGGCGGCGTTCGAGGCATCGCCCCACGCTGCCTTCATGCTGTCGAGGCCGGACTTGGCGGATGCGAGCGTATCCTTGGTCACACCCTTGGGAAGGTGATGCGACTTCGACAGGATGTCGACGCGGCTCTGCAGCGCATCGACCATCTTCGGCACATCGGAGCTCATCGGCCCCCAGGCGTCCTTCGCCTTGCTGTTCGCCTCGTCGGCTTCCTGCTGCTTGGCGGTGGCGGTGTCCTTCAGGCTGCTGATCGCGGTGTTGAGCGCGGGCATCGCGGCGAGCACGCCCTTGTAGTCGCCCTTGGAGAGGCCGGCCTTGACGCTGTTGAGCTGGGCGTCGACCGCCTGCAGTTGATCCGGGGCATAGTGAGTCGCCGCGTCACGGATGCTGGTGAGCGCCGATTCCGCGGAAGCGACCGCCTGCTCGGCCGGCGCCCGCTGATTCTCACAGCCGGTGGCGAGGACAGCAGCCAGCGCGGCCAACACCCAAAACGATGGTTTCTTCATTTTTGAGTTCCTCTTGGCAAGTGGTAGAGATAGTCAGGGAATGCGCAGCTTCTGGCCGGGCGAGATCTTGTTCGGATCGCTCAGCAGGTCGCGGTTCGCCTGAAAAATCTTAGTGTACAGCGAGGCGTCGCCGTAGTACTTCTGGGCAATCTTCGAGAGCGTATCGCCGGACTGCACGACGTGAACTTGAGTGTAGGGATTGTCGGCTGCCGGCGTCTTGTCATCCGCCATGGTGTACCTCCGTGTCCGTTTGCGCGGTGCGGCACTGCGGTCAACTGCGGCTGCTGTGGCGCCTGGAGCCGCGGCGGACCAACCCCCGCGTTTACCTGACATCGAGTTGGAAGAGTAACACGAAGCGCCGACGGTGCCATCGGCGCGGACCAACATGATGGAGATGTAACTTCCAACCTGTAAGTAGTTGATTCGCCTCAGGGGACAACGCACTGCCCGCGCACGGCGTCGTCAACGCTCGCGTAGTGCAGTGCGCTCGCTGACAGATGCTTCAGGTTGGCCCTGGCCAGGCCCTCACGTGCCAGGTCCTTCAGTCGCGCAAGGCGCAGCTCGATCGTGTGCGCCGCCAGCCAGCTGCACAGCTCGCCCAGCGCCTCGAGCGAGGTGCTGTCGAGGTCCGGGGACTCCTCCAGGCTCAGTACCACGACCTTGATCGCACGCGCCTCGCGCACCCGCTGCCGCACCTGCGCGAGCAGCGGCTCGGCGTTAGCGAAGAACATGGGCTCCTCGAACCGCAGCACCACCATGCCAGGCACGGGCTTGGCCGCCGGAAAGCGGATCACGTTCACGTAGTCATGCTCGCCCACGCGCCCGAGTGTCGACAGCCGCGGCCGCGCCAGAGAGCGCAGCAGCAGCGCAATGGTGAGTGCGATCGCCACCAGCAGTCCGTTGAGCACCCCGAGAACCATCACGCCCAGCACCGCGACCACGCTCACCAGACGATCGCGCTGCCACAGAAAGGAGTTCCTGAAGGCACTGAGCCGCAATGATTTGCTCACGGCATGGATCACGATCGCCGCCAGCACGGGCTGAGGTGTGCGCTCGATCCAGCTGATGAACGCCAACACGAGCACTAACACCACCACTGCCGCGGTGAGCCCGGCGAGACGGGATTGCGCGCCCGCGGCATCGTTGGCGGAGGTGCCGGAGTAGCCGGCACCGACCGGCGTACCCTGCAGCAGTCCCGCCACCACGTTGCCCGCGGCGAGCGCGGCGAGGTCGCGGTTGGGCTGCACCGCCTCATCGTGCTTGAGGGCGAACGTGCGGATCGAGCCGTAGGACTCGGCGTACAGGATGAACATGATCGCAAGGGAGTACTCGACCACTGGCAGCGCGGAGACTCCGGGCGGAGCCGTGAACGCCGGCAGCTTGAGCAGCAGGTGAATCGGTCCGATGAGCTCGACGCCGTGTGCTGCGAACAGCGGCGCCGCGAGGATGCTCGCGACGATCACCACCAGCGCGCCCGGCACCCGTGGTACGCGCTCGAGGAGGTAGAGCCCCGCCAGAGCCAGCAGCCCGCAGGCGACGCTCGGCAGATGCCACGACCGATAATCGCGCAGCAGCTCGAGGATGAGCGGAAAGAAGCCGCTGCTGTGCGGGTGGATGTTGGCGAGGTGCGGCCACTGTCTCACGGCGATCACCAGGGCGAGACCGAAGGTGTAGCCACGCAGCACCGGGCGCGCGATCAGGTTGGACATCGCCCCGAGCCGCAGCGCGGCACACAGCGCGAACGCCAGCCCGGTGCCCACGACCAGGATCGATGCGAGCACCACGCGCTCACCCGGGCTGGTCGCGCCGAGGGCGGTGATGGCGGAGGCCAGCACCGCGGCCGACGAGGAGGTCGCGCTCACGATGGCAACCCGGCTGCGGCCGATGAGGCCATAGCACAGGAGACCGGCGAAAAGCGCCAGCACTCCGGCCTGCGGTGGCAGCCCGGCGAGCCCCGAATACGCGACCGCCTCCGGCAGCAGCAGTCCTGCGATCGACACGCCGGCGAGTACGTCGGGGACGGTTGTTTTTCTCATCCAACCGTCATCCTAACGCAAAGAGACTGGACCCCGGTCGGCGCGCGGAGTGCAGCTAGATCAACGTCGCTCCCGTGGCGGCAGGGCGTCGACTGCGGCGCGCGGCACGGCGCTCGGTCAGTGCCAAGCTCACTCGACTGTCACGCTCTTGGCGAGATTGCGCGGCTGATCGACATCGGTGCCCTTGAGGATCGCCGCATGGTAGGCGAGCAGCTGCAACGGCACGCTGTAGACCACGGGCGCCTGCACGTAGGTCACCTGGCGGGGCATCTCGATGACGGTGACACCATCGCTCGCGGAGATTCCGCAATCGGGATCGGCGAACACATAGAGCTCACCGCCCCGCGCACGAACCTCCATCAGGTTGGACTTCAGTTTCTCGAGCAGGTCGTTGTTGGGCGCGACCGCGACCACCGGCATGTCGGCATCAACCAGCGCGAGCGGCCCGTGCTTGAGCTCGCCCGCCGGATAGCCCTCGGCGTGAATATAGGAGATCTCCTTCAGCTTGAGTGCGCCCTCGAGTGCGATGGGATAGAGGGCGCCGCGCCCGAGGAACAGCGCGTGACGCTTGTCGGCGAAGCGCTCTGCCAGCCGGCGGATGATCGGGTCGAGCTCGAGGGTGCGCTCCACCAGTCCCGGCAGCTCGATCAGGCGACCGACCAGGGAACGCTCGCGCTCGCCGTTGGCTCCCTGGTGGCGGGCGAGTGCGACCACCAGCATGCCGAGGGCGGTGAGCTGCGTGGTGAATGCCTTGGTGGAGGCGACGCCGATCTCCGGGCCCGCACGCGTCAGCATGACGAGCTCGGATTCGCGCACCAGCGAGCTTTCCGGAACGTTGCAGATGGCGAGCGAGGAGAGGTAGCCGGACTCGCGCGCGAGGCGCAGCGCGGCGAGCGTGTCCGCGGTCTCGCCGGACTGGGAAATCGTCACGAACAGCGAGTTCGCCGGCACGAGCGGCTTGCGGTAGCGGTACTCGCTGGCGATGTCGACCGCACACGGGATCTTGGAGATCTGCTCGATGAAGTAGCGCGCCACGCAGGCGGCGTGGTAGCTCGTGCCACAGGCGACGATGTGTACGTTCTCGGTGCGTCCAAGCACCGCGGTGGCCGCCGGGCCGAAGGCCGCCTCGAGCAGCCGGCCGTTGGCGACCCGCTCCTGCAGTGTGTCGGCGATGGCACGCGGCTGCTCGAAGATCTCCTTGAGCATGAAGTGCTCGTAGGGACCGCGTTCTGCGGCGTTCGCCGACAGCTCGCTCTCGCGCATCGGGCGCTCGACGCGTGCACCGTGACGGTCGACGATGCGCACCGACTCGCGGCGCACCTCGGCCACGTCGCCTTCCTCGAGGAAGATGAAGCGCCGTGTCACCGGCAGCAGCGCCGCGACATCCGAGGCGACGAAGTTCTCCTCGACCCCGAGGCCGATGACGACCGGACAGCCCTCGCGCGCCAGAATCAGCCGGTCGGGGTCGTGCTCGCTCACCACGACGAGCGCGTAGGCTCCCTCGAGCTCGGCCACGGTGGCGCGCACCGCCTCGAAAAGGTCGTGACGGCTCTGCAGGTGCAGGTGCACCCGGTGCGCGATGACTTCGGTGTCGGTCTCGGAGGCGAACTGGTAGCCGCGGCGCAGCAGGTCGGCACGCAGCTCTTCGTGATTCTCGATGATGCCGTTGTGCACGATGGCGATGCCGTCGCGCGAGATGTGCGGATGGGCGTTGCGCTCGCTCGGCACCCCATGGGTTGCCCAGCGGGTGTGCGCGATGCCGATCCTCCCGTCGGTGGGTGTGTGCTCGAGCGCCTCATCGAGCATGCGCACTTTGCCGACGGTGCGCAGCCGGGTGAGGTGCTTAGACCCATTCAGCACCGCGATGCCGGCCGAGTCGTAGCCGCGATATTCGAGCCGCCGCAGTCCCTCCATCAGGACCGGCACGATGTTGCGCTCGGCGACTGCTCCAACGATTCCGCACATGGTTCCGTCCTCGATGGCCTCCCCTGGTCCCGGGGTGCGGGCCCTGGACCATTTAGTTTGCCCGAAACCAGTGGTAAAGAATGATTTCCTTAACGAAACCTCGGCCTCTGAGTCTCGCTCCGGAGCAAGAAAACTGAACCGCGCATAAACAATCGGCGCGTGTGCCGCGCCGATCAGGTGGGGGTCGGGAGAGCGCAGGGCGCCTGCCGGGCAACCCCGGGGCCTGGCAGGGTCGATCAGGCGATTTGCAGCTTTCGCGGTGCGCCTTCTTCCTGCTCCAGGCAGAACTCAGCCAGGCGGCGCACCGCGGCCCGGTATTCCTGGTCGAGCCAGGAGAACTCCAGCCAGAACTCGCGCTGCGCGCTCGGCGTCGTGGCCCGGCGGCTGGCGACGAATCTGCGCAGCGCCGCGTCGCGCGTGCCACCGAGGGCATGCACGCTCGCCTGCAGGGCGGCAAGCTCCTCGATGGTCCGGCGCGACAGGATCCTGCTGCGCACCCGAGCGGTCAGCGGACGCATGTGCGCAGCGATTCGATCTCGGCGGTAACACGGTCCAGCTCGGCGATCGCCTTGCAGTAGCGCTGCCATGCCTGGTACAGGTCCTGTGCGTCCGCCCGGGACATGGAGAGCCGTTTGAGGCCGCGCTCGGCGCGCTCGTGGTCCCATTGTGCGAGCCGGTGCCAGCGGTCGAGCCGATGGAGCCGCTCCCAGAAGCCCGCGTCGAGCCATTCCGGCCCCGGATGTATCGACGCACTCATAATCCCGGGCCCTCGGTAAGGCGACGAGCCACGGTAGTCCGTAAGTGCTACAGGGACGTTGCAGGGGGAGCGATTGGCCGGGTCACTTGGCCGGCTTCACTGGCCGGCGCCATCCTTCGATGATCGTCTGGCGAGCCCGTGCCACGGTGAGCTTGCCCGCCGGCACCGAATGCGTGACGGTTGAGCCGGCGCCGATGGTGGCACCGGCGCCGACGGTGATGGGCGCGACGAGCACGCTGTTGGAGCCGGTGTGCACCTCATCGCCGATGGTGGTGTGGTGCTTCGCCGCCCCGTCGTAGTTGGCGACGATGGTGCCCGCGCCGATATTCACGCGGTTGCCGATCTCGGCGTCGCCGACGTAAGCGAGGTGGTTGGCCTTGGAGCCTGCCCCGAGCTGCGAGTTCTTCACCTCGACGAAGTTACCGATGTGCACCTCCGGGGCGAGCGTTGCCGCCGGCCGCAGCCGTGCGAACGGGCCGATGAGGCACGAGGGTCCGATGAGGGCGCCTTCGATCACACAGTGGGGCAGCACCTGCGTGTCCGCGCCGATCTCGCTGTCGCGCACCACGCAACCCGCACCGATCTGCACCCGGTCACCCAGCGCGACGCGCCCTTCGAAGATCACATTGACGTCGATGAAGACATCGCTGCCGTGCGTCAGCGTACCGCGCACGTCGATGCGCGCCGGGTCGGCGAGCGTCACCCCGGCGAGCAGCAGCTCGCGGGCGCTGCGTGCGCGGCAGATACTCTCGAGCCGCGCCAGCTGCGCCTTGTCGTTCACCCCGAGCACTTCGGCCGGTTCCTGTGCCAAAAGTGCCTTCACGGGCACCTTGTCCTTCACGGCCATGGCGATGACGTCGGTGAGGTAGTACTCGCCCTGGGAATTGGCGCGGGTCAGCCGTCCGAGCCAGCCCCGCAGGCGCCGCGCCGGGCCGACCAGCACTCCGGTGTTGCACTCCTGGAGGGCAAGCTGCCGGGGCGTGGCATCCCTCTGCTCGACGATTTTCTGCACGAGGCCGCGCGCGTTGCGCACGATGCGCCCGTACCCTTCGGGCTCCTCGAAACGTGCGGTGAGGATGCTCACGCCGGCAGCGCCGGCGAGCTGCACCAGCTGCAGCAGCGTCTCGCGGCCGATGAGCGGCACATCGCCGTACAGCACGAGCACGCGATGGTCGTCGGGAATCTGCGGCATGGCCTGCAGCAGCGCATGCCCGGTGCCGCGCTGCGGCGCCTGCAGTGTCCAGGAAACCGGCGCGTGTCCCAGGGCCGCGCGCACGCGCTCGCCTTCGTGGCCGTAGACCACGTGGATAGCGCTCGGGGCGAGCGTGCGCGCGGTGTCGATCACGTGCTGCAGCAGCGGCCTGCCGGCGAGAAGCTGCAATACCTTGGGAAGCGCAGATCGCATGCGCTTACCCTCGCCGGCGGCGAGAATGACGATCGACAGCGGCGTGCCCGGCATCGACACGATTTTACTCAGCGGCGCACCGTGTAGGCATGGGAGTCGCGGGTCTTAGCCGGCGGGAGCTCCGCCAGTTTTTTCTGTATGGCCTCACCCAGGTACAGCTGCGGGTTGGAATGCACCTGGTGGTCGGCTTCCTCACGGCGTGCGATCAGGCCGGCCGCCTTGTGGAAAGCCTCCTCGAGCGAGGCGCTCCCCGGGAGCGAGTCCTTGAGGAAGGCCTCGCCGAACCAGGTGAGCTCGCGGTCGCTTTCGCACCCGAAGGAGTTGTGCGCGGCGTCCGAGGCGGTGACGATGGCGGCGGTCTCACTCTTGAGCGCATCGAGGAAGACGCCCGAGTGGCAGGCCGACACCACCACCACCCGCCAGCGGATACCCGCGGCATCGAGCGCTTCGCGCACGTCCTCCGGCGCCAGCTGTGCAAGCGGGAGTGTGCCGTTCTCCACCTCGAGTCCGTCCTCCGACCCGTGTGAGCTCAGGAACAGCACCAGCACGTCCTGCTCCCGGTCCATGCGTGCGGCAAGCACCTTCAGTGCCTGCTCGAGTCCCGTGACACTGGCGATTGGATAGGAGTCGCGGTCGTCGAGGTCGTTGATGAGCAGCACCGAGCGCTCGAGCGTGCCGAAGCGTGCACCGAACACTTCACTCGCGAACAGCGTCTCGCGCCGGAACACTTCCTGGCTGCCATCGCCGGCGAAACCGACGAAGTAGACGGCCGGCTTTCCCGCCTGCGATGGGGCAACGCGCGCCACGGCGGCAGCAATACGCGCCGGCTGGTCGTAGAACAGCGCCTCGGCCTGGTCGGCGTCCTCGGCCTCCTCCCCCGGCGCCTGCTCCTCCGGCACCCAGAGCCTGGTGTCGAGGTCGAGCAGTCCGAGCACCGTCGGCGCCACGATCACCAGCGCGACGGCGGTGAGTGCCGGGCGCCTGCGGACCGGTCCATAGGCCGCCGCCAACACCCGCAGGGCAAGGATCACCAGGTAGGCGAGCACGAGCAGGGTAACGGCGATGGGGAAACGCCCGGTGAGTGCCAGGTCGGAAGCGAGCGTAAACACCACCAGGACGTAGGGCGCGACCGCGAGCAGCGGCACGAGCAGCGCGCGCGTGTCGGCGGCACGGCTCTGCACCCGCGCGATGAGCGCGCAAGCGGCCAGCCCCAGCAGCAGGTAGCACGCCCAGCCGAAGAGCCCATCGAGAGCGAGCGGCGCGTGCGCGGGGGCATGCAGGAAATCGAGCAGCGCCCATACGGCGAGATTGACGGCGAGGAGCAACGCCAGCTGGTCGAAGCTCACCACGAAGCGCGGCGGCCAGCGCCGGCGCAGCAGCGCCAGCTGCAACCCGCCGGTGAGGTTGTGCAGCAACGCCGCCAGCACCGCGCGTGCGGGGGCAGACGGCGCCGCCCCGGGCGGTGGAGCGCCATCGGGCGGCGGCGAGGCGGGCGCCGCGGGCGGGATCGGACTATCCGCTGAGGGGTCCAGCGCTCTAGCCTCGGAGCTTGCGCAGGCGCTCGATGAGTTTCAGCTGCGCCGCCGCGCGGGCGAGCTCGGCGAGCGCCTCGGCCTGGGTGAGGTGTCCTACCTTGTCGCGCAACGCATCCTCGGCGCGCTGTTTGGCGGCAAGCGCGGCCGCCTCGTCGATGTCCTTCGCGCGCAGCGCCGTATCGGCCAGTATCGTCACCTTGCTCGGCTGGACCTCGAGCACTCCGCCGCCGACGAAGAAGTGCTGCTCCTCGCCGTCCGGCGGCAACACACGCACCTCGCCCGGCTTCAGCAGCGTAAGGAGCGGGGCATGCCGCGGGTAGATGCCGAGCTCGCCCTGCGAAGCTGCCGCGAACACCGCCGCGGCGGGGCCCGAGTACAACTCGCCTTCGGCGCTGACGATGTCGACGTGGATGATGGGAACGTCCGCCATGATGATTACTGCAGAGTCTTCGCCTTCTCGACCGCTTCTTCGATCGCGCCGACCATGTAGAAGGCCTGCTCGGGCAGCGAATCGAACTCGCCGCCGATGATGCCCTTGAAGCCGCGGATCGTGTCCTTGAGCGCCACGATCTTGCCGTCCTGCCCGGTGAATACCTTGGCGACGTTGAAGGGCTGGGAGAGGAAACGCTGCACCTTGCGTGCGCGGAACACGGTCAGCTTGTCCTCCTCGGAGAGCTCGTCCATGCCGAGGATGGCGATGATGTCCTGCAGCTCCTTGTAGCGCTGCAGCACCGCCTGCACGCCGCGCGCGGTGTTGTAGTGCTCCTCACCGACGACCAGCGGGTCGAGCTGGCGGCTGGTGGAGTCGAGCGGATCCACCGCCGGGTAGATGCCGAGCGAGGCGATCTGGCGCGACAGCACCACGGTCGCATCGAGGTGCGCGAAAGTGGTCGCCGGCGATGGGTCGGTGAGATCGTCCGCCGGTACATACACCGCCTGGATCGAAGTAATCGAGCCCCTTTTGGTGGAGGTGATGCGCTCCTGCAGCACACCCATCTCCTCGGCGAGTGTCGGCTGGTAGCCGACCGCCGAGGGCATGCGCCCGAGCAGCGCCGACACCTCGGTGCCGGCGAGCGTGTAGCGGTAGATGTTGTCGATGAAGAACAACACGTCGCGGCCCTTGCCGTTGGAATCCGGCCGCACCTCGTCGCGGAAGTACTCCGCCATGGTGAGCCCCGTGAGCCCGACGCGCAGACGGTTCCCTGGCGGCTCGTTCATCTGGCCGTACACCATCGCCACCTTGGAGTTGACCAGGTTCTGCTTGTCGATGACGTTCGATTCGATCATCTCGTGATAGAAGTCGTTGCCCTCACGGGTGCGCTCGCCGACGCCGGCGAACACCGAGAGTCCGCTGTACTGCTTGGCGATGTTGTTGATGAGCTCGAGCATGTTAACGGTCTTGCCGACACCCGCGCCGCCGAACAGGCCCACCTTACCGCCCTTGGCGAACGGCACCAGCAGATCGATGACCTTGATGCCGGTGACCAGCAGGTCCTGCCCGCCGGCCTGCTCTTCGAACGACGGCGGCGGCCGATGGATCGGCAGGTATTCCTTGGCCTTAACCGGCCCGCGATTGTCCTGGGGATGCCCCAGCACGTCCATGATACGCCCGAGGGTGCCCTCGCCGACCGGAACGGCGATGGGCCCACCGGTCGCCTGCACGGCGAGCCCACGCTTCAAGCCCTCCGAGGAGCCCATGGCGATGGTGCGCACTACGCCATCGCCGAGCTGCTGTTGCACCTCGAGCGTCAGATCGACGTCCTTGAGCTTCAGCGCTTCGTAGACCTTCGGGATCGACTCGCGCGGGAACTCGACGTCGATCACCGCGCCGATGATCTGGGTGATGTGTCCTTCGGGCGTGCTCATACTCTATGCATCCTCAGACCGCGGCCGCACCACCCACGATCTCCGAAAGCTCTTTCGTGATCGCAGCCTGGCGGGCCTTGTTGTAGACCAGTTGCAACTCGGTGATCAGCTTGCCGGCATTGTCGGAGGCCGCCTTCATCGCGACCATGCGCGCCGCCATCTCGGAGGCGACGTTCTCCACAGCCGCGCGGTAGACCTGCGACTCGATGTAGCGCATCAGCAGGCCATCGAGAATCGCGGCGGCGTCGGGCTCGTAGATGTAGTCCCAGTGCTCCGGCAAGGCTTCGGTGTCGAGCGCCTCGATCGGCAGCAGCTGCTGGACCGCGGGGCGCTGCGTCATGGTGTTGACGAACTGCGCATTCACCAGCAACAGCCGATCGATCTGCTGCTCGCGATAAGCGTCGAGCATCACCTTGACCGTGCCGATCAGGTCCTTGACGTGCGGCTTGTCGCCGAGACCGTTGAGGCTCGCGAGTATTGGCGTGCCGAGCCGGCGGAAGAAGTTGAGCCCCTTGGTGCCGATGAGGCACAGGCTCACGCGCGCGCCCTTGCCTTCCCAGTCGCGTAGCAGATGCAGGGTCTGTCTGAAGACGTTGGCATTGAGCGCACCGGCGAGGCCACGATCGGTGGAGACCACGATGATGCCGACGGCCTTCGCCTCACGCGCCGTGAGGAACGGATGCCGATAATCCGGGTTCGCTTCGGTGAGGTGACCGATGACATTCAGCATCTTGTGCGCGTACGGACGCGCGAGCCGCATGCGCTCCTGCGCACGGCGCATCTTGCTGGTAGCCACCATCTGCATGGCCTTGGTGATCTTCTGAGTGCTGCGCACACTCGCGATCTTGGAGCGGATTTCCTTGGTGCCTGGCATCAGTAGGTACCGGTGGCGACGAAATCCTCGATGCACTTCTTGAGCGCCGCCTCGTTCTCCTTGGAGAACTTCGGATTGCGATTGATGTCATCGAGCATCGAGCTGTAGTTGCTCTGCGCGAACCCCTGCAGCGCGGCCTCGAACGCCACGACCTTCTTGAGATCGACCTTGTCCATGTAGCCGTTGTTGACCGCGTAGATGGAGAGCGCCATCTCCGCCACCGACATCGGTGCGTACTGCTTCTGCTTCATCACCTCGGTTACGCGCTGGCCGCGCTCGAGCTGCTTGCGGGTCGCCTCATCGAGATCGGAGGCGAACTGCGAGAACGCCGCGAGCTCGCGGAACTGCGCGAGCGCGAGACGGATACCGCCGCCGAGCTTCTTGACGATGTCGGTCTGCGCGGCACCGCCGACACGCGACACCGAGATGCCGGCATTCATGGCGGGGCGGATGCCGGCGTTGAACAGGTCGGTCTCGAGGAAGATCTGCCCGTCGGTGATCGAGATGACGTTAGTCGGCACGAACGCGGTCACATCGCCCGCCTGGGTCTCGATGATCGGCAGTCCGGTGAGTGAGCCGGTCTTGCCCTTGACCTTGCCCTGGGTAGCCTTCTCCACGTACTCGGCATTGACCCGCGCGCTGCGCTCAAGCAGGCGCGAGTGCAGGTAGAACACATCTCCCGGGAACGCCTCGCGGCCTGGCGGGCGGCGCAGCAGCAGCGAGATCTGCCGGTAGGCCACGGCCTGCTTGGAGAGATCGTCGTAGATGATGAGCGCATCCTCGCCGTTATCCATGAAGTACTCCCCCATGGTGCAGCCGGAATAGGCGGCGATGTACTGCATGGCGGCCGGAGTCGAGGCCGAGGCAGCGACCACGACGGTGTGCGCCAGTGCGCCGTGCTCCTCGAGCTTGCGCACCACGTTGGCGATGGTCGATTGCTTCTGACCGATGGCGACGTAGATGCACTTAATGCCGGAGGTCTTCTGGTTGATGATGGTGTCGACGGCGAGCGCGGTCTTGCCGGTCTGGCGGTCGCCGATGATGAGCTCGCGCTGTCCGCGGCCGATCGGCACCATCGAGTCGATGGCCTTGTAGCCGGTCTGCACCGGTTGGCTGACCGACTGGCGGTAGATCACCCCCGGGGCGACGCGCTCGATCGGGGAGGTGCGTGCGGCCTTCACCGGCCCGCGGCCATCGATGGGCGCGCCGAGCGCGTCTACCACGCGCCCGAGCAGCTCAGGCCCCACCGGCACCTCGAGGATGCGCCCGGTGGTCTTGACGGTGTCGCCCTCCCTCAGGTGCTTGTACTCCCCGAGCACCACCGCGCCGACCGAGTCCTGCTCGAGGTTGAGCGCGAGACCGAAGGTGTTGCCGGGAAACTCCAGCATCTCGCCGTAGCGCACATCGGCCAGGCCGTGAATACGGGTGATGCCGTCGGTGACCGAGACGATCGAGCCGATGTTGCGGGCTTCCGTGACCGACTTGAAGTTCTCGATGCGCTGCTTGATGAGGTCGCTGATCTCGGTTGCCTTGATCGCCATGTCATCGACTCCTGTTACGCTGTCAGTTCGTAAGCGATGCGCTCGAGCCGCGTGCGCAGCGAGCCATCGATCACCAGATCCCCGGCGCGCAGCAGCGCACCGCCGATGAGCGCCGGGTCGATCTCGCAGTGCAGGCGCACTTTGCGCCGCAGCCGGCGCTCGAGCGCCGCGCTCAGCTTGCGCCGCTGCGCCTCATCGAGCGGCGCCGCCGAAGTCACCGTGACATCCTCCACGCCCTCGGCGGCGTCCTTGAGCGTGTCGAACAGCTCGGCGATCTCAGGCAGGTAGCCGAGGCGGCGATTGTCCGCGAGCGTGCGCACGAAGTTCGCGCCGTGCTCGCCCAGAGGCGCCGCCGCGATGCCATCCACGAGCCCCGCGAGCTGTTCCGGTGTCACCCGCGGGTTGCCGAGCAGACTGGCCACCCGCGGGTCCTGCACCACGATCGCGGCCGCCTGCAGTGCTTCCGACCAGGGAGCGAGTCCAGCGTCCTTGCGCGCCTCCTCGAAGGCGGCGCGGGCGTAGGGACGGGCGATGGTGAGCCGGTCGGCCATGGGGCAGGCTCAGATCTCGGCGGCGAGCTGCTCGAGGAGGTCGGCGTGCGCGCGCGCGTCGATTTCGCGTCCGAGAAGCTTGCTCGCGGCGCCCACGGCGATGCCTGCCACCTCGCGCCGCAGGCTTTCCTTGGCGCGCGTGGTGTCGAGCTCGATCTGCTGCTGCGCGGCGGCGACGATGCGCGCGCCCTCCGTGCTCGCTGCACCCTTGGCCTGCTCGACCACCTCGTTGGCCCTGTGCTGCGCGTGGTCGATGATCTGGTTGGCGCGCTCGCGCGCCTCACGGATGATGGCGTCCGCCTTCTCGCGGGCCTGGGACAGCTCTTTCTCGCCTTCCTCGGCGGCCGCCAGGCCCTGCGCAATCTTGCGCTGGCGCTCGTCCATGGCCTGCAGGATCGGTGGCCAGATCCACTTCATCGTGATCAGGATGAGTGTCGCGAAGACGATCATCTGCACGACCAGCGTGAGATTGATATTCACGGTGCGTATCTCCGG
>Ga0306923_10002178_pt1 | contig 17823 bp, 28 predicted proteins | sample sta12Can44000108_FD_203841 | JGI IMG/M metagenome (GOLD analysis project Ga0306923, IMG submission 203841) | Lab enrichment of tropical soil microbial communities from Luquillo Experimental Forest, Puerto Rico - statanox.12C.anox.44.000.108 (v2)... | ecosystem: Environmental > Terrestrial >... | reverse complement strand
GCCCTTTTTCAGCCGCATCTCCATGTCGAGCTTGCCGCCTTCGCTGATGGTTGCAATGTAAACGTCCTTGTCGAGAACTTCGACATCGCTGTCGGCTTCGATCATGCCTGAGGTAACCACGCTCGGCTGGTCCGCACGCAGGTAAATCGCCTTTGGGGCGTCGCCATTGAGGCGGAAGGGAATCTGCTTCAGGTTGAGGATGATGTCTGTCGCATCCTCGACAACTCCGGGGATCGACTGGAACTCGTGCAAGACGCCTTCGATCTTGACCGCGGTCACCGCGGCTCCTTCAATAGACGAAAGCAACACGCGGCGCAGCGCGTTGCCGATGGTTGTACCGAAACCACGCTCAAATGGCTGCGCCCAAAAGTGACCGTATTTGTCGGTCAAGCTCTCGGTGTCTGTAGCAAGCCGTTTCGGTTTCTGAAATCCTTTCCAAAGCATTCGTTACTCCTGTTTCTCTCCGGCCATGCTGCGCGGTTGGCTTGGAAGGCGCCGCACCGGCTGATCTGGCTCGAGGTTGTTGAGAACCCAAACTGGGCACCCCGTCTGCGCCCGCTTTTTGGTAGAGGCTGGGGTCCAGCAATTTGTGTCTCGGGTGCATTGTTCGACTCTTTGGCACGCGTCGCCCTGCACGCGCCGCAAGACCGATTACTTGCTGTAAAGTTCGACGATCAGCTGCTCGTTGATAGGCAGGTTGATGTCTTCACGCTGAGGCAGCGCGGTCACGCGGCCCTTGTAATTGTCGCGATCCGCCTCCAGCCAATTCGGTGGAGCCTGGTGGCTGGCAAATTCCTTCGCGCTCTCCAGCAGCGCGAGCTTGTTGCTCTTCTCGCGCACCGCGATCTCGTCGCCCACACTGACCTGGTACGAAGGAATGTTGACCTTGCGACCATTCACCGCGACGTGGCCATGACGTACCAGCTGGCGCGCCTGGCGCCGCGCCACCGCAAATCCCAGGCGGTACACGACATTATCGAGCCGGCGCTCGAGCTGTTGGAGCAACATCTCGCCGGTGACGCCCTTCGACTGGGCAGCCTTCTCGAAGTAGTTGCGGAATTGACCTTCCTGGGTGAAATAGATGCGCTTCGCCTTCTGCTTCTCGCGGAGTTGCAGCCCGTAGCCAACGACTTTGGCTTTGCGGTCCTTGCCGTGCTGGCCGGGAGCGAAATTGCGCTTTTCAACCGGACACTTGTCCGTAAAGCACTTTGCGCCCTTGAGGAACAGCTTCATACCCTCGCGGCGGCAAAGGCGGCATACTGCGTCTTTGTACCGTGCCAAGTTACGTTCTCCTTATCGAGTAGGATCCGCCTACTCTTTAGTGGATCGGTTTACAGGATTGGCTTCCCTTCGTCCCGATCGAAAATCTGTTATCCGTTACCAGTGAATTTTCAGGCACGATCTAGTGGCCACCATCCACTAGACTCTGCGCCGCTTCGGCGGACGGCAGCCGTTGTGCGGAACCGGCGTCACATCCTTGATCGAGCGCACATCGAGGCCGGCGGCCGACAGCGCACGCACCGCCGACTCGCGCCCCGAACCCGGACCGCTGACCCGCACATCCACGCTACGCATGCCGTGATCGCGGGCCTGGTTGGCGGCGTTCATAGCGGCCTGCTGCGCCGCGAAGGGCGTACCCTTACGCGACCCGCGGAAGCCGAGCGAGCCCGAGCTTTTCCACGACACCGTGTTCCCCGTAGGATCGGTGATGGTAACGATGGTGTTGTTGAAGGAAGCCTGAATATGCACCAGCCCCACGGGGACGTGCTTGCGCTCCTTCTTCTTGAACTTCTTGCCCGTCTTGCCTTTTTTCTCCGCTGCAGCGGATCCAGCTGCTTTAGCCATATTCTCTGTTTTCCTGTCGCGCTACGTCTTCGCTGTCGCTTTCTTCTTGTTGGCTACCGTGCCCTTGCGCGGACCCTTGCGGGTGCGGGCGTTGGTATGGGTACGCTGGCCGCGAACCGGAAGGCTGCGGCGATGACGATACCCACGATAAGAACCGATTTCGATGAGCCGCTTGATGTGCATCGAGACATCTTTCCGGAGATCGCCTTCGACGTTGCCCTGTTCTTCGATGATCTGGCGGATGCGGTTGACCTCGTCTTCGTTGAGGTCGCTCACCTTCTTTGCGGGTTCCACATGGGCTGCGCTCAGAATCGTGTCCGAACGCGAATTGCCGATGCCGTAAATGTAGGTGAGCGCGATCCTCACATGCTTGTTGCGCGGTAGATCGACGCCTGCAATGCGTGCCATAGTGCTATCCCTGCCTCTGCTTGTGCTTCGCGTTTTCGCAGATCACGCGTACCACGCCGTGCCGGCGAATCACCTTGCACTTGTCACAAATCTTTTTTACCGATGCCCGTACCTTCATGAAAACCTCAACTGTCAGTTGGGTGCGTCCCTGTCGCCTTCCCGGCGAGCGAGCGACAACCTCACCTAGATCCCTCGCCTGCACTCGGGATAGCGGTGGCGGGCTCAGACATCCCGCAAACCACCTACTTGTAGCGGTACACGATCCGTCCCCGGGTCAAGTCGTAGGGCGAAAGCTCCACCGCAACCCGATCGCCAGGAAGAATGCGAATGAAATTCTTGCGCATCTTGCCCGAGACGTGCGCCAAAACCTGATGCTTGTTTTCCAGTTCCACCCGGAACATGGCGTTGGGCAGCGGTTCGATCACCGTTGCCATTACCTCTATCGCGTCTTCCTTACTCATTCAACCCCAAGAAACCTGTTGTCAGTTGTCAGTTCTCGGCCCCTTGCCGCGTTGCTTGGACCCTCAAAGGAGGCGAGCTCAATCGAAAATCGCCTCTACCGGGCTACCCGTGCCTGCAAATTGCTGGTCGCTAGTTGCTAACTGACAACTGACAACCGCCGCCCTATTCGGTCAAAATCACCGGACCGTTCCTCGTCACCGCGACGCAGTGTTCGAAGTGGGCACTGGCACTGCCGTCTTCCGTCACGGCTGTCCACTTGTCGTCCAACAGTCGCGTCTCCGGACGCCCAACGTTTACCATCGGTTCGATCGCAAGTACCATGCCGTCGCGCAGCCTGGGCCCGTGTCCCGGCATGCCATAGTTCGGAACCTGCGGATCCTCGTGCAGCTTGGTCCCAATTCCATGACCCACGAACTCGCGGACTACGCTGAAGCCGTTCGCCTCGACTACCTTTTGCACGGCTGCACCAACATCGCCCACGGTGTTGCCAATACGCGCCGCTTCAATTCCCTGGGCCAACGATTCACGCGTCACGTCCAGCAGCTTCTGCAGTTCAGGGAAAATCTCGTCGCCCACCGGCACCGTGATCGCGGCGTCGCCATAATAGCCGTCGAGCACTACGCCGGTGTCAATGGAGACGATGTCGCCCGCTCTCAACACCCGCCGCTCCGACGGGATGCCGTGGACGATCTCGCTATTCACCGACGTGCACAGTACACAGGGATAATCGTAATAGCCCTTAAATGCCGGCTTTGCTCCCAAGTCCCTGATCTTGCGCTCGGCTACGCGCTCCAAGTCCATCGTCGTGACCCCCGGCGCTACCGCCTGGCGCACGGTGTCGAGCACCTGACGGACGATGCGCCCGCTGTGACGCATCTTTTCAATCTCAGAGGCTGACTTGCAAACGATAGACATCCCTATTGCGCCAAACGCACACTTTCGATGGCACGGAACGTCTGCGCCGCCACCTCTTCCACCGGGAGATCGCCATCGATTTCGACCAACCGGCCCTTGGCGCGATAATAGTCCACCAGCGGCAGGGTCTGCCGTTCGTAAGTTTTAAGTCGTTCCGTGACAACGTCTTCTGAATCGTCCCGACGCGAAACAAGCGGCCCGCCGTCAAGATCGCAGATTCCTTCGACGTTTGGAGGCTGGAAGTAAACGTTGTAAATCCGGCCGCAGGTGGGACAAGAACGACGTCCAACGATGCGTTGCAACAACTTATTATACTCGACCTCTAAACGGATCACAACCGGAGGTGCGCATGCCGCCCGGGCAGCCGCGTCCTTTCCTGCCCGCATCGTCTCCAAGTAACCATCCAGCCATCCGGCTTGCCGCACTGTCCGCGGGAAACCGTCAAGAATAAAGCCCTTAGCGCAATCAGCAAGTTGCAGCCGAAAGGCGACCATGTCGCACACCAGTTCATCCGGCACCAGGTCGCCGCGATCCATGATCGCCCGCGCCTTCAACCCCAAGTCTGTCTTGCGGGCCACATTGTCGCGCAGCAGGTCTCCGGTGGAAATCTGGGGAATGCCGTACCGCTCTGCGATGAGCTTGGCCTGCGTGCCCTTACCGGCGCCCGGCGGTCCCAACAGGATGATGGGACCTACGACCGTCGCCTTGGCCATCACGCCGCCTGCTGCCGAGGAAGTCTGCGCGCCCATGCTTCGCCCCTTAGGTGTGTCCGCGGAGCCTCCCGGCAGCTCCGAGCTTGCAACTATCCATTACTAATGAGCCAAACACGGTTGCCTGGTAATCGCTCCTTACCACGTCGCCCTACGCCCGCGAACACGTCCGCTGCGCGGAGTAAAGCCCTCATAATGTCGCATCACCAGCTGCGACTCCACCTGGTTCACGGTATCCATGGCGACGCCAACTACGATGAGCAGCGACGTTCCCCCGAAGTAGAAGTTCACGTTCAGGCCGTTCGTGATCCAGGTCGGCAGGCGCTCGAAAAAGGCGCCAATTGGTCCCCACAAATGGTTGAGGTGAATACCCGTGATCATCCATTCAGGAATGAAAGAGATCAGGATCAGGTAGAGAGCACCAACCAGCGTGATACGAGTCAAAATATCGTTGATGTAATTCGAAGTCCGCGCACCCGGCCGGATGCCGGGAATGAATCCGCCATACTTCCGCATGTTGTCGGCAACCTCATTCGGGTTGAAGACAATTGACACATAGAAATAGGCAAAGAAGATGATTCCCACGGCGTACAGCAGGGTGTACAGCGGTTCGCCCCAGCGCAGCGCCTGGAACAGTGGGCTGAGGTACCGGTTGTCGCGGAAGAGCGGCAAAGCGCCCAGGGTCTGGGGCAAGGTTAATACCGACGACGCGAAGATCACCGGCATGACGCCGCCGGAGTTCACACGCAGCGGCAGGTGGGTTGACTGGCCTCCCATGATCTTGCGCCCCACCACTCGCTTGGCGTATTGCACCGGAATTCGCCGCTCGCTGCGCTCCACGAAGACGATAAACGCGACCACGGCGATCATCACGAGCACCAGCAGCACCATCGCGGGGACGGTGAAGGCGCCCCATGCCTGAGTCGCAGCCTTGTCCCACATTTCGGCCACGCCGCGCGGCAAGCCCACCACGATGCCGGCGAAGATCAACAGGGACATGCCGTTGCCCACACCGCGCTCGGTGATCTGCTCGCCCAGCCACATGATGAAAACGCTGCCTGTGGTCAGCGTCAGCATTGTCATCAGCACAAAGCCGAGGCCGGGATTGGTGACGAAGGCAGTACCCCCGCTGAGGGTCTGGCGCTGCAACGTATATGCGATACCCAGCGATTGCACCGCGCTGAGCAGCAACGTCAGATAACGCGTCCACTGGGTGATCTTCTTGCGCCCCAGCTCGCCTTCCTTCTGCAGCTTGGCCAGCGGCTCATAGACCACGGTCATTAACTGCAAAATGATCGACGCCGTAATGTACGGCATGATTCCCAGGGCGAAGATCGTCAGGCGGCGTAACTGGCCACCGCTGAACAGGTCGACAAAACCGAGGAAGGTACCGCGGTTCTGATCGAAGAACTGCTGCAGCAGATCAGCGTTGATGCCCGGCGTGGGAATATGTCCGCCGAGCCGGTAAACGGCCAGCAGTCCAAGCGTAAACAGAATTCGCTTGCGCAGGTCGGGAACGCGGAATATGTTGGCCAGCTTTTCAAGCATAAAAACCCAGTTCTCGGTTGTCGGTTATCAGTTCACTATCGCCCTTCGGCCTAGCCCGTCTGGTCGGAACACTCTTATCAAGTCTCGTTCTTGAAAGGAACAGCCTTCAGGCCATCCGCGCATACTGCAAGCTCACTTCGGCTTTAGCCCACAAGGGACTTCGCCGCGACTTGATCAGAGTCTCCCTGGTATTCTCCATCCTTCGCCAGGCGCCTGACAAAAGCCGCGAGCGAAAGGCGAAAAGTAACTTTTCGGGCGCCCCATCCTACTCCCGGCCCGGGCGTAGGGTGAGTTTCAAAACATTATCTCCCTGTGAGAACCTGAATCTTCCCTCCAGCCTTCTCGATCTTCTCCTGAGCCGACTTGGAAAACTTGTGCGCGTGCACGGTAATGGCCGCCGACACCTCGCCACTGCCGAGGATCTTGACCAAGGCGTTCCGGGAGCTCACAACTCCTGCCTTGCGCAGCACCTCGGGCGTGATCTCTCTCTCGCCGACTTCTGCCAGCCGTCCCAAGTTCACGACTTCGTATTCCGTGCGGAAGATGTTGGTGAAACCACGTTTAGGCAAACGGCGATGCAACGGCATCTGGCCGCCTTCAAAACCGCGCATCATGCGCGAACCGCTGCGCGACCGCTGGCCCTTGTGGCCCCGGGTTGAGGTTTTACCCATGCCCGAGCCCATGCCACGGCCCACGCGCTTCCGTTTCGCCGTCGCCTTCCGCGGCTTGCGTAAATTACTGAGATTCATTCTGTACCTATCTTCGGTTCCAGTTATCGCTTGCCTTCATCCATGTTTCGGCAAGAGCAGTCAAGTTCCACATTCTACGGACAACGGACCACTGACAACTGAGACCTTATTTTACGATCTCTACCAGATGCGGCACCTTCGCCACCATACCACGGATCGACGGCGTATCCTCGCGCTCGATTACCTCGTTCAGCCGGGTAAAACCCAGGCCCTTAACCACCAGCTTATGTTTCACCGGGGAGGCGATCGCGGAGCGTACCCACTTCAGCTGAATCTTCGTTCCGGTGACAGCCGGCTTCACGGTCTCCGGTTTCTTTCGAATGCGAGCCATGATTACAACTCCTCCGCCGCTTTGCCCCGCAGCGCCGCCACATCGTTCTTGTCGCGCAACTTGCCCAGCGCGTTGAACGTAGCCTTGATTACGTTGTGGGGATTCGTGGTGCCGATCGATTTCGTCAGCACGTTCTGCACCCCCGCCGAAGTCATGACGGCGCGAACCGCTCCGCCCGCGATAACCCCGGTACCTTCAGGAGCCGGCTTCAGCATCACCATGCCGGCACCATAGCGACCCAGCACCTGGTGCGGAATCGAGGTCTGCGACAAGTTCACCCGCAGCAGGTTCTTCTTCGCCGCTTCAATCCCCTTGCGGATGGCCTGGGGAACCTCCTTCGCCTTGCCGGAGCCGTAGCCCACCACTGCAGCTGTGGGATCGCCCACCACTACCAGCGCCGCGAACGACAGGTTCTTGCCGCCCTTTACCACCTTGGTCACGCGATTGATCGAGACTACCTGGTCTTTCAATTGGTACTGTCCCGCATCAAGCTTCTTCTTTACTGTTGGCATTTTTTGCTCTTCGCTTCTCGCTCTTCGCTAATTGCTAACTTTCCGGTGCCCCACCCTGCGTCCGCTTTTGGGCCAGCGTGGGAAGCTAAAACTCCAGCCCCGCCTCGCGTGCAGCATCGGCCAGCGCCTTCACACGTCCGTGATACAGATACCCGCCGCGATCAAAGACCACCCGGCTGATACCCTTCTGCTTCGCGCGCTCGGCGATCATCTTGCCGACTTCCTTGGCGGAGCTCAAATTGCCACCAGTAGGCCGCTTGTCGCCTTTGATGCCCTTGCCCTTCTCAACCGAGGCCGCGGCCACGATGGTCGAACCCTTCGTATCATCGATCACCTGGGCATAAATGTGGTTCACCGAACGATACACGTTCAGACGCGGACGCTCCGCCGTGCCATGAATCTTCTTACGGATGCGCGTGTGTACCTTCTGCCGCGTCTGATCTTTCGAAGTCTTTGCAATCATCTTTGTTCCTTGTCCCGGGTTTCTGTGCCGGGAAAACGGGGCGGGATCTTCGCACCGTTCCGTCCTGAATCGCTTTTGCTACTCCTCGCTACTCCTCTTCGCGGTTTTCGCCCTCCGGATGCCCGCTCCGCGCGGCATCGGCGGCAGCCCGCAAAGCGCCACTACTTAGCTCCGGTCTTGCCGACCTTCTTCTTCAGGCGTTCGTCGGCATAGCGCACGCCCTTGTTCTTGTACGGGTCGGGCGGACGCAGCGCGCGCATCTCTGCCGCCACGAATCCCACCTTTTGCCGATCAATGCCATTGATGGTCAAATGGGTCTGCTTGGGATCGATCGCGACTTCGATGCCGGGTGGCAAGGGATACTCAATCGGATGCGAGAACCCCAGCGTGAACACCACGATGCCCTTGCCCTTCATCTCCGCCCGGTAACCGATACCGACGATGTCTAATTCTTTCGTCCAGCCCTTGGTCACACCTTCGACCGAGTTGTTGACCAGAGCCCGGACCAGCCCGTGCACCGCCACCTTCGAGTCGTCTTCGCGCACCGCCACAATGTGGCCGTCCTTCTGCTCGAGTCTCACGCCCGCCGGCAGATGGGTGGTGACTTTGCCCTTTGGGCCCTGCACAGTTACCGTGTTGCCCTCGACGGTGTAGGTCACGCCCTTGGGCAACGGGATCGGCTTGTTACCAATTCTCGACATATGTGTCTCTCACCAAACAGCAATTAGCCATCCGCTAAAGCTTGTCATCCCGAGGAAGCGCAGAGCAGAGCGCATCCGAATCAAGGGATCACGCTTTACCCGGCTAGTAAATTTCGCAGAGCACTTCTCCGCCGACACCCTCTTTGCGCGCCTGGCGTCCCGTCATCACGCCCTTCGGAGTGGTCAGGATGTTGATGCCCAACCCGCCCAGCACGCGCGGGATCTCGGCGTGGCCAACGTAAACCCGGCAGCCCGGCCGTGACACCCGGGACAGGTGCGAGATCGGCGACGTGTTGTCGGAGGCGTACTTCAGGTACACACGCAGCGACTTGCGGCCCTCGTCTTCCACCGGCTTGAAGTTCGCGATGTAGCCCTCTTCCTTCAGAATGCGGGCAATCTCCAGCTTCAACTTGGAAAGCGGCACGTCCACCTTTTGGTGGCGAGCGTTGATCGCGTTGCGCACGCGAGTGAGAAAATCTGCGACCGGATCGGTCAAACTCATGCTCTTGTTCTCCTCAAATCGTCGCCCGTTCGCTTACTTGGGCTCGAGCTGCAGTTCCCATCCTCCCTGGCGCGATTGCGCCGGAATTCAGTTGTAAGAACCCGCGACGACGTACTCACTAGTTACTAGCCACGATCTGCTAGCAACTAGCCACAGATATTTACCAGCTCGACTTCGAAACCCCGGGGATTTCTCCCCGCAATGCCAGTCCGCGGAAGCACAGACGGCAAATGCCGAACTTGCGCAGATACGCCCGCGGCCGTCCACAAATGTGACAGCGATTGTGCTGGCGTGTCGGGAACTTGGGTTTCTTGTTCGCCTTAGCTACATGTGATGTTCTGGCCATCGTTTCCTTTGATCCGCTCTTAGCTACGAGCCTTTCGCTTCGGGACTCGCGTCCCTTCTCTCGAATCCATCTGCGGCCACGGTGATCCGCACTCTTCGGCCTTCACCGACAACGGAAGACCGACCACTGGAACTGCATTTACTGCCGAAACGGCATGCCCATATGCTTCAGCAGGGAGCGGGCCTGATCGTCATTGCGGGCCGAGGTCACAAAGGTAATGTTCATGCCTTTCAGCTTTTCAACCTTCGAGTAATCGATCTCCGGGAAGATCAGCTGATCGCGAATGCCAAGCGTGTAATTGCCGCGCCCGTCGAATGACTTGGTCGGAACGCCGCGGAAATCGCGCACCCGTGGGAGCGCAATGTTCAGCAGGCGGTCCATGAACTCGTACATCCGGTCGCCGCGCAGGGTCACCATCACACCGATGGGCATGCCTTCGCGTACCTTAAACGCCGCGATCGACTTCTTGGCCCGCGTGACCACCGGCTTCTGACCGGTAATGAGCCCGACTTCGCTCGCCGCCGGGTCAATCAGCTTCGCGTTCTGCGTCGCCTCCCCTACCCCCATGTTGACCACGATCTTCTCCACCTTGGGAGCGGCCATGGGATTGTCCAGGCTGAACTCTTTCATCAGCGCCGGCCGTACCTCCTTGTAGTACCTTTCGCGTAAACGCGTTGTGCTGCGACTGGTTGCCTTCGGCCGCGCGGGCTTGGCGGATTTCTCTTCGCCCGCCGCTTCAGCCGCCTCAGGCTTTGCCTTCTTTTCCTTCGGCTTGCCCTGGGCTTGGCCGGCTCCGGCGACCTTTTGTTGCTTGTCTTCTCTCGGATTTTCTGGCTTCGCCATTCTTTGCTTCTACCTTTCTCACGGTTTCGGAGTTGAACCGGTTCGTGAGGTGATCCATTCCGTGCCTCGTGCTCCGTGGATAGTTCTAGAAACCTACTAACCACCCATCACTGGCCCATTACTTCTCCAGTGTCGCCCGGCAGATCCGGCACACGCGCACATGCCTGTCGCCATGCTTCTCGTGGCCTACCCGCACCGGCCGACCGCAGGCAGTACACATCAGCATCACGTTGCTGAGGTGGATGGCGCTTTCTTGTTCAGCGATGCCGCCTTTGATGTTGCGCTGCGGATTCGGCCGCACATTCTTCTTCACCATCATGACGTGCTCGACCAACACCTTGCCTTCGTCAGGCATTACGCGCAGCACCCGACCCTGCTTACCCTTGTCTCGCCCGCTGATCACCTGCACGGTATCGTTGCGGCGGATATCCACTGTTTTCTGCATTTCCAAAATTCCTCTCAGCCACGGGCAATTGGCCACCAGCGACTGACGATTTGTTCTCCATCCAGCCCATAGCCAGCTGCTGATTGCTAGTGACTACAAAACCTCTGGCGCCAGCGAAACAATCTTTAGAAATCTCTTCTCACGCAGCTCGCGGGCCACGGGACCGAAGACGCGTGTGCCGACCGGCTCGTGCTGCTCATTGATCAGCACCGCCGCATTCTGATCGAAGCGGATGTAGGTGCCGTCACGACGACGATGCTCCTTACGAGTGCGCACGATCACCGCCTTCACGACGGTGCCCTTCTTGGCTGTTCCATCGGGAGCGGCTTCCTTCACCGCAGCGGTGACGATATCGCCTAGTCCGGCGACTAACCCGGTCGAGCCGCCCAGCGGCAGGATCATCTGCAGCTTGCGCGCCCCGGAGTTATCGGCGACATCGAGCATCGTTCTCATCATCACTGCCATACTCTCTTCTCCTTTGGCCCGTCCCAGTCGGCTGTCTGTCATCGGTTGTCGGAAAACGTGCCGTAATTCTCGCGTCCACCCCAGCCGCCACCCGCGTCTGACAACTGGTTTTAGACCGGCTGCTCCTCGACTGGCGCCACCAGCGCCGCGCGCTGAATAATGTCCTTTAACTGCCACCGCTTCAGCTTGGAGAGCGGACGGGTTTCTTCGATCCTTACCCAATCGCCCAGGTGTGCCGTTCCTTTCTCGTCATGCGCATAGAACTTCTTGCTGCGTTTCACCACGCGCTTGTAGAAAGGGTGTGCCTTCTGCCGGCCGACTTCGACCACAATGGTCTTGGCCATCTTGGTGGAAACCACTTTGCCAATCAGGGTCTTGCGCAGACCCGGGGTCTTGCTCGTCTTGGTCTCTTCGGCCATTGCTTACTTCTTCTCCGTCGCAGCCTTGGTTGTTTTCGTGGCTGCTTTCTTCGTCGTTGCCGGCTTCATTGCCTTCTGGGGCGCTGCCGCAGGTGCTGCGGTCTTCGGGGTTGGTGCTCCGTTGCCCGCGGCCAGCTGCTTCTCGCGTTGGATGGTCTGGATGCGTGCGAGGTCTTTTTTCAGGTCGCGAATCTTCTTCAAGCTTTCCGTCTGGCCCATCTTCAACTGGAACTTCAGCTTGAAGAGCTGGTCAGCCAGCTCGACTTGCTGGTGCACCAGTTCGGCATCGGTTAAATTGCGGATCTTGTCTGCATTCATTATGAAAATCCAGTTATTAGCCGCCAGTTGCCGGTTGTCAGTTCGCACTGCATGCCCCTGACTCCAGCAACCGACTCCAATCTTGGTTTCGTCAATCACGGCTTTCTCGTCGCGCACCGCTTTTCTGCAACGGAGAACCGACAACTGACAATTCAGGAGCATAGCTCCGACTTAATGGACGCCTTCGCGCTGCACGAACTTGGTCCGTAGCCCCAGCTTGTGAGAAGCCAGGCGCATCGCCTCGGCGGCGTCGGTAGCCGAGACCCCCTCCATTTCGAAGAGGATCTTGCCCGGCCGCACGACAGCAACCCAGTGATCCGGCGCTCCCTTGCCTTTGCCCATACGGGTTTCGGCCGGTTTCTTGGTCACCGGCTTGTCGGGGAACAGGCGGATCCAAATCTTGCCGCCGCGCTTGACGAAGCGCGTCATCGCAACACGGCTCGCCTCAATCTGCCGGTCGGTGATCCAACCCGGCTCCATGACCTTCAAGCCGAAGTCGCCGAACGACAGCTCACCGCCGCGCCACGCCTTGCCCGCCATGCGGCCGCGCTGCTGCTTGCGGTACTTCACTTTCTTTGGCATCAACATAAACAGTTTCCAGTTGTCTGGTTTCCGTCGGCTACACCGGAGCCAACCATCCACAACCTGACCCAAATTCTTCTCGCCCGCCAGCGACGGTTCTCAGAACCGACGACTGGCAACGGCTCTTCGCGTGCCCTTTTTCCTTCTAGAACGCTCCCGCCTGCACGCCCTGCGGCTCGCGCTTCTTCTCGCGCAGGATTTCGCCCTTGTATACCCAGCACTTCACGCCGATGATGCCGTACGTTGTATGCGCTTCAGCGAAGCCATAATCGATATCGGCTCGCAGCGTGTGCAGCGGTAAGCGGCCCTGCAGATACCACTCCGAGCGGGCGATTTCGTTGCCGTTCAGCCGGCCGCTGACGCGCACTTTAATGCCCTTGCACCCGAAGCGCAGCGCCGAATCTACCGACTTGCGCATCGCCCGGCGGAAGCCCACGCGCTTCTCCAGCTGCAGCGCTATGTTTTCTGCCACCAGTTGCGCGTCGAGCTCCGGCTTGTGCACTTCCTGGATGTCGACGAAGACATCGCGATTGGTGCGCTTCTGGATCTCCTGCTTCAGCTTGTCGATCTCGGCGCCCTTGCGCCCAATGATGATGCCCGGACGCGCAGTACGGATGATGATGCGCAGCTTGTTGCCGGGACGCTCGATTTCGATCGAGCTGACGCCCGCCGACTTGAGCTTGTCCTTCAGCTCTTCCTTCAGCTTGACGTCTTCCAGCAACAGTTTGTCGTAGTCGCGCTCCACGAACCAGCGCGACCTCCACGGCTTGGTGATGCCGAGGCGGAATCCATAAGGATGGACTTTCTGTCCCATAGTCTCGCTTCTTCTCCGCAGCGACTGCCCTCGGGCATCGCCGCTGTCGCCGGCTCGCTCCAGTGCGGCCTGGCGCAAAATCTGGTTACTTCTTCGTCGCCTTCTTGCCGGCGAATTTCTTAGCCGGAACCTTCTTCGCAGCCGGCTTCCTTAGCGGCACTTTTTTCTTGGCGGCAACTTTCTTCGCCGGTTTCTCTTCAGCTACGGTCGTCGCCAGTTCACCTTTGCCGTTCTTTGACGCCTTCTCTTCCAGGGCCAGCTCGATATGCGAGATGCGGCGCTGATAGCGATACGCCCGGCCTTGCGGCGCGGGACGAATGCGCTTCATCCGCGGCCCTTCGTTGGCGATAGCCCGTTTCACGTAGAGCCGGTCCACGTCCACATCGAGACCCTTCTCGGCGCTGAGGTAGTTGGCATTCTCGATCGCCGATCGCAGCAGCTTGTAGAGCGCCGGCGCGACCCCGTGCTTGTCATACAGAAGCGCGTCGAGCGCCTCCTCTACCCGGCGTCCTTTGATCAGCTCGAGTACCAGGCGTGCCTTCTGGGGCGAGACGCGGACGTAATTCAGTTTGGCGGTGAATTCCATGTCGTCTCCTTAGCGCGCCGGCGCCGGCCCGGGCGCGGGCTTGGCCGCTGTTTCGGTCGCCGCCTTCACGGAGTGACCCTTGAAGCTACGGGTCATGCTGAACTCACCCAGCTTGTGACCCACCATGTTTTCGGTGATATACACCGGGATGAACTTCTTCCCGTTGTGCACCGCCAGCGTATGTCCCACCATCTCCGGGATCACGGTCGAACGGCGCGACCAGGTGCGCACGACCTTCTTCTCGTTGCGCGCATTCATGTCGTCGATCTTCGCCTGCAAATGCGAATCGATGAACGGACCTTTCTTCGTCGAACGTGCCATATCGTCTCAGTCCTACTTCTGTCTGCGGGTCACGATGAACTTATCGGTCCGCTTGTTGTTGCGCGTCTTGTAGCCGCGTGTCGGCTGGCCCCACGGGGTCACCGGATGACGTCCACCGCTGGTCTTGCCTTCGCCGCCGCCGTGCGGATGATCCACCGGATTCATGACTACTCCACGGTTCACGGGACGGCGTCCCAGCCAGCGGGTGCGTCCGGCCTTGCCGATCGAGATATTCTCGTGATCGAGATTGCCCACCTGGCCAACTGTCGCCATGCAGTCCACCAGGACTTTGCGAGTCTCGCCGGAGGGCAGCTTGAGCAGCGCATAGTCGCCTTCTTTCGCCACCAACTGCGCCTGCGCACCGGCGGAACGCGCCATCTGCGCCCCCTTGCCGGGCTTCAGCTCGATGTTGTGCACCGTCGTGCCGGGAGGAATGTTCTTCAGCGGAAGAGCATTGCCCACCAGGATATCGGCGTCGGGACCGCTCACGATCTTCGCACCGACTTTGAGTCCAACCGGATACACGATATAGCGCTTCTCGCCATCGGCGTAGTTCAGCAGCGCGATGCGGGCAGAGCGATTGGGATCGTACTCAATCGAAGCCACCGTCGCCGGCACCCCGAACTTGTCGCGCTTGAAATCAATGATGCGCAGTTTGCGCTTGTGACCGCCGCCGCGATGCCAGATGGTTAAGTCGCCCGCGTTGCGGCGTCCGCCTGTGCGCTGCTTGGGTTGGGTCAGCGGCTTGTACGGCCGGCTGGTCGTAAGATCGTCGTTGACCGTGGTGGTTATGAACCGCCGCGTCGGAGTAACCGGTCTGTAAGTTTTGATCGCCATGTTTCTACTCGCTTGTTACCCGTGCCACATCCTGCCCCGGCTTTGGCGTACAGGGGGGAGGCTTTACTCTCTGTTTGTTCTTGGTTGTCGCACTTCGCTCTTCACAAAACCCTCGAACCTGTCATCCCGAACGAGGACTGCAGTCCGAATCGAGGGAGCTGCTTTTTTTACTTTTAACCACCAATCCACCACTCACTGGGCACTGCCGTCTAGAGGTTCTCCGCGTACTCGGGCATCTTTTCGCCCGCTTTCAATCTCACGTACGCCTTCTTCCAATCGGGACGATACCCGGTGAACTTGCCGCGGCGCCGCTCCTTGCCTTCGAAATTGGCAGTGCGCACCGAATCCACCTTCACCTTGAAGACATGCTGAACGGCCTGCTTGATCTCCGTCTTGGTCGCCTTGGACGCTACTTCGAAGACCAGCGTGCCTTCGGTCTCCTTCACGCCCAGGCCTTTTTCCGTGATCACTGGCCTGCGCAGGATTTGATAGGCAGACTTCATTACGCCACCTCCGCCTTACGCTTCGGCGCCGAAACCTTGAGCGAGTCCTGCAACTTCTCGATCGCTGGCCGCGAAAACACCGCGCTGTCGTACCGCAGCAGGTGATATGGATGCACCTGGTTACCCGCCACCAATTCCACACCTTCGATGTTGCGGGAGCTAAGGTGCAGGTTCTTATTGGCTGCCCCCGCGCTCTCCACCAGCAGCGTCTTCCCCCTGGCGTTCAGCTTGTCGAGCGCCTGCCGGAACTGCTTCGTCTTGGCTTCAGCCAGCTCGAAGTTCTCGACGACCACCAGCTTGCCATCGGCCAGTTTCGCCGCTAGTGCCGAGCGCAGCGCACCGAGAAGTTTTTTGCGCGGAAAGGAGTAGTCGTAGGACCGGGGTTGCGGTCCGTGAACCGTTCCACCATGCCGCCACAGCGGCGAGCGGATGGAACCGACACGCGCGCGGCCGGTGCCCTTCTGCTTCCACAGCTTCTTCCCCGCACCGCTGACCAGCTTCTTGTTCTTGGTGGCGTGCGTGCCGGCGCGTTGCCCGGCGCGGTAGTGCTTCACCGCTTCCCAGAGCAGGTCCTCGTTGACCGCGCCGAACACTTCGTCGGCCAGTTCGAGTGAGCCTACTTTTTCGCCACCCAGATTCAGTACATCAATCTTCGCCATAGTCGTTTTCCAAAGCCAGTTGTCCTTTGTCACTGACCGGCTGTCTTTTGCGCTGAGTGGAGGATCCTGCTTCCCCTGACCCCTACCCTCGCAGTTCTTATGTCTTCAACCAGCCCGCCAACCTACCGACAATCGGCCGGCAATCGCTGAAACCCGCCTATTTTTTCTTCGCCGCCTGGCGCTTCGAAGCCTTCAACGGATCCACCGTTCCCGCGCCGCCAAATCCACGACGCTCCCTGGGCGGCTTCTTGGCCTTGATGATCACCACATAGGCATCCTTCGGACCCGCCACGGAGCCTTCCACTACCAGGAGGTTCTCGTCCTTATCCACGCCCAGTATCCTCAGATTACGCGTGGTCACCTGGTCGACGCCCATGTGTCCCGACATGCGCATGCCTTTGAACACGCGCGATGGAAACGCCGAGGAACCGATCGAACCGGGGATCTGGAACATCGAGCCGTGCGATGCCGCACCGCCGCCGAAGTGATGACGCTTCACCACGCCGGCGAATCCGCGGCCCTTGCTGGTAGCCGTCACATCGACGAACTTTTCGCCCTCCAAGATGTCGACCAGCACCTTGTCGCCGACCTGGGCGCCATCCTGACCCTCGCCATCGACGACGATTCCCACCTCGCGCAGAAATCGCATTGGCGGCAGATTCTTCTTGGCGAAGTGTCCACGCATCGGCTTCGTCAGCCGCGACTCCTTCACAAACTCGACCAAGCCGATCTGAGCGGCATCGTAGCCGTCCTTGGTGGCCGTCTTGCGCTGGGTGACGACACACGGACCCGCCTGCAGCACCGTAACCGGGCGAACATCGCCTTTGTCATCGAACAGCTGCGTCATGCCGATCTTCTTGCCCAAAATTCCGTTGACTGCCATGTCTGTGTCCTCAACTCCGCTTCCTTGTACTTCCGGTGATACATGCACCGGGGGCCATCTGGCCTCGGAAGCATTGTTCGTAACCTGTTCCTTGCGGCGCCCCCACCCCGGTCGCCTTTAGCGGCAGGTCGGAGCTTATTTGTGTTCCTTACCGAATGCCTTGATCTCTACGTCCACGCCCGCGGGAAGCTCAAGCTTCATCAGTGCATCGACGGTTTGCTGCGTCGGCTCGAGAATATCCAGCAGCCGCTTATGAGTGCGGATTTCAAACTGCTCCCGCGACTTCTTGTCCACGTGGGGCGACCGCAGCACGCAGTACTTGTTCTTGACCGTGGGTAGCGGGATCGGTCCTGCGATCTGCGCCCCGGTGCGGCGTGCGGTGTCGACAATTTCGCCCGTGGACTGGTCGAGAACGCGATAATCGTATGCTTTCAGCCTGATCCGGATTCGTTCTTTGCCAATCACGTTAGTTATCTCTCAAAGATCCCGTTTGGGGCTCGTCTTGCGATCCGCCCTGCGGCCTGTGCCGCCAGTTAATGGAAGGGCGCGACGAGCCGAAGTCGCGCCCGTAAAGCTACGCAATAATCTCAGTGATGGTGCCGGCGCCCACCGTTCGTCCGCCTTCGCGGATGGCGAACCGCAAGCCCTTCTCCATC
>Ga0306923_10002175_pt1 | contig 17828 bp, 18 predicted proteins | sample sta12Can44000108_FD_203841 | JGI IMG/M metagenome (GOLD analysis project Ga0306923, IMG submission 203841) | Lab enrichment of tropical soil microbial communities from Luquillo Experimental Forest, Puerto Rico - statanox.12C.anox.44.000.108 (v2)... | ecosystem: Environmental > Terrestrial >... | reverse complement strand
ATCCTGGCGGGCATTGCAGTTAATCGTTCGGCAGAACCAGGTTCACTTATGCTTTGCGTGGATTTCGATGACCGAGCCGAACTACTCGCTGCGGACCCCGAAGTTTACTACGTGACGGACCACTACGTCGGTAACGCCGTACTGGTTCGCTTGTCTCGGGTCAATCCCTCTGTGTTACGGGACCTTCTCGGCATGGCCTACAAGTTTGTAACGCGCAACGCCCGTCGTTCGTCGGCGCGGAAGCGCCGCTGACGGAACCGAAATTATTCGGTCGGTTCCTGGCCAACGCTGCGTTCAGAAGAACCGCCGGCAACCCGTACGAAGTCGGCTGCAACCAACTGTCCCACGTGGACTTGGCCTGGGTACGAGTAGCGCGTGATTTGACCGAGCCATAATAGTGCCGCCCACCAGAATCCTTCAAAATTTCGTATATGTTTGGCCAGGCCTCTTAAATTGATTCACGACGTTGGCTTTCGTCAACAAGAAATACGCAGCGGTCGATTCCAGGATGGCCATGAAATAAGGGGTCACCAACGTGGAAAAACGTGCACCAGCTAGTTGTGCAGCGTTTGAATATTGGAGCGGGCCAGGAGGAGGCTCTGGATGCAACCCGTTTCGCACGATCGTGAAGGCTGTCCAGATTAGGCAAAGCAGCCAGAACGACACTGCTGCATGCCGCGCCCAATTGCGTCGTTGGTGGAGCGCAAGTATTACGTACATAAAGCCGATCCCCAAACTGAAAAGTACAGCGCAACGGATCAAGAGCAATGGCAATTGTAAGGCTACTTCCTTGTAAAGAACATTTAGGCTCGCAATCAGGGAGATGAGGCCGAAGAGACCCAGGCCCACATACGTCACCGCAATGGTTTTGCTGAATGCCCTGACTGCAATCGTGGTTGTCGAGGCGACGCTTGATGACGTACTCGGACCATGGCCTTCCATAAATTTCTCTTCGGATCGATTTTACCCCTGAAACGCGCTTGAGTCCCGTCTATGAACCTCCGGTCGGATTGTCGGCAAACTAGACAAAGGGGGGCCGCGAAAGCCTGTCTACGAGTGGCGCGTCACCCGCCTGGAATGCACTGCAGTTTCTCACAATCCGTTTCCGGCCAACATGCGCCCCACCGCGGAAACCCATTTCACTGATCCGTCTTTCAGGACCGCGCGGTACTATCAGAAGAGCAGGTCGATTACGGTATCGGGGCCACCAAGGACATTGGCATCGCACGCGACAACCTGGGGCTTGGAACGGATATATGCTGAAAGGACGCGTCGACGATGAATTTTGCTCTGCGTGTGCACCGGTTACGGAAGACCTTCAAGGATGTGGTCGCGGTCGACTGCCTCGACCTCGAAGTGCGCCCGGGTGAGTGTTTCGGGCTACTCGGGCCGAACGGCGCAGGGAAAACGACCACAATCGAAATCTGCGAGGGGATCACTAGCTCCGATTCGGGCGACGTCGAAGTGCTGGGCATGCGTTGGAGCGAGCACGCCGACCTACTTCGGCAGCGGCTAGGAATCCAACTCCAAGAGACACAACTGGCCGAGAAGCTCACGGTATACGAAACCGTGCGCCTCTTTCGGAGCTTCTTCCGCCAGGGCCCGGAGACGGCGGAAGTGATCGCTCTGGTGCAACTGGAAGAGAAGGAAAAATCGCGCGTGGGCAACCTCTCCGGCGGACAGAAACAGCGGCTGGCGCTAGCCTGCGCCCTGGTGGGTGATCCGGAGTTGCTGTTCCTCGACGAACCCACCACGGGACTCGATCCCCAGGCACGTCGCCAGCTCTGGGAATTGATCGACCGGTTCAAGCTCGACGGCCGGACCATCCTGCTCACCACGCACTACATGGATGAGGCCGAACGGCTCTGCGAGCGCGTTGCTATCATGGACCACGGCAAGACTATAGCGCTGGGTACACCGCGCGAATTGATCAAGTCGATCGGCGTGGAGCACATGTTGGAGTTTTCCGGTGGCGGCTCCGCCCGAGCGCTCGACACATCCGTGCTCTGCCGCCTTGAGGGCGTTCGCGACGTTCAGGCTGAGAATGGAAGCGTGCGAATGCAGGTGACCGAGTTGCACCGCGCGGTGCCCGCGCTGCTCAACGAACTCGGTCGGCAGGGCATTCCGCTCACTGAATTGCGAACCCGCTCGGCTACCTTGGAGGACGTCTTCGTCACTCTGACGGGACGGCACTTGCGCGATGAGTGAAGCAGCCGTAGCGAGCGTCGTTCGCCACAAGAGGGCGAACGACCATCCGCTGGTACAACTGGTTCTTGTGCGGTTTCGTGAATTTCTGCGCGAACCCGAGGCCTTATTCTGGGTGTTCGTCTTTCCCATCCTGCTGGCTGCGGGCCTGGGAATCGCCTTCCGCAACCGGCCTGCGGAGGTCCTCAAAATTGGTGCCGTGACACCACAACTGGCGGATTCGCTGCGGCGGGAGAAGCTTCTCGACGTTCAGCAGTTTACCGCTCGCGAGGCAGAAGAGGCACTGCGCACCGGCAAAGTGGCGCTGCTGGCGCTGCCTGCGTCAAGCGGAGGCGTGACCTATCGCTATGACGACACCAACCCCGACGGCCGCGCGGCGCGCTTGCTAGCCGACGCGGCCATCCAACGGGGGGCCGGTCGCATGGATCCAGTGGCAGCCACCGACCGCCTGATGCGGGAGCCGGGTTCCCGCTACATCGATTTCCTGATCCCCGGCCTGCTGGGCATGAACCTGATGGGCAGCGCCATTTGGGGCATGGGCTTCGCGATCGTCGATGCACGGCGCAAGAAATTGATGAAGCGTCTTATTGCCACGCCCATGCCACGGCACTACTATCTGCTCTCGTTCCTGCTGTCGCGGCTGTTGCTGCTGGTGATCGAAGTGGCCGTGGTCTTGGGATTTGGGGTGTGGGTGTTTGGCGTGCCGGCTCGCGGTTCGCTGCTCGATCTCGCCCTGTTGTGTGTTCTGGGTTCGATGGCATTCAGCGCTCTGGGGCTACTGATCGCTTCGCGCGCACAGACGATCGAGGCTGCGTCCGGGCTGATGAACGTGACCATGATGCCAATGTGGATCGTGTCTGGCGTTTTCTTCTCCTCGCAGCGTTTTCCTGACATGGTGCAGCCTTTGATCAAAGCCCTTCCGCTCACCGCCGCAATTGACGCTCTGCGCATGAACATGCTGCAGGGAGGAAGCCTGGCTCAAGTGGCTCCCCAGATGGGTGTGTTGGGAGCGTGGCTGGTGCTGTGTTTTATGTTGGCGCTAAAGCTGTTCCGTTGGCGGTAAAGAAGCGGTTGGCAAGGATCGCTACCACCACAGCGCAGCTTCTGGATTCGGCATGTCCCTTCTCGTGTCCCCGTATAGTCAACAAACCCGAAGGGTTGATGACGTATCGTAATGCGTCGCGATCTTCTCCCCGACTGGCTGCATCGCTACCTCAGGCCAGTGCGACTCAAGTAAGCGTACTCCGCAAGACCGCTCAGGGTTCCCGCGCCGAGCGGATTACTTCTGTATTGCCTGAATCGGAGTTCTGGTGGTGGTTTGCGGCGGACTGAGGGAAGGAAAACGGCGGCGAGAGAAAAAACTGGCATAACCCACGTCGCTCCGAGCGGATGGTCGGCGACTTCCATGAGAAACATTTATGGCCTCCTGCGTCGGTCACCCCCGGAGATGAAAATCGTGGCAGGGCGGTACCATCGAGGACAGTGAAGAGGGCGGCTGACCGGCCTAATGGTGCGCAGCTTGTCCCGCATGAGAAACTGGCCAGGTTGACGTGAGGAACCCCCGAATGGAGCAGCCGAGCCGAGGAAGAATCTCTATATAAGAAACGTCAACTGCTCTTCACCGAAAGGAGAAAGGCCGTGATTTCCGCAGCTATCGAACGTTGTGCAGGCGTTGACGTCGGCAAGAAGTTCTTAGCCGTCTGTATCCTGGTCGGGCCACTAGAGGGGGAGCCCCGCATGGAAAAGCGGCGCTATGGCACAACCATGGCGGAGTTGGAGGAGTTACGGGAATGGTTACGCAGTGAGGGCATCACCCATGCGGTGATGGAGAGCACCGGATCGTACTGGAAACCGGTGTTTAATGTTCTAGAAGATGCGGTCAAGGTTTACCTTGCCAATCCACAGGAAGTGAAGAACCGCAGAGGGCACAAAACAGACGATAAAGATGGATGGTGGCTGGCCCATCTGTTGCGGCACGCCATGATCTATCCCAGTTTTATTCCGCCACGGTCGATTCGGGAGTTGCGGGATTTCACGCGACGTCGCGAGCGGCTGTTAGGCGACGCCACGAGCGAACGCAATCGCGTGCAGAAGTTGCTGGAAGACGCCAACGTAAAGCTGGGCAATGAGCTGAGCGATATCTTCGGGGTTTCCGGGCAATGCATGCTGGAGGCCTTACTGAAGGGAGAAGCGACGCCTGAGCAAGTTGCACAATTAGCTCGAGGGAGAGCTAAAAAAAAGATTCCGCAGATCATAGCAGCGTTGCAGGGACATCGGATGAGCTCGCATCATCGGAAAATGATCAACTACACTTTGGATCATCTCCGCTTCCTAGAGGAACAAATTATCCAGCTCGATGAAGACATCGCGGCGACCATTCGACAAGCGGGGTTGGAGCCCAAGTGGCAATTGGTGCAGTCGGTCCCGGGAGTCGGAGCAACTAGTGGCGCTAAAATTCTGGCCGAGACGGGTGGGGACATGAGGGTATTTCCCTCGGTGAAGCAATTCAGCTCTTGGGCCGGAGTTTGTCCTGGAAACAACCGCAGCGCGGGTAAGAGCAAGAGCAGCCACACGACGCGTGGGAATCGATGGTTGCGTAGTACGCTGGTGGAGTGCTCGTGGGCAGCCAGCGTGAAGCGAGACTGCTTCATTAAGGAAAAGTTTTGGCGGATTGTATCCAAGACGCGTGAACACAAAAAAGGGCCTGCCCTAATCGCCGTGGCACATACGCTTCTGAAGCTGATTTACCAGGCCTTCAGCACCGATAACCCCTACAAGGAGCACGGGACACCGGCCCTCGATGAGCGACAGAAACAGCGGATCATCCGACATCATGTTCGACGGCTGGGCAAGCTAGGAATAGCGGTTTATTCCACGCAGCCAGCTGCCACTGCCGGCATCCGCCGACCCCCTGCCGCGCTGATCCTCGATCCGGCAACCGAACCCTGCCGATAACCAAAACTCGTCAAGATAACACACCGCGACACCGGCGTATTTTCGGAAGAAGCCGACGGCGCCCTTCCCATTGGCGCCGCCGGTGCGGCGACACACGCCGCGATCGACCTACTGGCGCCACAGCGGCAGCGAAGGCTGCGGCATATCCCGTGCTACCCGTGTTGTCCTACGTCCGCCTTTCCAACCGGCAGCAGGCGACACATCATCGAAAGCCCACTCGCTGCCCTTGCCTGCAGGCGGCCAATGCCATTCGCCGCAGCTTTAAATGACAAAAAACTCTACGGCCGCACCGTCGTGGGGGGGAACTTGATAAGCGATGCTCCGGGAACGCAGTTCTGAATCGTCTCATCGGCCAGCACGCTCTCGAGGTTGCGGCGCGCTAAACGGGCATGCTCACGCGCCAGCGCCTCGGCGCGGCTGCCTTGCCGATGTTCAATGGCCTCGAGCATAGCGTGGTGCTGCTCCTGGCCGATGATGAACATCTCTGCCGATTTGGGCAGTTTTGATCGGGCGTAGACCATGGCACTAGGCGCTGCGAAGGGGAGCGTTTTCACATAGGCCAGAGAGCGGATCAACATCGGACTTTTTGCCAAATTCGCCATCGCCGTGTGAAATGCTTCATTCAAATCCATGTAGGACGCAAACGATTCAGCTGTCTCCAACGTAATGGCGTCCATGCGCTCTTGAAGGTCGCCAATCGCGCGCATCTCCTCACGATCGCAAAAGCGTTCGGCCGCCATCCGTGCAGCAGTGCCTTCCAAAACTCCACGCATTTCGATGGAATCCAAAATGTCGGCCAAATTAAACTGGCGCACTTGAAATCCCCCCAAGGGCAACATCTCGAGCAAGCCCTCGTGAGCGAGCCGTTCCAATGCCAGGCGAATCGGCGTCCGGGACACTCCCAGCCGCGCCACGAGTGCCAGTTCGGATAGCCGCTCTCCGGGATGAAACTCCCCTCGCAACAGCGACTTGCGAAGCTCCAACATGGCGCGGCCCGATTGTGAATCAAATTCGGAAGTCATCTGTATACAGGATCGTACTACGCTGAACTGGTCCCGAGCAATCCGGCCGCAAAGAGGAATTCCGCCCCAGTTTCAGTCTTGCCATTATTTTTCATGTTCTTAACAGAATATCGCCGCCCTGGATTTTCCTTGACATCGCCGGGGTGCTCACATAAACTTCTCTAAGTTGTATGCAGCCTCCCGTGCGGTTGCTCCGGGAGGGAACGCTTCCAATCGTGAAAGGAACGCAGATGCGAGCCGGCAAATTCGGCAGCGGCCGGCCGAGTCGATGAGCCTCGGCCGCATCTTCCGTTGGAGAGCATCGCGCTAAGTATCCGGATGAACTTCCAGAACATCTTCAGCAGGACGCAGCTATCGAATCCCACAGCCACTAACCCCCTGGCCGCCATGACCTGTACGGGGGGCAGTGGCCCGGTCTGCGCGAATCCTCCGACGGCTGGCAAGCTCACCGGCGGCTTTGGGTTCGTTAACTACGGCGGTGGCTCGACGTTTCTGCCGTCCCAATTAGGCATGCTGGAGATGCGACTTCAGTTCTGAAAGAATACAAGAGGCAGGAGTTAGAAGTGAGCATTCATTCCCGCATCAGGGGGGTTTTCATGTCCCATCGATCAGGCTTGAATTATTGTGCTGCTGCATTGATGATCGCCGCTCCGGCGGCGCTCTTCGCCCAGTGGCCGGATTATCCGACTTCGGGAGTGCCACGCAACCCGGACGGCAAGCCTAACCTTACCGCTCCGGCCCCACGCACGGGCGACGGAAAACCCGACTTCTCGGGTATGTGGGGATGGGAAACCAGGGCCAACTGCGGCGCAAAGTGCGACGATACCCAAGTGTCGCGCGAGTTTATCAATATCGCTTCCACGCTGAAGAATCCCTTGCCTTACCAGCCTTGGGTGGCGGAGCTGGTCAAGAAACGAGGCGTCGAGCAGGGTCTGGACCCGAACGTCCATTGCATGCCACGCGGCGCGCCGCGCATCTGGACCGACGATTACTACAAGCGAATTTTCCAAGTCCCGGGCCGCGTGATCATCTTGACCGAGCGCAACATGCAGTACCGGCAAATCTTCACCGACGGACGGCCGCTACCGCCGGACCCGAATCCGACTTGGAACGGTTACTCGATCGGGCATTGGGAAGGCGACACGCTGGTAGTGGAAACCACTGGTTACCGCGACGACCTTTGGCTGGATGCCAGCGGGAAACCCCTGACGGAGCGAGGCAAAACAATTGAAAGGATCCGGCGGCCCAACTACGGAAATCTCGAAGTCGAAATCACGATCGATGATCCTAGGGCTTACACTGCGCCTTGGACCGTGAAGATCAATCAGCCGCTGGTGCTCGACAGTGAACTCATCGACTATTACTGCCTGGAGAACGAAAAAGACGCGATACACATGCGGGAGGTCAATAGAATCAATTGATTACCTGCGTTTTTTGTTCGTGTAAGTACCGCTCACGCCCTCTTCGCGGTAGACGTTGACGATTTTGATACCGTGAGCCGCAGCATACTCGCGGATTGATTTCAACTGGCGCGTGAATCCGTCGCCTTGGACCTGTCCTTTACCGGACACTCTCAGGTACGCATGAGCCTTGGTCAAACGCGGCTCTTACGGGGCCCTAAAAGTATTAGACTGCTAGGTCTGTGGCGCTCCCGGTTGAAGATGGCTTCTGTAATAAATGCGGTGCGCGTGCGGCCCTGGTCTTTGCAGGAATCGTCTGCGGCTCTTGCATCGACAACTTGGACAAGCGCTGGTCCGACTCCGACATAAATGATTGGATATTGGTCACAAGCCTCCGCCCGGAAGGAGGGCCTGCGTGGGTTATGCATCGACTTCGGGTTAAGCTCAAGAAAAGCGATAAACATCAATCGGACAAGTACATCTTTAGGAACACCTGCTACCGGAGTATGCGCGTGCCTTGGGCGACGTGTGATCCTCGGCGGCCACTTTCTAATCCGCCATCTCGGGATGTGTCCTTCAACTACTAGTGCATTAAACAACGCTGTGGCCAGCGCAATGCATCACGCCAAGGTATGCGCTCCACGGACCCACGGCCTCCCGGTATTGATGCGCCATAACCCTCGACACTTGGTGCAAATGAGTCAGGTCGTGTGCTGCCCAGGTCGCCAATAGCTGTGACAACGTAACTGACCCGAGGGCAGGATGTCGTCCACGCCGCGTCAGGTCCGCTGGCCGCAGGTCTAAGGCACACAGCTCGGTTAGGTTTTCAGACCGTAGGCGGGCAAATTCATCCAATAACTGCGCTAGCGACTTGCCTCGGCTCTCCCGTTCCAGCGCCCAACGGTCGGGGGGCTCAGGCTCAAACACCTTGGTCTCGCCAAACTGCAAAATCATTCTCGCGCGGGGCATCCAATCCGTACGTTCGCCCTGAATCAGATGGCGGAGAACATCGAAGGCACTCCAAGTGTTTTCACCTTCGTTTTGGAGCATCCATGCTTCCGGGAGATCGCGCAGGAGGGCACTGAGGGCAGCAGGGGTGTGGGAGAGAAACGTTATTGTGTGCGGCAGGTTATGTTCCATTAGTCTCCTCAATTCGCAGACAGCAGCTACTCATACCCTAAAATTATCACGAGGGCCAAGCGTGGGCTTTTTAGTGGATAGCCGCAAAACCCCCCATTGCGTAACACGGCCAACTTCAATAAAGCTGATTGTGCTTTTTGATCACCGCCTCGTCTGGTGCCTCTGCCGGGCACGGATCCATGCACGCCCGATTTCGCGGCCCTCCGGATTCGGCATCGTTTTCTTTCACTTCCCTCTCGCACCCCTTCGAAGCCCGGGCTGCTGGGGGGACTTCCCCGCTAGGGCTGGATGGCGACGAATAGTTTCTGCGTGCCGCTCACGCCGCCTTGCGTGAAGGTCAGGGGCACCAGGTTGCCGGCACCCACATTATTGGGTACCACCAGGTCGAATTGGTAAAGCCCGATCTGGCCCGGCGCTAGTCCCTGGTACAACACCGTCGCCGGCACTCCTCCGATCGAAAACTGTACCGGGGTGTTCAGCGTGGTCAACCCCTGCACGATCGTGCCAGTGGGCACATTGGAGGTCACCGGACCAGCTCTGGGCACATTGGAGGTCACCGGACCAAATCCGACGCCCCACACCACGATGAAGTCACCCGGACGCGCTGGCCGCGAGCTAGTGCCCGCGGACGCTCCGGTTGGCAGGATCCACTCCATGAAATCGTTGAACTCCGAGGTGTATTGATTGCCTCCCACCAGAAGAAAGCCTGGCGCGTAGACCCCTGGCTCGAGTGGATTCACGGTGACCGTAAACGGGCTGGTCGCCGTCGTCCCGGCCGCGGTCGTGACCACGAGTGGCTGCGAGCCCGGCCCCACCTGGGATGGCACCTGGACCAGCAGCATCGTGGAGCTGATCGAAGCGATGGCTGCAGGCTGGCCGCCGATCGCGACCGAGGTTAGGTCGAGCGAAGTGGGCGCCACGACTCCGTTAAAGTCGGCCAGGGTCCACGAGCGCCCAAACGCCCCCGCCAGGTTCGAGCCGTGAACTTCGATCCACGATCCCGGTGCGACGGCTGAAGATCCGCCGAACAGGCTGATGCTCTGGACTCCGCTGACCGAGGGAGGCACCGTCGGCAAAAGCAACGGCGTGTAAAGTTCCGCGCTTGCTGTCGGGACCTGCCACTGGAGGCTGTCCCACCACGGATGGCCGCCCGTCAGCAGTACCCTGCCATCGTTGAGAAGTGTTGCTGTGTGACCTTCGCGATCCGAAATCATGTTGCCCGTTGCGGAGAAGGTGCCGGACGCAGGGTCGTAAAGCTCGGCGGGCGCTCGACGCCATGGATAATAGCAACCGCTGGGGCCACACTTCGCGGTCATCCCGCCGGCCGCCAAAACCTTCCCGTCGGGAAGCAGCGTAAGGGTGTGCCATGCACGCCCGAAAAGCATGGGGCCGGTAGAGGAAACGACCCCGGTGCCCGGATCGTAAAGTTCGGCGTCGGGCTGGGGGCCAAAATCATAATTCATGCCACCGGTAGACAGAATTTTGCCGCTCGTGAGTAAAATAGAGGCGGTGCCATCAAGCACGCTTCCGTTCGGCATGCCTCCAGTCGGGCTAAACGTACCCGTAGTGGACATAGCGCCGGAAACCGTGAAGGTACCCGTGGAAGGATCGTAAATCTCCGCGGGAGCATTTGGGTCGCTAGTACCGCCGGTAATCAGCACTCGGCCATCGGCAAGCAGGGTTGCTTGGTGGTATGCGCGAGCGATGGTCATCGAGCCGGTCGCGGTAAATGTGCCGGGGGATTGGCCCAGGGCGCAACCCGCGGCTGCGCTGAGAAGAATGATCAGGTGAATCAACGTTCGCGACACGCAACAGGATGCGCCCACCCGATTCATCGAAACAAGGCCGCGGGCGTCGGAAACGGGTTTCATACGATTGCACCAAGCGGCGATCACGTTCATTTTTTCCTCTTCTCTCCTCGTACGCTAGAGTATGCCGCTACGATTGTGGTTTTGTGCCAACACCTATCCCCTGGAGGACGGTCGCCGCAATACGGCTTAAGACAGCGTACTGCTGGTATCGTCCTACTCGAATAGCGAAAATTGGACTCGTACTCCGCCAAATCTTTTTGGGGGCAAACGCGATCTCGAGTTCCGGGATTGCCGAGGCAAGAGCCATCGGTAGCAAGTGAAACTTTCTTCATGCTCCTGGACTCGCTAATGATAACCCCTGGGAAAGCCGGCTACAGCCTCCTAGAGTCGCTCGCCTTGCTCAAGTGGTATTTCCTCGGCCCACCTTTGCAGCGTAGGCCCTGGGAACGCGATTGTGCCACAAGCGGGCCACTTTTCCGCCGCGACGGCGGACGTAGCACGCCGGCCGGTGGCTAGCTTTCTCGCCCATAACGCCGGGGGCGCGGTCGTGCTCAGATAAAGGCATGAAGATCGTACTCGATATGGAAGAAGAGGACATCGAGCGGATCGTGAGGTCGCTAGATAACCAAAACGCCTACACACGGTCTCGGGATCTTGAAGGCAGCGGGTACAAGCGGCTGGCAGATCTGTTTCGCGGATTCCTGAAGCGCGAGCCGGGACAAGCCGCGAGCCCCTCCGAAGATCGGTGAGAGAGCACCTCGTGCTCTTGCAGAGCATGAGCTCGATTGAACTCAGCGGGCGGCGCCAGCAGCGCCTTGCAAAAATTCTCGTTGCTCTGATAACGACGCTGGACGGCAACCCAAATTTTCTGCGGCCAATCACACTGTGCCTGGGTGCCACTAGGGCCGAAAAGCAGGAGGCAAAGCGCCATGGTGCCGACTCTTGACAATCCGTGAGTCCTCATGGCTTTCACGGATAAAATACAGGGACAAGCGTATGGTGTCAAGATGGTCTTTTTACGCGCTGAATTGCCAATGAGGATATGGCATCGGGTGGTTATATGAGGATCCCGAAGCACTCGGTTCGCTGGGCCATGATTGTGGTGGGCTTGGTCACCATGTGGTTTTTTGTCCGTTACTCCTTACAGTGTAGTACTTTGCCATGCAAAGCGGTTAACGGTCGCTCGAGACGGCCGCGCCCTGGTGTCCTGGCTTTTTGCTATCGCGGGGGACATGGGAATTGGGGGATAGGCGAATTATGCCGAGTGATAGAGCGCGTGCCACCAGGCGTTTCCCGGCGGCCGCTACACCACTCCTGTTTGCGACAGATCCAAAAAACTATCGTTTTCTTAGAGTCGCTGTCATCCTTTCGCTCGCCCGGATCTCCCGGTAAAATCTCTTCAAGTCCGTCAATCGGTCAACGCTCACAAAGACCTGTTTGATTTCCAACTTGCGGGTGTAGCGAAGGACGCGGCCATCCGATTCGGTCTTGCTGGCGTAGGAGGCAATACCGATGTCGGCCTCGAAGGGCGCTGGAATTTCGTCCACGACATAGTCTCCAGGAAGTTCGACCTCGATAGCCTCGGTTCTCTGCGCAGCGCCTGGAAACGTGAGCGGCTGGCTCCGTTCCCCCTGCTCCATAACATCGTCCGCCCAATCGATCAGCGCTGCGCGAAAAAGAATCAGAGGTCCGACGGTCTGCGCATATCTTGGCAGTCGGACCTCATAGGTGAGCTCCGGATCGGCCTCTGGTCGGTTGAGATCCGTCACGGCGATATTCCTCAGCTCGGGCGGAACGCTCTGTTGGCCGAAAGACGATCGCACTCTTTTCTGGTGCTCGAGTTCCGACGCGTTCAACCATACTCCTCGGAAATGGGCGGCTGGTGCTCCTTTGAGGACTTCACGTGCGGTTCCTTGAAGAGATCCATCAGCCCCGAGTTGCAGTTTGAGCTTACGCTCCACCCGGTTGGCCACTGCCGGCGCGAGCGGAAGCTTTAATAGTTCACCGCCCGAGTCGGCGACGACCAGGCCATCGTTGGCCTGCAGTTCTTCCGGCAAGTCGCCGTAGCGAACATACGGACTGGTTGGATCGAAGAACAAGAGTTGTCCCAACTGAGGGTGCTGCACGGCGGCGGTCAAACCATCGGCGGGAGTGTCCGCAGGAAGCCGGATCGCCAGAATCGCGTGGTTGAAGCGAAGGGGCGAAGCAAACTCCGGCTTGACTACACCGCGATGGGTATTGATGAGAACGTAGTAGGAGTCTACTCCAATCTCACGCAGCATTGTGCTCAGCAACGTAGCCTTGTCTTTGCAATCGCCATAGCGATTTCGCAAGATGTCCTGCGCCGGGTGAGGCTGGTAGCCGCCTATACCGACTTCTATGGCGACGTAGCGCACCTCCCTCTGTACGAAGGACGCAAGCGCTTGAATTTTGGCAGAGGTGGTGGGGGCCGCGGCAGTCAGCTCCACTACCTTTTGCCGCAGCTCGGGCGTAGACTGGCGGCGATCGGCCACCAATTGCGAGTACCACTGGCCCACCCCGCGCCACGATTCCATGCGGTTGCCCCCTCCAGGACGAATGTAGGAGAGCAACAACTGGCCTGCGGCGGCTCGCCTTGGGGGCATAGCGTATTCTTCCGGCATGTGAGGGACGTCTCGCAGCTCCCACGTCACTTGGTTGGCAGAGCCGGCCTGCGGTGACAGCGCGGCATGGTTTGCCCACACTTCGCGATACTCCCAGCCCGAGGGCAGATTCAGTTGAAGGCGAGCCTGTCTGACTGGGACTTCCTGCTGAAACGCCCATTCATCTTGAAGAATCGAAGCACGCCGCCTTTGCTCGTATTCATAGCCGATGACAGCACCTGGGGTGAGGGCGGGGAGACGGAGCACTTTCTGGCGGTCGTCCTCGTAGAGGTTACCGGTAAACAGGATGGCATCGACCGAATCCTTTTCTCCCAACTCGTAGGGGCTGCCGCCGGGAGGAATGGACCAGGCTCTTAGGGACGAAACACGGGTGTCCGAATCGAAGTAGATCTCGACACGTCCGTAGCGCCTGCCCTCGGGGCTGAGAATCTTGTAAGCGCGGCGATAGAGAGTGGTTACTTCGCCGCTGTTTTTGACGGTGGTGATCTGATCGTCTCGGAGCACCACTGCTGGCACATCGTCGGCGTACTTGGGCAGAGTTTCGTGGGATGCGACCTGTAGCCAATCGGGTGGGGCGCACCAAGATGTGGCCGCGCAGCTCAGCACGATCAACGAACGAGCGATCAACCAGCAATCAATTCGGCTTGGAGGCATTTTGTTCACTTCCGGGCTCGAGCACGATTTGGCTGTCATCGTGGAGCCGCACGAGGGTGAAATAGCTCCGAAGCGCGGCGTAGTAATTCTGAGGAACGAGCAGCGCCTGGATCGTAAAGTGTCGTTGAGAACGGACTGCGGCCCCGGACGCATCTGTGGAAAGCGTATATTTGCCGAATATCGTGGACTCGCTCTGCTTCTCCGGCAGGCTTCCGACGCGATATCCCAGCGGCAGGTTCCAAGTGACGTCGTCCAATTCTTCGAACGGGTGCGGGAACTGTACGTCGTGGATTCGCTTATCGCTCTTGAAAGACTGAGCACTGCCGCCAAAAAAACCTACGCGGAACAGCAGCCGCCGGCCCGCGGGCGAAGCGTAGCCCGGGAATTTCACCGTGAAGCTCGCATGTAGGGGTTCTTCGAATTGTTCCCAATTCAGGGTGCCATCGAGATGCACGTCGGTTGCTCCGGGAATCCACTCCTTCAGTTCGTCCTCGAGTAGCTTCTTGCGTGCGGTATCGTCTGAATTTCCAGTCGCGGATCGCCGCTCGAGCGCCTCGTAGCCGGTATAGTTCACGCTCACCTTGCCTTCCACTGTACCTTCGGCGTCGAGATGAAGGATGGCTCGGCGCTCGATTAGGGCCATGCCGCTGATGGGGGCCGAGGTCGTGACCGTACCGATAAAAGACGGGACCGCATCCTTCTTCAAACTGAGGCCCGAACCATCGTCAACGATAATCCCGGTAGTTGCGGTTTCTTCCCACGGCAACAGACCGAACGGACAATAGCGCCTGGCAGGGTCTAAAAGGTAGCTCTGGCCGCCAGCCCGTACCCAGACGACCATCGCATCCAGTTGAGTGGGGTCAGGGGAGTTCGGTTCAAACAACCCGCTCGCTCGAGACTTGACAAGGATCGGCGCGGATTCAAACCCGGCGGCCCTTGCAAGCGCGGCGAAAGCAAGATTGACTTCGTTTCCGCGCGCGTAGTTGCGCTTCAGGATATCTTCGACATTCTTGCCTTCCTTGAGATTCTCGCGCTTCGTCTCCTGCTCGGTCTTGGCCGGCTCATCGCTGAGAGAGCGAATCTGCTGCACACGCGAATAGATTTTTCGAAGCTGCGTATCAGGCGAGTCGCTCGCAGCAATGATCCCGGTCAAGAATTGCTGGAGTCTTTTGGGCTCGGTCAAGAAAGACCGTAGATCCTCTGCACGCTCCTGTCCCACTCGTTGCCAGTAATCCGCCGATATCAACGGCCCCACTTGGTAGAAAAGGTCGATTCTGCCTCTCACCGCATCGTCAGGCGGCATGAGTTCTTCCCTCTGGTAGGCGGGTACATTCTCTACCTGAAACAAGACGGATCCGTCCGGCAGCCTCTCCGGTTTCCTATCATTTGGGACGTTCTTCTGAAACCAATTCAGGTTGGCACCGGACAATGGCCGAACAGTAAATCGGGCACGCTTAGTGAAGAGATCTTCCTGCACGAGCCACGTTTCCAGCGGGACCACGACCGTCCTAGGGATCATATAGTCGAATGGATGTTTCAAAACGTCGGGTGCCTTACGCCTGGATCGAATGTTATAGGAGTATTCGATAATGCCGCCCTTCTCCACTTCAGGCAATGTGAGCGCCTTCACTTGAATCTTGATCTTTCTCGCCCTCAGCGCCGTGCGATCAAAAATCTGGCCTTGAAAGTTCACGGTAGTTCCGTCGGGACGGATCGTGCGTGCCTGGATCCCGTCGATTTGAAACGCCCCGGGAATGTAGGGAATCTCGATGTCGCCATATTTCTTGCCGTCATCGTTAAGCACTTTGATGCGGCGATATTCACTTCCAGATCCCTTCACGTGATCGGTACCTACTTCGCGGTAGAGAAGAATGGCTGAGGCGCCCGGATTGGCCGGATCGTCGGTCATGGCTAATTCTTCTCGGGAAACCGGTGGCCAGTCGGCGGCCCAGATTGCCGTAAACAGGCCAGAAAGAATCAGGCATAGCAGGATCGATCCGGGCGACGAGGCCGCCTTGCACACGAGCTCAGGCCTCCTGTATTGCGTGACGCGATCCAAGTTTCGTATCCTTGCTCGTCCTATCATGGATGTGTTTACCGCCGATTACAACTGTGGCCACCGGCGCAGAGGCTCATGCTCCAACCCTCCCGGGGAATTCACCTTGAACAAGCGCAAATGGCGGAAACTTAACGCCCCAAAGCAGGCACACGCGCGCAAGAACATTGCCTCGCCAAGCGCGGCCCCGGCGTGATGCGAGACTTCCCCGCCCCTAACCACCACCTCAGGCCTGAGAATCGACGTTTTGCCCCTGGCGGCGCTCCCGGCGAGGGGTTGGCAAGAAACTACGTGCCTTGTCCAATACCGCTTTCCGGGCATCCGACATAATCCGCTTTGGCTTGATGCGGCACATCCTGATTGCGGCTTTGGCGTTCTCAATCGGGATGCCGGTGATTTTCACGTTCTGGACGCCTTCGGCCTTGTCACCCAGCCACAGCTTGGAGCCCAGTGCCTTCCATTTCGACGGAATAGAGACCTTGCCTTCCAGCACCATAAGGCAAAGCTCGGCACTGTCGAGGTACAGATGGCCCCGGCGCCCAGGAATGATCTGGTCGTTGCATTCGTCTCGTGTGACTTTCAGTCTGTGCTGTTGTGCAAAGGTTTCGGTCTTGGTCAATGAAGGGGTTCCTTTCGTTTTTGCCTCAAATCATGGACAGGCGCGAATGTTTCAATCGCCCTTCTCGTAAAATGCCGCTTCTCGGCGGTTGCAGAAGGCTACGCTGCGTCGGAAGGGCCTGGGGTGGTTCTAACATCCCCCGAGGCTGCAATGCGTCCTATGCACCGTTCCGTGTACCCAATCTGTACCCAAAGCTTGCCTTTTGAGCCGTTCTGGCACATTGAGCCTTTTGTGGAATGTGTAGCTTGCGACGAATCAGTATGCCCTTTGAGTCCAAAAGAGACGCCGTGCACATGCGGCAGCAGGCTCCGTTCCCGAACCCTCAGTAGCTCTCGGTGCGTCCAGGCGGTGGTCGCTATGCGCCAAGCTCGAAAGTGCTGAACCTTCGATCTGATCGCGAAGCAGGTAGCGGCCAAGCTTTTGGTGAGGCCACAGCAGGCGCGGCGTTCCCGGCACTGCGGTTGGCCGACGCGCGACACAACGGTTACTCAGAACCGGCTCAGCGAGACAACCCGCGGCGGCGCCGCCAAGGCCCGCCCGTCGCAGCGCGCGCGCGAACTGCGTCGGCGTCCAGGCGACGCGGTGGTTCTATCGGACGTTGGCAACGGCAGAACAGCGGGATCGACCCCCGGGCCACGACGCCGCTCAAGCCATGCGGCGCGCGCGGCGGCCATGCGCGATCAGCGGGGGACACTCCCCAAGCGATTCTGAAGACAGTAATACCGCCTATTCCGCCGTTCAGTACGCCATGGCGTAGCAGTCGCGGCGGGGGTCCGCGCCAGCGATGCGGTTACCACTGGCCGGATCGATGAGCACTGCTGTCGCGCAGCTTGAAATGCTGAGGGCCTTAATTTTGCGCACGTCGTGTCCGCGCGCTTTCAGCTCCTCGAACACGGCGTCCGGTATATCGGATTCGAGATTCAGTTTATTGAAGCCCGCACCATGCGGCCAGAACGAGCCAAAGAAGTGCAAGGTCTGCACGCGCGGCCATTCGAAGGCTTCGTGGAGGTTCGGATACCAATCGGGCCAGAACTCAACCACGTTCAGGAACGCCTGCAGGATGGTCTGGTCCTGGTTGTCTCCGCCGGGTGTGCCGATCGCCATGAATGGCTGGTTGTTGCGCAACACGATGCTCGGAGTCAGCGTGTAGCGCGGGCGCGCCCGCGGCCGGATCTGCGCTGCGCGCGTTTTGTCCAACCAGAACTGCTCGCCGCGCACGCTCATGCCGATCCCCGTCTTGCCCAGGATCACCGCGCCGCCGATCCAGCCGCCGCTCGGCGTGCTATCGAAGATGTTGCCGTCCTTATCGATTATGGATATGTGC
>Ga0306923_10002173_pt1 | contig 17838 bp, 16 predicted proteins | sample sta12Can44000108_FD_203841 | JGI IMG/M metagenome (GOLD analysis project Ga0306923, IMG submission 203841) | Lab enrichment of tropical soil microbial communities from Luquillo Experimental Forest, Puerto Rico - statanox.12C.anox.44.000.108 (v2)... | ecosystem: Environmental > Terrestrial >... | reverse complement strand
TTTTATTTAAAGTTATCTTTCTTTCAAGATTAAATATATGCCAAATGTCAGTTTTAAACAGGCAGAAAGTGTTGTAAGGAAACATTTTTATTGATATTGTTTAATGATTTATTTTCGTTTCAACAGATTTTATAAGAATGCTTTTTAACTCGTTAAAAAAAAATATCGATTCGTTAGTAGCTGCAATAATTGCATTTTCTATTATTTATATTTTTACAATACGCAATGGTGTAGGCATCTCGCCTGACTCTATTATTTACATGAGCACTGCAAGAAACTTAAATGCAGGCAATGGTTTCTACACTTTTTCTCAAACACCATTGGTTAACTTTCCGGTTTTTTACCCATTGTTTTTATCGCTGTTTAACTACATAACACATACAGATGTTTTGCAGTTTGCGCCAGTGCTCAACAGTTTTCTTTTTGCATCGGTTATTTTTTTATCGGGTTATATCATAGAAAAATTTGTAACGGTTTCTAAATGGTATAAATGGCTTGTTTTAAGTATGCTTGTTTGCAGCCCATCGCTGCTTGAAGTTTATTCTATGCTTTGGTCTGAAACCGTTTTTATTTTATGCACATTGTTGTTTTTTGCAGCAATTAAAAACTATTTCAACCACCATTCGATAAAAGCGGTAATAGTTACTGCATTAATAGCAGCAGTTGCATGTATTACCAGATATGCAGGCATTACTTTAATTGCTACAGGAGGATTATTAATGCTGATTGATATTAAAACAGATTGGAAGAAAAAGATAACTCATATACTTATTTTCGGTTTTACCGGCATTTCATTCGCATTGTTTAACTTGTTGCGAAATATAGTAAAAACAAACACTTTAGCGGGTAATCGCCAATTGGGCATAACACCTTTTTCTAAAAACCTGGAATATTTCGGATCGGTTTTATGTGATTGGTTTTCTGTTTTGCGTGAACATTATTTATTGGCAGTCTTAATCGGGTCAATCGTTTTGCTTACTTTTATTTTGTTGTTTATCTCACAAAGTATCAGTGCAGATTATTTTAATTCGTTTGAAAAAATATTAACTGCCTTTTTTATTGTGTATACGGTTTTTATTTTATTATCATCCACATTTTCCAGATACGAAACTATAAATAACAGGCTTTTATCACCGGCTTTTATTCCGTTCATTTTAGGTTTAAGTTATAATGTTGTTGTGTTATTGAATAAAATAAATAAGCTGTTTGCCAGAATAACATTTGTTACTGTTACAGTAGCTCTTTTTTTATTTTTTCAATATTTTCAATATGAATGGGATGAACAATATCATCAGGATATTATAGAAGACGGCATTCCCGGCTATTCTGAAAGTTTCTGGAAAACCGCACCCATTGTGCAATTGATGCAAACGGATACATTACTTGCTAAACACAGCGACCGGTTTTATTCTAACAGAGACCATGCTGTTTATTTTTTTACCGGATTAAAAACAAAAACGATTCCTGAAAAAGTACACCATAAAGAAGTAGAAGATTTTTACAAGCAAAACAATTATTATATTGTTTGGTTTTTGGAAGATGATAACCCGGATTTATTATCGATAAACGATATAAAACAACATAAAAAAATGGATACCGTGCAATTGGTAAAAGATGGTATTATTTTTCGTTGTACAAATTATTAATTTTATTTTCAGCAAAGAGCAGGATGCTTAGATGTGCAGCTTTTAAATTTGAACCACAGAGGTACAAAGCAAACAAAACATTTTCATTAAAACTTTGTGCCTTGTTGCCCTTGCTGCTGAAGCACAAGTGTGCGACGCAAGTATGTTTCATAACATTACTGCAGTTGATTTCATAAATAAAATATTATGGCAGAAGATTTACAGATAAAAGAAGGCAATAAAGAAGAACAATATGTTTCGCTTGTTCCGCAAATAAAAGGTTTGCTGGACGGTGAAGACGATTTGGTTGCAAACCTGGCAAATATTGCCGCAGCATTAAAAGAACAATTTAAATGGCTTTGGGTTGGCTTTTATTTGGTGAAAAATGATGCGTTGGTGTTGGGACCTTTTCAAGGCCCTGTTGCCTGCACAAGAATTAGAAAGGGAAGAGGCGTTTGCGGCAGCAGTTGGCAGCAAGCTAAAACATTAGTTGTTGCCGATGTTGAACAATTTCCGGGACATATTGCTTGCAGCAGTTTGTCTAAATCTGAAATTGTTGTTCCGGTTTTTAAAGATGAAAATGTTGTTGCAGTGCTGGATGTTGACAGTGAATTACCGAGCCAATTTGACGAAATAGATAAACAATATTTAGAAGAGATTGTTGCTTTACTGCACTTCTGATGATGATGATATAAAAGAAGAAGCCCTATGGAAATAGGGCTAATCTTAACACTTCTTATATACTAACACTATTCTATAATTTTAATATTAGTTGCATTTCCGTAATTGTATACAGGCGATTTTTTTACAGCTATCTTTACTTTTTTAAGTTCTATATCACGGGCATCAACTGCTTCAAACCCTTTCTCTGCAATAATTTCAACGGAATTGAAAAAAATGTTATGTACCGGCATTTGGGGCAAACCCGTAATACTGATGGCTGTTTTTGCACCATCGCATTTTATATTGCTGATATAAAAATTGGTGAACTCCGGAATTTTATCTGTTGCTGTTGTTTTTACGTCTTTTGCATCTTTGCCTGCAGGAACATCTTCGTAATAAGTAGTAAATAATACTGCTTCTTTTACAATGTTTTTCATAGTAATATTATCAACAAAAATATCTTTTACCAATCCCCCGCGGCCTGCATTACTTTTAACACGCACACCAACATCCGTTCCTATAAAATTGCAATCTGTAACATAAATATTTTTCATACCGCCATCAGTATTGCTTCCAATTACAAAACCGCCATGGGCACGCAAAACGGTACAACCTGCAATTACAATATTTTCCAATTCTGCACTTCCTGTTTTACCGCCGCTACTTTTCATACAAATACCATCGTCTCCTGCATTTACATTGCATTTATAAATCAATACATTTTTACAGGCACTAATATCTATTCCGTCACCATTTTGTGCCCACCAATCGTTATATACCACTACACGGTTCATAATAAGATTGTTACAATGATTGGGATAAAAAACAAACTTGGGAGAATTTTTAAGCGTAACACCGTTTAAAAGCACATTATCGCAATGCACCAGGTAAACCATATAAGGCCTTAAATAATCTCTTACCGGTATATAATCTTCGGCAGCAATTGCTTTTCTGCCTTTTATTGTTTTTAAATAATCTTCTCCGTTCATTGCTTCTGTACTTGGCCACCATATTTTTCCATCTTTGCTAATTACCCCTGTTCTTATCATTTCACTCCACTGGGCAGCAGTGGTTTTTTCTTTTTTTAACGGCCGCCAGCTATCCCCTCCTCCATCAATAATTCCGGTACCGGTAATTGCAATATTTTTTGCATCGAAAGCGTATATGGGTGATGCAACAACATAGCTTGAATTTCCGGTTTTTAAAATAGGAAATTGAGTATGATCTTTTGTAAAAACAATTAATGCACCTTCGTTTAAATGTAGGTCTACATTACTTTTCAGTTCAATTGGTCCGGTTAACCAGGTTCCTTTATTTACAACAACACGGCCACCACCTGCTTTTACACAAGCATCGATGGCTTTAGAAAAAGCTGCCGTGTTTAAAATTTTCCCATCGGCAATGCCGCCATAATCTGAAACCAGAAATTCTTTATCGGGAAAAGAAGGTTCCTTTACAGTGATTGAAAACGGAGATTTGGAAAGATAATAAGCTATATCTTTTTCCTGCGAAAAAACAAATTGAATACTTGCTACCAAAACTGCAAGTAAAAGAGATACATTTTTTTTAGCTTCTTTTTTCATAACCGGTTTTTTTTCAAATGGCCAATCAAAATTAATTACGCCTTAAAGCAGTATATAAAAAATTTACGCCATCGTTCCCGACAACTGTTTTTGAAATTGAACTTTGTACATTTGTTCACTTTATTATTAATATGCAATGAAAAAATTCAACGTTCCCAATATTTACAGAAGCACTTTAATTAGTGCTATTAAAAATAAACGCAAACAAGAAGATAAATTAAAGAAAGACTTTAGCCCAACATTATTGAATTTTGGTACTGTTCATATTTATTTAGCCCGTCATTTCGGGTTTTGTTATGGTGTTGAAAATGCCATTGAGATTGCATTTAATACAATTGATGAAAATCCGGGAAAACAAATTTTTTTATTGAGCGAAATGATTCACAACCCGCAGGTAAATGCAGATTTACAGGAACGGGGAATTAAATTTTTACAGGATACTTATGGTAAACAAGTAATACCTTTTGAGTCACTTACAAAAAAAGATATTGTACTTATTCCTGCATTTGGCACCACGCTTGAAATTGAAAAAATATTAAGAGATAAAGGCATTCCTATAGAAAAATATAACACTACCTGCCCCTTTGTAGAAAAAGTGTGGAACAGAGGAGAACAGATTGCGAATAAAGGTTATACCATTATTATTCACGGAAAGCCTAAACATGAAGAAACCAGAGCTACATTTTCACATTCGTCGTTTTACACAGCAACCGTTGTTGTAAATAATATGGCAGAAACAATTGAACTTGCTAAATATATTACCGGCGAGAAGCCTGCATCGGGGTTTTATACAGAGTTTAAAGGAAAATTTTCTGACGGTTTTGATGTTAGCAAACATTTACAACAAATTGGTGTTATTAATCAAACAACACAATTAGCAACAGATACACAAGCTATTTCGGACTATCTAAAGCAGGTAATAAAGCAACACTTTAAACTTACCGAAGAAACTATTTCTGAAAGGTTTGCAGATACAAAAGATACATTGTGTTACGCAACAAATGATAATCAAACCGCGGTATCCGGTATGCTTGAAACTGATGCAGATTTTGCTCTAGTTATCGGCGGTTATAACAGCAGTAATACTTCGCATTTGGTAGAATTATGCGAACAAAAAATACCTACTTATTTTATTAACTCGGCCGATAAAATTGTAAACAGCAATACAATTATAGATTGCAACTGGCAAACAAAAGAGCAGAAAACAGTAACTAATTTTATTCCTCAAAAACAGCCGGTTAAAATTTTAGTAACAAGCGGTGCAAGTTGCCCCGATGCTTTAGTAGAAAAAGTAATTATGCGTATTGTATCTTTCTTCCCAATCAATCCAACTATTGAAGAAATTACAGCATCGTTTTTATAAAAAAATAATCCCCCTGAAAAACCAGAGGGACTAAACTTCTTGCAAGAAGTAATATTCAGTACAAAGTACTTTGAATTACTATTTCTTAGTAGAATCTTTTTTAGTAGAATCAACTGCAACTTTAGCAGAATCAACTTTTGTAGAATCAGCTTTTACAGTAGCAGAATCTTTTTTGGTAGAATCAGCACTAGCAGCAGGAGTAGAACCGCTGTTGCAAGCTACGAATCCGGCGATAGCTAATAAAGCGATAACTTTTTTCATTGTACTTGGTTTAAGTTTGTTTTAAATTTTCGCAAAGATAATAGTCAACTCCGACTAACCAAATTTTAACGAATATTTTTTATCCCTATTTCTTTCTGAAAAATATTCTCACCGGAACACCACTAAAATTAAAATGTGTACGCAATTGATTTTCAAGATAGTTTTTATATGGTTGCTTAATATCGTCCGGATAATTGGTAAAAAAAGCAAATGAAGGAACTGCTGTTGGCAACTGAGTTACGTATTTTATTTTAACAGAATTACCTCTTACAACAGGTGCATGATAAGATTCTACCGCTTTCAGCATTACTTCATTTAACTGTGATGTTGCAATTTTTCTATGCCTGTTCTCATATACTTCCAGTGCAGCCTCTATTACTTTAAATATTCTTGTTTTTTCAACAACCGAAATAAAGATTACAGGTACATCGGTAAAGGGAGCCAATTTTCTTTTTAATTCTTTTTCATAATCTCTTGCAGTATTGGTTTGTTTGTTCTCTATTAAATCCCATTTATTCACCAATACAACCACACCCTTTCCTTTTCGTACAGCCAAACTGAATATGCTTACATCTTGTGCAGTAATACCGTTGACGGCATCAATTACCAATAAACAAACATCTGCTTCATCCATTGCATTGATGGCACGGATAACAGAATAAAATTCCAAATCGTCTTTTTCCTTATTTTTCTTTCTTAATCCTGCAGTATCAATTAGAATAAACTCTTTATTAAAAAGGTTATAATGTGTATGAATGGTATCTCTTGTTGTGCCTGCAATATTACTTACAATGGTTCTTTCTTTTCCTATCAAAGCATTGAGCAAAGAAGATTTTCCTACGTTGGGTTGCCCGATAATAGAAAATTTTGGCAAGCTTTCGCCAAGCGGTTCATCGGCAGAATCATCTTCTTTCATATCTGCAGTTATTGCATCCAGCAACTCTCCTGTGCCGCTGCCGCTGATACTGCTGATACTGAAAATAGTTTCAAAGCCAAGAGAATAAAATTCAGTTGCATCTAATAATCTATCGCCATTATCTACTTTATTTACTACCAGATAAACAGGCTTGGTTGCCCTGCGTAGCATGTTGGCCATAGCTTCATCCAAATCGGTAATTCCTGTTGCCACATCTACCATAAAAATAATTGCATTGGCTTCGTCAATAGCTATGCGTACCTGTTTGCGGATCTCGGTTTCAAAAATATCCTCACTATCGGGCACAAAACCACCTGTATCAATTACATTAAAATTTTTACCATTCCAATCGGCAACTCCATACTGGCGGTCGCGTGTTACGCCACTCACATCATCTACAATGGCTTTCCGCTGTTCCAGTAAACGATTAAAAAAGGTGCTTTTCCCCACATTGGGCCTTCCTACTATTGCTACGGTATAACTCATAATAAAGATTTAAAGTTTAAGGTTTAGAATTAAACAGATTCTACCATTCACCTTATTTAGTATCCATACTCTTTTAAATGCAAATCATTATCACGCCATTTCGGCCTCACTTTTACAAATAGTTCCAAGAATATTTTTTGTTGAATAAATGCTTCAATATCTTTTCGTGCCATCATTCCCAATTGTTTAATCATTTGTCCTCTTTCTCCAATAATGATAGCCTTTTGTGTTTCCCGTTGAACAATGATATCGGCTTGAATTTTTACTAAAGACGCTTTTTCCTTGTATTCGTTTACCAATACAGCAACATGATAAGGAATTTCATCTTCAAACAATTCGTACACTTTCTCTCTTATAATTTCACTTACAAAAAATTTAGTAGGCAAATCACTCAAATCTTCTTCATTGTAAAACGGAACACCTTGGGGCAATAACTCTATAATTGCGTTTAATAATTTAGACAGATGATGTTTTTGCAACGCAGATATTTTAATTAGTTTTTTGCAGTAAGGCTTATCTGCAAAAAAAGCTTCTGCTTCTGCAATTTTTCCATTCTTCGCTTCATCAATTTTATTTAATACCAAAATAGAAGGCACTCTTAAATGTAACGATTGAAACACGGCATCACATTCATTCAAATCATCATTGGCATCTACAATCAATAAAGCAATATCCGCATCTTCCAGTGCACTTTTAACCGCTTCCATCATTTTCTGGTGCAGCTTATACTTTGCTTCGATAATACCCGGTGTATCGGAAAATACAATTTGATATTCGCCCGGTTTATTTAAAAATCCTTTTATTCTATGGCGTGTGGTTTGCACTTTGGATGAAACGATAGCAATCTTTTCTCCCAATAAGGCATTCAGCAAAGTGCTTTTGCCTGCATTTGGTTTACCGAAAATATTTACAAACCCTGATTTCATTTTAGTTTCATAAGAATACCGATAACACGATGGTAGCCGATATCCGCTGTTTGATTGTTACCAAAAATAAGAAAAGCCTCGTTAGAGGCTTTATTTTGTTGCGAGGGGAAGGATCGAACTTCCGACCTTCGGGTTATGAGCCCGACGAGCTACCGCTGCTCTACCTCGCGATGTAATGGGGTGCAAAAGTAGGGCTCGGCAGCTTATCTCCCAAATAATATTTTATTAATTACTATCTTTTTTTACAGAAGAGGCTCCACTGGCCTCAAAACTTCTAATTACAGCATCACCTTTATAATGTATGCTGCTGGCTCCGCTGGCCTCTGCTCTCGTAAACTCTTTTGTTACATTCAATCGCATGCTTGATGCACCGCTGGCTTCTGCGCTACATATTGTCACCAACAAATCGGCCCCTCTAAAAGTACTGGCTCCGGTAACTTCCACTTCCAGGTTGGCTACTGTTCCGGTTAACGTAGCATTAGATGCACCACTTATTTCCAGCTTAATTCTTTCAGCCGCTAACTCTCCTTTTAAACTGCTGGCTCCTGTAATTTCAACACGCAAGTCGCTAAGATTTATTTTATCTGCAATAATTACTTTGCATGCACCTGAAGCTTCCAATCTTTTTAAATCTTTTACGGTAACATAGGCTTTTACCTTTCTATCACCACTCCAACTCCACTTATTCCAATACCCATTTTCCGGAAAAATGTGTAACACACCATTTTTTACTTCGGTTTTTATTTTAGAATTATCGCTGCCATCGGTACTTATTGCAACCGCATTTTCGTTTCCCTGAGAAATATACAAAGTAATGGCACTGGAAACTGAAATAGAGTTAAAACCTTCTACACGCCTTAGTTCTGCATTAGCATCGTGCACTACATTTTTAATATTTTGAGCAGAAATACCAATAAAAGAAACTGCTAAACAAAGGGTTAAAATAATCTTTTTCATACAATCTATTTTTCTTGAAACGAAAGTTCAGTATAAAAGTTACAATGTTGAAAATAAAAAATGTCTGTTACATTTGCAGTGAAATTATTCCTCGGGGTGCTTTCTTTGTTGAAGGCTGAGAATAAACCCGTTGAACCTGAACAGGGTAATTCCTGCGAAGGGAAGGCGATCTTTTTTACATATCACCTCTCCATTAGCTTTTCCCTGTTCCCAAAATTTATTAATTAATTTAAACCAGAAAAAATGAAGAAATTTTTGGGAACGATGGCATTTGCAACCGTTAATCTAATTGCCATCAGCCAAACACAAAAAACGTCTATTACGGGAAAAGTAATAGATGCAGCTACAAAAAAGCCTTTAGCAGCAGCAAGTGTTTTTGTAAACAACCAGATAATTATTGCTGATGAACAGGGGCATTTTTCGTTCTCTAAAAATGCAAAAGAAACAATTAGTATAAAAGCAAGCAGTATCGGCTATTCTGACGCAGAACAAAAAATAAGTACATCGGAAAAAAAGATAACTATTGTTTTGGAATTAAAAAGTTTAGACTTGTTTTTACAACCATTAGAAGTAAAATCTATTCGTGCCAACGCATCAGCACCTTTTGCCAAAACAAATATCTCTGCAGCCGAACTTGCAAAAATAAATATAGGGCAAGACATACCTGTATTACTCAATCAAACGCCATCGTTGTATATCAGCTCCGATGCAGGTAATGGCGTAGGTTACACATATATGCATATCAGAGGAAGCGATGCTACACGTATTAATGTAACACTCAACGGAATTCCGTATAACGATGCAGAAAGCCAAGGAACATATTTTGTTGACTTACCGGATTTTTCATCTTCGGTTGGCTCCATTCAAATTCAACGAGGTGTAGGAACTTCGGCTAATGGTACCGGTGCATTTGGTGCAACCATTAATTTGTCTACCAATGAATTTCATGAAAAGGCTTATGCAGAATTAAACAACAGCTTCGGATCGTTTAACACTTGGAAAAATACAGTAAAATTTGGAACAGGTTTAATAGGAAAACATTTTACCATTGACGGCAGATTTAGTAGTATCACCAGCAATGGCTATGTAGACAGGGCTTCCAGCGATTTAAAATCAATGGCATTATCTGCTGCCTATATTAATAAAAACTCTTCGTTACGGTTTAATTTTTTTTCGGGCAAAGAAAAAACCTATCAGGCCTGGTATGGAATTGATTCCTCTACTTTAAGAACAGACAGGACTTACAATCCTGCCGGAACCGAAAAACCCGGAACGCCGTACAGTAATGAAACAGATAACTACTGGCAAAACCATTATCAGTTATTTTTCAATCATTCTTTTAATAGTAACTGGAGTTTTAATACAGCATTTTTTCTCACATTCGGAAAAGGGTATTACGAAGAATATAAAGCCGATCAATTATTTAGTGATTACGGAATGCCTGTTGTTGGTAATGATACAACAGACCTTGTACGCCGCCGCTGGTTGAAAAATTATTTTTATGGTCAGATCATTTCCCTTCAATACAAAAAAAATAATGACGAATTAACACTTGGCGGTGGCTGGAGTGTGTATGATGGCAAGCATTTTGGCGATGTCATCTGGACATCAAAAGCACCTTCTGTTGCTGGATTTGAATATTACAATTATCCTGCATTAAAATCAGATGCCAATATTTATGCAAAATGGCAACATCAGATTACTTTGCGTTGGCAATCGTTTATTGATCTGCAATATAGATATGTAAAACATAATATGGATGGATTTGAAGATGCAGCCTCTTTAAGTATTTCCAGAACATTCAATTTCTTTAATCCGAAAGCGGGCATTACTTATCATTACAACGGGTTACAATTCTATGCCAGTTATGCATTGGGTAATAAGGAACCAAACAGAGACGATTTTAAAGCCAGCCTTTCTTCTCAGCCAAAAGCAGAAACATTGCACGATTTTGAAATTGGCATTGAAAAGAAAACCAACAATTTTAACTGGGGTGTAAATGTTTACTATATGCTTTACAAAGACCAGCTGGTACTTACAGGAAAGATAAACGATGTTGGCGCTTACACACGTATCAATACGCCTAACAGCTACAGGATTGGATTAGAATTACAGGGCGGATTTGTTTTTGCAAAATGGCTGAATGCTACTACCAACTTAACTTTTAGCAAAAACAAAATAAAATCCTTTACTGAATATATTGACAATTGGGATACATGGGGACAAGAAACTGTTCAACATAACAATACTGATATTTCTTTTTCTCCAAACATTATTGGCGGGGCAACCATTAACATTTTACCTGTTAAAAATTTTGAGTTGAGTTTATTAAGCAAATATGTTAGCAAACAATATTTAGATAATACACAAAACGAAGCAAGAAGTTTAAAAGCATTTTTTACGGAAGATGTTAGAGCAACTTATACAATTAAAAACAAGTTGTTTAAAGAATGGGATATTGTAGGTCAGGTGAATAATATTTTTAATCATTTGTACGAACCAAACGGGTGGACTTATGCTTATTATACCGGAGGTGTTTTGTATAATCAGAATGGATATTATCCTATGGCAGGAACAAATGTGATGTTTGCAATCAATATTAAATTGTAAAATGTAAAAATCCGAAATAAGGAGTTAGGAATAAGAAGATAGAATAGGGAAATTGTGATATATAAATTTTTTCCATATTCTATCTTCTTCATCCTACCTTCTCTATTTTAAAACTTAGCTTGCCAGTCTAACATCCCACCGGTTAAGTTTGTAACATTGGCAAACCCCAATTGTTCCAGTATCATACAAGCCTGGCCACTTCTGTTTCCGCTTCTGCAATACACAATTACTTCTTTATCTTTCCAGTCTTCAATCTCATCTACCTGCATTATTTGCACTTGGCCTAAAGGCAATAAAGTACCGCCGATATTAAAGTCTGCATGTTCATGTGGTTCACGAACATCTAATAGTAATAAATTCTCGCCTGTGTCTATTCTTGCTTTTAATTCTTCAACAGTTGTTGTTTTCATAATTACTTTTATTGATTATTTATGTTTGATTGTGCAGTATCTTTTACAGGGGCAGTGTTACCAATGTATACATCAATAGTTTGTCCTGCATGCATTTTATTAATAATTTTTTGGCCCGGTACAGGTTCGGAAAAAAGGGCAGGATCCTGCCTTATAATAAAGGCTGCGGCAGTATCTTTTATTGTTTCAACCGGTACAACAGCACCAAGATTTAAATTAGCTATCGTTAATTGGTCTCTTGCCTGAGCAAGCGTTAAACCCACTAAATCCGGTACAGCAATTTCCCCACTTCCTTCTCCGCTGCCCAACACAAAGCTGATGCTGCTGCCCAATGGAATTTTTGTTCCTGCTTTGATTTCCTGCCCATTATACAATTGCTGTAGAACAGCATTGCGTGCAATATCCGGACGGTATGTTGTATCGCCAAGCTTTAATCCTAACGATAATAAATACATACTTGCACTTCTGATAGAAAAGCCAACCATATTAGGCATTTCAACCATCGGCGGAACAGCACGGTTAATTGAGAGATAAATAGTTCTTCCTGCTTTTACCATAGCATCAACATCAGGAGATTGGCGAACTACACTTAATGCACCAACAGAATTATCGTATACAGAATCTGTTACTTCAACCGTAAACCCTTTGGCCATTAATGTAAGTTTGGCGGCATCTACATTTTGTCCCAAAACAGATGGTACTTTTTCGTATTTTCCATGGCCCGTTATCCACGAAAGCATTCCAAAAAAAATAAATATCAACAGAACCAGTAAACCTATTCCTGCCAGAATATTTACCCAGATTGATTTTGATGTGATGAACTTAAACACTTTATTCTTATTTAGGTTACAAGTTAACTGATCCGATCTTAAAATTAATAATGAAAAGCTTCTTCAATAACATTGGTATAAAAATCTTTTAATGTTCTTCCTAACACTTTTACCTGTTGTGGAATAACACTTGCATCGGTTTGCCCGGGAATTGTATTTACTTCCAGCATATAAGGTTTACCCGATTCCGAATTATAAATAAAGTCAATTCTAACCACTCCTCTGCAATTTAGAATTTCGTATACCCTTTTAGCCGCAGTTTCTAATTTTTCTTGTACATCATCTGTTATTTGTGCAGGCGTAAACTCTTCGCTTTTGCCCTGATATTTCGCTTCAAAATCAAAAAAATCGTTATGAGCAACAATTTCGGTAATGGGTAAAACATGTATTTGCCCTTTCGATTTAAAAACACCTATTGTAAATTCCCTTCCGCTTATAAATTCTTCAATCAAAATTTGGTCGTCTTCTTTAAAAGCCTTTTCCAATGCGGGTTTCAAATCTTCCGCCTTATTCACTTTACTCATGCCAATACTGCTGCCGCCATTATTCGGTTTTACAAAAACAGGCAATTTAAGTTGCGATAAAATATGTTCTGCATTTAACGGGCTATGTTTAAAAATATGCAAACTCTTGGCAACATTTATTCCGCCAAAAGCAGCTACTGCAACCGTATATCTTTTATTAAATGTAATGGCAGATGTTGCGGCATCGCAACTGGTGTATGGCAATTTCAGCATATCGAAATAGCCCTGTAATTTTCCATCTTCGCCGGGGGTGCCATGCATAATAATTAATGCTGCATCGAAATGAATGATTTCATTGTTATGTATGATGGAAAAATCATCTTTATTTACTTTAGTTCTTTCTCCGTTTACATTCCTGTACCACCAACCCGTTGGATGAATATCCACTTTATATACGTCAAATTTTTCACGGTCAATGTTATTTCCTACGGTTACGGCACTTTTATAACTTACCTGGGCTTCGCCACTATAGCCACCCGTTACTAATGCAATTTTCTTCTTCATAAAAAAATTTAAGAGACCAAATATAAAAAGGATTTACAAGGAGATTAAAAGCAAATTATTTTTTAGTGTGAAGGTTTTGTCAATCCTTCATTTCCACTATCTAAAACAAACTTCCATAAACCATCTTTTTGTTTTTTCCAGATGGTAACATAAGTACCCTGTTTTGTTGTATTGTTTGAAGTATTGGTATAGATTCCATACGTATAACCTAAATCTCCTCTGGCGGAAGACCGGGCAAACAAAGGCTCCCATGTTAATTGAAAAGAAGTATCGTTGATGGATTGTAATAATTGGTTTGTTTGCTTTCCTTCAACGGGATAACTGTTGGGCTTTAATAAAACACCATTGTTATCTATGAAATGAAGAAAAGCATATTTCATTCCTTTTTCTTTAGACAAAGCGGAAAAATTTTTATCGGTTGTTTTTAACGTTTCATTCCATTTAACAATATGCAACGCGTTGCAGGAACATAACAATAAAATAATGGTTGCAAGCTTTAATTTCATCTGTATATTTTATTGATTTTAATTGCCGGATACAATTCGTCATAAAAAACTTATTGTCATTGGCATGAAAATAAGTATTTTTTGATGGCTCATAGCTTATAACAATATAAACAAAAAGGTGAAGAAACTTTCCAGCTTCTTCACCTCACGTTTACGGGAAATATCACCCGTTTTTACTCGAAGTTGTTGTTATTGCCAACAACTTTTATTTCGTACTAAAGTTAAAAAACAAATCGAATACAATGCAACTTTTCGAGTAAGAAAGTGTAGCATTTTTTCGTCAACTTTTAACTGTGTAAAGCTTCTTTTTTAGCCATCAATGCGTCTACAGCTTCAACATAAGCTTCATCTGGTACACAGCAGTCTACCGGACAAACAGAAGCACATTGTGGTTCTTCATGAAAGCCTTGGCATTCAGTACATTTGTTAGGTACGATGTAATACGTATCAACTGATAGCGGAGCTTGTTTGGCATCTGCATCAATAGAAGATCCATCCATCAAAGTAAAAGATCCTTTTACAGTAGTTCCATCGGAAACTGCCCACTCTACCCCACCTTCGTAAATAGCGTTGTTTGGACATTCAGGTTCGCATGCACCACAATTGATACATTCTTCTGTAATCTTAATTGCCATAATCTTAATTTTGATTTTTTAAAATAGTTAGTTGATTCTTGTACAAATTTATAAGCAAATTCAATACATAAAATATGACTTTATCCCAAAGGATTGAATTATTGATGCAGTTGGGTGGATATTTTGAGGAAAATAACCCCGTTTGGCAATCGGTTAAAGAAAGAGCCTGCAGAGAAAACCCTTGGTTTACACCCGAATTTGTAGAGCTTGCCATAAAAAATATTACAAGAGAATTTCTGAATGTTGAAAAACTTTGGAAATGGGTTGAGTATTACAATTTGCACCATCATACCGGCTCTGATAAAACAGTTGGATTGGTAATGGCAGGGAACATTCCATTAGTGGGTTTTCACGATTTTCTTTGTGTGTTTATCAGCGGAAATAAATTACGGATAAAAGCTTCATCAAAAGATGCGGTTTTAATACAACATATTGTTGAAAAATTAAGGGAATGGAATATTGAAACGGCAAGCATTGTTTCTTTTGCGGAAACATTAAAAAATTGCGATGCTTACATTGCTACCGGGAGCAATAACAGCAGCCGGTATTTTGATTATTATTTTGGAAAATACCCGCATATCATTCGCCGCAACCGTACATCTGTAGCGGTTTTGGATGGAAATGAAACCGAAGAAGAACTGTATAAGTTAGCAGATGATATTCAATTATATTTTGGGCTGGGTTGCCGTAATGTTACCAAAATTTATGTACCCAACGGATATGATTTTATAACACTGATTGATGCTTTAAAAAAATATAACAGTTATTTAGATTTTCATAAATACCATCACAATTTTGATTATCAATTGGCAATGCTGATTATGAATAACAAATATTATATGAACAGCGGAGCTGTTATCCTTACCGAAAATGAGTCGTTATTTTCTCCGGTAAGCCAGGTACATTATGCGTTTTATGCCGATAAAGCTTTACTTATCGAGCAATTAAAACATAATACTGATGTACAATGTATTGTTGCAAAAGGTGAAACAGATTTTGGTGCGGCACAAAGCCCGTCGTTATTTGATTATGCAGATGGTGTGGATACGATGGCATTTTTAATGAATGAATGATAGAATGGTGAAAAGTGAAATGACGAGATTAACTCTTTGCCTATTGCCTCTTTGCCTGTTGCCTTTGGCACTGAAGTATAAGTGAGTGACACAACAGGCGATGCCATGAAAAACAAAAGCTTGTAACAAAATTGTATTTTACATTTGTTGAACAGCATGTACGATAAACCTCGTAAAAGATTCGTTAAATATGCGTTTTTGTGAACTGACTTTTGTTCAGGTTTGTTTCTTTGCATAACGAAAGGCACAATTTTTGGAAAACAATAAAAAAAATTAAAGATGAAACTCAAAGACATTTTAGCAATTGTGGGCATTAGTGCCATTACAGCCGTTACCAGTGTTTGGGGTTATGGAAAATGGATGCAATCTAAAACGGCGGGAATGCAAGAGCCGGGTAAATTGCCTGTTAATTATGCAGGCTTCTTTGGCAAAGCAGGTAATGCAGGTGCAGTAGATTTTACAGAAGCTGCTACAGCCGCAACGCCGGCAGTAGTGCATATTAAAACCAAAACAAAAGCAAAACAGGTTAGTAATAATTTACCTAAGCGTAGTAACCCGTTTGGCGATATTTTCGGCGATGATTTCTTTGGTGATATTTTCGGCGGGCCAAGAGTAATACCTGAACAAAAAGCAAGCGGCAGTGGTGTTATTATTAGTGAAGACGGATACATTGTTACCAATAATCATGTGGTAGAAAATGCAGATGAAATAAACATTACATTACCTAATAAAAAATCGTATAAAGCAACCGTTGTTGGTACAGATGTAAGCAGTGATCTGGCTGTAATAAAAATTGATGCAAAAGGATTGCCTTATATGGTTTATGGCAACAGCGATGATATGAAATTGGGCCAATGGGTATTGGCAATTGGCTATCCGCTTAATTTAGATGTAACCGTTACGGCGGGCATCATCAGCGCAAAATCGAGAAGTATTGGTATTAATGATAGAAACGGCGAAGTAAAAAATGCCATTGAATCTTTTATACAAACAGATGCTGCCGTTAATCCGGGAAACAGCGGTGGTGCATTAATTAATACCAACGGTGAATTGATTGGAATTAATTCTGCCATTGCGTCTCCTACCGGATCGTATGCAGGATATTCTTATGCAATTCCGGTGAATATTGTTAAAAAAGTAGTGAATGATATTATAAAATACGGAATCGTTCAACGTGCATATATAGGCATCAGCTATGCAGCTGAAGGCAGTATGTCTGACGAGCAAAAGAAAGCAGAAGGTATTAAAGAAGGCGATGGTGTTTATGTAATTGAAGCACCCGAAAGTGGTGCAGCAGCAGCAGCAGGAATTAAAAAAGGTGATTTTATTACAAAAATTAATGGAACCAAAGTTGCAAGCGGGCCGGAAATGGTTGAACAAGTTGCACGTTACAAACCAGGTGATAAAGTAACGCTTACTTATACGAGAGACGGAAAAGAAAATACAGCATCTATTATTTTAAAAAACAAAGCCAATACAACCGCTACTGTAAAAACTTTTAGCGTATTGGAAAAATTAGGTGCAACATTTGAAAATATTGATAAGAAAACAGCAACAGCTAATGAAATTAATGGTGGTGTTTCCGTAAAGAAAATTGTTGCAGGTGGCGCTATTAATAAATCTAAAATTCAGGAAGGATTTGTAATTACGGCGGTAAACGGTGTTGAAGTGAAATCTCTTGATGATTTAAAAGAAGCCTTAAAAGGCATTAGCGGTACCGCATATTTTGACGGAATTTATCCGGGGTATCCAGACTCGTACCGCTATCCGGTAAGATTGGATGTTGAGTAAAAATTACAGTTCTTTTTGATAATTGAATAAATTATAATACTAAAATAAAAGAGCCTGATAAAGTTTTATCAGGCTCTTTTATTTTGTTCAACAAACAGTTTTTATTTCTGATAAACAAAATAATCATACGCCATTAACTCAAAATGTTCTTTGCCTTGTAATGAATGGTGAATGC
>Ga0306923_10002172_pt1 | contig 17838 bp, 12 predicted proteins | sample sta12Can44000108_FD_203841 | JGI IMG/M metagenome (GOLD analysis project Ga0306923, IMG submission 203841) | Lab enrichment of tropical soil microbial communities from Luquillo Experimental Forest, Puerto Rico - statanox.12C.anox.44.000.108 (v2)... | ecosystem: Environmental > Terrestrial >... | reverse complement strand
AAAAGAAGGCGGCGGGCACCCAAATTGGGGGGTTACTGCGCGGTGGTGGCTCGCTCGGCGTGAAGTTGCTGGAGCGCGTAGACCTTCACATCCCCGCGTTGCAGGGCGGCTATGCCTTCGCAGGCGGCGCGGGCGGCTGACAGCGTCGTGATGGTGGGGATGCGGGCAGTCACCGCCGCGCGGCGGATGGCTTTCTCGTCGAACCAGGGGTCAGGGCCGTGCGGCGTGTTGATGACGAGTTGAATGCGCTCGCCCTTGATGAGATCGACCACGTTGGGACGGCCTTCTTTGACCTTGTACACTCGTTCGACTTCGAGGCCCGCGTCTTCGAGAATCTTCGCTGTGCCGTGGGTAGCTACGAGCCTGAAGCCCAGTTCGACAAATTTCTTCGCCACATCGGCAATGAAGGGCTTGTCGCGGTCGTTGACGCTGATGAACGCCGTTCCCGATGTGGGCAGCATCTGGCCCGCTGCGGCTTGCGCCTTGGCGAACGCTTCGCCGAAGTTATCGGCGACGCCCATGACTTCTCCGGTGGACTTCATCTCCGGGCCGAGTACTGTGTCGACGCCGGGGAACTTGCCCCAGGGGAAGACCGGCGACTTCACGTAGTAGCAGTTGCCGGTGTCGAGGTCGGTGCCGCGCTCGACGTTCTCCCACAGGAACTCGCGCAGCTTGTGTCCGGTCATGAGACGGGCTGCGATTTTCGCCAGCGGTACGCCGGTTGCTTTCGAGACATAGGGCACGGTGCGGGACGCGCGCGGGTTTACTTCGATCACGTACACCTTGTCGCGCTGAATGGCGTACTGAATGTTCATCAGGCCGACGACCTTGAGAGCGCGGGCCAGGCGGAAGGTGTAATCGCGAATGGTGGCGAGAACCTCGGGCGACAAGTCGACTGCAGGCAGTACGCACGAGGAATCGCCGGAGTGAATGCCGGCCTCTTCGATGTGCTGCATGATGCCGCCGATGACGACGTCCTCACCGTCCGACAGAGCGTCGACATCGACTTCGGTGGCGGACTCCAGGAAGTGGTCGATCAGCACCGGCCGCTCCTGCGAGTACTCGACCGCCTCTTTCATGTAGCGATTGACCGACTCGTCGTCGTAGGCAATCACCATGGCGCGACCACCGAGCACATAGGAAGGCCGCACCAAGACGGGGTATCCGATGCGATTGGCGTTGGCCAGGGCTTCTTCGACGCTGGCGGCGGTGGCTCCTGGAGGCTGCGGAATTTGCAGTTCTTCCAGCAGCTTTCCAAAGCGCTTGCGATCTTCGGCGAGGTCGATGCTCTCGGGCGAGGTACCGATGATGGGTACGCCAGCTCCCTTTAGCGGCAGGGCGAGGTTCAACGGGGTTTGTCCGCCGAACTGCACGATCACGCCGATGGGCGCACCCCCTGCGGCTTCGTGTTCATACACTGCCATGACGTCTTCGTAGGTCAGCGGTTCGAAGTAGAGGCGGTCGCTGGTGTCGTAGTCGGTCGAGACGGTCTCCGGGTTGCAGTTGACCATGATGGTCTCGAAGCCGTCGTCGCGAAGAGCAAACGCCGCATGACAGCAGCAATAGTCGAACTCAATTCCCTGCCCGATTCGGTTGGGACCGCTGCCCAAGATGATGACCTTCTTGCGATCGGTTGGTATTGCTTCGTCCTCTTCTTCGTAGGTCGAGTACAGGTACGGCGTGTAGCTTTCGAACTCGGCGGCGCAAGTGTCGACGCGCTTGTACACGGGACGGACACCATGTTTGCTGCGGAGCTGGTGCACCGCCTCGAGAATTCCCTTGCCGTCGCCGAGTTGGAGAGCTTGTCCCAAGCGGGCGTCGGAGAAACCCATGCGCTTGAGTTCCTGCAGCTGTTCGGCAGTCAGTAGATCAGGCGCGATTCCGGGCAAATTCTTCTGTTCATCAGCGATCTCCTTGAGCTGATGCAAGAACCACGGATCGATGTTGGTCATCAGCCCGATCTCGCGGACGCTCATGCCCTGTGACAACGCATACCGGATGTACGGCAAGCGCTCGGGATGCGGCGTGACCAGCCGCTTGGTCAGAATGCGCGGCTCGATCTTCTCGGAACCGATGCGCTTGCCGGTTTCGAGAGAGCGCACGCCCTTCAGCAGAGCTTGCTTGAAGGTGCGGCCAATCGCCATCACCTCGCCGACGGACTTCATCTGGGGCCCGAGGGATTCGTCAGCGCCAGGGAATTTCTCGAACTGCCACTTGGGAATCTTTACGACGACGTAGTCGAGCGTCGGCTCGAAACATGCTGGCGTCTTGCGAGTGATGTCGTTGGTGATTTCATCGAGCGTGTAGCCCACCGCGAGCTTGGCGGCGATCTTGGCGATGGGGAATCCTGTCGCCTTCGACGCCAGCGCCGACGAGCGAGACACGCGCGGGTTCATCTCAATGACCACCATGCGTCCGTTGTGGGGATTCACGGCGAACTGAATATTCGACCCGCCAGTCTCCACGCCGATCTCGCGGATCACGGCGATGGCGGCGTCGCGCATCGCCTGATATTCACGGTCAGTGAGCGTCTGGGCAGGCGCTACCGTGATCGAGTCGCCAGTGTGGACGCCCATCGGGTCGAAGTTCTCGATGGAGCAGATGACGATCACGTTGTCGGCCAGATCGCGCATCAACTCCAGCTCATACTCCTTCCAGCCGAGGACGGATTCTTCGAGCAGAACTTCGTGGACGGGAGACAGGTCGAGGCCACGCGCCAGCAGTTCGAGCAGCTCTTCGCGGTTGTAGGCTATGCCGCCGCCGGTTCCGCCGAGCGTGAACGACGGACGCAGAATGAGCGGAAAGCCAATCTTGCCGCTGAAGTCGAGTCCGTCTTTAAGGTTGTTGACCAGAGTCGACTTCGGAACTTCGAGGCCAATCTTGGTCATCGCATCTTTGAAGAGCAGGCGGTCCTCGCCCTTCTTGATGGCGTCGAGCTGGGCTCCGATGAGTTGGGCGCCGTACTTCTCCAGCACACTAGTGTCGGCCAGCTCGACTGCGAGGTTTAAGGCTGTCTGTCCGCCGACCGTTGGCAGCACGGCAAAGGTGCCCGGCTTCCCGCTGGCAGCGAGCATTTCCGCTTCGACGCGAATGATCTCTTCCAGATAGGTAACCGTGAGCGGCTCGATGTAGGTGCGGTCGGCCATCTCGGGATCGGTCATGATGGTGGCCGGGTTGGAATTCACCAGCACCACTTCGTAGCCCTCGGACTTCAGCGCCTTGCAGGCCTGTGCGCCGGAGTAGTCGAACTCGGCCGACTGTCCGATGACGATCGGACCGGAGCCGATGATCAGGATCTTGGCGATGTCGTTGCGGCGTGGCATCTCTTTATAGAATCTCCAAGCTGTGCGTCTTGATCACCTCTTGAATCTTATCGTGATCGGCAATTACGGTACGGTAAATCCATGCCGTGATGGGTGGCCCAAAAGCGCATCACGGCTTCGGCGCGCTCAGAACCAAGCGGTTGCCGGTCGGCTTCACGTTCCAGCTCACAAACGATCAGATGCAGGTAGTCGGATTCCAAATCGTGCGGGCCCTCAGCACCTCCGACCGGCGGGTCAGGATGAAGCTTTTTCAAGTCCTCCTCCGCAGCCCTTGGCTTCCCTTCGCGAGCATCAGAAACCAGTGAATCTGCTCGAGCATATAGCTAGACAGCGCTTCATCATCCTGCTCGAAATGTCGTGTGTTCAAAGTCAGTAGGGGATCGCTGTGCGGGGCAGCGTGATCTTCGATCTCAACACGAGGCGTGAATGTGTACTTCGTATTGTCATACTGCTTCAGCAACCGTTCTAGTTGTGCTTGGGCCCGTGGTTCCTGTGGGGAGTCGTGAGCCGTCTGAATTAAAACGCTTTGTGCCATGAGAGACGAGGCATTCACAAAGACAACACCCAAGGCGCCCGAACTTCTCATATGTCGCCTTGAGCTCATTTTCCTTTCCACTCTTCTATCATTTGCACAAAGTCCTTGAAGAGATAGTGAGAGTCATGTGGCCCGGGAGCGGCCTCGGGGTGGTACTGCACGCTGAACAGCGGCATCGACCGATGCTTCAGGCCTTCAAGGGTGTTGTCGTTCAGGTCGACGTGCGTCAGCTCGACTTCGCTTTGTTTGAGCGAGTCAGGATCGACGGCGAAGTTATGGTTGTGGGCCGTGATTTCGACTTTGCCAGTGGCCAGCGCCTTTACGGGATGATTCCCGCCGTGGTGTCCAAACTTTAGCTTGTAGGTCTTGCCGCCAAGTGCGAGACCGATCAACTGATGACCGAGGCAGATCCCGAAGATGGGGACCTTCCCCATCATGCGGCGAATGTTGTCCTGCGCGTAAGTAACGGGCTCGGGGTCGCCGGGGCCGTTGGACAGGAAGACGCCATCGGGCTGCATCGCCAGCACGTCCTCGGCGCTCGTGGTCGCCGGAACCACCGTAACGTTGCACGACTCCCCGACCAGGCGGCGCAGAATGTTCTGCTTGATGCCGTAGTCGTAGGCCACAACGCGATACTGGGGCGCGCCGTCTTTTACGCCGACAACTTCGGTTGGCTCGTAGGAGCGAATTCCTTCTTCCCACTGGTACACGCGCGGCGTTGTGACTTCTTTGGCCAAGTCGGTGCCGTCCATCTTGGGGATGGAGCGTGCCTTGGCTACCAGCTTTTCGGTGTCGAACTCGAGGGTCGAGATCACTCCGCGCATTACGCCGTGGGTGCGGAGATGCCGCACTAGAGCGCGGGTGTCGATTTCCGCGAGGACGGGGATTTTGTAGCGCTCGAGGTACTCTTCTGCGACCTCCTGCGAGCGCCAGTTGGAACTTACGCGCGAGAACTCGCGCACGATCAGTCCTTCGATGTAGGGCCTGGTCGCCTCGTTGTCTTCGGAATTGGTGCCGTAATTGCCGATCTGCGGGTTGGTGAGAATTACAATCTGCCCGGCGTAGGAGGGGTCGGTGAAGATTTCCTGGTAGCCGGTAATGGAAGTATTAAAAACGACTTCGCCGTAACATTCGCCTTTGGCGCCGAAGCCTTTGCCGTGGAAGGTCCTGCCGTCTTCCAGCGCAAGGATTGCCCGCATTGCTACTCCGAGGAGTGGATTTTATAGATTTTATCAGTTAATGAACGGCGAGATAAGGCTCACACGATGGAAATTGCGCAGCCGTTCAACCAACGTTCATCGGGGGCGTGAAGTTCCCTGCTGACTGCTGTTCAATTCGAGGAAGGATCGGGGCTGCCGATGTCGGAGACGACCTTCCAAGTGCCGTCTCCTTGTTTTTGCCAGGTCGTGAGATAGGTGCCGCGTTCGACCACTGGCTTTCCGTCTTCGCCCTTGAAGCGAACTTCGTATCGGCCAACGGCGTAGCCAACGTCACCTTTGCCCAGAAACTCTGCCTTGGTCGGCACCCATGTGATCTGGAATCCCGGCAGCCTGAACTGCTTCGACATGCCGGCGCGAATCTGATCAAGTCCGACTAACGGCTCGGCCGATAGTTCAACGGCGTTGGGAGCCATGAATTCCATCCAACCATCGACGCCTTGCTCAGCTGTCGCCTTTGCGAAGGCACGCTCGGCGTCCATCAAGACTTTGGCGTCGCGATCAGCGGCGAAGGACAAGCAGGTCAGAAGCAGAAGGGACCGCAAAATCCGCGTGGCCACTTTCATGGAAATCTCCGTGGATCTTGGTTTTTTTGACTAGTGCAGTCTCGATGTTACCGTATCGAGCCATTGCTAGCCTTCCGCTGGGCTCGCGCCCTCGCGAATGTGTTGTCGGTTTTAAGACCGACTCGGATCCTCATTCTGGGGTAGCCCAGCGCTGAAGCGCTGGGCTACCCTGTGCCGGCCCGGCGGAACGGGACTCGTAGTCGACAGCCAGCTTGCGTCCCCGGAATTTCTCGTCCTGGCGGACCCAGCTACTCAGAACTGTTCTAGTGGAGTTTGCCTAATCTGGCGAATGGCCAGTAGCCGAACACGGCCTTGCCGTAGATATAGCTTTCATCTACCGGACCGAAGTCGCGGCTGTCGTTGGACAGATTGCGATGGTCTCCCAACACAAAGTAAGAATGTGGCGGCACGACGGTCTCGGAGTATGACCGCACATCCTCGTACATCTGCGGAACGTATTCTTCCGACAACCGGCGCTTGTTGACGTAGACGAGTCCGTCTTCAATTCGCACGTGGTCCCCCGGAACTGCGATCACACGCTTGATATAGCTCTTCGACGTGTCTCGCGGATAGCGAAAAACCACAACATCTCCTCGATGAATCGCCTCCAGCCGGTACACGAACTTGTTGATGAAGACGCGCTCCTGGTCTTCGAGCGTCGGCATCATGCTGGTGCCTTCGACCTTGACGGGCTGATACAGGAAGATGATGAAGAATGCCGACACCGCCAACGAAATCAGGATGTCGCGCATCCAGCGAACTAGCACGCGCCGCGTGTTCCGGCCAGATGATCCGTTAATGGGTATGACGGGTTGTGCGGTTGTTCCCGCCGACGAGGCACTCACACTATGGAAGTCGTTGTCAGGTGTCGAGGTCATTAATCGTTGAAGTACTTTAACTCATTATATTGAACCCGGCATCAGGGTTACTCTCTCGCATCCTGCTTGCAACGCCGGCCTTTGGCATGCAAACATGGCTCCGGGCTAGAATAGCTCGCCGAGGTTCTCACCATGAATAAGCCTGCCATACTTGTGCTAGTTGCCGCACTGGCAGCAGTGGCTTTTGCCCAGGGGGACCACGTCCCTGCATATAACTCCAGCTCCCCCCAAGCTGGCGAGCTTTTGCCGATTTTGCCAGCTGATCAGCGGGTGGGAGCAAACTTCAGGTATCCCTATCAGGTGCATGCGTATGAGCTGGCGGCGAAAATTCCCGGCGTGCTCAATCAGCTTCCCTGCTATTGCTACTGCGAGCGTATCGGGCACAAGAGTCTTCACACCTGCTACGAGTCTGACCACGGCGCCCACTGTGGAGTCTGCATGAAAGAGGTTTTCTACGCTTACCAGCAGACAAAGCTGAAGAAGACTCCGGCGCAGATACGCGATGGAATTATCAAAGGCGAGTGGAAGCAGATCGATCTGGAAGCGGCCGTCAGTACCAACTAGCCAGCGGTCGCCCTGGGTCAGTTAGGCCTGTTGACGCCGCTGCGGGTTGCGGGTATAACTCAGCACACACAGCCTGTTAGATTTGGGTTTTTCCACAGCTCAAAGGCGTTGCCTGCCGTTTGCGAGTCAAAGGACGTAAGCAGATGAAGAAAAAAGAGGCAGAAGACGTTCAGGAAAACGGTTCCAAGTCTAGGAAAAAAATGGACTTAAAGAAGTATCTCATTGGCTCCGACAATCGTGAGCGTTCTGCACGGACAGGCAAGCTCACCGACGACCCCCGATTTGCACAGGCTGTGCAAAACTACGAGGCCGGCCTGGCTGCTCTCCAGGCCCACAAATATGATCGCGCCAAAGGGCTCTTCGAGAAAGTCGTAAGCGGACACAGCCCAGAGCTTGCCGACCGCGCGGCTGTCCACCTCAACACGTGTGTACAGCTGCTGAACCGCGACTCGGCGACCTTTAAGACACCCGAAGAACGGTATGACTACGCCGTTTCGCTGATGAACTTGGGCGACTACGTCGGTGCGCGGGAGATCTTCGAAGAGCTCACCAAGAAACATCCCAAGCTGGACTTCGTGTGGTACGGCTCCGCCGCCCTGAATTGTCTCATGGGACACTTCCCCGACGCGATCGCGGGACTCAATGAGGCGATCCGGCTGAACCCTACGAATCGCTTTCAAGCGAGGAACGACTCCGACTTCAAAAGCCTGGCCGACGATCCGCGTTTTACTGAACTGCTATATCCTGATACCAGCGCCGACGTGCAGAGTGACGCCCAGAAGTGGCACTTTTAGTAACACCTGAATGCAATGCGGAGGCGTTCCCATCCCGCCGAGGTACACCCCATCAAAGTCGTCGCCATGGGTGGGGGCACCGGCCTCTCCACGCTGCTGCACGGACTCAAACAGCACGTTACCCTACCCGGGGAAGAACCGTTTGAACGCACGCTGCCTTTCATCTCCGAACTTTCCGCGGTCGTTACCGTAAGCGATGACGGCGGATCCAGTGGCCGCCTGCGAAAGGAGTTAAATGTCCCTCCGCCAGGCGACATACGGAATTGCATCGTGGCGCTGGCCGAGAAAGAAGCGTTGCTGTCAAGGCTGTTTCAGTATCGCTTTAAAGCGGGTGAGGGCCTCGAAGGACACAGCTTCGGCAACCTCTTCCTGTCTGCGATGACCGACATCACCGGCGACTTTAGCGAGGCAGTCAAACACGCCGCGGCGATTCTGGCAACGCGAGGCTCTATCTTTCCGGCGACGACAAGCAACGCTCAGCTGTACGCCATCATGGATGATGGCTCGGTTGTCCGCGGCGAGACCAACATCACCGGAAGTAATCGCCGAATCACCGAACTCCGCATGGCTCCAGCCAACGCTCGACCGGCCGCTGCGGCCCTCCAGGCGATCGAGAACGCTGACCTGATCAGCATCGGTCCCGGGTCGCTCTTCACCAGCCTGGTACCAAATCTACTTGTACCCGACCTCTCGAAGGCGATCAAAGAGTCGCGTGCCACCAAGGTCTACGTTTGTAACCTGATGACTCAGGCCAACGAGAGTCTCAACCTGACCGCGTCGCAGCATATCGTCGCGCTGTATAAGCATGCCCGGCATGAGTTCTTCGACTATGCCCTGGTAAACCAGACGCCCGCCTCGCCAACCATGGTAAGGAAGTATGCCGAGAAACAGCAGTCGCAGATCGTAGTCGATGTCGACTGCATTGAGGCGTTAGGGGTAAAGCCGATCCTGGGCGATTATCTGGCCGAGGAGATGGACCCCAATGAAGGGCTGATCGCCCGGCATGAGACACACCATGTCGCCCATGATCTGCTGCGTCTGATGCTCGATATCGGGGAGCCTGCGGAATTGACTGCCAAGCGTCAAGCGTAACCTTCTCTTGATACCCTGTTAGATTATGTCGAAGCCCCCTGCTCCTTCCAACAACTCCGTCGATCAGACCCAGTTCCGATTTGCTATCGCCATTCTCGCCGCCGGAAAAGGCACTCGCCTGAAGTCGCGTCACCCCAAAGTGCTGCACAAGATCGCCGGTAAAACGCTTCTTGCGCATGTGGTAGCGTCTGCCAGCAAGGTTGTTCCTCCGGCCAACATCTTCGCCATCATTGGACACGAAGCTGAACGGGTTCGTGAGGCGGTTCAGTCCACCGGGATTCAATTCGTTGTCCAGAGTGAACAGCGTGGAACCGGCCATGCATTGATGACAGCTCGGGAGGCACTGCGAGAGTTCTCCCACGTCCTCGTACTTTACGGAGACGTACCCCTTATTCATCCTGAGACGATTGAGCGGGTGCGGGATTTCCATATTGCGAACGGCTCGACCATGACGATACTGACCGCCGAACCGGGCGACCCGTTTGGCTACGGCCGTGTGTTCCGGAAGTTGGAGAACGCTACGCCAACTGACGAGGTGGATCGCATCGTCGAGCAGAAATCGCTGCGCAACAACGAAGGTGAACAGCGCGAGATCAACTCCGGCATCTACGCGTTCGCCGTAGGACCGCTTTACATCCACATTGATAAGCTCACGACCGACAACTCAGCAGGCGAGTTCTACCTCACCGATATGGCGTCGGTCCTTGGCAAAGCTGGTGAAAAGGTGCTGGCGCTGCGGGCCGATGATCCACACGAAGTGCTAGGCGTTAATACGCGGAAAGAGTTGGCGGAACTCGACGCGAAGTTGCGGGCAAAAAAAGCAAACCAGCTGATGGCGGCAGGAACCACGATCTTTCGGCCGGAGACTTGCGATATCGACGCTGATGTCGAGGTTGGCGCAGACACAGTGATCGAACCTTTCGTCCAGATCATCGGACAAACGAAGATTGGTTCCGATTGCCGGATTCGTTCGTACTCCGTGATCACAAACTGCCAGATCGGCGATGACGTGCTCATACGGCCGGGCTGCATCATGGAAGACTCGATCGTGCGCAACGGCGCCCAAATTGGTCCCTACTCGCACTTGCGTCCCAGTAGCGATATTGGTGAAGGTGCACACGTCGGCAACTTCGTGGAGACCAAGAAGGCGAAGCTCGGAAAACAATCCAAAGCGAACCATCTTTCTTATCTCGGCGATGCTGTTATCGGCGAGGGCGTAAACGTTGGCGCAGGCACCATCACCTGCAACTACGACGGCGTCAACAAGCACGAAACCGTTATTGAAGATGGCGCATTCATCGGCAGCGATTCGACGCTGGTGGCGCCAGTGAAGATTGGGTCAGGCGCGTATGTGGGCGCTGCGTCATGTATCACGGAAGATGTGCCCGCCGGGGCGCTCGCGATCGGACGCGGCCGCCAGCTGAACAAGCCAAACTGGGCCTCCGAGAAGCGCAAAACGCAAAAGTCAGTTAAATAGTGTCGCATTCAGTGTCCGCATTCACAGACAACAACAGGGAGGCTCGAAAGCCTCCCCGTGATTTCACAGACTGCGGTGCGCGCCCGCTTACTCCGCAGGCGGTGTGGTGGCAGCCCCGGCAGCCGGTCGAAACTCAATCGGTGCGGTTGTCCTTACGGTTACTGCCGACTCTGCCGGAATCGTGAGCTCCTTGTTGCCGGTGAAGGCCGCGCCAGCAGTGCCGGCGCCAGCGCCGATCAGGCCGCCAATCAGGGCGCCCTTGCCGCCACCCGCAAGACCGCCGATCAGGGCACCTGCGCCGGTTCCACCGCCAATGAGCACCGCCGAGCGCTTGCCTTTGCCCTTCTGGGTCACCACGTATTCATCGGTCGTGATGTTGTGGGGCACACCTCTCACGTTGACCGCAGTCAACCGGATTGCCAAGATCGCTTCGCCCTTAAACTTGCCAGCCGATTTCGCTTCCGACACCGTACCGGTGACACTGGAACCTGCCGGGATTACCACCTTGCCGTGAGAGGCAATTCCATTCGCCAGCGTCCCGGTGAAGACTTGGCCGTCCTGAGAAGTCTTTGAGGACAGCGTATTACTGATGCGGAACACCACATTCGTTCCGGCCGGAATCACAATTGGTGGTGGTGGCGGCGGGGGTGGTGGTGGAGCTTCGGCTACGGGAGCGGCGGCTGGAGGTGCTGCCTCAGGAGCCGTGGCTGGAGCGGGTGCAGGGGCGGGAGCTGCCGCTTGCTGATCAGTCGCCGGCTGCGTGGTCTGCGCGGGAGGCGCCTGCTGGGCCTGTTGGGCCTGCTGATCGGTTGTCGCCGGAGGTGTCGTCGCCTCCTCTTTCTTCTTGCATCCCGCCAGGCCCAACGCGATGACTGCGGCGAGCAAGCTTGCTGCTACTCGAGAACGCATATGTCTCTCCTTGGTCGAACAAACTGGGCCCGTTTGGCCCCAGGATGGCGGTACTGTGTACCGTGGCCACGTGCGCCCCCGCGCAGGGGAAATTATAAACTGCGCATCTATTGCGATGCGGAAACTTCGGTCGGCGGGGCATCCTCCTGCCTGGCTTCGTGTTTAAGCGCAAAATATCCTGCGACGCCGGCGATCAGGGTGGCCACCAGCACGGCGGTTTTGGCCTCCATCAGATGCGCTGGGTCATCGAATGCCAGCGAACTAATGAAGATTGAGACTGTGAATCCGATTCCTGCCAAGATCCCGACCGCTAACATCTGCAGCCAGCTCACTCCGTTGGGAAGCCTGGCAATGCGTGTCTTGACCGCCAGTATGCTGAAGCCTACGATCCCCAGCGGCTTGCCGATCACCAGTCCGAGCACGATTCCCCAGGCAATGCGACTGGAAAGCAACCCGCTTATCGCACCTGCGGAGAACGTAACGCCAGCGTTCGACATCGCAAACAGTGGCAGAACGACAAAGGACACCCAGTCATTCAGCTTGCGCGTCGCGCGCTCGGACGCAGCTTCTGTCGCGTACAGCAGCGACTCGAAACTGCCGAGCAGGCGATTTGCCGTCGCCAGATCGCCTTCCGCCTTAGTTGCGCGGAAACGCCGGATCATGTCGGTGCCGATTTCCTGAAACTCGTCGAGTGACAACCGGGGATCGGTTGGAACCATGAAGCCCAGAATGACTCCTGCGATAGTGGCATGAATCCCAGACCGCAAAATCGCAACCCAGAAAAGAATGCCCACTACGACATAAGGCATCGTTCTCAAGACTCCGATACGGCGGAGAACAAATAGGAGCAGCAGGAAGAAAGCACTAAAGATGAGTGCCTTCACCCGCAATGTGTCGGTATAGAAGATTGCAATTACAATGATCGAACCGATATCATCCGCGATGGCCAGGGTCAGGAGGAAGATCTTGAGTTCAGTAGGCATGCCCTTCACCATTCCGAGGACGCCGAGGGAGAAGGCAATGTCGGTCGCCATGGGCACGCCCCAGCCGTGCTGCCCAGGTGTTCTGTAGTTCAGCGCCAGGTAGGCTAACGCCGGGATGATCATTCCTCCCAGCGCTCCGAAGATTGGCAAGGACGCTTTGCGGATATCGGAAAGCTCGCCGTGCACGATCTCGTGCTTGATCTCCATGCCAACGAGAAAGAAAAACAGCGCCATCAGTGCATCGTTTATCCATGCATGGATGGGCAGTTGCAACCTCCCGAGCTGCAGCTCCATTTCCCAGACATGGTGATAGGAGTCGTGCCAGGGAGAATTCGCCCAGACTAACGCGATAATCGCCGCACCGAGAAGGACGACGCTGCTGATGCCCTGAATGTGGATGAATTCCTGGATGGGCATTACCAGCGTGCGCGTGATGAGTGATTCACGCAGTCTCATCTGCATCGCGCCGTAGGTACGGGAAGGAATTGCCATTCTTCGTGGGCTCGCTGCCGTCAGGATGTCACTGGTTTATTCATTCAATCGAGAAATCGGGTGCTGGTCAACCGCGTTTGAATGATTCGGAGAGCAGCGCATGCCGACCTGATTTCCGTTATTCTGTTGGCTCGTATGAATGCTGTTACCCGCAATATTCTGCTGGTATATGCGGCGCTTTTGCCCATCGTGAATCCTCTGGGAATGGCTCCCATCTTCGCTGCCATGACCGACGGGTACGACGATGGCGTTCGCCGTACGGTCGCGATAAGGGTCGCTGTCAATGGACTCGTTCTTCTGATGGCTTCCCTTTTCATCGGATCGTATGTGCTCGACTTCTTTGGCGTCAGCCTGGCAGCCGTTCAGGTGGGCGGCGGACTGATCGTCATGATCTCTGGCTGGCGGATTCTCAACCAGCAGAGCAACCTGTCCGAGAAGCAAGTACCAGCGCCGGCCTCGAGTGACACCATTCTGTCGAAGGCGTTCTATCCGTTAACGATGCCTCTTACCGTTGGGCCTGGATCGATCGCCGTTGCACTCACGTTGGGCAGCACCTTGCATGAAGAAAGCCACATGCGACTCATCCAGAGTGCCTTGGTCTCGACCATTGGAATCGTGCTGATCGGGATTACGATTTACCTCTGCTATGGATACTCTGACGTGTTGGAGCGGCTTCTCGGGGCAACCGGTACGAGTATCGTCGTTCGCTTATCGGCTTTCATTCTGGTGTGCATCGGCATCCAGATTATGTTCAACGGAGCCAATGAGTTCTACACCGAGATGGCAAAGAACGCGCGAACTGCGCTGGGGCAACACTAGAAGTGCATCTCATAAACCTTTTGCAGAGGAGGTTCGAAATTCCACGGGGGCTAAAGCCCCAGTGGTGAAGTGCTGTCCCAGGGCAACGACTGAACTCGTGCCCTGATACAAAGCCCAGCAAAATCAACTTTTTCAGCACACCTGTGAAGTCGTGCCCAGACGCGCACTACCCCTAGTGTCAGGGGCACTAAGTGCGCTTCACGGCGTTTCACACTTTCCCTCTTGTGGCAGTCGGGGCAGGCCTCCTGTGGTGCCTTCAGCGGCTTCTCCCGGCTCGAGGCGTGGTGGCAAACCTCGCACTTACCCGCCACGTGGGTGTGTGCCGAGTGCGGTGAACGTCACGACTCCCATAGTTGGACCCTTCATGGCGATGGGTTGGGCTGAGCCTGCTGACTCGCGGCGGATAACGAGGCTGCGAAGAGCACTAGAGCACACGCGGCAAGTTTCATGCCAGAGGGACCCTCCAGCTCCTCGGGCCGATAAACGATGCTACGGCTCTTTGACCCGAGTGTCTGTGACCGAGCTTGCAGAGGGCTGTGCTGAGCGACGGTACTGTAGGGCGGTTCGCTGGTTTCCTGAGCCCTACCCTTTTCCGAAGGTGGGGAAGGGAGAGTAAGGGCGCTCACACTGCTTGAGTTCGGAAAAGCTGCGGAATTCCGACCTTTCTTGTGCATTGAACAGAAGTATGTGACGTGGGTCACAGACCTGTGAGGTCTGGGGTCACAGCTACCACGGCTGCTCACGGCTATCGTGTGAAGTATCGATTTTCTAACTTCCTAACGACCGCGCACTTAGCTCGATCTGGGGACACAACGTGAAGACTGCCAAATACGCCGAAACGCGGTCCGCCGCTGCGCTAGAAACCCCTGACCTATCGAACGGAGCCGGATCACTACAAAGCTCGCCACAAGTCGAGCCTCGTGCTGGAGGAAAGATGTCAAGAGACAAAGTAACTCTCGATGGCAATGAAGCTGTTGCGTACGTGGCCTACCACGTCAGCGAGGTCGCCGCGATCTATCCGATCACACCGTCCTCTCCCATGGGAGAGTCTTCCGACGCATGGTCATCGGTTGGCGAAAAAAATATCTGGGGCGTAGTCCCCAGGGTCATCGAGATGCAGAGCGAGGGCGGAGCAGCCGGTGCGTTGCACGGTGCGCTGCAAGCTGGCGCGCTGGGCACGACCTTCACGTCGTCGCAGGGACTGCTGCTGATGATCCCCAACATGTACAAGATCGCAGGCGAGTTGACGAGCACAGTCATTCACGTTGCCGCGCGTGCTGTGGCAGCACAGGCGCTCTCGATCTTCGGCGACCACCAGGACGCGATGGCCACGCGTCAGACAGGCTTCGCGTTGCTGTCTTCGAATTCGGTCCAGGAAGCGATGGACCTGGCCTTAATCGCGCACGCCGCGACCCTGGAATCGCGGATTCCCTTCCTGCATTTCTTCGACGGCTTCCGCACCTCGCATGAAGTGGCAAAGATCGAGCAGCTCTCCCGCGACGACATGCGCGCCATGATTGACGACGAACTCGTCCATGCTCATCGCGAGCGGGCATTATCGCCTGACCATCCAGTGCTGCGCGGTTCGGCGCAGAACCCCGACGTGTACTTCCAGGGCCGCGAGACGGTGAATCCGTACTACCGGGCCTGCCCGACCATCGTGCAGAACGTGATGGACAAGTTCGCGAAGATCGTTGGACGCAGCTATCACCTTTTCGATTACGTGGGAGCTCCTGATGCGGACCACGTGATCGTGATCATGGGTTCGGGCGCGGAAGCGGTTCACGAGACAGTCGAAGCGCTGAATGCGCAAGGCCAGAGAGTCGGCGTCCTGAAAGTCCGTTTGTATCGTCCGTTCTCGGTCGAGCACTTCCTGAATGCACTGCCCAAGACCGTAAAGGGCATCGCGGTTCTGGATCGCACAAAAGAACCCGGCAGCATCGGCGAACCGCTGTATCTGGACGTCGTTACCGCTCTGACGGAAGCCTTCACTGCCGGAAAGGCGCCGATGGCGGACGTCCCGAGGATGATTGGTGGACGCTACGGGTTATCGTCAAAAGAATTTACGCCGGCGATGGTGAAGGCCGTTTTCGACGAACTGCAGAAAGCTGCGCCGCAGAACCACTTTACCGTCGGCATCAAGGATGACGTTACGCACAACAGCCTCGACTATGACCCGGCTTTCTCGACCGAGGATGGCGAGACTGTGCGTGCTATGTTCTACGGCCTGGGCGCGGACGGAACGGTGGGCGCGAACAAGAACTCGATCAAGATCATCGGCGAAGAGACCGACAAGCATGTGCAGGGCTACTTCGTTTACGACTCGAAGAAGTCGGGTGCGGTCACGATCTCGCACCTGCGCTTCAGCAAGAAACCGATCCGGTCGACTTACCTGATTTCGCACGCGAACTTTCTGGCTTGCCACCAGTTCAGCTTTATGGAGCGGCTGGATGTGTTGCGGTGCGCGGATCCGGGCGCGGTATTCCTGTTGAATAGTCCCTTTGGCCCTGACGAGGTTTGGGAAAACCTGCCACGTTCCGCGCAGCGCGCCATTGTCGACAAGAGGTTGAAGTTTTATGTCGTGGATGCGGTGGAAGTGGCCCGTGCGGCAGGTATGGGCGGACGCATCAACACCGTTATGCAAACCTGCTTCTTCGCGATCAGCGGTGTGCTGCCTCGCGAAGAAGCGATCGCTGCCATCAAGCACTCGATCGAGAAGACCTACGGCAAGCGCGGCGAGTCGGTGGTCCGCAAGAACTTTGCCGCGGTGGATTCGGCGCTGGAGCACCTGTACGAAGTGAAGGTACCTGATGCTATCACCTCAAAGTTCGAAATCCGCCCGGTGGTTCCGTCGGAAGCGCCGGATTTCGTGAGGTTGGTCGAAGGCCTAATGATGTCGGGCGACGGCGACCTGGTCAAGGTCAGCGCCATGCCGGTGGACGGCACTTTCCCCACGGCGACCACGCAGTGGGAAAAGCGCAACATCGCGTTGGAAATCCCCGTATGGGACAAGGAGCTGTGCATCCAGTGCGGCAAGTGCGTGCTGGTGTGCCCGCACGCCGTGATCCGCGCGAAGGTCTACGACCCAAAGACGGTGAACCATGCGCCGGATGGATTCCAGACAGCAGCGCCGAAGTGGAGGGAGTTCTCGGCGCTCAGGTACACGCTGCAGGTTGCTCCGGAAGACTGCACCGGATGCGGACTGTGCGTCGCGGTTTGTCCGGCCAAGAGCAAAAGCGAGGCCAAGCACCGCGCGATCAACATGGAGCCGCAGCCACCGCTGCGCGAGAAGTACAACGAGTACTGGAAGCACTTCCTGACGATTCCGGACATTGATCGCGACAAGATCTCGCACACGCAGGTGAAAGACGCGCAGTTGCTCGAGCCGCTGTTTGAGTTCTCGGGAGCGTGCGCGGGCTGCGGCGAAACACCGTACATCAAGCTGATGACACAGATGTTCGGGGACCGCGCGATCATCGGGAACGCCACTGGCTGCTCGTCGATCTACGGCGGCAACTTGCCAACCACACCATACAGCGTGAATCGCGAAGGACGTGGCCCGACCTGGTCGAACTCGCTGTTCGAAGACAATGCCGAGTTCGGCATGGGCATGCGCCTTGCCATCGACAAGCAAAAGGAATACGCCGAGGTTCTGGTGCACAAGCTGGCTTCGACGATTGGTGATGAGCTGGCGGCCGCGATTCTCAGCGGCGACCAGTCAAGTGAGGAAGGCATCTTCGCTCAACGCGAACGGGTGAAGGCGCTCAAGGCCAAGCTGGCCAAGGAGGAGTCCGCTAAGGCCCGCGACTTGTTGGCTGTCGCCGATGAGTTGGTCAGGAAGAGCGTGTGGATCATCGGGGGCGATGGCTGGGGCTACGACATCGGCTTTGGAGGACTGGATCATGTGCTGGCGTCCGATGCCAATGTCAATGTCCTGCTGCTCGACACGGAGGTCTACTCCAATACAGGCGGGCAGATGTCGAAGGCGACTCCGATCGGTGCCGTGGCGAAGTTCGCTGCCGGCGGCAAGCGCACGCCGAAGAAAGACATCGCCATGATGGCCATAAACTATGGACGATCTTATGTTGCGCACGTGGCCATGGGCGCCAACGACGGACAAACCATGAAGGCGTTTGCGGAAGCCGAGGCGCACGACGGGCCGTCGCTGATCATCGCATATAGCCACTGC
>Ga0306923_10002170_pt1 | contig 17850 bp, 14 predicted proteins | sample sta12Can44000108_FD_203841 | JGI IMG/M metagenome (GOLD analysis project Ga0306923, IMG submission 203841) | Lab enrichment of tropical soil microbial communities from Luquillo Experimental Forest, Puerto Rico - statanox.12C.anox.44.000.108 (v2)... | ecosystem: Environmental > Terrestrial >... | reverse complement strand
TCATCCCCCGGCTTCAATCCGCTAATAACGCGATAATTGTTGCCCGAGATTTCGCCCAGCGTCAGCGGAACCTGCCGAGCCACTTCTCTGCCCTTCTCTTTCTCGGCCACAAAGGCGAAGAACTGCCCACCCAGCCGCGACACCGCGACCACCGGAATGGTCACTCCCTCATGCGACGCCCACGTGATGCGCGCCCGCACCAGTTGGAGATTCCGCAAACTGTCCGCCGCCTGGTCCGCCGGAGCCTTGGCCAGAATCGTCTGCGTTGCCGTGTCCACTTGCGGTGAGATGAAGTAAACCTTGGTGTTCAGAATTACATCCCCATTCGACGCCAGTATCTGCACCGGAGCCCCCATCTTCAGATCGTGCGCGCGCTCCGTAGGAATCGGCAGGTACACCTCCAACCCCTTCCGCTCATCGATCGTGGTCAGCGGCGTCGTGTTCGTGACGCGGTCCCCTACACGCACCGGAATGTCGCCTACGACCCCCACAACCGGGGCGTGCACTTTGAAGTAGCGCAATTGCACACTCTGTTGGTCGATGGTTGCGTCCATCGCCTTCACATCGGCTGCGGCCGCTTCATAGTTCGCCTCCGCCTGGTCCAAGTCCTGTCTGCTGATCACTCCGGAAGCCGCCAACCCCTTGGCTCGTTCAAGCTGCACCTTGGCCAACTGTAAGTTCGCTTGTTTCGACGCCTTTTGCGACTCGTAGTTGGAGACAGTTGCCGCCTGCCGCCGCGGATCAATCTCCATCAGCGACTGTCCGTTCTGCACCACATCGCCCGACTTCACATAAATCGCGAAAATCCAACCTTCCACGTCCGACATGATGGTGGCTGAATTGCGCGACTTGATCGTGGCCACATAATCCGAAGTGACGCCCAGCTCCTGTGATCCGACCTGCCGCACCTTCACCGGCATCACCGGAGGCCCCTGCGGACCCTCGGCCGATCCTCGATTACACGAAGTCAGCATTGCCACGACCACTGTGGTCAGCACAAGACCGAGCCCGGCACCCGCCGCCCAGATCGTCCTGCCGCGCGTGGAATCATTGAGACGCATCGAAATCGTCTACCCATCTCTCAAAGAGGGATTATGTGTTTGCACAACTCCGGGACCCGGAGTTCTCCCCTAGCTTACTAAATTGTCACCTTGGCGGAAGGCAAATCTTACGCTAGGTAGCCCATATATCTCCGGTTTTGGGATATGTAGGTTGCCGGTAGCGGTTGGTGGCTACCCCACCCGGTCCGCGTCTTTGCGGGCAGGGTGGGATTGTCTTTCGCGCTGGTCTCATCCTGAGCGAGGTCGCCGGGCAACCCGAGGCGAACGGGCACCTACCTCGCCGGGCCCGGGCTCGCCCGTCAGAAGGGCTTTTAGGTCAAGCCGTCAAGCATCGCTCCAGACTAGTCTTGTGCCATTCACCGCGCTCTAGGGCGGCTTCCCTCACTCCGCTTTTGCCTCCTCCACGATGGCCCCGTGCTCCCGCACAACGACCTTCGTGAACTTTGTTCCTTCCTTCACGAACTCAAATGTCAAGTCGCGTTCTACAGTGAAGAACACGCCGTCTGATTCAGGGTGTAGAACATACTTCTGATTGCCGGCGGTCAGAATGAGCAGGTTGTTGTCACGAGTCACTTTCAGTCTGCCGGTCTTGGAAGCGACGTACACGCCAGTGTATTGCTCGAGCACGTTAGGCGAGACGGTTAGTTCCTTTCGCTTATTCTCATAAGGCGGCGCATGGTGATCGTAGCTTACGACCCGCGCCATCTTCCATGTTCCATCTTTCACCAGCCACAGGTGAAAGAACTTCGCCACCCCGTCAAGGTACTCCGGCTTGCCGTTGTCGTTGATGTAAAAGTAGTGCTCACCGGAGAGCACTGCCCCGTAGGTCATGCCGTTCTTTTGCAGCGGAAAGAACTTGACCGTTCCGGGTACGACTTCACGCCGCAAGCGGAAATTCGGATTCCCGCAGAGGTTCTTCTGAAAGGTCTCCGCGAGCCGACCCAATCCGATGGTCGGCCCGCCCTTGTCGTGATAGAACTCGATGTCGGCCCAAAAGAACTCGGACATCTTCTGAACGTCGCAGCGGTTGTACGCATCCCAGAATACCCCATCTTCGCGCAGGATCGTCTCCGACAAGCTGTCTTGCTGGTCCTGGGCAAACAATGGAAGAGAGAAAATCAACAACAACCCCAGGCACAATCTGACACACGACTGCATTCTCATTCGCTCCTCGCAGTTCAGGCAGAAGGAAATACGTGGAGGGACGGATGCTGGTTCCACTCCTCCCGATTTTTGCCCCGGTCGCAGGCGACGACGGCTCTTAGGCGAAGGCGTCAGACAAGTTGTCACAACCAGAACAAAACAGAGGACGCGGTGTCTTTCAGCACTACGCCGGTTTGGGGATCACAGCCTTGGGGATGACATTCACCATCCCGGTCGCCGTCTTTTGTGATCGCCGGCTGCCCCCGGTCAAGCGAAGCTTGAGCAGGGGCTTATCTTCCCAATGACGAAGAATCTGGGTGCCCCACTTTGGCGAAGTTGTGGGACCCATTCACTCGCGCATCGCTAATTGCTAGTTGCTAATTCAGTCGTTCCGGTAATTGATCAGCGGCTTCTGGTCCGGAGGAATCGCCGTGTAGTAACTCTTCCCTGCAAGCTGCTTCTTGAAATCGTCCTTCGCCGCCTGTACCAAGGCCGGGTCGGTAAACAAATCAAGGGCCGTCAGAGCGATCGCTTTTGCCGCAATCACCATTCCCTGCTGCCCAATGCTCATGCCGGAAGTAGCGGCCGCTTGCCACGTATGGGCTGCGGTACCTGCCACCCACGTAGCCGCCGAGAACCCAATCGTCGGAGCGTTCCAGCTCACATCGCCCACATCGGTTGATGCGGAGGGCTGGTTGGGGTCGAATTTCTTCAGCGGCTCGATTTGATTCGTCGCGGCAAGGCTCGGCGGAGTGTCTATTACAAATGTCTTCTGCAACTCCTCGGCAAACTTCCTCTGGTCGGCATCGAGCGTATAGCCGCCCACTTCTTGCAGATTCTTCTGCGCCACCGCGGCCAACGGGTCATTCGGAATGATGTTGGCGTCGCTGCCAATGTCCCTGATTTCCAGCGTTGTGCCGGTCATCAGCGTCGCGCCTTGCGCAATCTTCTGGATCCGGTCCCACACCTCCTTCAAGGTCGCATTCGACGGGCTCCGCGCCACCAGCTCCATCTCTGCGAGGTCGGGAACAATATTGGGCGCCGCGCCCCCCTTCGAAATGATGTAGTGAATGCGCGTGCTGCTGGGCACGTGTTCGCGCATGAACTCGACACCGCTGCCCATCAACATCACTGCATCCAGCGCCGAGCGGCCCCGGTCAGGCGCCATCGCCGCGTGGGCTGCAACTCCGTGAAACGTGAACTTGGCCGAAACCACCGCCAACATGCCGCCGTTGTTGACCGAATTGCGGTCCGCCGGGTGCCAGTGCAGCACCACATCGACATCCTTGAACGCACCTTCACGGACCATGTAAACCTTGCCCGATCCGCCCTCTTCGGCTGGCGTGCCGTAATAGCGTAGCGTTCCCGGCAGGTGGTGCGCCTCCATATATTGCTTCAGAGAAACAGCGGCCAACGCTGCGCCTGCCCCCAGCAGGTTGTGCCCGCATCCGTGTCCAGGCGTCCCCGCTCTTACGGGATCCTTCTCTGGCACCGTTTGCTGCGAGAGTCCAGGCAGCGCATCAAACTCGCCGAGTATGGCGATCACCGGTTTCCCCTCGCCATAGCTCGCGATGAACGCCGTCGGTTCGTCGGCCACGCCCGCCTGTACCCGGAACCCTGCCGTTTTCAACTGCTCCTGCAGCAAGGCAGAGCTTTTGGTCTCGTGATAGCCAAGCTCGGCATAACCCCAGATTTGTTTCGAAACCTCTTTCCAGACTGGTGCGTTCTGCTCCAGGAGCTGCATCAATTGCGCATGGGCACCGGCAGCCTCCTGTGCCGCTGCCGTGCCTGCAAACACCGCCGCAAGCGCAGCCATCCGCAGCAGCATGCTGATCTTGGAATGCAAGGAAGGCGAAACCGGGGAAGACTTCTCCATTGGCAATCTCCTCACACGCTGGTCACGAATACAGCTCTCAAATTGCACCGAGTGAAAAAATCATGCCACATATGTAGCCCTCGAGCCTAGCCCACCAAAGCCGCGCCAAGCCCCAGAATGTGCTCTTTGTGAGGTTGGCCTTGATTCTTGAACCCATAATTGTGGGGCAATTTTGTTGACTGCAGCTACTTACTCGTGCAGGCCTTGCAACAGACTATTGGGTACGTGGAACGGAAATATGACTTCCGAGTCGTCCCATCCTGTCCTCAAGAAGAGCTTCAACGAAGATGGTGATATAGGCGCCCGCTCAACCAAGATCCTTCTGGACTTCATGATGGCTCATCTGCCGCTTGGAACTGAGTTTGCACAGGGAGCGCTTGTAGGGAAGAAGCTGGGCCTCACCAGTTATTACCAACGCTATGCCATAATGCGATTCTCTGGAGTGGGTCCTGTGTCGACACGGTTGCTGCTGTGGACGGTAGCAAGCGCGAACGCTCTCGTCGCCGCAATGACCTATGCGCTGCTGGGGTGGAGTCGCGCAAGTGCATATGCGGCAACACGGAATACGGCGCGATTTGCCGGTGTGTGCTTCTTGTTTGCGTTCGCCGCTCCAGCCTTGGTGCGCTTCGTCAGGCGATTGCCTTCAGAGGCAACATTGGTTCTCGCCTTTGTCGCAGCGCAGGGTGTTCACTTTGCCACGGTGATTGTGTTGCTATCTGCATTCGAGCGCGAACACGTAGCGCAAAATCCACTGCGCACCGCGCTCGTTTTTACCCTCGGCTTTGGGCTGGTGTTGACGGCCGCGCTGACTGCTCATTCTCGAACCGCGCGTTGGTACGCCGCACTTCGGACATTCGCCCTTTACGCGATCTTCCTCATCTTTACTTTGGCGTTCGCCTTCAATCGCCTGAAACCCTTGAGAGTTCTTGCGGTGCTGTTGCTCGCGGCACTCATCGCCCGTCTGACGTCACGGGTCCAGAGCCCTACTCGCTGGGCCGCTGGCGGCACCGGGATGGTGCGGTAATGCACTCGCTTTGGAACACGAGAACTTGCAGTCGGTTGTCCCCATCTCGAACTGTCTTAGCTGGCGCGAAGCAGGAGGCCAGCTGGGCGATCGTCCCCGCCGCGACCGACGATTCGGAGGACTTGCGTCGCCGTCCTTGGCGGTACGGGCAAGGAAGCCGGCTGCCCCAAGCATCGCCTTGTTTTGGGACACCTGGGAGTTGAATTAAGGGGCGACCCACCTACCCCTGAGCGAGCATCCGAGCATCGCTGCTGACATCTGAAAACTGCGACCTGCCAACCTAAAGCTAAATGCTAATTGCGGATCGCTTCTTTACAATCGCAAGGTGAAGCACTGGGACGTCGCCATCATCGGCGGGGGAGTCATCGGACTCTCGCTTGCTCTGCGCCTCAAAGAGCAATCTCTCACTATCATCATCGTCGAGAAGCGCGAGCCTGCCGGCGAAGCCACCCACGCTGCCGGAGGCATGATCGCCCACTGCGATCCTCACACGCCCGCGGCCTTGCTGCCCCTCGTGCGTGCCAGCGCGAAGGTGTATCCGGATTTCGTCCATGAGGTCGAGACCGAATCCGGCGAGAAGATCGATTTCCGTAACACCGGAACCATCGCTGTTCTTGCCGAACCCGGAGTGCCCTTGTGCGAGGGTGCCCGGCCAATCCCAGCTCTCGAACTGACCAACCTTGAGCCCAATCTCTGCCTAGGCGAAGACTCCTGGTTCCTCCCAGAGTCCTGCGTCGATCCCCGCGATCTCGGCCGCGCACTCGAAAAGGCCGCCCGCCATCGCGGAGTCGATTTCGTTACCGGCGCTGCCGTGCGTGAGGTGCTTACGGCTGGCGATCGCACAACCGGTGTCCGCACGGCACATGCCACCTATCATGCTGGACTCGTCGTCAATTGCGCAGGAGCATGGGCCGCTCAGATTGCCCCACTTCCGATTCCAACCAGTCCCGTAAAAGGCCAGATGCTGTGCGTGGTGCCACAGCCCGTGGGTGCCCCACGTATCCCCTCTTTTGGGATACGTGGGAGCGAGCTGCTGCACCACGTGATCCGCACGCCCCACATCTACATCATCCCGCGCTCCGACGGACGAATTCTCCTGGGCGCAACAGTCGAAGAGGCCGGCTTCGACAAGCAAACCAATCCCGAAACCATCAAGGCCATGTTCGAGACCGCTGTCCAAATCGCGCCGGTACTGAAGAATACTCGCATGCACGACGCCTGGGCCGGACTTCGGCCTGGCACGCCTGACAATCTGCCGATTCTGGGAGAAACCTCCATTTCCCGGTACTTCGCCGCGACGGGACACTATCGCGACGGCATCATGCTCGCCCCCGCCACAGCTGAAGTAATGACACAACTCATCACGGGCCGGAAACCCGCGTTCGACCTCGCGCCTTTCTCCCCCCTGCGATTCTGACCACTGACTAACGGGTGCCCGGGCGACCCTCCTCCGGATCGTACCGGCACCTTTGAACGTCTTGACTCACAACTCCTCCGGAACCCTATGTGAGCACTGGCGCGCAGTATTCCCTCTCCGGCAACCATCTTCCGTCGCTCCGTCTATCGGCTCCCAGGCAGCTTGAGTAGGACCTACTCCAGAGCCTCCGGCTCCAGTGCTATGTCTTTTTCCCCTGCAGCTTTCTTCTCCCAGTACTTGCGGACCCAGGCTTCCCAGCTTTTGCCGGCGGCGGTGTCGCGTCCGGTAAACGCAAGGGCGGCGATGTCGGAATATGGAATGGAAATCTTCTCGCGGGAGTTCTGCGGGATGACACGCACCACCGAATCGGCCAGCGTGGCGGCGCTGCGCCGGTCGAAGATGTATCCCTCGATGCGCTCGCCGTTTCTGCGCGTGATGGTGACGTCTCCGCGATAGTCGAAGGCTTTCTCGAGGGCATCGCGCAGCTCGGCCTCGGAGGTGAGTTCGGGAACCCATCCTTCGATGCGGTGGTGCTCGGTGCCCTCGACTACTTCGAGGTCGTCGGCGGTGAGATGACGTTGGGGTTCGGACATGATGTCGGTATTCGCCTTTCGCTATTCTTTGAAAATCCACCACAGAGACACAGAGAAAATTGGGTCTAAAACTCTGAGACCGCCCTGCCTCAATTTCCCCGCTAGCGAAAAAATGCGTTTCGCCCTTGGTTAAAACGCTTGCCACAGAGGCCTTGCGGCACAGAAGATTTATTAAAACCTCTGTAACCACCTCGACCAGGTTCGCGCACTCGCACAAGACGTCTTTTTTCGCGATTATTAGCTTTTTTCCAGTGTCTCAGTGCCTCTGTGGTGAGAATTACTTAACTCTCCACAGTTCAATCGCCTGCATGCAATGACACCGCTGGCTCCTCGATCTGCACCAGTGGGTTGTAGGAATGCACCGGGCGGAACTCTTCGTTGAGCATGGCGGCGGCTTCCACATCCTTATAAGACGTGGAGAAGGTCGCCTTCACCGTGGCCCAGAATCCGTTGAGCGAGCCGAAGGTGTCGTTGACGGCAGAGGCTTCGTATCCGCTGTGCACCATGCAGTTGGCGCACTTGGGATTACCTGACTCGGTGCCGTACTTGCTCCACTCGGTGACCTGCATGAGCTCTTCAAAGGTGTCGGCATAACCGTCCTGCAGGAGGTAACAGGGCTTCTGCCAGCCGAAGAGGTTGAAGGTCGGCATACCCCACGGCGTGCAGGGGTAATCGCGCTTGCCCATGAGGAACTCCAGGAAGAGCGGCGACTGGTTGAACACCCAGCTCTGCTTGCGGTTCGAAAGCATGGCGCGGAACAGGCGGCGCGTGCGGGCGCGTCCGAGGAAGTGCGACTGGTCGGGCGCTTTGTCGTAGGAGTAGCCGGGCGAGAGCATCATACCCTCGACGCCGAGCTGCATCATCTCGTCGAAGAAGGCGCGCACACTGTTCGCGTCGGCGCCGTCGAAGAGCGTGGTGTTGGTGGTGACGCGGAAGCCGCGGCGGATGGCCTCGCCCATGGCCTCGATGGCGATGTCGTATCCGCCTTCGCGGCAGACGGAGAAATCGTGATGCACGCGTTGGCCGTCGACGTGGACGGAGAATGTGAGGTACTTGCTGGGCGTGAAGAGGTTGATCTTCTCTTTCAGTAGCAGCGCGTTGGTGCAGAGATAAATGTATTTCTTGCGCGCAACCAGGCCCTCGACAATCTCGGCGATCTGCGGGTGCATGAGGGGCTCGCCGCCGGGAATTGACACCATGGGCGCGCCACACTCGTCGACTGCACGGAAGCATTCTTCCGGCGTGAGCTGGTCTTTGAGCACGTGGGGCGGGTACTGGATCTTGCCGCATCCGGCGCAGGCCAGGTTGCAGCGGAACAGCGGCTCGAGCATGAGTACGAGGGGGTAGCGCTTGCGACCTCTTATCCTCTGTTTGAGGACGTATGTCGCCACTGTCCACATCTGCGAAACCGGCACTGCCATAAGTAAGATCTACTCCGCGAAATGCGATTCTTGAACGCGAACCCTAAAACACGAAACGCGAATCGTTATTCGTATTCTTAGCTAACTTGTGGCAGAATGTCAAGTTACGAGTTCGGCAGCCGGCAGACGAAACAGTGAGCTGAGGGCGAAATCAAGGGTATAGCCGCGATGATTGCGACCCCTCGTCTCGGTGATTTCCACGCTAACCTCGGAGTGCGCATGCAACGCCGCATTCGGCGGGCGACTGGCCGACGAGGGGGACATCCGAAATGACCTGACTTCTCTGTAGCTTGGGATGAAAGTCGACGAAATCGAGGTGCAAAGGAATCTCAGTGAACTGGTTGAGTCGAAATAGAGACCGATGATGGTAGATACAACGCGTGCGGAAGCGGCGATCCGGCGGGCGCCGCTGCAGTCACGGAGCCAGCAGACCGTGCAACGGGTGCTGGATGCCGCGAGTTCCCTGCTTAGCCAAATTCCCTTGGAGGATCTGACGACAACACGGATTGCGATCGAGGCCGGACTGTCGATTGGCGCCCTCTATCGGTTCTTCCCCGACAAGCAGTCGATCATCGATGCCATTGCCGTGCGGCATGTCGAACAGTTTCGCACATTGCTGGAAGAGACTGTCATACGCAAGCTGGAGCGCGAGCTTGCCGATCTGTCAGCCTTTAACCCAGCCAACCTGCTGAATGATGTGGTGGACGCATATATTGCCTATCTCGATGCTCGTCCGGATTTCCGTGCGATTTCGTTTGGGCGCCATATCAGCGCCGCGACAAAGGAGCGCGAGGCCTCGCCCGCGGTCGGCCTGCCGGCGCTGCTGAAGAACTTCATGCTGCAGCGACTGGGGATTCCGAATTCGCCAGAGTTGGACCTGATGCTGCGCGTGGTAAGCGAGGCGGGCGAGAGGTTGATCGCCTTCGCCTATGAGCAACCGACGCGCGAGGAGCGTGACCGCGTCCTCGGTGAGATGAAGAGGATGCTGGCGGGATATCTGTTCCTTACGCCGGCCAGATGAATGCGGCGAAGTTTCTGGAGGATGTGATACCCATGTCGGGTATCCACATGGGAGTCCTGATTTTCGCGCGCTTGCGTTGGGGCAGTTGATTAGCGCGGGGACGAAGGCAGGAAGCGCCTCCAATTTCGCGGGCTGCAGTCGGTGCTGAAGAGCTTCCTGCTCGAGCGGATGCGCATACCCAGCACTCCGAAGCTGGGTTTGACGTTGCGCATGTTGAGCGAGGTCGGCCAGCGGCTGACTGCTCTCGTGTACGAGCAGGCGAGGCACAAGGCGCGCAATCTTCTGATCAGGGAGATGAAGCGGATGTTGACAGGGTATCTGTTCGTCGCGCCGGCGATGTAAATCGGTTGTCAGTTGTCAGCAGTTTCGAGTTTCAAGAAATCCCACGTTAGCGCGCGTGCGCGGCGCGCGTCATTTGGCAAATTCAGGAACGGCTCCGGGGGCATGCACTTTGCACCCGGATCAGGTTGAATCGGCAACAGTCCGAGGCCCGTCATCACTGCGGTTTCCGTACGAGGTGAGTACAATTGCACGGGATAGCTATGTCGACCAAGACAATCATTGAGCCATTTCGCATTAAGAGCGTTGAACCCATAAGCTGGACGAGTCGGGAGCAGCGCGAAGAACTTCTAAAAGCTGCGCACTACAACCTCTTTCTTCTTCCCGCCGACGATGTGTTGATTGATTTGCTGACCGATTCCGGTACGGGAGCGATGTCCACGCATCAGTGGGCAGGAATCATGGAAGGCGACGAGAGTTACGCCGGAAGCCGAAGCTTCGAGCGGTTTCGGGATTCGGTGCAGGACATCTTTGGCTACAAGCACGTGATTCCGACGCACCAAGGACGCGCGGCGGAGCGGATTCTGTTCAACGTGATGTGCAAGAGGGGTGATGTGGTGCCGAACAACACGCATTTCGATACCACACGGGCGAACGTCGAGTTTGTGGGGGCGGAGGCGCTCGATCTTTTACCTATGGAATCGCGGCAACCGTCGGCGCGATTGCCGTTCAAGGGCAATATGGACGTTGCAGCGCTGGAAGAGGTAATTGCGCGTGTAGGGCGTCAGAAGGTTCCGCTGGTGATGCTGACGATCACGAACAATTCGGGCGGCGGGCAGCCGGTCTCAATGGAGAACGCACGGGCGGTGAGTGCGGTGTGCATGAAGCACAACATCCCGCTGTACTTCGATGCATGCCGCTTCGCGGAGAATTCGTACTTCATCAAGCTACGGGAGAAAGGGTACGAATGTAAAACCCCGAAAGAGATCGCGCAGGAGATGTTCGCGTTGGGAGACGGATGCACCATGTCGGCGAAGAAAGACGGGATGGCGAACATCGGCGGGTTTCTTTGCACGAATGACGACATCCTGGCGCGACAGGAACAGGATTTGCTGATCCTTACCGAAGGATATCCGACTTATGGCGGACTGGCGGGGCGCGATCTGGAGGCCATCGCGGTAGGCGTGCAGGAGTCGCTGCAAGCCGACTATCTTCGTTATCGGATTGCGTCGACCGCTTACTTAGGGAACCATCTTTCGGAGCGGGGCGTGCCGATCGTGGAGCCGCCCGGAGGACATGCGATTTATCTCGATGCTCGGGCGTTCTTATCGCACATTCCGCAGAATGAATTTCCTGGAGTGGCGTTGGCGGCAGAGCTGTATCTGGAGGGAGGTATCCGGTCGGTGGAGATTGGAACGCTGATGTTTGCCGATGCGGCCAAGATGGACTTGGTGCGGCTGGCAATTCCGCGGCGGGTGTATACGCAGAGCCACATTGATTACGTTGTGGAAGTGATCCTGCGGTTATGGGAACGGCGGGAGCAGATCAAGGGCATGCGGCTGACGTATGAGGCGCCGTTTCTAAGGCACTTCACCGCGCACTTGGAACCAGTGGGCCCATGGCTAATGGCTGGTGGTTAGTAGACATTTCGAGCACGTGCTGCTTTTGTACGTCACGCCCACAGCTAACAAAACTCTAGCCCTTCGGATCGGGCCTGCCGGGTCGTAAGGATTGAAACAGATCGATGTTGTGCCGCTTAGTAGGAAACGTTTGTTTCACTAGGTATGAAACCGTATGTAGAGCCTAGTCGAGCTTGAGACGTACTGCACCCCTATGCGAATAGTGCAAATGTACCAGGCGAAGAGTGTGCGGTTTTCTTGACGCCTTATGCGGCAGCGTGGCAATAGTTAAAAGATACTAGTTCCTTCCTTTTACCGTTGTCACATTCGTAGTGTTCACCCATCACCGACTGTGCAGTAATCAACTCACTAGGTTTACAGACACTAAGTGAAACGGTTGCTGCGGACGTGAACCCTCGCTGGAACGGACAATACTCGTGCTTTGACCTCGTGGCGCAGATGCCTGGGCAGCCACGAACTGTGCTGCGCATTGGCGATATTGCCATAGGCGGTGATGAGTTCGTGGTGATGGCGGGGCCTTGTGCCGTTGAGTCGGAGCGGCAGGTCATCGATACCGCCATCTCGGTGGCGCGAGCGGGCGCGCGCATTCTGCGCGGAGGCGCCTACAAGCCGCGCTCTTCGCCGTATTCCTTCCAGGGACTCGGTGTCGAGGGGCTCAAGATTCTTAGCAAGGCGCGCGACTACACTGGGCTCGCAGTGGTAACCGAGGTGATGTCAGAGACGGACGTGGATGTGGTGGCCGAATACGCCGACATCATGCAGGTGGGCGCGCGCAGCATGGAGAACTTCTCGCTGTTGGAACGGCTGGGGATGTGCGGGCGTCCAGTGCTGCTGAAGCGAGGCATGACGGCCACGCTCGAGGACTTGCTGCGTTCGGCGCAGGCACTTGTCGCCAGCGGCAATCCCGACGTGATTTTGTGCGAGCGCGGTATCAGGACTTTTGAGACAGCGACGCGCAATACGTTCGATGTCGCGGCTGTTCCGGTGCTGAAGATGGTGAGCCACTTGCCCGTGATTGTGGATCCAAGCCATGCAGCTGGGGTGCGGGTGCTGGTCCCCATTCTGGCGCGGGCGGCGGTGGCGGTAGGCGCGGATGGGCTGCTGGTGGAGGTGCATCCGCAGCCGGACAAGGCTGCCAGTGACGGCGAGCAATCACTGACCTTGGAGCAGTTCGACGCGATGATGACAGATCTTCAGCCATACCTCAGGCTGCGCGGAGCTGCAACGGGCCCGCTCAAGAACGGGGCACCCGGCGAGCGGGCTTATGCCGTCGCGGGAGGGGTCAACTAGTGCGGCGGTTGTTGTTCACTCTCTTTTTTTTGATCGCGATCGCAGAAACGGTTTGGCATGCCGTGCCCGCCCAGTCTGCCCCAGAGAAAGGACTGCCCTCTCTGCTCTATACCTCGGCCCCAACCTATGCGGGTGAAGCATGGCTGAGGGGTGGAGAGCGCTTCCCTGCCGGTGCGCAAGTTCTTTCCTTTGCCGGCGGAAAATCGCGGGCTTGGGTTGGTGGCTTCGCGGCGACGGCGGATGCAGCAGTTTCGTTCGATGGCGCGCGCGTGCTGTTCGCCGGCAAGAAGCAGCTGAAAGATAGCTGGCAGATCTGGGAAGTCGCAGTCCTGGGCGGGGAGGCAAAGAAAATCACCAAGTGCGCCGGTGATTGTGTGCGGCCGTTTTATTTGCCTGGCGGACGGCTGGTGTACTCCGAGAAGATCCAGGGCCGGTTCGTGCTACAGGGCGCTCCGCTGGATGGTGGGCCGGCATTACCACTTTCGTATGCACCAGGCAATGCCGTGCCAACGGACGTTTTGCGCGATGGGCGGATTCTGTTTGAGGCGGCCTATCCGATGGGTAGTGGCACGAGGCCGGAAATTTACACCGTGTATTCCGACGGCAGCGGGGTTGAGTCGTATCGGTGCGATCACGGAGCGCGGCGACAGGCGGGAAAGCAGAACGCAACGGGCGACATTGTGTTCGCCAGCGAAACTGGACTCGCTCGGTTTACTTCGGCGCTGGGGAAAGAGGTTGCAATGAGTGTGCCTGCGGGAGATTTCGCGGGCGATGTGACGAGCGTTACGGCGGGCACGTATGTAGTCGTGTGGCGTCCGGATGAGAAGACGCGGTGGTCGCTGAATGAGTGGGACGCGGCAACGAATTCGTTGATGCCGATTGTCGCTGCAAATGATGCAGATTTGATTCAGCCGGTGCTGGTGCAGCCGAGGCCGGTACCGAATCAGCATCCATCAGGGCTGCATGAGTGGAGCTATGCGAATTTGCTGTGCCTGAATACATACACGACCAAGGACAAGATTGCGGCGGGGAGTGTGGTGGCGGCGAAGTTGTACACCACGGATGAGAAAGGGAAATCTCGCTTGTTGGGCCAGTCCAGCGTGGAGGCGGACGGATCGTTTTATGTGCAAGTGCCGGGCGATCAGCCGTTGCAGATTGAATTGCTCGATGCCCATGGCAAGACAGTGTTGCGCGAGCGGGGATGGTGGTGGATGCGTAAGGGCGAGCAGCGTATTTGCGTGGGATGTCATGCGGGACCGGAGCGGGCTCCGGAAAATGCGGTGCCGGCGGTGCTGGTGAAGTCGGTGAGACCTGTGGTGATGAAGTAGTTGTCCGTTGCCGGTTTTCCGGGAAGATCGCTAGCACACGATTCAGTATGAAGAAGGCCATCCAATTCGAGGCACCTCAGGGGCTAAAGCCCAGCGACTCTAGGCCGGGCTTTGCGATACGGCTGAAGTCGTGCCCAGACTCATGGTTGTCGCTCACCGACAGAAAAACGCCCACTCAAGCGGCCAAAAGGAGGCTGCTTGAATGGGCCGTCCTCGGTCCCACCTTACCGCCAACAAATGGCGATAAGCCACTCCAACGAACGCAAAATCGACGCTCATTCGGAACCCCGGCGGGTGGGGCGCAGCCCAGGTGCCGCCATCGCTACCCGAGCCGGACCGCGGCGCTGTGTAGCTTGTTCCTAGCAACAGCGGTGATGGCGCAGGGGCTATCGGGGTCGACGATCAAGTTCGAGGATGCGACAGCGGGCTCGGGGATTCAGTTTACGCACAGCTTCGGGTCAGCGAAGTTGGGCTCGCTGCTGGAAGGCACAGGCGGGGGATGCGTCTGGTTTGACTACAACAATGACGGCAAGCCCGATCTGTACGTAACCAGCGGCAGGCCACTCGATGATTCGATGCACCCGTATCCGCTGAAGCAGAAGCCGGAGGTGCCGCCGCACAATCATCTGTTCCGCAACGAGGGCAACGGCAAGTTTACCGATGTGACCGAGCCGGCAGGCGTGGCGGCAAACATCTACGGGATGGCGGCGATTGCGGCGGACTATGACAACGATGGCCACGAGGATTTGTTCGTCACTGGTTATGGCAAAGCGATTCTGTATCACAACAACGGAGACGGCACATTTAGCGATGTAACGGTGAAGGCGGGGATCGACGTGGAGGGGTGGTCGATCAGCTCGGCGTGGCTGGATTACGACAAAGACGGATGCGTGGATTTGTTCGTCGGGCGGTATGTGAAGTTCGATCCGAAGTATCGAGCGTTTTATGCCGCGGACAACTATCCCGGGCCGCTGGATTATGAAGGCACCACAAACAAGCTGTACCACAACAACTGCGATGGGACATTCACGGATGTGTCGGAGAAGTCGGGGATCGCAGCCTTCGTTGGGCGGACGATGGGCGTGACCGCGGCGGACTTCGATGGTGATGGGTATCCGGACATTTATGTCGCGAACGACCGCACGGAAAATTTTCTCTTCCACAACCGAAAGGATCAGACGTTCGAAGAGATCGCGGTCGATGCGGGCGTGGCGTATGGGCAAAACGGTGAGTCGACATCGGCGATGGGTCCGGTGTTTGCGGACATCGATGGCGACGGGCTGCTCGATTTATGGGTGACAGACGCGAAGTACAACCGCCTGATGAAGAATCTCGGCAATAAGACGTTTGAGGATGTGGGGCCGGCATCGGGGATTTCGCCGATCACCGCGCAGTATGTGAGTTGGGGCACGGGGATTTACGACTTCGATAACGATGGGATTCTCGACATCCTCACGTTTCACGGCGGGCTGATTCACCTGGTGCCGGAGGAGCACTCGCTATATCGCGGGCTGGGGAACGGAAGGTTTGCAGACGTTTCGCGGCAGGCCGGGCCGGCGTTCGATGTGAAGACGGTTGCGCGTGGGGCGTGCTTCGGAGATTACGACAACGACGGCAAGGTGGATGCCTTCCTGGTGAACTTGGGCGCGCAGGGGCAGTTGTTTCACAACGTGTCGACCGGGACGGGGCATTGGATTGCGGTTCAACTCAAGGGAACCAAGAGCAATCGGGATAGCATTGGCGCGCGCGTCGAGGTGACAGCCGGCGGGAAGAAGCAGATAGCTGAGCGCATAGCGGGGTCGGGGTATCTGTCGCAGGACGATGGTCGCGTGCACTTTGGATTGGGCACGGCGACGAAGGTTGAGAAGCTGACGGTGAAGTGGCCGAGTGGGCGCGAGCAGGTGGTGGAGAACATCGCGCTGGATCGGGTGGTTGTGGTGGAGGAGACGAAGTGAGGAAAGGCGAATTCACCACAGGGACAGCGAGAAGACGAAATTCTTTCCTCCGGTTGTTACACCGGGGATGGCTGAGATCGTGCCGCGACTCTTCCTTGTCGCCTACCGGCGGAAAAACCCCTATTCAAGCGGCCAAAAGAAGGCTGCCTGAATGGGGCACTCGGCTGAACGCACTGATGATCGTCGTGGCGGTTGGATCGGCTGTATTGCTGCGGGCGAGCTTCGCAGGGGCGAAGCCGGAGGCGGATGCTGCAAAGTATCTGAACCCGCGCGAAATGGTGCTGTCGAATGACGGGCGCTGGCTGTATGTGTTATGTGAAGCCAGCGCTGAAGTACGCGTGGTCGATACCAAAAATGGTTCTGTGGCGAAGACAGTAGCGGTCGGACATGTGCCGCGAGGAATTGCGTTGTCGGCCGATGGCATGAAGCTGTACGTGGCGAACTCGTGGGACGACAACGTATCGGAGATTGATACGGCGTCGTTGCAGGTAACACGCAAGCTGCCTGCCGGGTTCGAGCCAAACGGTGTGGCGACCGATCACGCGGGAAAGATGCTGTTCGTGGCCAACCGACTGAGCAACGACATTTCTGTGATTGATCTGGCGAGCGGGCAGGAAACGAAGCGGCTGTCGGCAGGGCGCGGGGCAAGTTACTTGACGCTGTCGTCGGATGGAAAGCTGCTCTATGCGACACACATCTATCCCAAGATCGGGAAGCATCGCACTCCGCCGGAATCCGAAGTGACGGTGATCGATGTGCGGCGCCAGATGGTGGTGGACCGCAAGGCGCTGCAGAACGTCGCGGGAGTGTTTGAGAGCGCGGTATCGCCGGATGGGAAGCTGGTGGTCGCGGCGCAGCTGCGGCCGAAGAACCTCATCCCCTTAGCCCACGTGGAGCATGGGTGGGCGTTCGGAGATTCGCTGGCGATCTTCGGTGAGGACGTCAAGGGCGTGGTGCAAGTTCCGCTGGATGAGCTTGAGCGGTACGTCGCAATGCCGTACGGGGTAACAATTACTCCCGACAAGAAGAAACTCTACGTGAGCAGCGCCGGATCGGAAGTGGTCACGGTAGTTGACATCCAGAAGCTGCTGAGCTTCGTACGAGAGACAAACGGGCCAATCGCCAACGATCTGTCTGTGTCGGCGAATTATGTTGTGGCCCGGATTCCGGTCGGCCGCAATCCGAAGGGCCTGGTGCTTTCCCGCGACGGAACCAGGCTCTTCGTGGCCAACCGGCTGGACGACACGATTAGCGTTATCGTCACCAGCAGCGACATTGTCGTGTCCCGCATTGCCTTGGGTGGAAAGCCGGACATGACGTCCCTGCGGCGGGGCGAGCAGTTGTTTTACACAGCCCGCTTCGCCTTCCAGGGACAATTCAGCTGTGCCAACTGCCATATCGACTCAACCTTCGACGGCCTGCAATGGGACCTGGAGCCGGATGGCTTCGGCGTGGACATTGTCGATAACCGCTCGATCGAAGACCTGAGCGGAACCGAGCCGTTTAAGTGGAACGGCGGCAATCCGAACATGGCAACCGAGTGCGGTCCGCGCACGGAGAAGTTTTTCTATCGCTCGCAGAGCTACAACAGCGCTGAGCTGGCTGACCTGGTGACCTATGTGATGGCGCTTCCCGATCGGCCCAACCGGTATCGCTCAGCCACCGGCGAGTTGACCGCCGCCCAGGAGCGCGGGAAAGCGATCTTCGAACGCAGGAAGACAACGCGAGGCGAGCCGATTCCGGAAACCAACCAGTGCGGCTATTGCCATAGCGGGCCGAAGTACACCAATACCAAGCTGGCC
>Ga0306923_10002167_pt1 | contig 17857 bp, 15 predicted proteins | sample sta12Can44000108_FD_203841 | JGI IMG/M metagenome (GOLD analysis project Ga0306923, IMG submission 203841) | Lab enrichment of tropical soil microbial communities from Luquillo Experimental Forest, Puerto Rico - statanox.12C.anox.44.000.108 (v2)... | ecosystem: Environmental > Terrestrial >... | reverse complement strand
GAGCCATCTCCGGGAGACTGCGGTACTTACCGGTTCCGACGATGAGGCGGGAATTGAAGGCACGACCGGCGATGACAAGTTGATCGGACATAGTGGGCTCCCGGCCGATTGTAGTACGCGCGGCGCACCCGCACCAAGGCCCGCATCGCAACCGGCTTGCCCCTCAACTTCGTCAACTATCCGCTCCGGCCGGAGTTAGATGGGCCTCGAGGAACCACAAGTCCTTATCGAGTTCGCGAGTTATCTGCGTGAACAAATCGGCGGTGATGGCGTCGTTCAAATCGCCAGATTCCTGAACCGCGCAATGCATTGGCATGGTGCGCCACGTTATGCACAAGGAACTTCAGCATGGCAGGACCACCGGAAGCAGTCAGGTCCGCTTCCTTGAGATCCGATTTCGACGCCACTTCCCGCGCTGTGCCATTCGCGACACCGCCCAGCGTGGTGATGCGCTCCGCGATCGAATCGGTCTGTTCTTCGAGATGGGACGCGATCGCATCGAACAATTCGTGGAGTTGAATAAAATGCAGCCCCTTCACGTTCCAGTGGGCCCATTTCACCTGGGTGCGCAAGTCCGTGCTATCCGCGAGACGCTGTTCAGCAATGCGATGAGCGCTTGACGGTGGTTTTCCGGCACACCGACGCTGCTCGGGAAGATGCGTACGGTCCCCGCTGCGGGTCTTGCCATGGCAATGACCTCCTGAGGAAGTAACATCCCGACCGGTAAGATGGCCCGCGGCGGGAAAGAGATACAAAAACCTTCCCTGGCCACGCGTTCGGTGGCAAAGACACTCCGCTAATCGCGAACGAGGGGTCGAGGCTCCGTCACATCGGCGAAGAGTTTGTCGATCAGGCTTTGATACTGATGCTCCACGACACGGCGCTTGAGTTTCATCGTGAACGTGAGCATACCGGTATCAAACGTAAAATCGTCAGGAAGCAAGGCGAAGCGCTTGATTGTTTCGTACTGCGCGAGATGCGGAGTGAGTCGCTGCACTTCCTTCTGGACGAGGGCGTACGTCCGCGGATGCGCCGCCATTTCCGCAGCCGATGAAAACGTAAATCCTTCCTCCGCCAGCTTGGCAGAGATGGTGACCGCATTGATGACGATCAAAGCGACGACAAACTTTCGTTGATCCCCTACCACCATGGCATTCAGAACAAAGGGACTGGCCTTCAGCGCATTTTCGATCGGCTGCGGCGCTACAAATTTCCCGGCGGCCGTCTTCAGCAAATCCTTCTTGCGATCGGTAATGAAAAGGTAGTTATCCTGGTCCAAATAGCCGATGTCTCCGGTTTTGAACCAACCGTCTTCGGTGAATGCCTCGGTGGTAAATCCCGGCGCCTTGTAGTAGCCCTGCATCACGCAAGGGCCCTTGGCGAGGATTTCGCCGTCGTCCGCAATGCGGATCTGCACATTCTCAATGGGCCGCCCGGAACTCCCTATCCTATTTTGCGGATAATTCGAGGTCAGCACCGGCGACGTTTCCGTAAGTCCATAGCCCTGATAGATCGGGATGCCGACGGCCCAGAAGAATTCGCCCAGCGCTTTCGATAGCGGCGCGCCGCCCGAGAGCACTACGCGCAAGCGCCCACCCGTTCCGCGGCGGATTTTCGAATACACCAGGCCATCCGCGAGCGCCCATTTCACCTTTACCGCGGCACTGACGTTTTTCTCGCCGGTTCGCCACGGAGCGGCTTCCCGTGCGGTGTTCATGGCGAAATCGAAAATCTTCCGTTTCATTCCTTTGGTCTTGCTCCCCTGCTCCATCAGGCGCGCATAGATTTTTTCGAAGAAGCGCGGCACCGCCGCGATGACCGTCGGATGCACTTCGACCAGTGCTTGGCCCACGTTCTCGACCGCCTCGACGTAAGCTAGCGGGCAACCGCAAAACAAATAAAGGTAGTCGACCATGCGGCCGTATACGTGGGCCAAAGGCAAAAAAGATACGGCCAGGTCCGTTTCGGGCTTCAGTACCAGTTCATGGCAGGTATCGGAAACATTGGAACTGAAATTCTCGTGCGTGAGCATCACGCCTTTTGGCTCACCGGTGGTACCGGAGGTGTAAATGATCGAAGTCAGTTGCTTCGGTGAAATTTCCGCAACACGCTGACGGTAAGCTGAAATCTCCGCTGGGCCTGCGGTCGCAAGAAGCGTTTCGTAACGCAGGAACTCGCTGGGAACCGCATCGCCGGCTTCCGCGACAATGACCTGCTGAAGGTACTCCAACTGCTCGCGCACTTGCAGATACTTTTCGAGTTGCCGAACTCCCGCCACAAATAGGATCTGCGCACCGCAATGATTCAGGATGTACGCCATTCGATCCGGGGATTCGTTGAAATAAATGGGCACCGTGACCGCTCCGGATCCGCTAATGGCGAAATCGGCGGTGTGCCACTCCGGACAGTTCGGTGCAAATAAACCTACGCGGTCACCGGGTTTCACTCCGAGTTCCACGAAACAGTCGGCGAGTCCCGCCACCCGGCGCAGAAATTCCTGAGACGAAATGGCATCCCAGCGCTCTCCACGACGCACCATTTGTGCACGCGGAGACGGATGCTCGTCCACGGCTTGAAGAAAACGGCAAGGCAGCGTGCTGTAGCCCATGCGAATTTCGAATTTACATTACCAGCCAGCGGGACGCAATCCAACAAGACAGCACGGGTGATGAGGGAAGTACTGTACAGTCTGGAGAATACCGACGGAAATCCGCATTCCCGAGTTGCTAAAGAGCAACGACAACTCCTCGGTCCCGGTCGATAGTTGCCCATCCGATGGGTCAAGGTACGCAGGCTGAGCTCGGTTTAAGTATGTCCGGCCGTGCGCTACGAGGAACAAACGCCGTGGAGAATCGGGACGAATTCCCAACCAAGCTCGAAGCCTTCATCGCGGTTGCTGCGGCTCTCCGTAAAAGCATCGAAGCACCGCGGAAAGAAAGTCGTCGACGGTATCCCCAGGCGCGCTTTGGCGTGTTCCGAAAGGAGCGGCCCGACGGCGCCATCGTGACCAAAGCAAGAACAGCGAAACGCCGGCAAGCACCCCGAGTCGTGCGGGCCACAGCATCCAATCCACCGTACGAGCCAAAGAAGGTGCGCTGAAAACAAGCAGGCCGAGAATACCTGGAAACATGATCCAAGCCGCAACCTTTTTAGGCATGCACGCCTCCGGCGAACACGCCGCAGCATATCACCGCGTAGTACCACGGGTAACGCCGATTATCCCTCCCTCTCGAAGCTGCGTTAAGATGAGGGCGGGAGCAAATGCGATGAGTGCCTCCACACCGGTGATGAATGACCCCGCTACCAGCCGCGGGCCTTTTCGGGCGCCACGAGGCAATACCCTCAGCTGTAAGGGCTGGCAGCAGGAAGCCGCGCTGAGAATGCTGCTAAACAATCTGGACCCCGAAGTCGCCGAGAAGCCCGAGGATCTGGTCGTATACGGCGGGACCGGGAAGGCCGCCCGCAACTGGGACTGTTTTCGCACAATCGTGAAATCCTTGCGCGCCCTCGAGGCGGACGAAACACTGCTGGTTCAGTCTGGCAAGCCCGTGGCGGTTTTCCGCACCCACGAATACGCTCCGCGCGTTTTGCTCTGCAACTCCAACCTCGTGGGCCACTGGAACAATTGGGAGCGTTTCAACGAACTCGACCGCGCCGGCCTGATGATGTACGGGCAGATGACCGCCGGGAGCTGGATTTACATCGGCACCCAAGGCATCTTGCAAGGCACCTACGAGACGTTTGCTGCGGCCGCGCGGCAGCACTTTGGTGGCGATTTGAGCGGGAAATTGGTGGTTAGCGGTGGTATGGGCGGAATGGGCGGTGCCCAGCCCCTAGCCGCGACCATGAACGGCGGTGGGTTTTTAGGCATCGACGTCGACCCGGAACGCATCAAGCGCCGCGTCAAGACCGGTTATTGCGATGTGATGGTGACATCGCTCGACGAAGCTTTGCGCATTCTGAAAAACGCGCTCCGCACTCGTGAAGCAACTTCCGTCGGGCTGGTGGGTAATTGCGCCGACCTCATTCCCGAGTTGGCAAAAAGAGGCGTGGTGCCGGACATTCTCACCGACCAGACCAGTGCCCACGACCCGATTAGCGGGTACGTGCCTAACGGGATGACTTTGCCGCAAGCGCTCGAGCTGCGCAAAAAGGATCCCCAGGAATACAGGAAGCGTGCGGTTGCCGCGATCGGCGCACACGTGCAGGGAATGTTGGATCTGCAGAAACTGGGCTCCGTGACGTTTGACTATGGCAACAACATTCGCACGTTTGCACATGAAGCGGGCGTCAAGCAGGCCTACGATTTTCCGGGATTCGTTCCCGCGTATATTCGCCCGCTCTTTTGCGAAGGCCAGGGGCCATTTCGGTGGGCCGCGCTTTCCGGAGAACCGTCGGACATCGCGCGCACGGATCAACTGGTTTTGCAAATGTTTCCGGAAAATGAGCATCTGCGGCGATGGATCACTCTGGCGCGGAAAAAAGTCAAATTCCAGGGCCTGCCCTCACGCATTTGTTGGCTGGGCTATGGCGAGCGCGACAAATTCGGCCTGGCCATCAATGATTTGGTCGCGAAAGGTGAGTTGAAGTCCCCCATCGTCATGGGTCGCGATCACCTCGACTGCGGTTCTGTGGCTTCGCCGTACCGCGAGACCGAATCGATGAAGGACGGCAGCGACGCCGTAGCCGATTGGGCACTTCTCAATGCCTTGGTCAATACCGCCAGCGGTGCTTCGTGGGTTTCGATTCATAATGGCGGTGGCGTCGGGATCGGGTATTCCCAACATGCGGGCCAGGTTACCTGCGCAGACGGCACAAAAGAAATGGCCCGGCGCATCGAACGCGTGTTGACCAACGATCCGGGCATGGGCGTGGCTCGCCACGTCGATGCCGGTTACTCCGAGGCTAAGGAATTTGCGAAGAAAGCGGGCCTGAAGATCCCCATGAGTTAACCGCGGTTGTGGTGCTTTGTTCACGGCGCGGGAAGTCTGGGGCTCCAGTAGGAAAAACAGGGTGGGGGGAGCGGAACGATGTACACGGTACTCGGTGCTACCGGTAATATCGGGTCGGTAATTGCACGAAAACTGTTAGACAAGGGCAAAAAAGTACGAGTCGTCGGACGCAATGCCGCGCGATTGCATCCCTTGGTGCTAAAAGGCGCCGAGCCTATGGTTGCGGATGTAACGGACCGCTTCGCTTTGACCCGTGCCTTCGATGGCGCTCACGCCGCATTCCTCATAATTCCGCCGGGCATGACTTCTGCCGATTATCGCGCCGACCAGGAGCGCACGAGTGACGCGATCTCCAACGCGGCGGCGAACGCTGGGTTGCCGTACGCCGTCAATCTAAGCAGCATTGGCGCGGGAGCGCCAAAAGGCACGGGACCCATACTCGGACAACACAATTCGGAGAAAAAATTGAACGCCATCGAGCCCCTGAACGTGCTGCATCTGCGCCCGGCGTACTTCTTCGAGAATCATCTGGCGGGAATCAGCATGATTCAGATGATGGGCATATTCGGAGGTGCTCTGAGGCCGGAATTAAAAATTCCGATGATCGCGACGAAGGACGTCGGGGCGTACGCCGCCGACCGCCTGTTCCATCTGGATTTCCAGGGAAGCAGCACGCAGGAACTGCTCGGCGAGCGCGACCTGAGCATGGCTGACGTCGCGACCGTCGTGGGCAAAGCTCTAAATAAGCCCGATTTGCGATACGCCCAATTTCCTTACGACCAGGTGCAGCACGTCATGGTGCAAATGGGCACGCCACCCAAAACGGCGGCGTCCCTGATCGAGATGTTTCGCGCTTTAAACGACGGTATCGTCACCGCCGGCGAACCCAGGTCCCAGAAAAACAGAACCCCCACAAGTATTGAAACGTTCATGAGAGACGTGTTCGTACCCGTTTATCAAGGCATGGCCGTTGGCGCGTAAGACCGGCACTCCCGATACTGCCGGCGTGAACAGCGATTTGATGCCCAGTCTGCTGATTACCGGCGCTTCGCAGATTCTCACCTTGCGCGGCGGGAGTCCCCGCCGTGGCAGATCTCTTTCTGCCCTAGGTATCGAGCGAGACGGCGCGATTCTCGTACGCAAGGGCCGAATTGCGGCTATTGGAAAACGTACCGACATAGGCAAACAAGAAGGCGCAAAACGAGCGGAGCAGCTGGACGTTGGGGGTCGTGTGGTCTTGCCGGGCTTTGTCGATTCCCATACCCACCTGATTCACGCCGCCAGCCGCGCGGAAGAATTTGAATTGAAAATCCAGGGCGCCAGTTACGAAGAGATCGCTCGAAAGGGCGGCGGGATTCTCAACTCCGTGGCCAAGCTTCGCGCCGCCACGTCGGATGCGCTGAAATCGCGCGCCCGCATTGCGCTCGAACAATTCGCCGCCTCCGGCACCACCACAATTGAAGCAAAAAGTGGTTACGGGCTCGACCTCCCGAGCGAACTCCGAATTCTGCAAATCCAGCGGGAACTGTCAGAGGAACAGCCCATGGAAATCGTGTCGACATTCCTCGGCGCGCACGTCGTTGCTCCGGAATTTCGTAGTCAGCCAAACGGCGCTGAACGGTACCTCGAGCTGCTCTTGGAGCACATGCTGCCGGAAGTCGTGAACCGCGGCTTGGCCGAATTTTGCGATGTGTTTTGCGAGCGAGGAGCATTTACTCGCGAACAGTCGCGCCGGATCCTAAGCGAAGCCAAACTTCATGGACTCCAACCCAGAATTCACGCCGAGCAACTGTCGCGTACCGGCGCCTCACAAATGGCCGTGGAACTCGGCGCGGCAAGCTGCGACCACCTGGAGCAGGTGAACGCGGAGGACATTCGCGCCCTCGGAAAATCCCGCACCGTTGCGACGCTCATGCCGGGCTGCGATTTTTACCTAGGTTTCAAAGAGTATGCCCCGGCGCGGGCCTTGATTGATTCGGGTGCCATCGTCGCGCTGGCCACCGACTACAATCCCGGCACAAGTCCCACGGTCAGCATGCCCATGATCTTGTCCATCGCCTGCACCCAATTACGGATGACCCCCGCTGAGGCGATCGCCGCGGCCACCCTCAACGCCGCGTATGCCTTGCGCCGCGATAAAACGCTGGGTTCTCTCGAGACCGGCAAGCAGGCGGACCTGGCGGTCTTCGAAGTGGAGGATTATCGCGAAATTCCCTATTATTTTGGAATGCAGCGCTGCTGGATGACAATGAAGAGCGGCGAGATAATCTACATGCGGGATTAAACCGGAGTGGCGCGCTGGCGGCGGTGAGCGACCGAAACAGCCGGTCCTTTCCCGCAACCGCGCGTTACGGTATACCGCCGCCGACAGACGGACCTCAACCATGAAACGACTGATTGAATGTGTGCCTAATTTTTCCGAGGGGCGCGATCGCGCCAAGGTGGATGCCATCGTACAAGCGATGAGCGGCGTGCCCGGCGTTTATGTATTGGATCGCGAAATGGATGCGGACCACAACCGCTGCGTCATCACGCTGGCGGGCGAGCCCGATGCGGTCGCGGAGGCAGCTCTCCGTGGAACCGGAAAAGCGGTGGAATTGATCGACATGAATGAGCACCAAGGCGCTCATCCGCGAGTAGGCGCGACGGATGTCGTGCCCTTTATCCCCATTGAGGGCGTCACCCTTGAGGACTGCATCGCATTGGCGCGCCGAGTAGGAAATGACATCTGGAAGAGATTTCGCATTCCCGTTTTCTTTTATGAAGCGGCCGCGACGCGGCCGGACCGCGTTAACCTCGAAAATGTCAGGCGCGGTCAGTTCGAAGGCTTGCGCGAGGAACTCAAGAAGAACCACGACCGCCAACCCGACGTGGGCGAGCCGAAAATGCATCCCACCGCGGGGGTTACCGTAGTCGGCGCTCGAAAGTTTCTGATTGCCTACAATGTGAACTTGAACACGTCCGACACCAGCATCGCGAACAAAATCGCCAAGGCCATCCGCTTCTCGAGCGGCGGATTGCGCTATGTGAAGTCTATGGGCGTCGAGTTGAAAGCCCGCAACCTTGCGCAGGTTTCCATCAACCTGACCGACTTCGAGCAGACGCCGATGCACCGCGTCTACGAGATGGTGAAGCGCGAAGCCGAACGCTATGGCGCGATGCCAGTGGGAAGTGAAATTGTCGGTCTTGTGCCGAAGAAAGCGATCGAGATGGCCGCGGAGTATTTCTTGCAACTGGAAAATTTCTCGCCCTCGCAAGTGTTTGAAAACAAACTGCTCCATGCCCTCGAAGGCGCCGCGCTCGGGCCACAAGATGGAAAACTGGCGCAGCTGGCACGGCCGTTTCTCGACGCCGTTGCCGAACCCTCCGCAACTCCGGGCGGTGGTAGCGTATCCGCGTACGCCGCCGCAATGGCGGCGGCACTGGGCCAAATGGTGGCGGGGCTTTCCCGGAAAAAGAAATCCCAAGCCGCCCATGTGGATCAGCTATCGACACAGTTGGACGAATTGCGAAAAACGGCGGACCAGCTTGCCGAAATCATCGATCTCGATGCGGAGTCCTACAATGCTGTCATCGCGGCTTTTAAACTGCCGCAGGGCAACCACGAGGAAATTCGCCAACGCGACGCCGCCATTCAGGCGGCTACCCAGAAAGCCGCGGAGGTGCCCCTGGCCGTGGCCCTAGAAGGCGCGCACTTAAACAAAAAACTGTTACAACTAGAATCGATTGCCGCCGCATCTATGAAATCAGACCTCCAAGTCGCGCGTCTGATGGCGGTAGCGGGTGCGCAGGGCGCATTAGCCAACGTGGAAATCAACCTGCAAGGATTGAAGGACCCTGGCTACGTTTCCGTGATGCGAAAGCGGGTTGCCGAAGTGCGCAAGCAACTGAGCTAGGACCCAGACCCTATCGTAAAATAAAGTGTTCGTTCTCCGGCCTATTTCGAAAGGAGTTTGTAATGGTGAAGAAGACTGCGAAGACGGCTCTTGCCGCGTGGCTATTGTTTGCTTTGACGATTGTCGTGGCCAAGCCGGCCCGTGCCGGGGGCGTCGGAGCGGACACCGTAGGGCTCTTTCCAAAGGAAACCGGTGAATTCGGGTACGTCGACCTCAAAAAAGCGCGCACCATGAAATGGTTCCCGGCATTGGAGCAGCAGATTTTGCCCGAGCGCTTTCGCCAGTTTCAGAAATTTCTGGCTTCCGCTGGCGTTGATCCCAACACTCAGGTGGATGAACTGGTTTGGGGCCTGGTGCCTGATTCCACCACGACCAGCGCGCAAGGTGCCGTCATCAGCCTGCCTTCGGGCGAACACACCATTGGCATCGCCATGGGTAACTACAATCCGGAATCCACCGAGGCATTTTTCAAGCAGCAGAAGCTTCCCACGGTAAAGGTCGACACCTACACGCTGTTCGCCTTTGGTTCCGGTACCGGTGCGGACGACCTGTTTTTCTTCTTCTTGGATTCCAGCAAAGCGGTATTTGGACATAAAGCTTTGCTCGACAAGCTGCTCGAGATTCGTGTCGGACGAGCGGACGGCCTGCTGCGCAATGATGCGATGTACAATCTGATCAATGAAGCCAATGGATCCGGCGTGGTGTGGGCCGTTCTCGATTCCGGATACACCCAGCTAGCCATGAATCAACTGGCGCCCGAAGTGCAGCAATTTCCCGATGCCGCGAAACTGATCCAGAAAATGCGATCGATGGTCATCTCCGCGAACGCCAGTAGCGGTGTCGATGCCAAGTTGCAGGCCGTTTGCGGCTCAACTCAGGACGCCAACACCCTCAGCCAGCTGGTGCAGGCCGGCTTGCTCTACAAGAAGTATCAGGCCAGCAAGGACAATCCGGAATTCGGACAACTCCTGGACCAGACCAACGTGGTACCCTCCGGAGACCGTCTGGTCATTGGAATGACCGTGAGTGACGACCAGATGAGCGCACTGATTCGTCGCAATACCTTCGCCCTGAAGCTATAGCCATAACGCTGAACCCTTTTCCCGAGAAGCAACTAATCCGCCGGCGGATTGGGTGGGACATACTTCGTCAGGCGCAGTACGGCGGCCGCCCCACGCGACTCGCAGTGCACCTCGTCGATGCCTTCCCACGAATCCTTTTCGTTCGCGGGCGGGTCGCCACCGGGTAACGCCACTTCCACTTCCAGGCGATCGGTCGACCGTCGCAAGGTGATATCACAGGGTTGATCCGATGAGTGGCAGCGAAAGCAATGCCGGCAGGCGGATAGCACGGAAGCCTGAAATTGCACGATAACTTCCTGCCCCAAGCCGGCGGCGTCCGCCAGATATCGCGCCGCGCCGCCGACAGCGGCCACCAGCCGGTCATCGGGATCCAGTTGCAGCGAAATTTGATGTGCAGGGTAGGTCACGGTTAGCGGTTATTCGCAAGGGCGATATCGCACGCTTCGCGGCAATCGGGGCAGTAATAGAGGCCGTCCACGCCGAGCCGCACGTTGCCCTGGCCCTTGCAGATGGTGCAGTACTTCTCGCAGGTGCACGATTCCTCGGGCTTATCGCATTGCGAGCAGAGCGTCTGCTGATACGCCATGATGCCTCCGACCGAGAAACTTTACCTGAGCGCTCGAGCCTCAGCAAGTGCGGTAACGCTCACCGCTTCCGAAGAGCCAGCACCGCCAGGAAAATGGTAGTCTTTTGACGCCACGCCAAATCGCGTGTTAGCATCAGTTTTTTACTGAGCGCACGGAATGGAATCCGTAACCTCCCCCACCAATTTAGCTCCCCGCAAAACGCCGCTAAATGCGTTGCACCGTCGCGCCGGGGCCAAGATGGTCAACTTCGGCGGTTGGGACATGCCCGTCGAGTACCCCGCTGGCGGCGGGTTACTTGCCGAGCACAAAGCCGTGCGCGGCTCCGTCGGGCTCTTCGATGTGAGCCACATGGGCGACATTCGAATCCATTCCGGATCTGTGGCGGGCGGGGCACTCGCTGCCGTCCAGCATCTCACGATGAACGATGCGTCCAAGCTTGCGATTGGGCAGGCGCAATATTCGGCCCTGCTCTATCCCGAAGGAACCTTTGTCGATGACGTAATCGTCCATCGCGTAAGCGCAGACGATTACTTGCTCGTGATCAACGCGGGCACACGCGAAAAAGATGTCAACTGGGTGCGCCGAAACACCGGGAATTTTGACTGCCTCGTCGAAGATCTCAGCGATGCCTTCACGCAATTGGCGATTCAGGGTCCCCGTGCCGTCGACGTTTTGGGCAAGCTGACCGGTGCGAATCTGAAGGTCGTCAAAAACTACTGGTTTACGCACGGAACCGTATGCGGCCTGCCGAATACGCTGATCGCGAGGACCGGATACACCGGCGAGGACGGCTTTGAAATCTACATCCCCGGCGATGTGGCCACGAGCGAGCGCGTCTGGCATGCGGTGATCGACGCCGGAAAAGAGTTTGCTATTTTGCCCTGCGGACTCGGGGCTCGCAACACCTTGCGCCTGGAATCGAAAATGGCGCTCTACGAGCACGAGATCAGCGACAAGATCAACGTATGGGAAGCCGGCCTGGATCGCTACTGCAAAATGGAAAAAGGCGATTTCATCGGCCGCGTCGCGCTCGAGGAGGAGCGCAAAGCCGGGCTGATGCGGACTCTCGTGGGCCTCGAGATGCTCGACCGCGGAATCGCGCGCGACGGGTATCGCTGCTTGAATGAGAAGGGCGATCCGATCGGCGTGGTGACCAGCGGCTCCCCGTCCCCGACGCTCTGCAAGAATATTGCGCTGGCTTATGTTCCTCCGGCTTTTTCGGCCGTGGGAACGGCGATTTACGTGGAAATCCGGCGACAGAAGTGCAAAGCGCAAGTCGTGCCGACGCCGTTTTATAAACGCCTCAAGAAGGCCAGCGCCAGCTAGAGGCGCAGAGTCACAAGGAGTGGTCGCATGGCATACCCGCAATACCGGTACACCCCTCAGCACGAGTGGATCAACGCAAAAGGCGATACTGCCACAATCGGTATCACCGATTACGCGCAACACGAATTAGGCGACGTCGTCTTTGTCGAGCTTCCGGCCGTGGGCGCAAAACTCGAAAAGGGCAAGTCGCTTGGCTCCGTAGAATCGGTCAAAGCGGTGAGCGACATTTATGCGCCAACCAGCGGACAAGTCATCGAAGCCAACGGAGAGTTGCAAAACCAGCCCGAGACCATCAATAGCGATCCCCACGGCGCGGGCTGGCTCGTGAAAATCAAATTGGCCGATCCCGCTGACCTCCACACGCTCATGGATGCGGCCGCCTACGAAGCGTACATCGCAGAGAAAAAGGAAGCTTCTGCCTGATGCGCTATCTTCCCAAGAGCCCAACTGAGCGGGAGCAGATGCTCGCCGCGATTGGCGCTGAATCGATAGACGAACTCTTTGCTTCCGTCCCCGAGGCCTACCGACTCAAGGAGCCTCTCGAGCTGCCCGGCCCGTTGTCGGAAGCCGAAGTTATCCAGTACTTTCAAGCGCGCGCCTCAGAAAATTCCGCTGGATATACGAGCTTTCTGGGCGCGGGAATCTATGCGCATCTGCGTTCGGTGGTTACCGACACCATTTTGCAGCGTGGAGAATTTCTGACCTCGTATACGCCATACCAGGCAGAGATGGCGCAAGGAACCCTGCAAGCGATCTTCGAGTTTCAGACCTTGATGTGCCAACTCACGGGCCAGGAAGTGGCCAACGCCTCCATGTACGACGGTTCGACGGCCACCACGGAAGCCGTCTTGATGGCCGAGCGCGTGACCGGCAGGCAGCGTGTGCTGGTAGCGCGATCGGTACATCCGGAATACCGCGATGTATTGCGAACCTACGCGAAAAATTCCGGCTTGCATCTTGTAGAAGTGCCCTTCACACCCTCGGGCACGGTTGACCTCAACGCCGTACAATCCCTGGTCAACGACGACGTCTGCGCCGTCGTCGTGCAGTCCCCTAATTTCTTTGGCGCCATCGAGAAACTGGATGGGCTGGCGGACCTTGCGCGTAATGCTGGCGCGCTACTGGTAGTCGCAATTACCGAAGCCCTTTCCCTCGGGCTCTTGAAGCCGCCCCGCGAAGCAGACATCGTGGCGATGGAAGGTCAGAGTTTCGGCCTCGCGCCCAGCTACGGTGGCCCCTTTGTGGGCGTTATCGCCTCCCGCGAAAAGTACGTGCGCCAAATGCCCGGGCGTCTCGCGGGCCAGACCACGGACCAAGAGGGACGCAGGGGCTTTGTGCTGACGTTGGCAACTCGCGAACAACACATTCGCCGCGAGAAAGCCACTTCGAATATCTGCACCAATCAGGCGTTATGCGCCCTGGCCGCGACCGTGCATTTGTCCCTCCTCGGGAAAGCGGGCATCCGCGAAATGGCTGCGCAGAATTTGGCCAAGGCGCAGTTCGCATTACAAGAACTCGAAAAGGTACCCGGCGTGAAACGCGGTTTTAGCGCCCCGTTTTTCAATGAGTTCGTCCTCGAACTGCCCCGCTCGGTAAGACTGGTCAACGCAGAACTGCTGAAGTCCAAAATCATCGGACCCTACGTGCTCGGTGCTGCCTATCCGGAATTGACCAAGCACGCGCTGGTGTGCGTGACCGAAACCATCCCGCGCAGCGAGATTGAGCGGTTTGCCACAGAACTCAAGATGGCTTTGGAAGTGCCCGTTTAAAACGTAGAACAGAACGGCTCGCAGCAAAAGTTCCGAATGCCGGTCAGGAGCGTACTCAGCAACGAAATGAGCGAAAAGATCAAGGCCGCCTCGCGGCACACCAGCCGCAACGAACACCTGATTTTCGAGAAGTCCTCGCCCGGCAAGCGCGCGTTCGACCTGCCGCCGCTCGACGTTCCGGCCGCCGACCCGAAGAGGGCATTGGGGGAATTCCACCGCGGCGAAGGCGTACAGGGTTTCCCCGAAGTCAGCGAAATCGAAGTGATCCGCCATTTCACGCGGCTTTCCACCTGGAATTACGCCATCGACCTCGGGATGTACCCGTTGGGTTCCTGCACCATGAAATACAACCCGCGCGTCAACGAATTCGTAGCGCGACTGGCTGGCCTTGCGACAGAACATCCCTATCAGCCGCAGGAACTGTCGCAGGGTTGCCTGAGGATTCTGTCGCTGCTGGAAAAGTGCCTGTTGGAGATCACCGGCATGGAAGCCATTACGCTGCAACCGGCGGCGGGAGCGCAGGGCGAGCTCACCGGCCTTCTCTTGGTTCGCGCTTTCCACCAAAAGAATGGAAATCCCCGCAACAAGGTTTTGATTCCGGATTCCGCCCACGGGACCAACCCGGCGACGGTGGTCATCGCCGGCTACGAAGTCGAAAACATCAAGTCCAACGCCGAGGGTCAGGTGGACATCGGCAAACTGCGCGAGCAAGTCAATGAAAACGTCGCGGCTTTGATGTTGACCAATCCCTCCACGCTCGGCATTTTTGAGCAACAGATCCCTGAAATCGCAGAAATCCTGCACTCCAAAGGCGCGCTCTTGTACATGGACGGCGCCAACATGAACGCACTTACCGGTGTCACGCGCCCGGGACGTATGGGCGTCGACGTTATGCACCTGAACCTCCACAAAACATTTTCCACACCGCACGGGGGAGGCGGCCCCGGGGCCGGTCCGGTGGCGATCAAGAAATTCCTCGAGCCGTTTCTACCGGTTCCCGTGTTGGTCGAGAAACCCGCCGGCACGTTCGCGCTTGATTTTCATCGCAAGGAAAGTATCGGCAGGGTGCGAGCGTTCGGCGGAAATTTCGGGGTGCTGGTCCGCGCGCTTGCCTACATTCTGGCCTACGGCCCCGAAGTCCGGCAAGCCACGGAAGACGCCGTCCTGAACGCGAACTACATCCGCAAGCAACTCGAAGGGGTTTTCGATCTTCCGTACACGCGGCCTTCCATGCATGAAGTTGTCTTCAGTGATGCCATCCAAAAGCGCCACGGCGTCAACACCATGGACATCGCCAAGCGCCTGATCGACTATGGGTTCCATCCTTACACCACGGCGTTCCCGCTCATCGTTCCCGGCGCATTGATGATTGAGCCAACCGAATCCGAGAGCAAAGAAGAGTGTGACTACTTCATCGATGCCATGAAGTCGATCGCCGAAGAAGCTGAAAAGCAACCGGAACTCGTAAAAACGGCTCCGCACACGACGCGGGTGCGACGCCTCGACGAGGTCGGCGCGGCGCGCAAACCCATTCTTCGCTGGAAGTCGCCCGAAAAGGTCAGCGGCGCGACCGGTTGACCATCGCACCCTGAACGCCAAGTTTAAAATTCAACAAAAGGCCACCCGAAGCGCACTCGATCGCCGGCGTCAGCTGTTAAACTGTTCGTACGAGGCGGAGAAAGTCCTGGCGAAATGAGTGCACTCCTAGACGCGTCGCTACCCAAGTCGGTCCTGCTCTTACGTGATTACACTTTCGAGAAATTCGTACACGATCTTTTGGCTGGAGTTACCGTAGGACTCGTCGCCCTGCCTCTGGCGATGGCCTTCGCGATTGCTTCCGGAGTACCGCCACAAGCGGGAATTTACTGCGCGATCGTCACCGGATTTCTCATCTCGGCGCTCGGGGGCTCCAAGACTCAGATTGGCGGGCCAACCGGCGCTTTTGTGGTCGTGGTTCTGGGCATCATTGCCCGCTACGGAATCGACGGCCTCTTCACCTGCACCATGCTGGCCGGCGTCCTGTTGGTGATCATGGGAATCACCGGACTCGGCGCGATGGTGAAGTATTTTCCGCGACCCGTGGTCGTGGGTTTCACCAACGGAATCGCCATCCTCATTGCCAGTACCCAGATTCGCGATTTCTTCGGCTTGCGTGTGGAGCATGTCCCCGGCGATTTCTTCCACCGCATGGGCGCGATCGCCCAGAATTTCGGAACTCTCAATCCCGTCGCTACCGCCCTCGGCATGGCTTGCTTACTAATCATGATCCTCGCCGCGCGCTTCCTGAAAAGAGTGCCCGGGGCCATCCTGGTATGTTTTGGCGCAACGGCCGTGGTGGCCCTGTGGCACTTGCCGGTGGAAACCATTGGCTCCCGTTTTGGTGGCATCCCCGGCGGCTTACCCCACGTGGTGGTTCCGACTCTGAAGCCCGTTCTGTTGCTGCATTTGCTTTCTCCGGCAGTAACCATCGCCATGCTGGGTGCCATCGAGTCGCTGTTTTCTGCAGTCGTTTCCGATCGCATGACCGGCGACAAGCACAACCCCAACGTCGAGCTGATGGCCCAAGGCGTCGCAAATATTGTTTCCCCAATCGTCGGCGGACTGCCGGCCACAGGAGCCATCGCCCGCACCGCCACCAACGTTCGGTCCGGCGCACGATCACCCGTTGCCGGAATGATTCACGCGCTTACGCTGTTGGCAGTGATCCTTTTCGCTGCGCCCCTGGTTAAAAACGTCCCGCTCGCCGCCCTGGCCGGGATCCTGTTCATGGTTGCTTACAATATGGGCGACTGGGCGGAAATCCCCGAAATCCTGAAACTGACCAAGGCGGACATTGTGGTTTGGCTGCTAACGATGAGTCTGACGGTGTTTGCCGATCTGACCCTGGCCGTAGAGGTAGGCATGATCCTGGCCGCTTTCACCTTCATCCGCAAGATCTCCTTGACCACCACCGTTTCGAAGGTGACCGAAGACTATATCGAGGATGGCCGGGCGCACATTCTCCAAGACAAAAACATCCCCGCTTACGTGGCGGTGTTCCGGATTCACGGTCCATTTCTGTTCGGCGTCACCGATAAAATTGCGGCCGTCACCGAGGACATCCATTCCCTTCCCCCGGTCGTGATTGTTCGCTTGCGGAATATGACCGCGATCGACGCCACAGGCATTGCCGCGCTCCAAGAACTGGCCGAGATTCTGCAGAAGAATGGTCGCTCCATGCTGGTTTGCGGCGCCCGTCCTCAGCCTGCCGATCTCATGCGGGAAGCCGGATTCGATCGCCACATCGGTGCCTCCAATATCTGCGGGAATATCGAAGAAGCCTTGAAAAGAGCGGAGCAGATTCAACGCCACCGGACGTCCGTCGCGATTTGAGCACCACGATTTGCGCTCGCAGCAAAGGAAAAGCCAAGGCGGTTGACCACCCGGGCTTTGCAAGAGGAGGAGCGAACGAAGCTTTACCGCGCGAGGCGTGGAGCCGGTTCCGGAGGCGGAGCTTGCACCGGCGCTTCCACCGGCCGGCCACCTTTGGCGGTCTGCTGCGTACGAGCCGCTACAACGGGCTCCACACGGCGAACCGGGATCGCGACATTCTCGCCTTCGCGCACAAAATTCAGTTTGTCTTCTTTGCCGTGCCAATCGATGCAGATCAAATCACCTGAATGAACTTGCTCGGTAGCAAGCAGATTGGCCATGGGGTAGACCACGTGCCGCTCGATCGCACGCTTCAGGTGTCGCGCACCATAGCGTTGGTCGGTACCTTCGCGAAGCAGGAAATCGCGGCCGGGCTCTGTTACGCGGAAAAGAAATTGTCCCCGGGCCGTCTCGAGGACGCGCTGCTGGACCATGGTCAACTCGATGTCCAGGACCTGTTCGAGCTGGGTACGGTGCAGCGGGTGGAATACCACCACCTTATCCAGTCGGTTCATGAACTCCGGTGAGAACTTCCGGCGGGCCGCCTCGACCGCAGTGCGCTCCACTTTTTCGTCCAGGTTGGTCTTGGGCTTGTCATCGGACTTGATGAAGCCGTACCCGCCAGCCATCAGGTCGGTGATGTCCGAACCACCGAGGTTCGAAGTCATAAAGATCACCGTTTGCGACAGGTCGACACGGCGGTTATCGCCAAGCGTAAGCGTCGCTTTGTCCAACATGCCGAGCAGCAGCTGCCAGAGGGCATCACTGGCCTTTTCAATCTCGTCGAACAGCAGGAAGGAGAGCTTCAGCTTGTCGGTGTGTGAAGCCGACAAC
>Ga0306923_10002166_pt1 | contig 17857 bp, 19 predicted proteins | sample sta12Can44000108_FD_203841 | JGI IMG/M metagenome (GOLD analysis project Ga0306923, IMG submission 203841) | Lab enrichment of tropical soil microbial communities from Luquillo Experimental Forest, Puerto Rico - statanox.12C.anox.44.000.108 (v2)... | ecosystem: Environmental > Terrestrial >... | reverse complement strand
GCAGCGACCGAAAGACGCCGACCAAATCTCCGCAATCCTGCGATGGTGCAATGCAGCAATGCGAAAGTGGACATTCCGAGCGGCCACGGTGCCCGCCATTGTCCTCCTATAACGCAGAGAGATCCGTATGACCGAGCGCGAAGGGTGGGGTTAATGAGAGCAAATCATTCCCGGGGCAACATCTTTGTTGCGAACCTGCCTCCGGGTTTCACTGATGATGAACTGGCCGAGACCTTCGACTCCTTCGGGATGGTGCTGAGCGCTTCTATTGCCCGCGATCCCGGAACCGGAAAACGACTGCGCTACGGATTTGTCGATATCGCGACCGAGCGCGCCGCCAAGCTCGCCGTCGCCGCGCTGCGCGGTACCCAGGTCCATGGCTTCACTCTCGACGTACGGATCAGCGAACGCCCGGCAGCGGCAAAGAAGCCTGCACGTCCGAATCCTCCGCGGCGATTTCCGATCCGGCTGGTGCCACGGGCGGTTGCCGAGGGCGAGAATATGGCTCACGATTTCGTGCCGCTCCTGCAGCCAAGAAAGCCACCCACCTTTCAGGTCGAACGTCGATCGCTGCCGCGCCGAGGTTGAGCGACCCTTCCTTTATTCGGCGTGTACCCGCACACCGGCATCGACCATCGAGCGCAGTGCCCGGTCCAGCGAGCCGTTGTTATCGATGCCGCGGCAGGCGCTCGTCACCACGGCGACCTCGAAACCCGCCCCACGCCCGTCGATCGCCGAAAAGGCGACGCAGAAATCAGTGGCAAGTCCGCACAAAGTGATCCGCCGAAACCCGCGCTCTCTCAGATAGCCGGCAAGCCCCGTCGCGGTCCTGCGATCGTTCTCGCAAAACGCCGAATACGAGTCGATCGACTTTCGGAACCCCTTTCGCAGAACCAGCTCGGCGTGCGGGACGTCGAGCTTCGGGTGAAACGCAGCCCCCGACGTTCCTTGCACGCAGTGGTCCGGCCACAGGATTTGCGCGCCATAAGAGACCTCGGTCGTGTCGAACGGGTGCTTGCCGGGATGCGAGCTGGCAAACGATGTGTGTCCTGGAGGATGCCAGTCCTGGGTCAGGATCACATGGGCAAACGAATGGGCCAGCCGGTTGATCGCGGGAACGATCGCGTCGCCCTCTGGTACCGCAAGCGCTCCGCCGGGACAGAAATCGTTCTGGACGTCGATGATCAGCAAAACCTCTCGATCATCCGTCGTCATCGTTTACCTCGCAGCCTTGGAATGATCTCGCGGGCGATGATCTCAACCTGATCCGTCCTGTACCGGTAGGGAATGAAGATCAGCTTTTGGACGCCGACCGCGAGCTGAGCGCGAAGTTGCGCGACGCATTCGTCCACCGTCCCGATGATCGCGGCTTCCTTCGTCGAATCGCTCCAGGCGGCGTAATCCCATTCCTGGCCGAGCCATTCCATCATCGGCGACTCGACCGCTCCGCGTGAGGCGCCGATATAGATCGGCAGCTGGTTGGCGTTGAGCAGTGCGTCCGGATTCCGCCCGGCCTTTTCGGCAAAGCCGCGCACCTTGGCCCAGGATTTGGCGAAAGCCTCCGGCATGTAGAAATAGGTCAACCAACCGCCGTTAAATGCCGCCCGTTTGAGCACGCGCTCGACATAACCGCCAATTAGAATCACGGGAAGCCGAGCGGGCTTGGGGGACAGGTTCGCGCCGCGCAGGCGGTGCGGCGGGTAGTCGCCGTTAACCTGATCCTCGGTCCACAGCCGACGCATGATTTCGAGGTTACGGTCCATGATCCGGCCACGCTCCTGGTACGGCACGCCGACCGTGTCGAACTCGCGGCGGTACCACCCCGACGCCATGCCGAGCAGCAATCGTCCGTCGGCGATCAGGTCGAGGCTCGCCAGCTCCTTGGCCAGAACCACGGGGTTGCGCAATGGCAAGACTAGCACCCCGGTGCCGAGCTTGATCCTGGTCGTGCGCGCCGCCACCGCAGTCAGCAGGGTCAGAGAGTCGATTACCGGGAAGGGTGGATCAACCCCGAGCAGGACATGGTCCCAGACCCAGATCGAGTCGAACCCCAGCGCTTCGGCCTTGACCGCATAGGCGATCAGCGACTGCGGATCCGGCATATCCGGATAGGTCGTGAAGTTGCGCAACGCAAGGCCGAAAGTGTTCGAAAAGATCGTCACCGCGATGTTCCTCAGGCCGTATAGATACGGTCGGGGTCGAGATCGCGTAGCACGGCCAGCTCGTTTTCGGTCGGCGAGTCCGTGACTGGAAGATCGGCCGCGATCAACAGCTCGAAACCGGTATACTCTTGTGCCTGGCGGGTGGTCACCCCCGGGTGGAGCGCCAGCAGCTTCATACGTTTCGAGCCCTCGTCAAAGCCGAGCATGCCGAGATCGGTGACGACGCGGTACATGCCGCCGGCTATCAGCCCGGCGTCATGCCTGCTGTTATCGCCGGTAAGAAAGCCTGGGCTGGTGACAAAATCGACCGCTTTCACAAACCGGCGTTTCTCGTGTTTCATCGCCACGATCATCAGCGTCAGGCTGGCGATGTCATTTCCGCCGCCGGTTCCCGGCAGACGGCTCGTCGGGCGCTGCGGATCACCAATGAACGAGCTGTTGAGATTGCCGTATTGGTCGATCTGCGCGCCCCCCATGAAGCCGACATCGACATAGCCGCGTTGCAGCAACAGCAACACCTCGGTGCTGCCCAGCACCATGTTGGCGCGACGCGTGCAGCGCTGCTCATTGGTTGAAGGAGGCAATTTACCCGGCTCGATAAATGCCCCGATCACTCCACCCTCGAAGAGAATCGTCAGGCCGGGGGCGTGGAGCCTCTGCGCCAGGGTCGCCGCCAGCAGCGGGATGCCGACGCCGGCGAAGACGACCTGCCCATCCCGCAAGAGCCGCGCGCTGATCACCGCGAGAAGCTCGCTCGCCGTACAGGCAGAGCTGTTAGTCGTCATAGATGCTCCTCCCGCGGCGGCTCGCCTCGAGCAATTCGTCGAGGCCGAGCAAACCCAGATACTCGGTCCACGACTTTGGCGCATAGAAATAGCGTTCGAGGTATTCCTTGCAGCCCTGGTCGGTGTCCTGCCGTATCTGGGCGGCGTAGCGATCGAGATGCTTGAACAACGGTTCGTAGAGTCCATAGCACTCGTGCGGAGCCGAGCCGAACGGCACCTCGATGACGGCATCGACGGCGAGAAACGGGATCTTCGTGTGGTCCGGCGAGCGCCGAATCTGCTCGTTCGAGACGATGCGCTCGGTGGTCAGGATCACCCGGTTCGCCGCCAGCGCGAGATCGAGATCCATGAACGTAAGCCCGTCGATCTGCGCGTTGCCGTAGGCATCGCAGCGCTGGACGTGGATCAGCGCGATGTCCGGGTTGAGCGCCGGAACCAGCACTAGCTTCTCTCCGGTGAAAGGACAATCTATCTGCCGCGCATCGGGCAGTCGCCCGATCAAATCCGAGCCCATCATCGAGCGCATCGGCAAGAACGGTACACCCATCGCGCCCGCCCGGAAGCGCAGGCCCACCGCCAGGTGGCTCCATTCCTCAAACCGCGCGCGCCCGGTTTCCGCATAAAGGCGCATGACCCGCGATACGCCCCAAACGATGCCCTGGCTGAACCAGCTGGTCAGGATGTGCCGGCTCGCTCCCGAGGCGAAGAGCAGTTCGCCTTCGCTCGAGGTGATGCTGCGGCAGCAAAAAAGGTCTTTGCGGCCGGCTCGGATCAAGGCCCAGATCATCGCCATCGGCGTCCGGGACAATGTGCTGCCGCCAATCCCGACCGAAGCGCCGTCGGGGACTACCGCGGCCACCTCTTCGAGCGAGGTCACCTTCTCGCGCAGGCTGCGGTCGCGCTCTCGGGTGCGGCGGCAGAGTTCGTCGTAGGCAAGCGTCAACAACCTTCCTCCAAGCCGGCCGCCGCGTTGAACTCGGCGATCAGCGCGTCCCAAGCCGGTGCAGCCCGCCGCAGTTCTGCCCAGAACCCCTGAGTGCGGCGCCGTTCGAACGCTTCAAGCGGCACGCCCTGCTGCTCGACCCAGGTGTAATAGCCGAGGTTGAAGATGCGCGAGCGCTCGCTGTGGGTCAATTCGAGCACATCGTTGTCGGCGACGCCGAGCAGATGCTGGCCGAAGACCTCGCCCGCGCTGACCGAGTCGAAGCCAGCAGGATACTGTACCGCCAGGAATTTCCGCCGTTCGCTGCTATACAGCGCGGCGCTGTCGGTCGCGACGGTGACGATCACATCCTCCTCGCTGAGTTCCAGACGCTTTGCGATCTTGATCGCGGCGACAAGATTGGCGATTCCGGAAAGTCCAATCAGCTTCAGCCTAGAGAGCAGCTCAGGGTCAATATGACGGCGGTCCGACAGATAGGACACCCCGGTCTCGCTGTTGAAGAGGAGGTCGAGCGACCCGGTGCCTCGGTCCGATACACCGACCACCATGTCGGTGTTCATGACGTTGTGGATCAAGGGCACGTGCTTGTCGCCGATGCCCTGAATATTGTGCTCGCCAAAGCCGTTGCGCAGCAGCGTCGGACACTCGCTGGCCTCGACCGCGACGATGCGGACGCCGTGCTGGTCTTTCAGGTAGTCGCCGGCCGCGAGCGTACCGGCCGACCCCGAAGCTGCGACAAACGCCGCCAGCCGCAAGCCCGGCCGCTGTTCCCGCACCGCCGCGAAAACGCGCGCGAGCGCCGGTCCGGTGCACGCATGATGGACGACGTAATTGCCGAATTCCGCAAACTGGTTGAGGACGACATTGGTCGGATCGCGAGCGAGTTCGGCGCATCTGTCATAGATTTCCTTGACGTTGCTCTCGGAGCCGGGGGTCACGACGAAGCGCTCCTCGCTCATGCCCTCCGGCAGCATGGCGACACCGCGGCAGTCGAGAATGCGCGAGAGCGCAATTCCGCCTCGGCAGTAATTTCCGGTCGATGGCCAAATGGCTTTGTGACGCGGAGGATCGAACCGCCCGGTGACCAGATAAGGGATCAGGCAGCCATAGGCCGACAGCACCTTGTGCGCGCCGATCATCGGGAAGAAGCAGCCGAGCACCATGACGATCGGCGCGGGGACTCCGGTCAGCGACAGCGGAAATACGAGATGGCAAGGAGTCTAGGCAAAACCGGTGCGGGTGCCATCATTGTACCAGTGCACACGAAAGAGATTGGCCGGGTCGGGACGATCGGGGTGGGCCGACCCCAGCGCGGTCTGGCGTGTTTCGGGGATGCGCGACGGCTCGGCGAGCTCTGCGAAGGTCGGCAGCCTAACCCCCGCCCGACCCAGCCACCGCGCCGCGCGGTTCCACACCGCGCAGTCGATGATTGTCGAGACGACCTCACCGCTCATTTACGCGACAACCTCACCCGAGGGCAGGACTCCACCTTAGCCAACTGTCTGCTAAGCTTGAAGCGATAGTCGACCGAAACGGCGGGAGGCGCCATTGTCCGGTGTGCTCGACGGCATTCGCGTGCTCGATTTCGGGCGTTACATCGCAGGCCCGTTCTGCGCCGCACTCCTGGCCGATCTCGGCGCCGAGGTGATCCGCATCGAGCGGCTAGGCGGCGGCGAGGATCGCCCCTTCATCCCGGTCGGCGCCGGGCCCGAAGGCGGTGGTGCGATGTTCCTGGCGATGAACCGCAACAAGCTCGGGATGACCCTTGACCCGGCCGTCCCGAAAGGCCGCGAGATCGTCAAGAAGCTCGTCGCCACCGCCGACGTCGTCATCGCCAATCTGCCGCCGCAGGTGTTGCGCGCGCTGGCCCTCGACCTCGACAGCCTGCGCCTCGTCAAGCCCGACATCATCCTGACAACGGTGACCGGCTTTGGCGCCGGCGGGCCGTTGAGTCACAAGCACGGCTTCGACGGCATCGGCCAGGCGATGAGTGGTGCCGCTTATCTCTCCGGCACACCGGAGCAGCCGACCGCAATCAAATTGCCCTGGGTCGATTTCGGCACCGCATGCCTGTCGGCTTTCGGTACCTTGGCGGCGCTGCTCGAGCGCGGCAAGTCCGGCCGCGGGCAGAAAGTCGAGAGGGCGTTGCTGCGCACCGCAATTGCCTTCGCCAATGCGAGCCTGATCGAGCAAGCCTTGACCGGGGTCGACCGCAAAGCGGCGCTCAACCGCGGCTTTAACTCCGGCCCGGCCGACATCTTTCGCTGCTCGGACGGCTGGATCGTCGCGACGGCGATCGGCCCGGCGATGTTCCGGCGCTGGTGCCGGATGATCGGCGAGGAGCACTGGCTCGCCGACCCGCGCTTCCGCGACGACCAGTCGCGCGCCGACAACGGGGAGATCATTTCAGCGCGGATGAGCCAATGGTGCGCCGCGCGGAGCTGCGCCGAGGCATTGGCCGCACTCGAAGAAGCCAATATCGTGGCGGGCCAAGTCTACTCCCCGCAACAGGCGCTCGACGACCCGCACATTCGCTCCGCCCGCCTGCTCGAAGAGGTGCCCTATCCCGGGCTCGGGGTCGCGCTGCCCCTGGCGCCGACTCCGATCGAGCTCTCAGAAACCCCCGGCACCTACCGCCGGCCGGCGCCGCTGCTCGGCGAGCACACCGACGGGATCCTAGAGAGCCTCGGCTACGATGCGACCGAAATCGCCGCGCTGCGCCGGGAGCGGGTCGTTTGAGTTCCCAGGCGCGCGGGAATATAGCGGGAAAACCCGCCCCGGGGGTCTTTCGGGAGCGAACCTGCGCTGCCAAGTCATTGATTTCGGCCGCATCGCAGAAGAACACCTTCCCTAAGCGGTCGAACAGGGAATTAAATCGGTCGAACAGGGAGCCCGATCCGCCGAACAGGCAAGCACCAGGGATCGAGTGAAATCCAGGCTAGCCCTCTTTCGTGCGAGCGTTGGCAACGCACGGCGACACCAAAGAGGGCTTGGCCGATGCGCGGGAAGGACGGGTTAAATCGGTCGCCCGGATGACCGCTCTCGGCACTCTACGATCCACTCAACCAACCGGTTTGAGGTCGCCCAAGATAGTCGGCAGCAACTCGCTGACCGTCGGATGAATGTGCATCGCGCGCTGCATGACCGTGTAAGGGGCTTTGGCATACATCAGATCGAGGATCGCGTGGACCGCCTCGTCGCATCCTGTACCGAGCAATGAGGCGCCGAGGATCTCTTTGCTGTCGCCATCGACGAGAATGCGCATAAAGCCTTGCGTCTCGCCCTTTTCGACGGCGCGGGCAACGCGCGTCATCGGCCGCTCGCCGGCCAGCACGCGCCGCCCGTTGTTGCGTGCCTCGGCCAAGGTCATGCCGACGCGGCCCAATGGCGGGTCGGTGTAAAGGGCATAGGCGGTGATGCGCTCGCTGACCCGGCGCGGAACTTGGTCGAGCAAATTCGCAGCAACGATCTCGAAATCGTTGTACGCGGTGTGGGTGAAGGCGCCCTTGCCGTTGCAGTCGCCGAGCGCCCAGATGCCCGGTGCGGTGGTTTGCAATCGCTCATCGACGACGATGTAGCCGCGCTCGTCGCAGCGCACCCCGGCTTTGTCGAGATCCAGATCGTCGGTATTCGGCCGGCGCCCGACTGCCAGCAGCAGATGCGAACCAGCGACTTCGGGGGCGCCGGCGGTGCAATCGACCTTGGCGACGATCTCGTCGCCGCGCTTGGCGAGGCTGATGCATTCGGCATTTAGCCTGACCTCGACGCCCTCGCGCTCGACGATGTCCTTGATCGCCGCCGACACGTCCTCGTCCTCATGACGAACGAGCCGCGGCGCCATTTCGATGATCGTTACTCGGCTGCCGAAACGGCGGTACATTTCGCCGAATTCGAGGCCGATGTAGCTGCCGCCGACAATGATGAGATGGGGCGGCAGAAAATCGACCTCCATCATCGACGAATTCGTCAGGTAGGGTAATTCGTTTATGCCGGGCATTGGCGGCACCAGCGCCCGGCCGCCGACATTGATAAAGATCCGTCCGGCGCGCAGCCGCTCGCCCGCGATTTCCACTGCTTGCGGCGAGGCGAACCGGGCATGGCCGCGGTAGAGCGTGATGTTTGCGGCGTTTTCGAGGGCAGAGGTGAGCCCGTCTCGTGACGCCGCCACAATCGCATCCTTGCGCGCTTTAACCCGCCGCATGTCGATGCCGATATCACCCCCGATCACCACACCATACTCGGCGGCGCGGCGCGCGGTCCGGGCGGCATAGGCGCTCGCTACCAACGCCTTGGTCGGGGTGCAGCCGGTATTCACGCAAGTGCCGCCGACGAGATGTCGCTCGACGACAGCCACCTTCATCCCGGCGCCGGCCAGGCGGAACGCCAAAGATGGTCCGGCCTGGCCGGTGCCGATGATGATCGCGTCGAAGTCGGGCATGACAAGCCTCTCCAGCAGCAGGTGGCGTCAATATAATAACCTCTCACCGCGTAACCGGTTTTGTGAGGTCGCGCCGCCTTCGTCGTTTTCCAGCGATAGCGGATTCCAGCCACGGGTTCTGCACGCGGTGAATTGCGCCGCCTCAGAAACCCCTCGCTGCCGCCGCTGGAAAGTAGTGAACCTCGGAATTATTTACCAGTTGGAGAGACGATCTGACGATGTAACAGAGTATAGCTGTGGTTCAGCATCATGAAGACGTTGATCTTGTTCTAGCGAGGCAATTCTTCGACGAGCGCGGATTGCAGGCACAGAAGATTCCCGAAACGTCGAGCGCAAAAACGCCCGACTTCAAAATCCTTCGCGGGCCATGTTGGTTGGCTTCTGCGAAGTGAAATCACCGCAAAATGTCTTCGATGAACGCCTGACTGATGCGGTCCGTCGAGCGCCAGAGGGTCGCTATGCAGGGATTGTTGAGACTGGCCCCACTACCAGGCAGTATAGGCGTATGCGGGGGGCTGCGATACAGGCGGTTGGCCAGTTCCATTCTGTGAACCCCTCTCGCTTCGTTCCCAATATACTGATGTTTGTCAATCACGACAGTACTTCAACCGAATCTGATTTTATCGAAACGATAACCGGCTACATAGACGGGTTAGGATACGCTTCAAAGTCGGTGCCTGCAGAGATACCGGAAGTCGATGCTTACGTGTGGTTAGACGCCAACACACCGGAGAAGCCGCGCATGTTTTGGCGGCAGAACCATTTCAGGGATGGCGTAATCGATCTTTTGAAGCCACCCTGACATATGTTTACCCGCTAGCGGTAGCAGTCCGTTTCGCTGATTGACGAGTAGCTTATTCGGATTACGCTGACAGTTTACTCTACGTTTCGCAGCCAGCGGCGCTTGCCGTGCGGTGTCGTGCTCGACGCGCGGCTTGGGGCCGGGTTTGCGGGATGCCGAAGGGCGGCCGAGCCGGCGCTCGGTCGTCATCGCCGCGTCGGTCGGCATGGCGAGAAGCGCCGCGAAATCAGGGATCAGTGCGCGCAACGGCGCCACCGTTGCGAGCTCGTCATCCTCGCCCGCGAGCTGCGCCCGAGTGCTCGACCATGGCCAGTCCTCGGCACGGCTCACCAACCCCGCGACCACCGGATTGAGAGCGATGTAACGGGCCGCCGCCAACAAATGCGGCTCGTCCATCACCACCGCGCCAAAGCGGCCCTGGAACAGATGGCCCGTCCACCGGAACCGCGCGTAGATGGCCCCGGTGTAGCGCCGGTGCGCTTCGGCAAAGGTCGCCCGCAACTCGTCCGCGTCCGCCGGCGTCACGCCAAGTGGGCATGATTGGCAGGTGGACGTGATCGGGCATCAGGCAAGGCCCAAACTGCGGCACCGGCGCCGTGCTGCCGCGGCGACCGACGCCGATAAGGCGATAGTCGTCGGCCCGAAAAAACACGGGCTCGCGCCGATTGCCGCGCAGTGGCAACATAGCTGGAGGGCTTGACGCCGTCCGCTCGGGAGGCCAAATATGCTTTGACGCGTATATGCGTATAGAGGCATATTTAAGCGCATGCAGTCCGTCTTCGAAACCATCGCCGAGCCCAGCCGTCGCGCCATCTTGAGCCTGCTAGCCTCGTCGGAACGGTCGGTCGGGGAGATCGAGCGGCAACTTCGTATTCCTCAGCCGACTGTATCGAAGCACCTGCGGGTGCTGCGCGAGGCCGGTTTTGTCGAAGCCACGGTGAACGCGCAGCGCCGCTTCTACCGATTGCGGCCTGAACCCCTTCGAGAGGTGGATGCTTGGTTGGCCCAGTTCCGCCAATTCTGGTCCGCCCACGTCGATGCTCTCGAACGCCACCTCGACCGTATAAATCGCGCGGCACCAGCGAAAAAGAAGGGAAGGAGGAGATAAATGGCCGATCGCGAACAATACACACCGGGTCCTGCCGGCGGAGCGCGGATAGAAAGGAATGGAGAGAACTGGACCCTCGTTCTCGTTCGGGAACTGCGTCACCCGCCGGAGAAAGTCTGGCAGGCGCTAACCGACCCGGCGCATTTGCGAGAATGGGCTCCGTTCGACGCCGATAAAAGCTTGGGGACGGCTGGAACCACCGTGAAGCTCACCACAGTGGGCGCGCCGTCCCCGCAAGTTAGCGAAACGACCGTGATTCGAGCGGACGCTCCCAAAGTGCTTGAGTACAACTGGGGCGGCAACGAAATCCGATGGAAGCTCGAAGCGCTGGATGGCGGCACGCGCCTCACCTTGTGGCACAACATCGACCGTCGATTCATCTCGATGGGGGCTGCTGGTTGGCATATCTGCCTCGACGTCCTCGAGCGGCTCCTCGCGGGTAAGCCAATGGGACGTATGGTCGGCATGGATGCGATGAAGTTCGGTGGCTGGCAGCGACTGAACGCCCAATATGCCAAGCAGTTCGGTGTCGAAATTCCCAGCTGGCCACCTACGGCGCAACAATCGTGACCGAGAAAGGTGTCATAGACTGGAATAAGTAGGTTCGGCAAACCCACCGCTGGCTGTCCATTGTCTTCACGATGACGGTGATCGCCAACTTCGCCGCGATGGCGTTAGGGAAGCCTCTGATGTGGCTCGTCTATTCGCCATTGCCTCCGCTCTTCTTGATGTTGTTCACGGGTCTGTACATGTTCGTGTTGCCGTATGCTGCCAAATGGCGCGCACGCCAAGCCGCGCCAACGGCCCGCCGCGCCATATGAGTTTCCACCCGGGATTACGGGGATTACGGTGACAGCTTACTTTACGTTTCACAGCAGCTGGCCTTGCCGTGCGGCGTCTCTCTCCACTCGCGGCTTTTGGGCTCGATAGGGCTTCAACTAGCTCGCTGGGAGCCCGAGCGCGGGCGCAACCTGCGGTAATAACCAGGAGGCCAGCAGGCGATAGCCCTCGGGGGTCAGGTGCTGACCGTCGGGCTGGTGATATTGCGCCGGCACCGCGCCTAGCGTCTGGTTCTCCAGCATGATGACCTGAACCCCGCGGCTGCGCAGCCGGGACACGATCTGCTCGACGTTCTCGGCGCGCGCTTCCGAGCCGCCACCCAAGCCGCCCCGGCGGCGCACAAAATCGTTACCGCCGGGCTGCAAGATGACGACGCGCGTACCGTTAGGGACCGCGCTGTCGAGCCGCGCCAGCATGCCGGCCGTCGTGTCGCCGTTTAGGCCGGCATTCACGACATGGCCGTTGTAGCCCTTGGCCCTAAGCATCGCTTCGAGCTGGGCCGGATAGGCCTCTTGCGGCGCGATGCCTTTCCCGGCGGTGTTGCTGGCGCCAAGCGCGACAACCTGCGCCTGCGCAGTAGCCGATAGAAAGCCGTACAGCGCGACGGCTCCCAGCAAAGCGATCAGGTTTCGTCCCACGGCTTCTCCTCTTTCCGTTTGGTCGGCATCACCTGGTCTCGCTACGCCCCAATGGACCGAAGGCTTAGCACGCTCGTGGGCGGCGCGAAGGAGTTCACCTACCCGAGGCGCCGCAAGATGGCTTTTGCAAACGTTTCCGTTGCCTCGATCGGCGTGTAGTGGCCGACGCCCGGAAGGTATTCGAGTTCGAAGTCTGTAAAGAATTTGTCGAGGCGGTCAGACCAGCGTTGCGGGAAGATTGGGTCGTATTCCTGCCAAAGCACCGTAGTCGGCGTCGTCAGGCGGTCTTTAGCTGCAGGCCGAACCTCCTGCGTATAGGCAGTTACCGGATTGCCCGACGACCTATACCAACCCAACGACGCGGTAAAAGCGCCCTTCGGCGAGTAGACCTCGACGAGATGGTTCAGTCGTTGCTCGTCCACGACGTACTTCGGCCCCGACCAGTGCGACCAAAAATGCCTGAGATAGGTGCGGATCGCTTCGGGCTTCCCGTCGAGTAGTTCTTCGGCCACCTTTTGCTGATGGAAGGTTGTATACCAGAATTCCTTCGCCTCCTTGAGGTCCAGGATACGGCTCCCTGCGCCCGGTAAAGGCGGCGAAACCACCAGGGCTGACACGAGATCTGGCCGCATACTGGCAACCGTTTGGGCGGTCAGGCTCCCGACATCGTATCCGCCGAGCACAGCCGATTTGAGTCCAAGCTCACCCATGAGCGCAATGACGCCCTTTGCCTGCCCCGGTGCCGAATACACGGTCTCCGGTTCAACGAGATGCTTGTCCGATTGACCGAACCCCCGCAGGTCTGGGACGATGACATCGGCGCGTTGGGCCAGCATCGGCGCAAGCGCATTGTAATCGGTCCGGTCGCCGGGCCAGCCATGCAACAGGACAACCGGTTTTCCAGAACCCATCCGGTCATACGCAATTCGAAATCCCTCCGCGGGCGCTGAGTACTTCATTAGGCCTCTCCTGCTAAATTTTCCGGAATGCGAGGGTGGCGCCGAAAGGACACGAGTATCTGCCGCGTCCAATACCGTAGAAAAATCATCGGGCCGCGGATCGCGGCCTCTTCTAACAGGGTGGGCATCGATGTTTTTCGTTTCTGACTCGGGTCTACTTGCGTACTCGCTTGCAGAATCCCGACGTCGGCAAATGACGCCAGCAGCCTGATGCGGACTTGCCCAACCCGCTGCGTTGGCAAGGGCGGTCTCCTTCTGCTCGAAATGCTGCCGGGTTCCCAAAGCTGCCATGCACCTTCCTCACGCCGCGCGGGGTAGCGGCCGAAACGCGGCGCGGATTTCGGTGCGGCTGTCGCGATTTGCACGCCCTACGAGTCGTCAACGACTGTTTCGCGTTCGGGCCAGCTTGTCGCCGCAATCCGGTGGCGGAGGTCAACGAGATCGCTCGCCGGAAAATGGGTCGTGAAAGCCTGGGTGCCGCTCGCCTTGGCTCCAACAGGCGTCTCAACCAGGGCGGCGCAGGCGAGCCTGGTCGCGCCGATGGCGTTCCCAAATGCAGAGCCTGCAAGCAGGCTGCACCGTGTCGGCGACGAGATAGACACGGTCTTTCTCCTGAATCGCCTTTGTTCGATGTGAAGTATCGGGCGCTTTTAAATTTATGTACACCACGACCGGCCGGCACGAGGGCCGCTTCAACCGCGTCAAAGATCGAGAGCAATGTCACCTTGGGGCTGGCTGCAGCAGATCAACAGATTGCCCGCGGCCGGCGGCTCGACCGGGTCCGGCCGGTAGATGATGGAGCCGGAAATCAGCCCCGTCTCGCAGTTATGACAAACTCCGGTGCGGCACGACCAGCGCACCGGCACATCGCACGCCTCGGCCAGTTCGAGCAAACTGTGGAATGCGGAACCCCAGTGGACAGCGAGATTGCTGCGCGTAAAGGATACAAGCGGCCCGACTTCCGCGGCTTTTCCCGGCGGATGCGGCGGCCGCAGCGGGGCCGCTGCGATGCCCGGCGTCTTCGACGGGCCCGACCCGAAATTCTCGGTGTGCAGGCGGTCACGGGCGACCGCCCAGCCTGCAAGACCATCGACGAGACCGCTCATAAAGGCGGCTGGACCGCAGATGTAGAAGTCCGCATCGGGCGGGACACTAATTTCCTCGAACACGTGCGGGCCCACGCGCCCGACCCTGTCGAAATCGACAGTCGGCCGATCGGTTGGCTTTGGCGCACTGTAACAAATCTGGCTGCGGCTTCCGGGCAAGGTCGCTAGGAGTTCGCGCACCTCCGCCGCAAATGGATGCTCGCTGCTGTTGCGGGCACCGTGAACCCACCAGATCTCTCTTCGAGTTCGCTCGGCGGCCAGTGCGTGCAGCATAGCGAGGACCGGGGTGGCGCCGATGCCGGCGCTGACAAGGACCACGGGGCGCTCGCCCGGCCGCAACGTAAAGCTGCCGCGCGGGGCGCTCACGTCGAGAATATCGCCTGCCTGAACTCGCGTATCGATGTAAGCCCCGGCCGCACCCTGTGGCTCGCGCTTGACGCTGATGCGGTAGCAATCCTCGCTCGGCGCACCCGAGAGCGAATAGCTGCGCAGGAGCGCGCTCTCGCCGGGACGCGGCCTCAGCCGCAATACGATAAACTGCCCCGCAGGGGCAGCCGTTAGCGGCTTGCTGTCGGCCGGTTCCAGAACGAGTGACGTGACATTGCTGCTTTCCTGCACCTTGCGCGACACCCGCAGTGGGCGAAAGCCTTGCCATGCAGGGGGCGGGCCCATCGGTGGGCCGAGCCCCGGATTACCCGTTGTTCCGCTGCCTTTCCGTTCCCGCTCGAGCAGCGCCTCTAACGAGGTTCGCCAGCCGGCGCTCAATGCCGGGATGCGCAATGCTCGTTCCAGCCCGCTCGCCGGGTGACCCGGCAAATATAACAGCGCATTGATCTCGGTGACGGTCACCCGCTGTGGACCTGCCTCGACCTTCACGATTTCGTCGCCGGCGCCGACTTCCCCTTCCTCCAGGACCCGGAAATAGAATCCTGGCCTGCCGTGTGAGACAAGCAGTGCCGCCATCTGCGCCTCGTTCATGCGGATGCCGACACGATAGCAGGTGACGCGCGGCTGCGTCACTTCGAACAGAGCATCGCCGATCCGGTAATGATCGCCGATGCAAACTTCCGTATCCGCCAGTCCTTCGACTGTAAAATTCTCTCCGAACTGGCCATAGGTAAAGTCGTTTCGACCGAGCTGGTTTTGCCAATAACGGTAAGATTCGATCTGGTAGACAAAGACTGCCCGGTGTTCGCCGCCATGCCCCGCCAAATCTCCCTGGCCGTCACCGTCGATGTTGAGCCGTCGAGCCATCCGCCGGCCTTCAACCGGCATTTTCCAGACGGCGGTGTGGACGGTTTTCCCTTGCCACTCGATGTCGCGTGGCAGGCCCACATTTACTGAGAGTAATCGCGCCATCGTTTTGATCTCCTCTCAAATATGATTGTAAATGGGTTGCTCGCCATGCGAGCGGCGGGGATCTCCTCCACCTACTGTTCTTGGAGCGGCGCTGGCGGCGGCAACCTTGGCCGGATGCTGCCGGCCCGATTGCGCGGGCAGTCTTGTACTGCAGGACGAACGCAGCGTCTCCGCGGTGGATATGGGTTGATCGCGGCACTGATCGCGGTCGTTTGTGTCTAGGTCCCAACGACGGCGGGCACCAAGCTCAGCACGACCTTGGTATCGATCGCCGGCAGCCTGTAATCACGCACTAGATACAGAAAAAGCAATCACAGACAGGCCGGCCGCACCTGCAAGTCGTCTCTGCGGCCGATTTCGTGTCGGGCTCAGGCTTCTGCGGCGATGGCTGTTCCGAACTGGGCCGGAATAGCTCGCGGTAGCGCCGGCCTATGGCTTCTGTGTCATCGATGATCCGCATCTTGCCTCCGTGCCGCATTCGGCCATGAGTTGTTCGAGCGTGCGTCTCGGCTCGCGCGACTGCTGAGCCTTCGATCGGACCTTGGCATGGGGAAACATCAAGGGCGTCGCCTATTGCTGGAGATAATTTTGGTCGCCGTTTCTATCCGGGTTTGTCGCTCCCAATCAGGGATTTGGCAGCTTTGACAACGTGTTCCGGGGTGAAGCCCAGCTCACGCATCACGATCTCACCGGGCGCCGACGCACCGAAGCGATCCAGCCCGATGATTGCGCCGTCGAGGCCCACATAGCGCTCCCATCCAAGCGTGGAGCCTGCCTCGATGCTGACTCGCGCCTTGACGCCGGGAGGAAGAACCGTGTCCCTGTAGGATTGCGGTTGCGACTGAAACAAATCCCACGACGGCATCGAGACGACCCGGCTTGCAATACCTTCGCGTGTCAGTTGGTTGTGCGCTTCTAGCGCAACCGACACTTCGGAACCGGTAGCGATCAGGATAACGGTCGGCGAACCTGTAGCGCAGTCGCTGAGGACATACGCCCCTTTCGCCACTCCCGAAGCCGGCGCCAATGTTGAGCGGTCCAGAATAGGTAATCTCTGGCGCGTGAGCACAAGTCCTACCGGCCCCGAGGTGTGCGCAACCGCGATCTTCCACGCCTCCACGGTCTCGTTGGCGTCCGCCGGGCGCAGCAGCGTCAGATCAGGAAGCGCGCGAAGACTTGCCAGTTGTTCCACCGGCTGATGCGTAGGTCCGTCCTCGCCCAATCCGATGCTGTCGTGGGTCCATACATAGATGACGTGGGCCTTGCTCAAGGCCGCCAGTCTGATGCTTGGCCGCATGTAGTCGGAAAACGTAAAGAAGGTGGCGGCAAAGGGCAGGACGCCGCCATGCAGGGCCATGCCCGTGGCAATCCCGGCCATCGCGTGCTCGCGAATACCGAAATGAATATTCCGCCCGGCATATCCGGTCGGACCGCCTGCCAATCCCTGGGTCGGCGGCGCACCCTCGGGAGGCTTAAACAGGGGACTCTCGAAGTCGCCGTGTCCCTTGAGCGCGGTGCGCGTGGACGGATCGAGGTCGCCCGAGCCGCCAATCAGGTTAGGTAGGACATCGGCCAGCGCGGTGATAGCTTTCTGTCCGGCGTCGCGGGTCGCCATCGCGCCGTCCGCCGGCGTGAAGCGGGGAAGTCCCGCTTCCCATCCTTTCGGCAGTTCACCAGTGAGTACCTGCCGAAACTTCCCAGCTGCCTCTGGATCGACGGCGCCCAACGCGTCCACCCGTCGATTCCATTGAGCCTCCAACTCGCGTCCTTGCTCGACCGCCCTGCGAAACTGCGCCAGGGCTTCGTCGGGGATATAGAAAACTTTGTCTTCAGGCCATCCCAGCGCGCGTTTGGTTAACCGCACCTCCTCGACGCCCAGGGGCTCGCCGTGCGCCTCAAAAGTGTCATGCTTATGCGGACTGCCATAGCCGATATGCGTCCGCGCCACGATCAGCGACGGCCGGTCATCGATCGCCTTTGCCTTGGCTAGAACGGCATCGACTGCGGCTGTATCCTGCCCGTCGATATGCTCCACATGCCATCCATAGGCCTGGAATCGCGCACCGACATCTTCGGTGAAAGTTACATCGGCGCTGGCCGAGAGCGTTATTTGGTTGGCGTCGTAGAGCACGATTAATCGTCCGAGCCCAAACTGACCCGCTATCGAGGCGGCCTCCGCAGCGACGCCTTCCATCATGTCGCCGTCACTAGCCATCACGTACGTGTAGTGATTCACCACTTCATGGCCCGGCCGATTGAAGGTGGCGGCCAGCCAACGCTCCGCGATTGCGAATCCCACCGCGTTTCCAACACCTTGGCCCAACGGACCCGTCGTAACCTCCGCACCTGGCGCCACGCCATACTCGGGATGCCCCGGGGTACGGCTGCCCCATTGGCGAAATTGCTGTATATCAGCCATCGTAAGGTCGTAACCGGTGAGGAACAGCAGGCTGTAGAGCAGCATGCTGGCATGCCCGGCGGACAGCACAAAACGATCGCGATCGGGCCATTTTGGGTTGCTGGGATTGTGCCGCAGATGGCGCGTCCACAAGACGTACGCCATCGGCGCCGCACCCAACGGCATCCCCGGATGTCCCGAGTTCGCTTTCTGGACGGCGTCGATCGACAGCGTCCGGATGGTGTTGATGCACAGCTCGTCGATTGGCTCAAACGTCGTACTCATGGCTCCTCCGGACTGCCCCCAACATTAAAGCGAA
>Ga0306923_10002165_pt1 | contig 17859 bp, 16 predicted proteins | sample sta12Can44000108_FD_203841 | JGI IMG/M metagenome (GOLD analysis project Ga0306923, IMG submission 203841) | Lab enrichment of tropical soil microbial communities from Luquillo Experimental Forest, Puerto Rico - statanox.12C.anox.44.000.108 (v2)... | ecosystem: Environmental > Terrestrial >... | reverse complement strand
GGGTGGCTGCGAATGGCGTGAATGCTGATCGGCATCGGGATACTGGGGACGTACGCGGCGCCGCCAGGATCGCTCGAGGGATTCATCTACACGAAGACGCCTGCCTTATCACAAACCAAGGGGTACCTCGAAGTCGTGACGCAGGCCGTGTTGCTCTCGGCGCTGCTGTGCTACTGGGTGAATCACTCGGGAAAGAAGTGGATGAACTGGACCCTGGGAGTTGGGTATGCCCTTTGCGCAGGCTTGCCATTGCTGGCGCTCGTGGGCGCCTAAGCGGTAGGCTACCCGCGTAAAACAGGAATCACGCGTTTATTCCTTGCCCTCTCGGCACTGACGAAACAAAGGCCCATTTCAAGCGTGTCTCCGCCGCAGAAATCCGTGGGGCCGACCTGCGCGAGCGCAATTTTTAGGTGTACAGTTTTGGGGGCTCAGGCTGCCAAAATGGAAATCCTCGTTGAAACCAAAATGGAAATGGAATACGACAAATTGCTTGATAGGGCTATAGAGCTACTGGAGTACTCTGGCAGTAAGACGTACGCTGCGAGGCTGCTTGGCCAACTCGGCGGATCTGCCAAGTCGGAGCGTAAGACCGCGGCATGCCGGGAGAACGCGAAAAAGCCGCGGCCGAACCGCAAACCCCGCAAACCTGTCGTGCAGGCTCAGGAATCATTTGCCAAACCAGATTAGGGCTGAAACGCACCTTCCAGGGGCGGTGCTTGAATCCAAGCCAGTGCCACACGACCCCAGGCAAGCGACAACACCCCCGGCGGGGCTCCTCCGCCCCCGCCTAATCCCATCGATGGGGCCCCCTTCCGCAACTTGAAGATTTGTGTCGTGACTTGTGTCGTAACCCTCCCCTCCCTGTCCATCTCGCTCCCTCTCGCCGAGTGTCATTCGGCAATAGGTAAGAGGCAGCAATCATGCGCCAACCACGCATCAACACTGCCTCTCCGTGTCGCTCTATATCGCGCCCTATTGTCCGACTCAGCGAAATGGCATGGAAGAGGTCGTCGGTTCGATCCCGACCAGGTCCACCAATAACCTTCCTAGAATCAATCTCTTGCAGTGCACTTGCGGCTTTAAAACTCAGCAACACTTTGCGCCGAGTGTTCCGTCATGTGCGTGGAACCAGCGCCACGGAATATCGCCTCGAATGGTGGTCCCGCGATCCGTCCGAACGATCAGCAGGTTTGATGCGCATAGCTCGTCAACTCATCTCGAACAAAGTTTTCTAAATCGGATCCCTTCAGGTTGCCCGGCATCACCTCTCGCCTGGCGAAAGGGCGAAGAGGAGCAGAATTCCCGATTTCCCGGCAAAGCTCCACGCAGGCTAAGGCGGCTTTCAGGTCGTCTGGGTGGGAAAGCATATTGTCCTCGATCCGGATGGGGTCGAGCGGAGTTGGTCCCGTCAGATGGATCTGACCTCGGCTTTTTGGGCGTGCGACGCTTCCGAACAATGTCCAGGAACTCTGCGGCGGGTTGAATTGGGCTGCTGATTCTGGACTGCAGACTGGTACTTCGACCTGGCAAGTCTGTAAATCCGGAACGACGAGCCTGGGCTCGCTCTTCCAGAAGAAGGTTGCTTCAGCCGCATTATTGCGCGGAGGAAGCGGATGTTGATACTCCCAGATACAACCAATCCCACAATGGTTCATAAAATTCCGACCCACGCCGGGAAGATGCTGGATCACGGGAATTCCGAAGTACCTCAACTCATCCTGGTCGCCAATTCCAGATTGCATGAGCACCTTCGGCGTGTGCATGGCACCCAAGGATAAGATAACTTCACGCCCAGCATTAATGCGATGAACGTTCCCCTCGTAGAGGATCTCCACGCCGGTCGCTTTCTTGCCCTCTATGGTTACCCGTGTCACAAGTGTTTGCGTAAGCACTGTCAGGTTTGGGCGGTCCATGTACGGAAACGTATAGGCGCGAAAAATGGAGCGGCGTCTTCCATCCTGTACATTCAAATCCGCAATCGAGGCTCCGCCATCACCTTCCATCATGCGACCGTTCTGGTTCTCGAAACGGGGAAGCCCCACGGAGCGAGCCCCTTCCACCATGGCAGGGATGATTGGATTAGGATCCGGAGCCGGTTGAATGAGAACTGGCCCTCCGGTTCCACGGTATTTAGGGTCCGGCTCGCCCTGCCAATCCTCAATGCGGTGGTAGAGATTTAGCACCGCCTCATAGTTCCACGCCATGTCGCCCGACTCAGAAGCAAAGAAATCCCAGTCGTCGCGGTGTCCGCGCGCCCAAACCATCGTGTTGATGCTGGAACCTCCACCGAGCACCTTTCCCATATTTGAGAGAATAGAGCGGCCGTTAAGGTGGGGATTCGGCTCGCCGACAAAGCTCCAGTCACGCTCGCTCCCCATATTCTGAAACCATTGGCCCGGATCGATGACTGTTGGAACATCATCGGTGCCACCGGCCTCGAGCAGCAGCACGTTGACACCTACATTCTCGGCAAGTCGGCGCGCCACTACCGAACCGGAGGAGCCGGATCCACAGACGATGAAATCGTAGTGAGGTTTTAGTCCAGCGGTGAGCTTCTGCTGATTGATGCGCACGCGCTCGATGAAATCGGCCCTTGGAATATTTCGCTCGACGCTCGTTGGACATGATTTTTATCGAAAGTTGGTTTCGCCGTCATTTTGATTCTCATTACCAAGGGTTGTTTGCACCTGTCCCGGTGAATCCACCGGTCGGGCCGTCAGCGGCCAAAAGTGCGAGACGAACGGCCTCAGCCGCGCCTTCTTGCACAGTTTGGGTGCCCTGATATCCATTCATATCGGTGGCGGTGAATCCGGGATTGACAGCGTTGACCTTGATGGCGGTGTCACGCAGTTCATATGCGAGCTGCACCGTCATCATGTTCACGGCTGCCTTGGAAGCCCAGTAACCCAGGATCTTGTATGAAGCGAACACCCAGGTCGGGTCGCTGTTCAGGGTGAGCGATGCCAAGCCGCTCGACAGACTCACGATCCTTCCGGCGTTCGCCTTGCGGATCAACGGCAACATGGCTTTGGTGACAGCCAGGGTGCCAAAAAAATTGACATCGAAGACTCGACGCACTGCGTCAAGGTCGGCACTGCTTGGAGGACCATCCTCTCCGTCCACGATGCCTGCGTTATTTACGAGAACATCGAGTCGTCCGTATTCAGCAACTATCCACTCCGCTGCTGCGGAAATCGTTTCTTGTTGCAAGAGGTCGAGTGGAATCGTATCGACATCGATTCCCTCGGCTCGGAGTATTTGAGCGGATGCTTCTCCCTGTTCCGAATTACGCGCGCCCAGTAAGACAGTCATGCCGGCGCGGCCCAGCTGCCGCGTGATCTCAAATCCAATGCCTTTGTTTGCGCCAGTGATTAATGCTACCTTCCGTGCGCTTCCCGTTGAATTGCTCATGCTAGCTCCTTTCAAATCTTTCGCAGTGTGGTTGTTATGGCTTAAAGCTGGAACAGCCTATCCAGCATCTGGCTGAGAACCGGCTCCTGGTGCGCTTTCCGCGGGCCGGTCTTAAGGGCCTCTTTCAAACCATCTGATGTATGGAGAGAAGGGGCGATCTAACAGTAATTCTTATGAGCGATCAGCGGGGCTTATCGGCTCGATCGCCCAAAAACCGTTTTTTCACGAGGTGTAATTTGCAATCAATTCTGCGCTAACCGGCGATGGGTTGTGTTCCTGTTGCAGGAAGGCGGCGGCCCGTTCTCCAATGACGACGCAGGGCGCCATCGTGTTGCCGGTCGTCACTCGAGGCATGATGGAGGCGTCCGCAATACGAAGGCCATCGAGGCCGTAAACCTTCAGTTGTCCATCGACCACGGACATCGCATCATGGCCCATTTTCGCGGTGCCGGACTGATGCCAGTGCGTACCGAGCCCGTCTCGAAAGAATTGCTCGAGTTGTGTCGCGCTCATAGAACCAGGCGCAACTTCCCGACCTGTGAAAGGCCGCAAGGCAGAAGAATTGCCGATCTCGCGAGCCAGGCTCAATCCGGCGATCAGATCCTTCAGGTCCTCCGGATCATGGAGATAATTCGGGTCAATCGAAACTGGATCGCCAGGATCGGAACCCGTCAAGTGAATAACACCGCGGCTGTTGGGTCGCATGCCGGCTGACAGGGACCAGCACGCCGCCGGCGGTTTGAATCGAGCTGCGTTCTCAGGAGTAAAATCCGGTCCTCCATGGGAATAAACGTAAAAGTTGGGCGCTTCCAGCGCAGCCCTTGTCTTCCAAAAGCAAGATGTCTGGCTTCTCGGGATTTTTGGCGACGGTATTCCCGAGTTTTCCCAAACACACCCAAATGCAACGTGATCGTGAAGATTGCGTCCAACGCCGGGTAGCGCATGAAGCAATGGTATGCCGGCATTTGTTAACTCCATTTCGTCTCCAATACCTGACTGCATCAGAAGCTTAGGTGTCTGGATGGCGCCAAGTGAGAGAATGACCTCACTTGTGGCTTGGGCGCGATGAGTCTTTCCGTTGTAGAGGAACTCGATACCGGTTGCGCGATTGCCGGTGAATTGGATTCGCGCCGCCAACGCACCCGTGAATACCGTAAGGTTTGGTTGGTCCATAATGGGGTAGACGTATGAACGGAAGATCGACTGTCTTTTTCTTGCGCGCACGGTTTCATCGATGAATGCGCATCCTCCCGCCGATTCCATCATTTGACCATTCGAATTCGGGAATCGTTGCAGCCCCAGATCTTCAGCGCCTTCGAGTAGGGCCACAGAGAACGGGTGAGGATCTGCCGCCGGCTGCACGTGCACTGTTCCGTGTGTCCCGCGGTAATCCGGATCGGGGCTGCCCGCCCATGCCTCAATACGATGGCGATACAAGTCCAGCACGGCTTCATAGCCCCACGCCGGCTCCCGCGACTCGGAAGCGTAAAAATCCCAATCCACTCGGTGTCCGCGAGACCACGTCGAAACATTGATGCTGGAACCGCCTCCCAGGACCTTACCCATTGAGTAGCCGATCGCTCTTCCGTTCAGATTTGGATTCGGCTCGGTGACGAATCCCCAATCCAGTTCACTGCCCAGCGTCATCGGCCAACGATTCGGATTCATGACTAAGTCAGTCTCGTCAGGACCGCCAGCTTCCAGCAGCAGCACTTGTATCTTCGGATCGGCTGCAAGCCGCGCAGCTACAACCGAGCCGGAGGTGCCTGCACCGCAAATTATGAAGTCGTAGTACGGCTTCAGCTCGGCTGCAAGCTCTTTTTGATTGAGCCGAACTCTTTCCGCGAAGTTGTCGGCATCGAACTTCCGCTGGATTGTCATAACTCTTCTCCTTTTCATCTTCATCCTGGAACTGTTGACTTGCACTTCTGGTTAGATGGAATCCAATTCCATGTGGTTCATGCATAATAGTTATGGTCGCCATGCGTCTAGAGAAACTACGCCAAGTCGACTTGAACCTCCTGATTACCTTTGCGGTGATTGCGGAGGAAAAAAGCATTACTGCGGCAGCATCCCGGCTACTGCTGAGCCAGCCGGCGGTAAGCAGAGCGCTGCAGCGGGCTCGCGCGATGCTTCAGGATGACCTTCTGGTGCGGTCGCCGCATGGCTTCGAACTCACCTTGCGAGGACGGAAGATCCTTCAGGAACTTGAGGGTTTGCTGCCCAAGATGGAACATCTGGTGATCCCGGCTCTCTTCGATCCCACGCGCGAGAAAAGCACCTTTCGCATTGCCGGCCCTGACAACGTCTGCACCGTCGTAATCCCGCGCTTGTGCCAGCAGTATGCAAACGGGCGCTACCAGATCCAATTCGAATTCGTCCCGTGGCAGACCGGCATCGTGGACCTTCTGGAACACGGGCAGCTTGATCTTATACTCCGGATCGATGACGGGCTCCTGCCATCACACTTCCACTCGGAAAGGTTGTATCGCGAGGAATTTATCTGCGCCGTGGCGCGTGACAGCCACTTTGGTGACCGGCTCTCGCTTAAGCAGTACCTGGCGGCAATCCACATCGCCGTATCTCCTCTTGCCGGTGTGCAGACGATTCCGGACAAGCGGCTGGCGGCGGTTGGTGCAAAACGCAACGCGTGTATTCGTGTGCCTTACTTTGGCGTGGCCCTGAAATGCCTCCCTGGCACAGAACTCGTGCTTACCCTAACGAGTGGCTTGACTTCAGTTGTCAAAGGTGATCGCAAGTTACGCCTCGTGAAAGCACCTCAGGAGTTGCACGGGTTCCACTTCCTGATGGCTTGGCATCCAAGACTCAACACAGATCCTCGTCATGTGTGGCTTCGCGAGGCGATGCGATCAATAGCAGCGGGACCTTAACAGCCAAGCCAAGGCGCTGCCTGGTGATGCTGCCATCGTCAGTCGGATTAGTACGATAAATGCCCAACCGCAGCAATCCGATGAATCCTGGTTTGCCGAACCAATCCCCCAGAATCCACGCGCCCTGGAACTGGCTACTCGAAAAAATCTTGAAAAATTCACCGTACAAAAATCGTACAACCGACCCGGCAGAGTAGGCATTTTGGGCCTTCTAGCCATACGTAAAATCAATAACTTACGTGTTATCAATGCCAGGGTCGAGACCGATCCCGACCAGGTCCACCAATTTTCTCAATAACTTAGACGGGTCGGGTGCTGATGGACGCGGAATTTGTGTCGCGGCGTGTCTCATAACCCGCCGTTTTGTACTTGCGGCAAGGGGCCTCCACTGCGCTTCGCTTCCAGCCGAACGGAGCGCCCGTTTGCTGATGCGTCTCCGGCCTCGGCCATGATCACCGAGTTTCAGGTCCACGATCTTAGGCATTGCACCATCACAGAATTGCCGAGAAAGCCTCTCTTGGTGAGGGTTCGCGCCAGCTTCTTGACATGGCGCGTCGTGTCCCAAGCCGTGACGGTGTATTCCACAACTCGCTACCGCTGAAAGTGAACTTGGAGGTAAAAGCCGCAAATACGTAGTGCGACGGCTCTACCGGCCCGAGGGCCTTCGATCGTTCCGCTGGCTGGCTACTCGAGCAGACGGCTCTTTTAATGACAGTTTTCAGTAGCTCAGGGTGTGCACTTTGGCGGGTCGGCGTTGAGTTGTTTTAGCAGGCTCTTCGCAGGCCCGTAATCAGGATTGAACTCCAGCACTCGCATCACATAGTCGCGCGCATCCTTGAATTGTTTGGCGGAACAGAACACGCGCGCCAGATTCATGCCGATGTTGCTTCGGCCGGGTGCACGTCGAAAGGCGTCCTCCCAAAGCTTCACGGCGTCCTGCAGCTGGCCCGATTTGGCCTCAAGAACTCCCAAATTCGTTTCCACATCGACCAGGCTGGGATCGAGCGTCAGCGCCTTGCGGTACATTTCGCGCGCTTTGTCGTTCTGTCCTCTTTCCTGTTCCACATACGCCAGTGCTGCCAGGACAGGCGCGTCGTTGGGTGATATTGCCGCCGCCTGTCCAAGCAGACGTTCCGCTTGTGGCTCAGCCTCCGTCATGCCGCTATTGACGATGGACTGCCACGCCAACGCCAGGTCCCGAATGTCGTCATCGGCACTTTTAGAAGGCGGAAACGCCACCAATCTTGGGATAGACGGTGAACGCACCCGCACGCCCTCAGGCTCAGGCCCGGGCCCCAACCTCACCCGTCGCGGGATACTGTGGTCCGTAACTGCGGTGTGTGCAATATCCTGGCTCGCATTGGCCGGCATGTGGCATTGCGTACAGTCCGGCTGGTTTGCATGGTGCTTCTCCCCAAACTGGGCGCCGTGACAAGCCAGGCACTTTGCGCGGTAAAACGCAACTTTTTGGTCTGCAGGAATGCTCCGGTGCGGATCATGGCAGCTTGTGCACGACATTGCATCGCCTGATTTCTGCTTGCACCCGCTCTTTGCCAGCTGCTCAAACTGGCTAGCAGCTCGCAGTCCCGGCTTTCCGTAATCGCTGAATACGTAATAGCGCACGAAGTCCGAGAGATCATCGCCCGGACTGTACTGATAAAGATGTTTACCCAGACGTTCGATCGCCGCGTTGCCTTCCAGGTGACATTGCATGCAGACCTGATCGCGCCGTTCTGGTGCAAGCTTCGCAGGATTGACGACCGAGCCTCCGGCAACGTGACTGCTTCCAGGTCCATGGCAACGCTCGCAGGTCACGCCCGCGAAGTAGAATAGTGGCGACGCATACCGGTACTCGGTCCCGTCAATCGGAGACCGAATGCCGCTGACATGACAATCCATGCAACTTGGCAATGCCGGCAGGTTCATCGGTATTTCACGAGCGTCGCCGTACGCCGGAGCCATGTCCCACATCCGCTTGGCGGTATAGAGATTGATGGGCGTTTCGAAGTAATAGCCGTCCACTGCAAATAGATATGTCGTTCCGCGCCGCCCTTGCCCAATGTAATAGAGCAGCTGTCGCTTCCCTTGCACCAGCGGATCATCCGACCGCTGGAAACTCATCCACACCTTACCCGATTCGGAATACACCTGATAGGTGACTTTCGATTTGTGATGAGTAAAGCTACCCGCGACTAGATTCTCGCTGGCGCGGCCGCTCGCGTGAGCATGCGGTGTCTGTATGAACGACTGATAGATTGTGTGGTGGCACCTCGCGCAGACATCATTTCCGACATAGCCGCGCACGGCATGACTGGAACTGAGTGGATCTTGAGGAGCGCTGACTGCGAAGATACAGGCAAGGAAATCCACCACTACGACGAGGACCGCCGACCTGAATCTCCAACGCCAAAGCGTCACGGTAAAGCTCCGGACTCTCAGTTCTTACCTAGGATTTCCATTTTGCATCCAGAACGTGCGCAGGGTACAGATCGCGTAACGCCTGGTCAATGGCCGCGGTCACAATTCTTTGTTCCTCTCGGGACCATGCGATGATCATGGATAAGCTGTTCCATCCAGGGCACCTGAAAACCCAAAAACGGAGCACCTTGAAGCGATTTGAAACCTCTCCTTCTCTTTCTTGATTTCTGTTGTTCGCCTGCCAGCCGCTAGCTTTTGTCCCGCCGGCAGCGGCAGCGCGGTGACCCGCCGTACCATGCCGCCAAACAGCCGCCACGTAAGATGGCTCTCTGCCAACAGGGCCAATAATAGTGGACATGTTTTACCAGTCGCTCGCCGGTTTTTATCAACCGTTATTGCAAGCTCGTCAAAGACTCTTCTCAATCCGCTGCGGCAGCACCAGCCGCCACAGGTTCCCCAAGTTGTAAGCCAGCAGGCTCAACGCCAGTTGCACCTCGTTCGAGCGGAAACGACCGGCGCGTCAGCAGTTCGTCGATGTCCCGCAGCAGACTGTCATTTACCGGAAGCCGAATTGGCAAACAAGTCTCGGGTTACTCCGCTAAGCAATTGTAGTCGGCCTCGTCGAACGCAGTATTCGTCCGTCCTGTAAGGCCAACAATTGGGACGCTCGCAAGTCGGGAGCGACAGTGACGGATTAGGTCTTGACGTTCTGGCCTTGGGGGAGATGTCCGATGACTATGACGCCAGGAGAGGGGCGCGTTAGATCGAGATCCTCGCGGCGGAAGCACATTGCACCGTAATGATCGGATAGCCGAGAACCTCCAGGATCTCTTGCCGAATCACAAGCCAACCGGATCTATATTCAACCAGAATGATTGAGGTCATCGGACGTCCAGCCAATTCTTTGGCTTCGATGTCGCTGGCTTCTATCCCCGAAGACCAAACTTTCTCAGAAACGTCATCATCGGACACCAATTCGTGAACGCGGACTGAAGCAAATTCAATCCGACGAACGCCGTAAACAGGTACCAGTAAGGCGAGACCCAATAGCCCAAAGCCAGAGAGAGCACCACAAACGCTCCCGCAATCATGCGTAATGCGCGTTCTACCGTCATGAACCTACCTCCGAGAATTCCGGCGGGCATTCCGGCGTCGCCGCCGGAGGATGTTTGTGTTTTTCCACCATGTAATAAAGGACAGGTACGGTCATGCGCGACAGCAGGGTTGACGCCACTTCGCCAGCCATTAACGACAAGGCCAGCCCCTGGAAGATTGGATCGAACAGGATCACGCTCGCGCCCACGACGACTGCGGCCGCCGTCAGCAGCATTGGCCGGAACCGCACTGTCCCGGCATCCACTACCGCATGCACCAGTGCCATACCCTGCTTGCGGCGCAGTTCAATGAAGTCCACCAGGATGATTGAATTCCGCACGATGATGCCCGCGCCAGCGATGAACCCGATCATCGACGTCGCCGTGAAGAATGCGCCCATGAGCATGTGAGCCGGAAGAATTCCCACCAGCGTTAGCGGTATCGGCGCCATGATTACCAGCGGCGTAATAAAGGAGCGAAACCAGCCAACAACGAGCACGTAAATCAGCACCAGCACAGCCGCGAACGCCAGCCCCAGGTCGCGGAACACCTCGATCGTGATGTGCCACTCACCGTCCCACTTCATCGTGAGCCGGTCGCTTTCCTCGGGCATAGCCGCGTTGTAACGCTTAATGGCATAGCCCCGCGGCGTCTTCAGCTTCTCGATCGCCTCATTCATCTGCATGATGGCGTACACGGGGCTCTCCACTTCCCCGCCCACATCGCCCAGTACGTACACCACAGGCCGCAGGTTTTTGCTATAGCGACTCACATCGATGGTTTCGCTCTTGACGTCCGTCACCTGGGCAATCGATACATGCCCGCCATTCGCCGTCGGCAGTCGCATGGCTGTTAGCGACTCAATTGCGGACCGCCCAGGCCGATCGAGCTGTACACGAATCGGCACGTCTTCCCGCGACTTGGGATCGTGCAGCAGTCCCGCGATCGCACCATCTAGTCCCATCTGCATGTTCTGCCTGACCGCCGCGGCGGAAACGCCGTTCAGCGCTGCCTTATCAAGATCGACGACCACGTTGTACCTCGCCTGCGGGTCTTCCACATACCAATCCACATCCACCACGCCCGGCGTAGACTCGAACACTTTTTTGATCTGCCGGGCCAGATCCATTTGCTGCTGATAATCGGGCCCGTAGACCTCCGCGACCAGCGTCTCCAGGACCGGAGGCCCAGGCGGTACCTCGGCCACTTTCAGCCGTGCGCCGTACTTTTTGCCAATCTCAACCAGCCCCGGCCGTAAGCGCTTCGCGATGTCATGGCTCTGTGCACTACGCTCGTGGCGATTCAGCAGGTTGACCTGAATGTCAGCTTGGTTTGCGCCGTGCCGCAGAAAGTAATGTCGCACCAATCCGTTGAAGTTGTACGGTCCGGATGTGCCGGCATAAATTTGGTAGTTTGTTACCTCGGGCTGCTTGCCCAGGTACTGCCCCAGCTCCTGCGCTACGCGGGTGGTCTGCTCCAGCGTAGTCCCATTCGGCATGTCGATAATGACCTGAAACTCGCTCTTGTTGTCAAAGGGCAGCATCTTTACCTTCACCAGCTTGAAGGCCACCAGGGAGCATGCGAGCAACAGCAGCACAACGACGCCACCGAGGAAGATCCAACGACGCGACGCGCTCTCCATCATCGGATTCATGACCCGCCGATACAGCTTGGTTGTCCAACCTTCCTTCTCGTGTTCACCGGTAGCACTCTCGGCATAGTGGTGCAATAGCCGCAATGCCGACCAGGGTGAGACGACAAACGCCACGACGAGAGAGAACAACATGGCCGCCGACGCGCCTACGGGGATCGGACGCATGTACGGCCCCATCAGGCCGCGCACGAAAGCCATCGGAAGAATGGCGGCAATTACGGTAAAGGTAGCTAGGATGGTCGGGTTTCCGACTTCATCCACGGCCTCGATCGCAATTCCGCTTAGATTTCGCCCGCAGTTTTGCGGCATGCGGAAGTGGCGCACGATGTTTTCGACCACGACGATTGCGTCGTCCACCAGGATGCCGATGGAGAAGATCAGTGCGAACAGCGTCACCCGGTTCAGGGTGTAGCCCAACAGGTAGAAGATGAACAGAGTCAGCGCCAGTGTCACCGGGATGGCGATCAATACCACGCCAGACTCGCGCCAACCCAGCGCCAGCGCGATCAGTAGCGTGACCGACAACGTGGCGATGAACAGGTGCTTCAGCAGCTCATCCGATTTGTCCTTCGCGGTCTCGCCGTAGTTACGTGTCAGCGTGACATTCAGGTCACTCGGCAGCAGGTAACCGCGCAGCGACTCGATCTTCTTCTCGGCTGTGACGGAGATCTCCGTGGCGTTGGTGCCCTTGCGCTTAGCCAGCGTGATGGTCACTGCCGGATAGTTGCCGCTTGCTCCAACCGTTGCCCCCGCTCCATTCGCGTAGAGTACGTAATCCTGCGGCTCGGAAGGCCCGTCGGTGATCGACGCCGCCACATCGCGCAGATACACAGGCTTACCCAGGTACACGCCGACGACAATTTGGTTCAGGTCGGTCGCCGTTCCCAGGAAGCGCCCCGCCTCGACCACGAACTCCTGGTTGCCACGCGAAAAGCTTCCGGCATCGCCGCGCACGTTCGCCTGCTTTAGCTGATCCACCACCACGCCCGCCGTCATGCCATACGCCGCGAGTTTCCCGGTGTCGAGCGTCACCCTCACCTGCCGCGGCAGGCCGCCGATGATCTTTGTCTCCGAGACATCGTCAATCTGCTTGAACTGGTTGTCGAGTTCACCTGCGATTTGGCGAAGCTGGTAGCCGTCGTAGTTCTTGCCCCACAGCGTCACTGCGAAGATCGGCACGTCATCAATCGAGCGAACTTTTATCAGTGGTTGCGAAACGCCTGGCGGAATGCGATCAAAATTCGAATACAGCTTGTTGTACGTCTGGAGGATGGCGTCTTCTTCCTTCGTCCCCACGTAGAAGCGCACCACCAGCATCGCCGTGCCGGGCCGCGAAATCGAGTAAACGTACTCCACACCCGGAACTTCGCGCAGTAAGCGCTCCATGGGAATGCTGGCGCGCTGTTCCACTTCGGCCGCCGTCGCACCCGGCATCTGAACGAACACGTCGAGCACCGGCACCACGATCTGCGGCTCTTCCTCGCGCGGTGTGCGCAAAATCGCGAATCCGCCCAGCAACAGCGAGAACAGGATGAAAAGCGGCGTCAGCTTTGAATTTATGAATTGTGCCGCCAGTCCACCGGCAAGTCGCATTGTTGACTTCGGTTCTGACATCACTCCGCCTCGACTTGCTTGCCGCTCAACTCGCGGCCATCTGGCTGTGCCACGATGCGGTCGCCGCTCTGCAATCCGGAAAGCACTTCTACCTGGTCGCCCGACGGTGCCCCGAGTGTAACGAACCTCAAACTCGCCAACTGATCGCTGCCAACCACGTACACGGCCTGCATCTGCCCGCGGCTCAACACGACTGCCTTCGGAATTGCAATCGCCTCACGCTCTCCTTTGGGGAAGCGCACCCGGCCAAACAGACCTGAGCGGATCTGTGGGTTCAGTGGCAAATCGACTTTCACCGTGAATGTTCGGCTCGACGGATCGGCAGCCGGCACAATCTGCACCACCTTGCCTTCGACCGGCTGATCGCCCAGCGCGTCGATTACCACCGGGGCCGACTCGCCCAGCTTCACCGCCCCAATCTTGCTCTCGTCGACTTGAGCCTCCAAACGGAAGCGACTGGGGTCTTCCACCACCAGCAGCGGAAGTCCCGGCGCAGCCATTGCGCCGGGCTCGGCTAACTTCGAAATCACGACGCCATCGAATGGAGCCCGCACTTTGGTAAAGCCCATGGCGGTACTCGCCTGCGCCACTCCTGCCTCGGCCTGGGTCGCGCCTGCGTGTGCCGCATCACGCCGCGCTTGCGCCGCCGCCAGCTTGGTCTTCACCTCGTCGTACTCCTGCGGGCTGACCGACTTCTTGTCATAAAGCATCTGATAGCGCTTTATGGTCGCTTCAGCCAGCGCGTAATCAGCATCCGCGGCAGCAATCGATTCCTGCGAGGCTTGCAGTCCCGCTTTGGCGCCGGTGTAGGCCGCCTGTTGTTGAGCTTCGTCGATTGAAACCAGCACTTCGCCACGTCGCACACGATCGCCCTCGTGCACGTTCACACGGATGATGGTGCCCATCACCTGGCTAGCCAGTTGCGCCGATAGCGTCGGATGCACTGTACCCGTGGCTTCGACGTAATCCGGCACAGTAGTTTTGTGGACTTCCATGATCGCTACCCCATGGACCTTCTCCGGCGCTGCCTGTATCGACGGCTTGCTCTCGCTGCAACCGACCAAGCTAGTTACAGCGAGAGCTCCAGCCGCTAAAACTATCGTGTGTCCGCTAGGAATGTTTCTGCTCATTGCGTCACCGCCGGAGAATCGATAGTCAATGTGCCGGTCGCCAGCTCTACACCGGCATAGCTGGCGGTCATCCGATACAACGCTTGCCAGTAGTCGGCCTTGGCCCGGTGGGCCGCCTCTTCCACTCGCAATAAGTCACTGACCGTGCTGAGCCCCCCGTCGTACCGATTCTGGTTAATGCGTAGACTTTCCTCAGCCTGGGCAATCGCGCTGCGTGCCACCTTCACCTGCTGCTGAGCCGCATCGAATTGATAGTAGGCGCTGCGCACTTCCAGCCGAACTGCGTCCTGGAAGCCGGCGTATCTGGCTACCGCCCGCTCCTGCATCGCCTTCTCGCGCGCCAGGGCCGCGCGCTTGCTGCCGCCGGTGAACAAGTCAAACTGCAGCTCCGCTCCCGCTACCCAGTTGTTGGCGCCCGTCCATCCCACACTGTGGGAGTCCTCCTGCCACGATCCAAATGCATTCAGCCGCGGCCCAAACGCTGCCTTCGCCATCCCCACGCTTTTGTCTTGTGCGCTTCGCTCCCACTCCGAGCGCTTCAGGTCGGGACGTTTCTCTAGCGCTGTTTTCTCCAGTTGGTTCAGGTCTGCCGCAGGCAGCGTCCAACCCTCTAGCGCCTCCCCTGGCTGGTACAGGGCATCCGCGGCAGCGCCCATCGCCAGTGCCAGCCGCGTGCGTGCCAACGCGAGCTCGTTGCGTCGCTCGATCAGTTCCTGCTGCCGCGCCGATGCCTGCACCTGCGCGCTCAGCAGGTCCGAATCGACAGCCAGGCCGCTCTCCACGCGTGCGTGGCTCTGCTGCTCGATCGCTGTGACGGTCTTCACCGCATCTTCCGCAACCTGCACTTGCTTTTGCGCCAGCAGCACAGTGTAGTAAGCCTGGACGGTCTGGTAGATCAATTCCTGATCGGTGCGCTGGAGCTGCTCGCTGGCAGCGAAATTCAGGTACTTGGCACGGTCCAGCGCCTTCCAGTTCTGCGTGCTGTCGAATAGACTCCACTGCCCAAAGAAGCGGCTGGCGTAGTTGCCGATTGGAGTCGGTTTATTCAGCTGGTTGAGCGCAAAATCCTGAACAGTGAAAATCTGCTGCCGCAGCTTGGTACCAAAAACAAACACCGGGTCATTGCCCGCAGTAAAGTTCTCCGCGAAAGTGATCTTCGGCAATAGTGGAGCGCGAGCTTCGCGCACAGCCGCAGACGCGGCCTTCGTGTCAGCCAGCGCCGCCTTGTGCATGGGATTGTTCGCTAGCGTCATCTTCACCGCCTCGGGAAGACTCACCGGAGTGGTAGCCTGCGCTGGGGCACCTATGGCCAGCACCATCGATGCCATCAGGTCCAACGAAATCGCTCGAAGTGCGCGCATCATGCCGCTAAGCGCCCGCCGCAACCGCTTGTTCGGCGGGGACGATCTCCCAGGTCGTTTCGATTTCCGCGCTGAGCTTCAGCATCGCGCTTACCGAGCAGTACTTTGACTCAGAGAGGTAAATCGCATCCTGAAGAGCACGTTCGGGGATGTCGACGCCAGTCACGACGTGATGTACGTGCACTTTGGTGAAGACATTCGGCGGGTCCGGCTTCTGTTCAGCCTCTACGCGCACTTCGTAGCCGGTCACGTCCTGCCGCTTCTTGCGCAGGATGTTGATAACGTCGAACGCGGTGCACCCGGCCAGCCCAATTGCGATCAGTTCGATGGGCTTGGGCCCGGTGTTTCCCGCCGCATCATCGATGATGAAGTTGTGACCGCGATTATCGCTGGCGATGAATTGTCGATGACTACCTTGCGCCTGGGTCAAAGTAATGCTGCCCGAAATCATATTCGTCTCCGTGTGTGAGCGAGGAAAGCCGTTCAATCCTCGCCATGCCCTCTTGCGGGGCCACACGGATAAATGCAGGCAATCTACGGGGTATTACAGGAAAATACGCGAGGATCTGAAAACTTTCCCGATTCGGTAAGAAGTATTAAATTCAATAACTTGCAGGCTCAGTTGTGATCCACAGGAAGGGCAGCCAGAGCTGCCTGATACTTGCGGGCCAAATCCTTGCGCAGTTGGCCTGCGCGATCACTATCGCATTTGGGCTGATAAGTGCGCCCCTGTGCCACAGCCGACTTCAGACTGTCGAGAAATGCCACGCAAGGCTTGCAGTCGTTCAGGTGCTTCTCCATCTCTCGGCAGCGTTTGTTGTCCACCAGACCATCCAGGTAATCGGAGAGGGAAGCGAACATTTCGCGGCATCGGCGTGGCCGGCGGGGCTGAGGTTTCCCAGCGGATACGGGGTGGAGCCGTTCCAGGCCGAAAGTACTGGAGTGGGAGAGTCGCGCAATCTGTTGCCGCAGGAGAAGTCGAGCGCGATGCAAGCGCACCCGCACGGTGCCCTCGCGAACGCCGGTGACCTCAGCGACCTGCGCTGTGCTGAGGCCTTCCATATCGTGCAGGACCAACGTCATCCGGTACAGCGGCGGGATTCTTTGGATGGCCTGATGCAGTCTGGCGTCGCGTTCTTCGCGCAGCAGGCTGGTCTCAGGATCAGGCTCCTGAAGATTCATCAGAAACTCAAGTTCCCCAGGGCTGGGCATTAATTTGTCGAGCGAAACGTGCTTATTGCGGTTGTTCTTGGTTCCACGCCGGTTCATCAGGCAGCGATTACGGGCCACCTTGTAGAGCCAGACCGAAAGTGCTTGCGGGCTATCAAATTTGGGCAAGTATGGCAGGAGTTTGACCAAAACTTCCTGCATGGTATCCTCGGCATCCTCAGGATGCCCGCAGACTTTCATGCTGAACGAATAGACCGTGTTTTGCAGAAGAGCTAGCGCCTCGTCCACGGCTTCTGGGCGGTCTTCGCGAATCAGCTCCAGCGCCTGCTCCAGCTTAGGGGACATGGCTCTAGGTTAGCCGATGCAGCCCGGCTAGCCAATATTGCTGCGGTCGTCCAGTGACTCCGATTTCCGGCCGTTGACTTCGTCCTCCGCAGTAGAATGCGCGCCGACTTTTAGTTCAGATCCGCCTCGAGGCCAGGATTAACGTGCACCGTTCCTCCTTTAGGTATGTCTTCGTAGTTAATCTGTCGCTTTGCATTGTTCGATCTCTTCTTAACGCAGGCTGTGCACGCGCAATCTGCCTGCGAGCAAATCAAAGCCTCCTGCGTCAATGCCGGTTTTATTCCGGGCGGAGCCAGTTCGGGTACCGGAGTGGTGGCGCGCCTGGGTGGCAGCCATTCTGCAATCGCTATGCCCATCCGAAGAAAGCCACAAAGCCGATGCCGGTAGTTGAGCAGCAGATTGTTGCAGCATGCAAGGCACAGAACCCAAACTTTGGGCCCGGAGGAAGGGTCGCGCGCGCACAATTTAAAGCGCCACAGTGCACATTGCCGGCGACACCACCGACGAAGCTGGCGAACGCGCAGCATCCCAACATCGTCTTCATTCTGACAGACGACCTGGCAATGAATCTAGTGCAGTATATGCACCACGCAACATCCCAAGCTGATCCCACAGAGTAAGACACAGCCCCAAATTTAACTAACAGGAAAGGAACGTGATCACAGGCGCCTCGGATTTCGTCGTCTAGCCCCCTTCGCAATTTCGAGTTGCGCAAGTTCTAAGAAATATATTTCGCAATATTTCGCATGCACCCCGCGACACCTCGTAGG
>Ga0306923_10002164_pt1 | contig 17860 bp, 5 predicted proteins | sample sta12Can44000108_FD_203841 | JGI IMG/M metagenome (GOLD analysis project Ga0306923, IMG submission 203841) | Lab enrichment of tropical soil microbial communities from Luquillo Experimental Forest, Puerto Rico - statanox.12C.anox.44.000.108 (v2)... | ecosystem: Environmental > Terrestrial > Soil... | reverse complement strand
GGGACTGGCCACCGGAAGCCCGGGACGAATGGGAGCGGCAGCATATGGCTCCTGCCATGCGCGCCGCCCGCCTGCTGGAGGCCCTCGGCGAGCCCCGCGAGGACATCGAGACCCTGGCCCGGGTGGCGGGCATCGTGCACCTGGAGCAGGCCGCGCACCTGGAGAACCCGCACACCAGGGGGCACGAGTGGTATCACGGCACCCAGGCGCACAAGGAGGACCTGGCCCGGGGATTCGCCGACCCGGCCGAGATAGCTTCCAGCGCCTATGAAATGCCGGAAGGCGAAGGCGATGATCCCGGGCACTGGAACCGGCTGCTGGGCACGCACTTTGCCGCCGACCACGCGGTGGCCGATGAGTTCGCCCAGGGCGAGCATCAGGGCTCCTCCAATGAGGGGTACGGATGGGACTGGGACGACCCCGAGGAGCACCAGGGCATCGTGCACGCCCGGCTGGGCATTCACAACCCCAAGCATTACGCCTCCGAGCACGACATGGACCACGAGGCCTACGAGCACGAGTTCGCGGCGGGCAATCACCCGATCAATCACCTCCAGGATTACGGGGAAGACGAGGACGAAGCCAACGAAATACGCGAGGAAATGTGGCCGCATGCCATGCGGATTCACCGGGACTACGGGACGGAGAAAATCCCGGAAAGCACTTACGGCCATTACCTGAGCCCGTTCGAGCGGCACCCGATGCGCACCGCGTGGCTGAACACGCACCCGGATAAGTGGAATATTGCGGACCGGTTCAAGAAGCGCCTGATGGACCAGGGCCATGACGGCATCACCTACGGCAACGAATACGAGAAAAGCCGGTACGGCCGCGCGGGCAACACCTCGGCTATCGCCTTTCACCCGCACCAGATCGAGGTCACCCAGCACCACCACGTCGATGAGGACTGCCACCACACCGCCGCCCGCGAGCGCCCGGACGTCGAGATACCCGGCTACGAGGGCTCCATCGGCCCGTCCCCGGCCCAGTACAACCAGACTCACGTCTATGCCCGGGACGTCACCTCGGGGGCGGGGAACTGCGTCTGCGGCCGGGCCCGCGACGATGACCACATGCACTTCGAGGTGACGGCGGCGACAAACTGGGATCGGTCCTACGGTGAGATACCCGAGGAGATACACCGGGGACTGTACGCGCCGGAAAGCCATCGGGTCTTCGGACTGCCATCTTCTGATGAAGACATTGCGCACATGCTGATCGCCGCGCACCAGGAAGAGCACTACCCTTATGACCGGGACCGGGATCATAAGTTCGGCACGCACTGGACGGCCGATGAAAACGTGGCGCGGAATTTCGCTCACGAGCACGAGCGCGAGCACCACGCGGACGATCAGTGCCCTGACCACGATGAGCATTTCGACGCGGTGCCCGTGGTATTCCACGCCCAGCGCCCGGAGCGTCATGAGATTGAGGACGACCCCCGGCGCCTAGGGTGGCAGAACGTAGACGATTACGACACCCCCGAGCAGGAAGTGACGATCAGGCACGGTGCCCCCGTGCGCCTTACCGGGGTGTCCTGGCAGCAGCACACCAGCTTCGGGCCGGTGTGGCACCGGCATGACCTGCGGGAGCCGAGGACGCTGCGTGCCGAGGACCGCGACTCCCCCGACGACCCGAACCAGTGGAACGCGAGCCTGCACCAGGCCGCCGCCAATGACCCGTGGGGCGATGACAACACCATGCTGGAGGTGCCGCCCAAGCCCTACGGCGCCACCAGCCCGCCTGAGCGCGACACTGACCCCGGCTCCTACGGCCCTCTAGCGGGCCCGGATCCGGAGAACTGGGGCGAGATACAGGAGAACTCGGTCATCCAGCAGCCGCTGTCCACCGATGCGGCGCTGGCCTTCAGCCTGGAGGGCCCCGACACCGGGGACTGGGTGCCCGAGCGGCAGGAGGGGTTCCCCTACTCCGACCAGGCCGCTACGGCGGGCCCGTCCACCTCGATCGAGCCCCGCGACCCGCAGGGCATCCGGATGGAGGAGGCATGGCGCCGGGACAGCCACGAGGAAATCGCCAGGCACATCACCGAGGAGCATCACGACCTGGCTGAGAGCCTGGCGCAGGCCTACCCGGGCGAAGGGCCGGACGCCTGGGATGACCGGAGCATCGGGGAGCGCGGCCTGAGCTTCGCGCACGGCGCGGATCACTACGAGCGGGCCCTGGGGCGGCGCCCCGACAGCCTGTCCCACGACCACGACCGGGACGGCAACGTGATCCGCCGCGATGAGTTCCGTTCCGCGCCGTCCGCCTACATCGCGCCGCCTCGGTCCAAGCCCGAGCTGATGGACCACATAAACACCGAGCACGGCATCACCTACTCAGGCAGCGGGGAGCCCGCTGACCGGTTCCTGATCGAGCTGCACCACAAGTTCCACGACGGCGTGATGCCCGACCGCAGGACGCGCGACCATCAGCACGAGTTCCCCGAGGATCATCCAATCGACCCGGTGTTCGGCATGCTGTGGCCGACTGAAGCGGCGGGCACCGCCTCCCCGCACGACCGGGCCGCGCCCCAGCTGGACGGCGCCATCGCCGAGATGAAGGACGAGCCAGAGCCCGCCCTGGATCCCGAGGGCCTGACCGCCGAGGGCAATCCCCCAGTGGGCGGCGGAAACGCCGATGCCACCGACAAGGCCTCCCTGGCCACCTGGGCGGCGGCTGAGGATCCCTACCGGCCAGCAGACCTGGAGGAGCACTACCGGACCCATCACAGCTGGAAGGGCGGCCTGGAGGTGCTGACGCGCCAGGGCATCGATCCGGCTGAGTACCACCGGCTGATGCACCGCACGCCTGGCGAGTACTTCACGGTCCCGCATGAGCATTTCGGGATGTCCGAAAACGACCAGGCTGCGTTGCGGGGAATGGGCTTTGAGGCGGCGATGCCCTCCCCGGACACCCAGGCGGGTGCCCACGTCCCGGTGCCAGGTGACTATCCGCTGGAGAGCGATGCGACAGGTGGCGGGCCCGGAATGAGCCGTCACGACGAGGTCCTGTCTCCCGCTGACGTATCGATTCAGTCGATGGGCACCCAGCAATGGTCAGGCGGGGACTATAACTCCGCCGACGAGGCCGCGCCCGAGCTGGAGCACCACGACAGCACCGACAACATCGTGACCGCGTTCCAGAGGTCGGCCGCCGCCTCGCAGTACGCCAGTGACGGTCCTGGGGCCGCGCAGGGGCCCTCTGACACCGACGTCGCCGCCGCCGCGCGGGCCTACCTGTCCAAGACCGCCGACGTGCTGCCCGAGGCCGAGGCGAGCGCGCTGATCGCCGAGGGGCGCGGCGAGCGGGCCCGCAACCTGGACCTGCTGGACCTGGCCGGGACGCACTATGCCGAAGAGAACGAAGAACTGAAGCGCAAGGGCGTCAACCTCGATGACTTCGACGATGATGTGGTGGCATTTCTATGACAGTCCCCTGGGATCCGGAGATGAAGAGCCAGGAGGAAGTAGCTGCCGAGGACCCGTTCCAGGGAAACGGCTGCTTCATCGAGGACAAGGAGTCCTCGGCTGATGAGATGTTCGATAAGTTCTTCGGCGTCCTCGGGGAAATGGGCGCCGTGGCCTGGGAGGGCCAGGGCATCTGGCTGGACGCTAGCGCCGTGGAAGGCGGTGCGCAAAGCCTGAAGGAGCGGTGGGCAGAGAGCCAGAAACCCCTGTCGAAGGTGCGCAGCAGCCGCGCGAAGAAATGACCGGCGACACTAACCACGGCTATGTGAGCTGGGGCCGTTATGACGCCGAGCATCAAGCTCTCATCCAGCGGGTCAGCGCATTGGAGGAGCTGGCCAAAAGCCTCGGTGGAGTTGATCAGACCTACCAGTCCCTGCGGGATAAGATCGCTGAGCTGGAGCGGGCGGGACAGGCTGAGAAGGTGACTGAGCGCACCAGGAGGGAACGGGCATGGCTGATAGTGGTGGGCCTGCTGACCGGGATAGTGTGCCCGCTGATAGTGACGTCGGTGATCACGATTCTGCACCTGCGGGCACTCAAAGGTTTATCCCTCGCTGGGCCGCTGTGACGCTGGTAATAGTGTCTCTACTGATAGGCATAGCGCTGATTTTCGATTCGTTTGTCGTCTCCATCTTGCTCACCCGGATCATCAAGTTGCAGCACGACACGTGCAATCTGCATGAGGCAGTGCGGAGATGGGAAACGGTGGCTTCGGTGAAGTTGCACATTCATCCCTCGTTCCTTCGCGTCTTGAGCTGCCCGCGCTGAGATATGTGCGCTTCTGCCCGCCTTCGGTTAGCGCCTGGGAAGGATCAGCCATCTTGGGCGTGACCGGAAGGAAGCGACTATGACCGGACCACACCTCGCCGGCGCCTCAGAGCGGCTGCTCGTCGCCGCTGCTGCTCCCCCGAGGGAGTTCGCCGCCGTCAAGACCGACTTCCTGGTGCAGCGCTGGGATGCTGAGCAAACCAGCTGGGTAGCGCGCAAGGTCGCCGAATCGGGGAAGTTCCGGCCCGGTGCCGAGCTGGTCCCGGCCATCTTCAAGCTGTTCCGGGTCAAGCCGTACTCGGTGACCCTGGATGAGAACTGCAACCTGATCGTGCAGAACGGCTGGATCGCCTTGCTCGGCGGTGTCGCGGGCACCACCATGTCGCCCAAGTTCAGCGCCACCAACGGACGGGTCGCGGTGGGCACCAGCTCCACGGCGGCGGCCTACACCCAGACCACCCTGGTCGGTGACACCGGAGCGGGCTCGACGACCTCCTATTTCAAGCTGGTGTCCGGCGCCCCGACCATTGCCACCGGTTCCTCGCCGCCCACCCTGACCTTTACCGCCGTATTCGGCACGGCGCAGGCGAACTGGGCGTGGAACGAATTCGGTACCGATGCGGGAACGGCCGATTCGGTGTCCAACGCGACGACGGGCGGCACGTTCTTCAACAGAGGCGTCAGCGCCCAGGGAACGAAGGCGTCAGGCCAGACCTGGACCGCGACCGAGACCATTTCGTTTGGATATCCGTCAGGGTCCGGCACGGTGAGCTAAGTGCCGCTTGGCTACTCCCAATGGCTGAACTGGGGCTCGCCGTGGCAGACCGCTGCGCCGACGCCGCTGTCCACGGCGATCACGGCCACGATCAGCCCCCAGGCCACCGGGCCGAAAGACTTCAACATCGGCACGCAATACCTGTACTACGGGGGCGGGCTGCACGTTGTCGCGTCGGGCATTCTGACCACCACGGCCACTTCCACTACGGCCACCATCTTCATCGCAGCCGGGGCTACGCCAACGACATTGTGCACGCCGTCCGGGCTGACCACCGGAACCACGGTGCTGACTGGCATCCAGTGGAAATGGGAGTCGTGGCACACCATCACGAACATCGCTTCGTCCGGTAACACGATCACCAGTTTTGGCACGCTGACCCTGTTCAACTCGGGGGCGGCGCTGCCCGCCAACCCGATCGCGCTGACCGCCACGCCGGGCATGTCGTTGCCCGCGCCTAACTCGGCCGGTGACACAGCTGCGGCCGTGGACACCACCGTGGCGATGCCGATCATGCTGCGCGGCACCCTGGCCGGGGCCAACGCGACGGTCCAGTGCAACCGGTTCCTGGTTGAGTCCCTGGTTAGCTGACGGGCGGTGAGGCGTGGCGATCACGGTCACCGCCACCCAGGTCGGCAGCCCGGCCAACGGCATGGCGCTGCGGATCTTCATCCTCACGGGTGCGGCGGCGGCAGCAGCGCAGACGGGGGCTGCGCCGAGCGCCACGTTCTCCACCTCGGTGACGTCGTTCACCGCGACCGGGGTGGTGCAGCAGGCCAGCAGCTTCATCTACGGCGCGGTGATCCACGGCAACAGCGCCGACACGGCCAGCGGCGGCGTCACCGTTGTCGATGACATCGCCGACGCCACCAACGGCGAGCGGTACTGCACGTTCAAGAAGATCACCGGGGTCACGGCCGGGTCGCAGGCGCTGGGCACCACCGCCGGGTCCAGCACCGGCGGGGCGGCGTGGCTGGAAGCGCTTGCGTCCGGCACCCTCGCCGAGGACACCGCCGACGCGCCCGCCGTGGCGTCCACCACCGCCGCGACGGCGATCACGTCGGCCAGTTTCACCCCGCCGCCGGGCAGCCTGCTGGTGGCGCTCGTCTCGGCGGACGGCGGCAGCGGCGTCAATACGGTCACCGTCACCGGCGGCGGGTACGCCTGGACCGAGAAATCCAAGGCCAACGGGGCGACCAACGACTACGCCGGCGTGTGGATCGCCGACGTTCCCGCAGTGGTTGCTAGCGCGCCCGCCCTGCCCGGCCCCCCGGCGCTGCGCCACCCGGCGGTGCAGGCCCCGTCGCGCGGCCCGCTGCAAGCCAAAGCTGACACTACCGGCCCGCCACTGGCCGCAGGCATGGCTCCATGGAGCTTCATCAACGGCCAGGTCACTGGCGCGGTCACTTCCCGCGTCTACACCGTCCCGGCAAACCAGTCGCCCACCCAGCCGGGCGACACGCTGCTGATCACGGTGCAGCTCGCCTCGGCCGTGATGACGGTCAGCAGCCTCACCGACTCGGCGGGCAACATCTACACGCTGGACGGGTCGTGGACCACGAACTCGCCACAGATGTTCTGCTACCGCAGCCCCGGTACTACGGGCGGGTCAGGCGGCGGGCCAACCGCCGCTCTTGCGCCGGGAGCTACCCTCACGCTGGCCACCTCGGCCACCAACGCTGCCGCGCTGCTTTCTGGCTTCTGCGTGCCTGGCGCCGCCTGGGGCGCGGCCGACTTCATCGGCACAGTAGTCAACGCCACCGCCACAGCCACAGTCACCAGCTCGGTTACCCCCGGTGCGAACGGCGACCTTGCCATCATCACCCAGATCAACCAGTCTTCCGCGCCCCCGGTCCTGGTGTCCGGCCCATGGTATGCGCAGTGCATCCCCTCAGGCGGGGCCGGATCCAACACGATCACCTGGTCCTATCAGGCCCTCGGCGCAGGCACCTCAGGCGTGGCGCAGTCCTACACGTCCTCCTGGGCGGTGTCGGGCAGCACCCGGCTCCTGGGCTGGTCTTTCGCCCCGAAGGTCCTGGCCAATGGCTACGAAGGAGGGACCAGCGGCAATAACCTGGCTACCGTGCTCGCCGTCTCGGGCGAGAAAGCCTGGGACTCGGTCCTGATCGGAAGCGGCGCGGTCGCCCAGTACGACAATGCGCATGCCCACAACGGCACTTTGTCCGCGCAGATCAGCACTTCGGCCACCACTGCCAGCGCCTACGCCGGGTGGTCTACTGCGCTGGGTGGCTCCCAGCAGCAACTGTGGGCGCGGTTCTACGTCTACATGACCGCTTATCCCACAGTCAATAGCCGCATTTGCACTTTCTATAACTCGTCATCATTTGTCGCTGCCAGCGTGAATGGCTTCCTGCGGATCAACAGCGGGGGCAAGCTGGCCCTTTGTGATTCTGGTAGCACTCAGCGGTGGATTTCGGCTGCCAACCTGCCGCTGAACCAATGGTGCCGGGTAGAGGTGTATTGCCTGGGCGATGCGGCGTCAGGCCAGCTAGAGGCCCGGCTGTGGACTTCCAATCCTGAGGCATCTGCGGCGACTCCTGATGACGGCTCCGGGCCATTGTCCGCTATGCCCACCACCGGGAGCATCGGCTCGGTTTCTTTTGGTGTCGGTGCAGGCGGCCCTAACGCAGGGCCGTACTGGATAGACGATGCCGCGATCAGCACAGGCACGTGGCTCGGGCCGACTGCCCCGCCTTCGGCTGTCCCGGTGGCGCTGGCCGACGCGGCAGCTGCCATCGAGGATGTCACCAGCGTCCCTGTCCAGGTTGCTGTGCCGCTGGCGGATGCCGCTGCCGCCGCCGATACTGCGACGGTCGCCCTGCCTTACCAGGTCGGGACCTACACCGGCAGCGGAACGGCCACCTCCCGCACGGTCCCGGTCACTACCGCGACCGGCGCGGGCGACACGCTGTTCCTGCTGGCCGAGTCCAACTCCGGAACCGGCACGCTGACCGCTGTCACCGACTCCAAGGGCAACGTCTACACGCTGGATGGATCCAACGCCACCAGCCCGCAGTTCTACTCCTGGCGCTCACCGGGCGCGACCGGAGGGCCTGGCGGCACGCCGACTGTGGCGTTGACCACCTCCGACACGATCACCATCACAACCGGGGCGCAGAACATCACCTGGGGAGCGCTGGCGTTCGCGCTGCCCGCCGGCTCGGCAGGTGCCCTGGACAACGTGACAGCGGTCACCCACATCGCTACAGCCACTAGCTACAGCCCGTCTGGCACCCCGGCTGCCAATGGTGAGCTGGCTCTGGTGCTGTCCACTGGGCAGGGCGCGGCCGGGGCACTGACCTACGCCGATCCGTTGAACCCGGGGCCGTATTTCACGGCGGGCGCTGGCGGCAACTACACCGCTGTCGGCTGGAGCGGCCTGGGCACCGGCACCAGCGGCGCAGCGCAGACATTCACGATCACCACGGCAGTCACCGGCACAGCCAGCTGGCTGGTGTATTTCTTTTCCCCGTACAGCGTGACGACTCCGGTCAGCCTGGCCGATGCAGGCGGCGCCGCTGATGCGATAGCCATTTCGGCTCAGGTGCCATTGGCTGATACCGCTGGCGCCGCTGATGCGATAGCTATCTCGGCCGCTGTTCCGGTCGCCGATCAAGCTGCCGCTATCGATGCCATTACAGCGGTCGTGACGGCAGCGATTTCCTATGCTGATCAGGCTGGCGCTGCCGATGCCATCGCGCTGACTGCTGCTGTTCCGCTTTCTGACGCTGCGGGCGCGGCCGAATCGCTGGCGATCACGGTCACCCTGCCCTTGGCCGAGGCAGCTGGTGCCGCTGACGCGGTGGCTGTCTCTGCGGCTGTTCCCGTGGCTGACCGGGCGGCGGCTGTCGAGTCTTTGCCCCAGTCGCCTGTGTCGCTCTCGCAGGCCGATGCTGCAGGCGCAGCAGAGTCGCTGGCCGTCGCGGCCACTTTGCTACTGGCTGATCAGGCTGCCGCCGTCGATGCCCTGGTCGTCACCCAGCCCCCGACTGTCCCGACCCAGGTCGCCACCGGGCTGACCTCCGGATCCGGGACCAGCCGCACCGCCACGGTCAGCCAGATTACAAGCGCCGGGGACACGCTGCTGGCCCTGGTGAGCAGCCAGGCCACCAGCTGCACGGTCAGCACGCTGACCGACTCCAAAGGCAACGTCTACACGCTGGACCGCTCGTATACGGGCTCGATTCCGCTGATCTTCTGCTTCCGCTCACCGGGCGCGACCGGGGGCAGCGGCGGTGGCCCGACAGCAGCACTAGCGGTCGGCGACACAGTGACCGCCACCTCCACCGCCGCCACTGGCAACGTGGAGATTCAGCTGATCGACGTGCCGGGCGTCGGCGCGGCAGATCAGATCGGCACGCTCACCAATAGCGTCGCAGCCACCCAGAGCGTGAGCGCCACGCCAGCGCAAAACGGCGAGACGTGCGTAGTGCTGCAGGTTAACGCCAACTCGGGCGGCACACCGACTGTGGGCTCGCCGTTCACCCTGATCGCCACCTACCACACCGGGGTCAACGTCTACAACACCGCCTCCTACCAGCAGCTGGGCGCTGGCGCCGGGGGAGGGGCTGCGCAGAGCTACTCCGCGACCACACCGGTCAGCAGTGGCTGGTCCGCGATGATGTACACGTTCTTCCCGCTCGGTGCCCAGCAGGCTGAGGCGGCCGGGGCCATCGAGTCGCTGAGCGTCGCCGCCGCTGTCCCGCTGCCCGACCCGGACCAGGCAGCTGCGGTAGAGCAGTTCGCGGGCGTCCCGCCCGCCACGGTGCTCCCGCGCTGCCACCGCTCCGGGGACAGCGGCGCGACCACCACCACCGCCATCGCGCCCAACTACGCCTCCATGACCAACTCCGGGGAGGGCCTGGCCGGGACTACTCCGGTGCCCGGTGACCTGGTGATCCTGGTGGTCCACGCGCACCTGGCCAACCTGACCATTAGCCAGACCGCCGACACTGCTGGCGGTCACGCCTGGCAGTTCCTGAACGGGTCTGCGGGCGACAACAACGGCGGCACGGTCGGCATGACCAGCATGGTCCTCTACCGCTACTGGACGGGTGCCGAATCCAGCCCGGCCTGGACCGTCTCCACCGCCTGCCGGGTCGCGTTTTCCACCATGGCCTTCGGCCCCACCACGGCAGGCCAGAACATCAACATCGACAGCGTTGTGGGCATGGTCACCGACCAGGGCGCCACCACGCACAACCCGCCTGCGGTTGCCGCTGCGGTGGGAGGCGAGCTGTCGCTGGTGCTGGGGACGGCCACGGGTGGTGCGGGCGGCACCAACCCGATCACTTACGCCAACGGGGCATGGACCATCCTGGGCGCCCGGAACAATACCGGGGCCGGGGGCAGCGGCCCATCGTCCCAGAGCTTCGGCACTTTCATCGGCTTCCAGGCAGGCCAGGGGCCGGGCACCATTACCCCCGACGCCTGGACCATTGAGGGCAGCGCTTCTGCTACAGGCAACACCAACGTCAACTTCTACCATTTCCTGCTGGCCGCTGCCCCGGTTCCGGCAATCACGCTGACCAACAGCCTGGACGGCACCAACAACGCCGCCATCACCCCGGCCAACTCAGGCCCCGGCCCGCTCGGGACAAGCACCAACTTCCAGGCGGTGCAGGCCGGGGGTAATGGCAGTGTTACCTACGACACCACCAAGGCTGCCTTCAGCGGGTCCTCGGCCAATATTGTCAACGGCACCACATCGGGCTACTCGTATATGGGCTGGGGCCAGCAGTTCGGCGTGACGCCGCCACTGGGTGGCCCGGCTGCCAATCAGCAACTATGGTTCCGGTTCTACTACCTCCAGACCGCCGCCCCCACGAGCAACCAGCGCACCTTCCAGATCAGCCTGCAAGGCGATCCGGTCTTTGACATAGCTCAGTCCGCCATCTTCCTGCGCATTACCGGGCTTACTAACAAGTGGGCGATCATTGATGCTGCAGGAACAGTAGTCTTCACTTCCACCGGCAGTATTCCGAACAATACCTGGTGCCGGTTCGAGGGCACTGTCATCGGTGACCCGGCCAATGGCGGGATCCAGGTCTCGTTCTACACCAGTGCCCTGGCAACTGCGACTGCCGCTGAGACGTTTACCGCGCTGACCGGCCAGGCCACTGGCGGTTACATGGGGTTCATCGAGTTCGGCGGAGGTGTTTCTGCGACCAGCCTGAACTACTGGATTGATGAGGCTGGCGTCTCCAATGTCGGGCCGCTGGGCGCGGTTGTCCCTGTTTATGACAACGCGGCGGCTGTGGACTCGCTGGCGGTATCGCTGACCATCGCTGAGGCTGACACCGCAGGCGCGGCCGACGTCATCGCGATCCCCGCCAAGACTCTCCCTGCCGCCGATGCCGCTGCCGCGACCGAGGCCCTGGCGGTCACTGTCACGCTGCCGCTGGCCGAGGTGGCGGCCGGGGCCGACACGATCGCCCTGACTGCCAAGTCGCTGCCGGTATCCGAAGTAGCCGCTGGAGCTGACCAGCTGGCGGTCTCGGCGGCTCTTGCCTACGCCGATGCGGCGGGCGCGGCAGAGACTTTCGCCGTCACCATCGCGGTTCCGCTGGCTGAGCAAGCAGGAGCTGCGGACACGATCGCCGTGCCCGCTAAGACCATCCCCCTGGCCGAGCAGGCAGGTGCGGCCGATGCCCCGGCCATCGCCGCCACACTGCCCCTCTCCGACGCTGCAGGCGCCGCTGAGGTCCTTGCGGTCTCGGTCCCTGTCCCGGTGGCCGACACCGCTGCCGCCAGCGACCAGCTAAGCGTCTCCGTCCCTGTTCCCGTGGCCGAGGCGGCTGGCGCCGTTGAGTCGCTGGCCGTCGCCGTCACCCTTGCGCTTCCCGACCAGGCTGGCGCGGCCGAAGCGATCACCCTGCCCGCCGAGACGCTGCCCCTCCCCGACGCTGCTGGCGCCGCTGAGACCCTGACCGTCGCTGTCACCCTTCAGCTTGCTGACACCGCAGGCGCGACTGATGCCTTGTCAGTCACCTTCACCGGGGCCTCACCCGCCCTGGCCGAAACTGCTGGCGCCGTGGAGTCGGCGGCAATCTCGGTTACTGCCCCGCTGGCCGAGCAGGCAGGTGGCGCCGATGCGTTCCAGGTGGCGGGCACTGGAAACCCCTCGTTCCCCGATGCCGGTGGCGCGGCCGATGTGCTGTCGGTCTTCATCTCCGCGCAGCCTGTCGCCCTGGCCGACACCGCAGCCGCTGCTGAAGCCCTGGCCCTGACCGGCATTGCTTTCGCCCTCGCCGACAATGCTGGTGCCACTGATCAGCAGGTGGTGACCGCTACTACCCCGCTGACCGAGGCGGCAGGCGCCACCGAGGCCCTGGTGGTCTCTGGCATCTCAGCAGCCATCTCGCTGGCTGAGACAGCTGGCGCGGCAGAAACGCAAGCCATTTCTGCTGCTGTTCCGCTGGCTGACAGCGCGGGCGCGGCCGATGCATTGTCGGTCACCGCTGCCGCTGTCATTCCGTTCCCCGACCAGGCGGGCGCCACAGAATCGCTGGCCATCACCGATGTCACCACTGCCATTGGTGATGTTGCTGGCGCCGTTGATGCGCTGAGTGTCTCTGTCACTTTCTCCTATGCTGATCAGGCTGGCGCGGCAGATCGGGTAACCTCGCCTGCTTCGGTGCCACTTGCCGAAAGCGCAGGCGCCGCAGAATCGCTGGCGCTCACCGAGACCGCTGCGCCTGCTTATCCTGAGCGCGCGGCTGCCGTTGACCAGTTCGCTGTTTCTGTTGCCGTCCCGGTCGCCGACAGGGCAGGCGCTGCTGACATTGGCAGGGCGACATCCATCGCAGCGCTCGCTATCGATTACGCGGCGGCCACCGAGTCGCTGTCGGTCGTGGTCACCGCTGCCATTCCGCTTGCTGAGGCCGCTGGCGCCGCAGAGCAGTTTTCGGTGGCCATGGGCATCCCGTTCTCCGACCAGGCGGGAGCAGCTGATGCCCTGGTCGGTGCTCTTGTTACTCCTCTAGTCATTCCGCGTGGTTTCCGCAGCGGCGATAGCGGGACTACTTCGACCGGTGTGATCACGCCTAATTTCACCGCGCTGACCAACGCCGGGCAGGGAGTGGCCGGAACCCAGCCGCAGCCCGGTGACTTGGTCATTATCATCGGCCAGTTGCACCTGTCCAACCTGACAGCCAGCCAGACCACCGACAACGCCAACAACTGGACATTCCTGAGCACGGGCGACAACAACGGCGGTGCGGTCGGGATGTCCACTTTCGTTGCCTATCGCTGGTGGACAGGCGGCGAGGCGGCAAACAGCGGGATCACCTTCACCGCCAGCAGCACCTGCCGGGTCTCGTTCACGACCATGGCTTTTGCTCCCGCAGTGGCAGGTCAGATAATCAACGTCGATTTCGTCACGGCCATGGTCCGGGACCAGGGTGCTACCACGCATACCCCGCCATCCGTCACCGCCTCCGGGCCCGGCGAAACATCGGTGGTGCTGATGGGCGCCACGGGCACCTCGGGCACCAATCCCCTTACCTGGTCGGACGGGGCCTGGACGCTCCAGGGATACCGGAGCAACGTCGGGGACGGCACCGTTGGCCAAAACGGCAGCACGTTCGGCACGGCTATCGGCTGGATGCTGAGCCAGGGCCCAGGCACGGTGGCCCCGGATCCCTGGACAGTGGAAGGCAGCGCCTCGCCCACGGGCAACACCAACGTCAACATGTACCACCTGATGCTGACCGCTGCCCCGGTCGCGCAGATTACCCTGACCAACAGCTTCGAAGGCGGCACCAACAACGCTGATATCACCACGGCGAATTCAGGGCCCGGCCCGAGCGGTCAGGATGAAGCATTCGACTTCGTGCAGGCGAGCGCTTCCGGCACCTCGGTCACCTATGACAGCACCAAGGCCGCGTTCGGCAAGATGTCGGCGAACATGGTCACCGGCACCACGAATTCCCAAGCCTGGGCGGAATGGGGCAACTCCCTGGGCGGCCCGGCGTCCAACAAGACGCTGTACTTCCGGTTCTATTACTACCAGTCTGCTATTCCCTCAAGCAATCAGCGCACATTCCAAATTTCCCAGCAGCAATCCGGTGCCTCCGGGCTGGCCAACTGCGCCATCTTCATCCGTATTATCACCTTCACCAGTAAATGGGCGATCATCGACGCCACTGGCACGGTGGTCTACACCTCCACCGGAACCGTGCCCACCGGCCAGTGGTGCCGGTTCGAGGGTTCGGTGACCGGAGACTCCGCCACTGGCCAGATCACCGTTCGCTGCTATTCCACCGCCAGGCCAGATGCCTCGGCCGAAGTGGCGAGCCTGAGCAACCAGAACACAGGCGGCCCGATGGGCTTCGTCGAGTTCGGCGGCCCGGTCAATGCCACCAGCCTCAACTACAACGTCGATGAGGTCGGCGTCTCCAATGTGACCTGGCTGGGCCCGGTGACTGCCTGCAGTGACAGTGCGGGAGCGGCGGACGCGCTGTCGGTCAGCAAGACGATCGCGCTGGCCGATGCCGGCGCCACCACCGACTCGATGGCGGTCACTGTTCCCGTGGCCCTGGCAGACCAGGCCGGGGCGGCCGATGCTTTCACCTCGTCGTTCCAGAAGACACTGACCGATGTAGCGGCAGCGGCCGATGCGCGGGCGCTCACCATGCCGTACATGATCGCAGGCAAGACCGATGCCAGCCCTGCCCTCCCTACCGAAACGGTCCCGGTCACCGTGGCCACCAAAGCCGGGGACACCCTGGTCGCCATCTGCCTGTGCCCTACCACCACCTACACCCTGGGCGGATTCACCGACAGCCAGGGGAATATCTACACCTTGGACCATTACGTCACGACCCTTCCCACGACCTATTGCTTCATCAGCCCGGGTGCGACAGGTGGCCCTGGCGGCGGGCTCACCAGGGCCCTGGGCACCTCGGACACGGTGTCTTCGACAGGCGGCCACTGGTCGGCGCCCTCTGGCGGGCCTGCGGCCACGATCCTGGTCATGGATGTTCCCGGCGTGAGCGCCCTGGACAAGAGCATCACGCCGGCCAATGGCACCGACAGCGTTCATGGCATGACCGTTGCCGGGGCGCCCACGAGCGACAAAGAGACAGCGATAGCCTGGTTCACTTTCTCTTATTCAGCCAGCAGCATCCAGTGCAACATTAATGCCCCATTCGCTCCGTGTGGTGCTGAGGCATTTGTCGGCATTCCACCGGTATATAACGGCATCAATGGTGCCTATGACCAGCTGGGCACCGGCACGGCGGGCGCAGGAGTCACCGCCACTGCCTTTACCCTTACCCAGACCGGGAACTGGAACGCGGGCCTGCTGTTCTTCTACGGATCCGGGGTCGCGGCCCAGTCTGATGCGGCCGGGGCCGTCGAGCAGCTGTCGGTGGCCGTCTCGGCATCGCTGCCCGACCAGGCCGCCGCCGCTGAGACAGCAAGCTACGTCAACATCGTCACAGTCAACAGCAGCTTCGAGGCCGGCCCGCCCGGCGCCACGATCACCGCAGCGGGCAGCGGCACCGGGACAGGTGGTGACACCGCCTGGGACCTGGTCACCACCGGATCCGGTGCCACCACTGCCTACGACACCACGCACCTGCACACCGGGGCCCTGGCCGGGGAGTTCGGCACCGGGGCCACTGCGGCGCTGGCCAACGTGAGCTGGAGCGCGGCCATCGGCGGGCCCAGCGCCAACCCGCAGGGCTGGTTCCGCGTCTACCTGTACCTGACGGCGCTGCCCACGGCCAACACCCGTGTCGTGACCCTGGCGGGCACTGCCCCGGCCACTAGCGTGCGCGCGTTCGTCCGGGTCAACAACGGCGGCAAGCTGTGCCTCTGCGACTCGGCCGGTGGCCAGGTCTGGATAAGCACCAGCCCGTTGCCCACGAGCACCTGGATGCGGATCGAGGGCTGGGTGCTCGGCGACCCCTTGATAGGCCAGGCGCAGGTCAGGCTGTGGACGGCTAACCCGGAGTCCACCGGCACGCCCGATGACAGCTACACCAGCCCGGCCACGCTGAACACCTCCGGGCCGGTCGGCGGGATCACTTTCGGCATCGCCCAGTCCAGCCAGGCCAGCGTGGGACCGTACTGGCTGGATGACGCGGGCTTCAGCACTGTCACCTGGCTCGGCCCGGTGATCCCCACGCTGCCTACCGTGGACGACCGGGCTGCCGCCGCCGATTCTTTCGTCAGCCAGCTGGGCACGCCCACCTTCGAGGCCGACCGCGCCGCCGCCGCTGATGCGTTCGCCCACATCATCAGCGCTCAGCCCATCACGGTGGCCGACACGGCAGGCGCTGCCGACCAGGTCAGCCATGTGATCAGCGGACTGTCCCCGGCCGTCGCCGACCTCGCCGCAGCGGCCGACCAGCTCACCGTCTCCGCTGCCGTTCCGGTGGCCGACGTGGCCGGGACCACTGAGTACATCACCCTGCTCATCGGGACCGCGATCGGCCTGAGCGACGCGGCTGCCGCCACCGACATCGACGCGGGCGTGCAAGCCTTTATTCAGCTGACCGACACGGGCGCCGTCGCCGAGCAGCCGACCCTGGCCGAGACCCGCCCGGTCGTCGAGACCGCCGCTGGCGCCGATGCCCTGCTGGTGACGCCCGCCAAGATTCACGGCTGGGCCGAGTACGCTGGGGCAGCCGATGTCCTGCGCTCTCCCGCCGCCGTGCCGTTGCCCGAGCGGGCCGCAGCGGCCGAAACGCTGGCCGTGGTCAAGCTCACCACACCACTACTCGCCGACTGGGCTGGCGCCGCCGATGGGCTCATCGTCGCCAGGCTGTCCTCCCTGGCCGAGGCAGCCGCTGTCATCGAGACGCTCACCGCCGTCCCGGCGACCGCCGTGCAACTGGCCGACCGGGCAGCAGCGGCCGACTGGGCGGCTGTTCAGGCGGCCGTACCGCTGCCCGATCCCGCAGCCGCTGCCGAACAGGCTGCCCTCCCGGCGAAGGTGTTGCCGGTGCGGGACGCGGCTGGTGCTGCGGAGGCGCTGAAGCGGGGCACCGTCCACTTCAAGGCCGCCAATATCGTCGCCCGCGCCAGCATGTACGCCCGGGGCGCCCGGATCACGCGGGCCGATGCGCTGTGGGAGATTTACATCGCCGCCGCGATGAAGGCAATTGCTATCGAGGAGGCTATCGAGGAGGACCTGATCGCCGGGGGCAAGGGCGCCAATTACGGTGTGGATTACGCTGCGCTGTACGCGGCCCAGCTGGAAGCCTTTGACGCCTACCACGACTATGAGGACGCCAAAGAAGCAGTCCCCTATGGCGCGGGCGACTCAATCTAGGACGCGCCGTGGGTTGCGGGACATCAGGTAATTGTTGTAGGCCTGATCGGCCGCCATCCGGGCCTGGTAATAGGCCAGATACTGGCCGCTGGAGAAGCCGATGCCGCAGCCGTTGACCGTCTGGACCCAGGTGGTCTCGGCGGTGATCGCTTTGGTCTTGGCCCGCATGTAGATGTCCCACAGGGTCTCGGTGTCATAAGCGATGGCTGGCTGTTCGGCTGCTCCCGCCGCGTCGGTGACGCTGATGGCCAGCCCGGCTGCCAGCGCATCGGCTGCGCCTGCCCGGTCCACGGCGAAGATGACCTGGCCGAGGGTGACTCGGTCGGCCGCAGCGGCGGGCTCGGTGAAATGCGGCGTGGTCATGACGTCTCCCTGGACCTTCCGGTACCGGGGAGGCTATCCTGCCGCTGCTGCCCGGACCTACGCGCGTCCAGCAGCTGCTCCCACCGGGGCCCGGTTTGCGAGAGCCGGGCCCCGGAATTGTCAAGGTAGCTTGCTAGCGTCGGGGGCCGCCCCTACACTGCCACCATGGATCCCGCTGAC
>Ga0306923_10002162_pt1 | contig 17871 bp, 14 predicted proteins | sample sta12Can44000108_FD_203841 | JGI IMG/M metagenome (GOLD analysis project Ga0306923, IMG submission 203841) | Lab enrichment of tropical soil microbial communities from Luquillo Experimental Forest, Puerto Rico - statanox.12C.anox.44.000.108 (v2)... | ecosystem: Environmental > Terrestrial >... | reverse complement strand
CCTGCGGCAGGTCAGGGTATCCCCGGGCGATATCGCGGGCCGGCCACCGGACCTGTGGCGCTACCACGAGCTGCTGCCGGTCCGGTCGGCCGGCCACGTGGTGAGCCTCGGCGAGGGGATGACGCCGCTGATCGCCCTGCCGCGGCTCGGCCGGGCGCTCGGCGTGCCGAACCTCCTGATGAAGGACGAGGGCCTGATCCCGACCGGCACGTTCAAGGCGCGCGGCGCCGCGGTGGGCGTCTCCCGGGCCGCCGAGCTCGGGGTGGCCGCGATCGCCATGCCGACCAACGGCAACGCCGGGGCGGCCTGGTCGGTCTACGCGGCCCGGGCGGGGATGCGGAGCCTGGTCGTGATGCCCGCGGCCGCCCCGGCGATCACCCGGGCCGAGTGCGCGGCCGCCGGAGCCGAGCTGTACCTGGTCGACGGCCTGATCGGGGACGCGGGGAAGCTGGTTGCCGCCGCCGTGGCCCGGCGTACGGGCTACCAGGACACCTCGACGCTGCGGGAGCCGTACCGGATCGAGGGCAAGAAGACCATGGGCCTGGAGATCGCCGAGCAGCTCGGCTGGCGGCTGCCCGGCGTGATCGTGTACCCCACCGGCGGGGGAGTGGGCATCATCGGCATCTACAAGGCCGTGCGCGAGCTGCTCGAGCTCGGCTGGGTGTCCGGCGGCCTGCCGCGGCTGGTCGCGGTGCAGGCGGCGGGCTGCGCGCCGATCGTACGGGCCTTCCAGGCCGGCGCCGCGGCGAGCGAGCCGTGGCCGGACGCGAAGACGGTGGCGTTCGGGATCACGGTGCCGAACGCGCTGGGCGATTTCCTCATCCTCGAGGCGCTCTACGCCACCGGCGGGACGGCCGTGGCCGTGACCGACGAGGCGCTGCTCGCCGACCAGCGCGCGGTGGCCCGGCTTGAGGGCAGCTTCATCTGCCCGGAAGGCGCCGCCTGCGTCACCGCCGTCCGGCAGCTGCGCGAGTCCGGCTGGCTGTCGGAGTCGGACGAGGTCGTGGTGCTCAACACCGGCACCGGGCTGATCTACCCGGACACCGTGCCGGCCCGCGTGCCCGTGCTCCCGCCGTCCGGCTCGATTCCCCTGGTCCCTCCGGCGGCCTGAATTCCTTGGTGACTCGCCGTGATCACCCGGGGGTGACGGCGACGGCCTCGATCTCGACCAGCTGGTTCTCATAGCCGAGCACGGTCACGCCGAGCAGGGTGCTCGGCGCGTCGTGCTCGCCGAAGGCCGCGCTGACGACATCCCAGGCCGCGACCAGGTCGGCCCGGTCGGCCGAGGCGACGAACACGGTGGTCTTGAGCACGTCCGCCAGCGTGGCGCCGGCTTCGGCCAGGGCGGTGGCGAGATTGGCCACGGCCAGGCTGGCCTGGGCCCGGACGTCACCCGTGCCGACCACCTCACCCCGCTCGTCCAGGGGGCACGCCCCGGCGGTGAAGATCAGCGAACCGCGCGGGGCAACGGACGCGTACGCGTACGGAACGCCCTCGTACAGGGTGCCGGAGCGGACCAGGTTGACGGTCATAGCCAGACCCTACTTACCGGCCAGGTCCGCGTTGAACACGGCGGTGATGGCGGAGACCTCGGCCCGTTCGGTGCCCATATCTCGTCTAGCGCACCGCCGAGCGGCGCAGTCGCGACCGGCGCCGGACGGTGTGGGCCAGCAGCAGGATGGCCAGCACCACGCCGGTGATGGCGTGCCAGCGGATCCTCGTCGGATGCCCGGCGGACCAGTCCCAGAAACCAGAGACCAGCATGCCCGCGGTGATCACCGCCAGCAGCAGGTCGGCCAGGGCCAGCCGTCCCGCGGGCCTGGCCAGGATCCCTACCCGGGCCAGCCGGGCCAGCAGGCTGGCCGATACCCGCCGCCGCTGGGCGAGGTGCAGCCCGGTCAGCACGGCGAAGACCAGGCCGACCGCGATGTGGATCGCCAGCACCAGCGGCTCGAACACCAGGGACACGACGAGGGTGCCGATCAGCCCGAGGTGGACGAGCCACCTGAGCAGGGCGCGCCGCGCGTGGGTCTGGCCGGTCATGCGGTCCAGCCTGACCGGGACCGGCAGCTTGGTCGTCAGGATCGAGGCTGATCTTCGCTGACCGGGATGCCGGGCCGGGTCGTCTTACGGGTGACGCGGGATCCTCCGGACGGCTGATTCTGCGCCGCGGCGGAGTGCCTAGGCTGGTCAGGTATGGAAGCATCGCGGGGCGTAAACCGGCGGCTCGCTCGTTCGTGGCGCTCAGACCGGACCCGGCGCGCCCGGCTGACCGACCGGCTCGTCGCGGTCGGCCTGCTGGCCTGGGCCGCCCCGGACGTGCCATGGTGGTGGCGGCCGCCGGGTCACAGCGCCGCGACCCTGGCCGCCCTCGGCTACCTGGCCCTGATGCTGGCGCAGTCGGTGCCGTTCCTGTGGTGGCGCCGGATCCCGCTGCTGGCCGCGGGGCTGGCCGCGACGGTGCTGGCCATCAGGACCGGGCTCGGGCACAATCCCTACTCGGCCGCGGCGGCGACGGCGGTCGGCGCGTTCGGCCTCGGAGCGTGGGGAGATCGCCGGACCCGGCGGGCGGCGCGGGCCCTGACCGTCGTCGCGGCGGCGGCGGCCGCGGTCGTGCTGCTGACCTCCCATGGCCTGCGGCAGCAGGCCCTGCCGCTGGCCCTGCTGGCGATGGCGCTCGGCCTGGGCGAGGTCACCGCGGCCAACCGGGACGCGGCCGCGGCGGCGGCCCGGCTGGCGCACGACGCGGAGCGGTCCCGCTTGGCGCGCGAGCTCCACGACGTGCTCTCCCACCAGCTCAGTGCCATCGCCGTGCAAGCGGGCGCGGCCCGGCTGGCCAGCCAGCGGGACCCGGGCGCGGCGGTGCGGACGGTCGGCGGCATCGAGGACATCGCGCGGCAGGGCCTGATCGAGCTGAACCGGATCGTGGGCGCGCTCCGGCGGGACGAGCACGAGCAGCTGGACCGCCGGCCGCAGCCGCGCCTGGGCGACCTGCCCGACCTGGTCGACGGGGCGCGGGCCGCCGGGCTGCCGGTCCGGCTGGCGATCGCCGGGCAGCCCCGTTCGCTGCCCCCGACCGTGGAGCTGGCGGCCTACCGGGTGGTTCAGGAGTCGCTGACCAACGCGCTGCGGTACGCGCGGTCCGCGGCGACCAGCGTGGCGCTCAGCTACGGAGATGACGGCCTCGACCTGCTGGTGGAGAACGATGCGCCCCCGACGCCGGTTCCCGGCCACGAGGCGGTGCGGGCGGGGGAGCGGCCCATCCAGGGCGGGGCGCGGGGCTTGCAGGGCCTGACCGAGCGCGCTCAGCTGCTGGGCGGCCGCCTGCAGGCGGGTGCGCGTCCCGACGGGGGATTCTCGGTGCACGCCTGGCTGCCGGTGAGCCAGTGACGATCCGGGTCCTGATCGCGGACGACCAGGCGCTGGTACGGGCGGGGATCCGCATGCTCGTCGAGACTCAGCCCGACCTGGAGGTGGTCGGCGAGGCCGAGGACGGGATCGCGGCGGTCAGCGAGGTGACCAGATCACGTCCGGACGTCGTGCTCATGGACATCCGGATGCCCCGGATGGACGGCCTCGAGGCGGCCAGGCGGATCATCGCGCTCGGCCCGGACCCAGCCAAGGTGGTGATGCTCACCACCTTCGACGTCGACGAGTACGTCTTCGACGCGCTGAGCTCGGGAGCCACCGGCTTCCTGCTGAAGCACGCCCGTCCCGAGGAACTCCTGTTCGGCATCAGGGCCGCCGCCGACGGCCACGCCCTGGTCGCGCCCGCGCTCACACGCCGGCTGATCGAGCGTTTCGCCCGCAGCCGTCCCCGCGCCGCCCCCGAGCTCGGCCGGCTCACCGAACGGGAACGCGAGGTGCTGACCCTGCTCGTCCGCGGCCTGTCCAACGCCGAGATCGCCGGCCGGCTGGTCGTCGGCGAGAGCACGGTCAAGACCCATGTCGCCAGGGTCTTCACCAAGCTGGGGCTGCGGGACCGGGCCCAGGCGGTGATCTACGGCTACGAGACCGGACTGGTCACGCCGGGAGGCAATGTCGGTGGCCTGGCCTAGCCTCGGGGCCGAGCGTGGGTCCCGCCCGAGGAAATTACACTGTTGTCATTCGAGGCGTGGCCCGGGTCCTCAGCCCACGTGCACGTGCGGGCGGCGGGACCGGTCGGGCTCGGCGCGGCGCAGGACCTCGCGGGTGACCGGGGCGACCTCGCCGGACCCCCCACAGGATGAAGCGCAGGAACTGAACCATCGGGCTGCCCTCCGTCCAGTCGAAGTAGACGTGCGGCATCAGCCCGAACTGGTCCCGCATGGCCAGGCAGGACGCGGAGCCTTGCCGACCCTCACCGTGGACACCAGCGACGGCCACCGGCCGGGCCTCGACGACACCGGCGCCTTCGCCGCTGAGGGGTCCCGGTAGCACTGACGAATTTCGGTCGGAAAACCGTTTGAGCCTTCCTTCCGCGTTCCCGTAGGCTGCCTGCGGCCCGTCGCAGTGAGGACAGAGGACAACCGCGTGACCCCGCCTGCTCTTTGACCTGACACCTTCTTCCGCTCACCTGTAGCCGACGCTTCCGTCGGTTCTGCCGGGCTGCCCATGTGCGCCCGGCCATACAGCGTTTGAGGCCGCGCGCAATCGGCCTCGTGTCAGGTCTAGAGAGATCATGTCTTCACAACCTCATACCGTGCTGCCCTGGGTCGTTCGCCGGACCAGGCTGCCTCTGCTGTCGTTGCGGTGCATGGACTGCGGGTCGGAGTCGGCCACCACCGGCGAGGGCAAGTTCCGCGTCAACGCCAACGGCAAGCTGCTGGACGTGTGGCTGCTGGTCCGCTGCGTATCCTGCCATCGGACGAGCAAGCTCACCGTGCACGAGCGAGCGCCGGTCAGATCCTTCGATCCGGCCGAGCTCCACGGCTACCGCGCCAACGATCCGGAACTGGTGGCGTCCAGGCTGCTGGATCCGCTGCTCGCCCGGCGCAGCCGCTTCACCCTGGACTGGACGGGGGCCTGGCGGCTGGACGCCCCGCCGGCATGGCTCGCCGGGGCGCGGCCGGTCCAGGTGGAGGTCGTCTTCGAGGATCCGATACCGGTCCGCCCGGAACGGCTCATCGCGCAGGGGCTCGGCCTCAGCAGGAACGAGGTGCGGCGCCGGATCACGTGCGACATTCCGCTGCGCCGGTCGACGAGTGCCGGATTCACCTTTACCGTGATGGCCGGGGACTAGCGGGGATGTAGCCGGGCGGGCCCGCCCGGCTACACCGGCACGACCTCCAGACAATCGATCGACACGACCGTTGAAGGCTCTGGGGCCAAGAATCTGATAACAGCAAGAAGCGACGGCTGGGCCTGCTCGAGCCCGAGCTCGGGGGAGTGAGGGATTGGGTCGGATCGGATTGAACCGGAGTGGTTCGAGTTGGTTCGGCCTGGACCATATTTGGTGGGTTAGCTGCAGCGAGCTGGGTTGGTGGAACGCTTCTTGCTGTTATCCTTATGGGACGAGTAGTCTTCGGACATGCCACCGGGGGAGAAACGCGAGCCCGCGGATGAGGCCATCAACGAGTTCATCCGTCATCTGGCCAACCGGGACTTCAGTATCACCACGCGGCGGATCCGCAGACACTTCCTGGACGAGTACCTGCAGCACGTCCAGCAGGCAGCCGGCACTGTCGATATCTCGGTCAGCCAGCTCATGGAGCCCGCGCGCGCGGCGGCGTGGCTCGCTGACGCGGCCGACGGCAAGACCCGGACCCGCAACACCCTCGGCGGGCCCGACGCCGCCGCCTACTCCAACTCGATGCGCGTACGCATCGACTCCTACAACGCCTTCGCCGAATTCCTCTGCCTGCCGGGCCGCTACGACCGCCAGCCGCCCGCCGCTGGCGACTACCTGACCCCGGCCGACACCGAACGCCTGCTTCACGACCTGGCCGTCCGCAGGCCCGTCCACGCCAACGCCGCCACGGCGATCCGCACTGCCGCCGTGGCCGCGCTCGTGGCCGATACCGGCCGGAACGTACCCGAACTCGCCCGGCTCAACGTCAGCGCCCTGCACCTGGACGGCGAGGCACGCGTCGATCTCACCGACGGCTCCTGCCGTCTGGGCAACGCGACCGTGCAGATCCTGACCCGGTGGCTCAACGTCCGGGCGACGATCGTCGCCGAGCTCGAGGGCAGCGACCCTGGCTACCTGTGGATCCCGACAAAGCCCGGGCGGCCCCGCGGCGGCCGGCCGCCCGTCAAGCCGGGCCTCTCGCGCGCGGCCGTCCGCACCCTCCACGCCGCCCACCGAACCCTCGTCAGCCAGGTACGCGGCAGCCCGCTTCGTCCTGGCGCTTTCCGCGCCGTCGGCCCATCGCATTCCCGGCCCGGCGAGGGTTCCTGTAGTTAGCCGCATGTGCCCGGGGGGCACGGAATCGGGCATTCCCGGTCGGCTCGTTGCCGCAGCCCGTCCGCGCCGCATGCGCGGAAACGGGCATCCGTCACTCCGGCTCCGCCCGTACCAGGGCGTAAGGCGTGGATGCCACATCCACGTATCAACAACATGGCTGGGACATCCACGCCTTATCAACCGGGCGGACCCGCGCGGCGAGTTCGTAACATCAGTCACAGCAGTGCGCTGGGAACACATGAACACCAGCAGGCAAGGCGGGGCGCGCACCGCCCGCCCGGGATCAACTGAAGATAACCGGCATTTGGGGTCCATGACGGCCTTGAGCCCGCATGAACTTGGCCAACACGTCGGCCTCACCGTCGGCGAACTCCAAGTCCCTTGCGGCGGAGGACAGGAGGGCCGGTCACAGGAGCTACTTTACATAATGTACATTATCGGGCCAGGCCAGGCCGGTGGATGCTCAGCGAACCGGGCGGCGGCCCAGCGGCGCGGCTCCCGTTCACCGAGGTGATCGATTATATGGACCGCGTGCACCAGGACACCCGCCGCACGACGGCGTTACGGATCCCAGTCGACGTGATGGCTAAGACGGGACACCGCGCGCCACCGGTCTCGGTTTCCACCTCATTGCTTACGGGCACTGGCTGCCTCCGCGCGAGGTGGATGAGTGCCAGGGCGGCGGTGCCGCGGCGACGGACGGTCCGCTGGCCGCCAGCGACGCGGCGCCTGCGCGCAGCGGTCGGCGGTGACGTGCCGCTGCCGTCTGCGACACGGCGGAAGAACTCGGTGCCGAGCATTTGTCGCAGCAGGCTGTGGGGAAGCATCGACGGAACGATCGGGTACTGGGTGCGGTGCCGCGCCAGCGCCGCGAGTTTGCGGTGCAGGTAGCTGGCGACGTCCACCACGCAGGTCCCCGGCGGCAGGCCGGCGGCGGGCGGCTCGGCTGCGCTGACGGCGCCCGCGCCGCGTCCGGCGTACAGGCTGATCCGGGTACGAGACAGGACCAGGCAGGTGAGGCTCTCGCGGGCCACTACATGCGCTATGCGCTGGCCCACCACCAGGCCACGCTCGCCGAAGAAGTCACCCGCCTGCATCCGCCGCGCGTGGATCACCTGGCCGTCGGGATCCTCCAGGAGACGATCGGCGGTCCCGCTGAGGATCAGGTACAGCGCATTGGCCGGGTCACCCGGCTCGATGACGCAGGTGCCCGGGGGATACCACTGCACCTGGACGTCGTCCCGGGCCAGCCGCATGGTGGCCGACTCGCCCGCGAACAGGGCGATGGCCGCCGCCGCGGCGCGATCGGTGGCCCGCTGCCCCGAGTCGGCGATCCAGTGCGCCAGCTCCTCGGCCATGCAGGTGCGCCGCGGCGGGAAGACGGCGTGGTACAGCCGCTGGTCCCGGTTGCGGTCGCGGACCAGCGCCCGGAATGCCTGGGTGGTCAGCTCGGAAGTCGCGACGTGGTCCGGGTGGCCATATCCGCCGTCCGCCCCGAAGGTGATAACCGTATCCGGATCGAACCGCCGCATGATGTCGGCCACCGCCGCGCCCAGCGAGGACCGGTGCTGCTGCAGCGTCCCGTCCGGGTAGGCCAGCACCTGCACGCGCTGCACGCCGAGCTCGGCGGCCGCCGCGCGCAGTTCCTCTTCCCGCACCGCGCCGAGGGTGCGCCGGGTCGCGGCGGCCGGATCGCGGATCTGCCCCCTCTCGCCGCGGGTGGCCGAGACGATCATGACCTCGGCGCCCGCCCCGGCCGCCCGGGCCATCGTGCCGCCCGCGCAGAACACCTCGTCGTCCGGGTGCGCGAACACGCCGAGCAGGCGCCGCGCCGGGCCTCGTCCCTCGTCCATCATGACCTCCTCCGAGCCGCGCGGTGGCTCAACAGCCCGACCGGGCCAGGAACCGCTCCACGTCGCTGAGGTGGGAGGCCAGGCCCACCGATACGCGCAGCGCCAGGCTCGGCAGGCCGAGAAGATTGTCCCAGGTCAGGACCAGGCGGGTCCGCCGGCTGAACGGGTAGGCCTCCCCCACGAGCCGGCAGGCGCCGGTGGCGTTCGGGGTGAAAATGGCCGCGTACTCCTCGGGCGGCGCGTTGAAGTGCGCCAGGACCGCCAGCCGGGCCCGTTCGACCAGGCCGGTCGAAGCGGCGGAGGCCGGGTGTTCCGAGTGCGGGTTGCCGAAGCACCGGCCGCGGATCCGTTCGGCATGCGCGGCCACCTGCGCCTGGGCCGGCAGGCCCGCGCCGGAGTAGTCCAGGTAGACGTGGCCGCCCGCGTCGAGGTAGGAGTACTCGGTCGCCCGCAGCCGGTCCAGCAGCGCCGTGCTCCGGTAGCCGGGATAGGCGGACAGGAAGCCGGGCGGCTCTGGCAGCCGGTTTTCCTCGGCGCTGCCCCGCGGGCCGGACCGCTCGTGCAGGGTTGTGGTCATGACTTTCCTCGCCTGGCGAGTCTGTGGCTGGCTGAGAGCAGGCCGCGGCGGGGCAGCCTGCGTCGTTCGTCTTCGGTCAGGCCGCCCCAGATGCCGGCCCCCTGGCCGCCGGCCAGGGCCCAGTTCAGGCAGGTGGCGCTGACCGGGCAGCCCCGGCAGATGAGCTTGGCCATCTTGACCTGGACCCGGGCGGACCTGATGTCGTCGTCCGGGAGGAACAGCTCGGGGTCGGCATCGCGGCAGGCGGCGTGGCCCCGCCAGTCCGAGCGGTCGCAGGCCAGCCGTGCGGTCGCCGCGGATATGCTCATGCCGCTTGCCTATCCCTGCGCCGCTCAGCGGACGGCGCGGACTCGCAGCCGCGCACCTTGATCTGTGCGCTGGCCGCTGGGCACTGCCCGTGCCCGGTCCGGGTCGCCGATGCGCCGCCTAGCGAGGGTGACCTGCCGGACCGCGATGATGCTGGTGAGCGGGCCGGCCAGCACCGTGGGCTGGTAGGGGCGGCCGGCGTCGGTTTCCTCGAAGCGGAAGCCGGGCGTGCCAGGACCGGCCTCCGCTTCGAAGCTCAGCGGGCCGACGCGGAACGAACCCGGGGCGATCCGGTGCCAGCCGTCCGCGAGCAGGACCGCGACCACCCTGGCGTCGGCCACGTGGTTCTCGCTCATACTGCTGCTGCCTCTCGTTTGTCTGAGCGGTGAGAAAGGGGGGCTACCTCTTGTGCGTGCCGCCGTAGCAGCGCCGCGATCTCGGTATGGCCGCCTGTTTCGGCATCGGACTGCGGGCTGCCGCCCCAGCGGTCGACGGGGCGCGGGTCGGCGCCGGCCGCGAGCAGGTAGCGGACGATCTCGGTCTGGCCTTCGGCGGCGGCCAGGTGCAGCGGGGTGCGGCCGTCGTAGTCGGCGGTGCCCGGCTGGACGCCAGTGGCGATCAGGGCGCGGACCTCGTCCAGGTCGCCCTGGCTCGCCGCCCAGGTCAGCGCGACCACGGCCTCGGTCTGGGCCTGGTTCTTCTTCCGTCGCGGATCCCGCTTGGCCGTCTGGCCGCGGCCGGTGACCAGCGAGTCGAACCCGTGCACGTTGTACTCGGCGACCAGCTTGCGGCAGAACTCGATGCCGCGGACCGAGTTGCCGAGCTCGTCTAGCCGCGGCGACCACACCGCGATGCCCATCAGCCCGGGTATGACGAGCATGACCGCGCCGGACACGCCGCTCTTGGCGGGCAGCCCGATGGTGAACGCGAACTCGCCGGAGAAGTCGTACATGCCGCACGAGGACATCATCGACAGGCAGGACTGCACCGTCCCCGGGGTGAACACCGGGTCTTCGGTCAGCGGGCAGATCCCCGCGTTGGCCAGCGAGGCGGCCGCGATGGCCAGCATCTGCGCGTCCACCTCGATCGAGCAGGCCTGGAAGTAGAACTCCAGCGCGGCCACCAAGTCGGTGCCGGGGCGGAACGCGCCGCTTTCCCGCATCGAGTAGCCCAGCGCGAAGTTGCGGTCCGCGGTCTGCCGCTCGGACAGGTACACCGCGTTATTGAAACCCGGCCGCCGGCCCCCGGCCAGCCGCTGCCAGGTCGCGGCGACCAGGTCGAACCGGTCGGCGATGTCGGCCTCGGGCCGGATCAGCGAGCAGCACATGATCGCCCCGGCGTTGACCATCGGGTTGTGCGGCAGGCCCTGCGGGTTCAGGGCCAGCTCGTTGAACGACCGGCCGGACGGCTCCCGGCCCACGTGCTGGTGCACCGCCTCGGTGCCGTGCTCATCCAGCGCCAGGCAGTAGCTCACCGTCTTGGACACCGACTGCAGGCAGAACGCGGTGGCCGCGTCGCCCATGGAGAACCTCTGCCCGTCCACCGTGCACACCGCGATGGCCAGCTGATCGGGGTCAACGCGCTTGAGCTGCGGGATGTACCCGGCCACCGCCCCGGACCGGACCGGCAGCAGCTCGTCGTACATCCGGGTGATGTCGGCGGTCAGCGCGGCGAAGTCCGGCACCGCGAGGTTACCCTCCGCGGCGCGCCTGATCAGGCTGCTGTTGTGCTGGGCCAGCGCCTTGAACTGCGTGAAGCTGATCTGCCGTGATCCACCGTCAGCACCGGCCAGCCCGGTCAGCGCCTGGGCGATGCGCGGATCGTCCGCGCGGAGCCCGGAGCGCTCCAGCCGGCTGAGCACCTCCAGCGGGGAGATCCGGCCGTTCTTGTCCGGGCTGAACGAGTCGAACAGGCTGCGGTAGATCGTGTCGGCACCAGCCGTGGCATCTGGCCGGCGGGCGTCGGTGACCGTCTTGGCCATCGTGGTTCCCTTCTGTTCTCGTTGCGCAGGTCATCGGTCGACGTGGCGGGTCAGGCGGCGAGGCCGGCGGGCGCCCGGCCGAGCGCCTCGCGGGCTGCCGCGCGGCCGGCCTCGCGGGCTGTGTCGAGCGACGCGAACTCGAGCAGGCCGATGCCCTCGGCACGCGGCCTGATCACCAGGTCGGCGTGGCGCCGGGCCGCTTGGGCGGTGTTCTCGCTGCCGAGCAGCAGCAGCCGGGTGAGGGTCTCAGGCAGGCTCGGCGGCCGGACGTCTCGTCCGCGGGCCCTTACCGGGCCGTTGGCCGGGCGCTTGGGCGTGGCCTTCACGTCGACCGCGATGATCGGGCCTTCCCCCGTGTCGGCCAGCGCCTTCACCGGCAGGTTGTCGACCAGCGAACCGTCGATGAAAAGCTTGCGGCCACGCACCTGCGGAGGCGCGATGACCGGCAGGTTGATGCTGAACCCGACCGCCTCCCATAGCGGCCCGTACCGCGCGATCTCCAGACGCCCGCTGCGCAGTTCGGCACTGCCGCACATGAAGCTGCGCGGCAGTTCTTCGATCAGGCGCGTGCCGAAGGTGCGGTGCAGCATCGAAATGAAGCGCTCGCCGCGGATCAGCGAGTGACGGGGGACGGTGAAATCCCGCAGCGGCCTGCGCCGCACCCACTCCTCTAGACAGATCGCGTCGATCTCATCGGCGTCGTGGCCCATCGCAAACAGCGCGCCGATAACGGCACCCATGCTGACGCCGGCGATGCGGTCGATGGTCATGCCGGCGGCAGTCAGCTCCTCGAGCACGCCGATGTGGGAGAACGCCCGCGCGCCGCCGCCAGACAGCACGATCCCGACCGATGTGCCAGTAAGCCGGCGGGCGATGCGGGCGATGTCGTCGCCGAGCTCGGTCTCCCGGATCAAGTGTGACCCGGCCGGGTCGAGCGCGGCAGCCCAGCCGGCCAGTGCGCCTGGTGCGGCATTGTAAGCAACCAGGTCGCAGGCTTGCAGCTCGGGATAGTGACCGAGCGCCGACGGGATCGGTCCACCCGCGGTCACGGCCAGGATCCGGTCTGCATGCTGGAGGCAGAACTTCGTCCAGGGCTCGTGCAGGGCAGACCCGCCGGCGAGCAGGACCAGGTCGTGGCCCGCCTCGGCCCGGTCGAGCAGCGGCCCGTAGATGGCAGCTGGTTCGCCGGGGGCCGCTGCGTCCGGTATGCCGGCACCGCCGAGCACGGCGGCTGGCAGGTGAACCTGCAGGGCAGCGCCCAGCCGGGTGGCGAGCCGCCCCAGCGGGATCCGCTCGTCGAGCGCGATCAGCGCGACCGTGGCCGGCCGTGGCCGGGCCGTGGACGCCGATGCGCGGGCGTCCTGGAGCCGGCGGCTCAGCGACCGGTTGAGCGCCGACGACAGCGCAGGCGAGCTGTGCAGGAGCCCGGTGAAGTCGGCCTGGTCCACGGCGATAACCTCGGTGGCGCGCGCTGCGCGCACCGAGATGGATCGCGGCGAATCGGTCAGCAGCGCGAGCTCGCCCAGCGCGTCCCCGCGGCGGTACTCGCGGATCACGGCGTCTGCGCCCTCATCCACGGCCTCGAGCCGGCCAGCGCGGACGACATACATCTCGTCCCCCTGGTCACGCTCGCGGAACAGCCATTTTCCCGCAGCCAGGCGGCGCGTGCGTGATTTCGCCGCGAGCTGCTCCATGAGTTCCGCTTCGACGCCCGAGAACAGCGGGGTCCGGGCCAGGAACTCGGCTGGCGACTCCGCGCGCGCGGCCGCCGGCGTGGCCATGTCCAGGGTGCTCACGCGGCGCGGACGCGGACGCGGTGAGGGCAAAGCCTCGTGAGGCTCGGTCTCGGGGAGAACCGGTCGTGCGGCATCGCCTCGGGCGCCATCGCCGGATGCTGGCGCCTCGTCCGCCTTGACGTGCCCGACAAGCAGGCAGCCAAGTCCGGCGACGAACAGGCAGATCGCGCCGAACGTCCAGGCGTGGTGAAACACCGCGACGGCGGTCGCCGGCGCCGGCGTCCCGATGATCGCTACGGCAACCGCCACGCCGAGCGCGGCGCCGACCTGGCGCGCGACAGAATTCATCCCGGTCGCCATCGCGAAGCTCTCACCCGGCGCCGACGCGACCGCAGTGCCGCTGAGGTTCGGGAACAGCACGCCCGCGCCGATCCCGAGCAGCACCATGCCCGGCAGCCATTGGCCGGCGAAGTCGGGCCTCGTCCCGACCCGCCCGACGAACCACATCACGGCCCCGCCCCAGAACAGGCCTCCGGCGACGAGAACGGGGCGGGGGCCGATGCGCTGAGCCAGCCGGCTCGCCGGCCCGGCCACCACCACCGCCACGAGCGGGCCGATGGTAAGGGCCAGGCCAGCCTGCAGGACCGAGTATCGCCACACGCTCGTGAGGAACAAGACGTTCGCCAGGGTGTAGGCGTAGAAGCCGGCCGCCCCGATGACCGTCATCGCGTTGGCGGCGCTGACCGTCCGGATCCTCAGCAGGGACAGGTCCAGGACCGGTGAGCGGTGCCGCCCGCAGCGCCGCACGACCACTGCGCCGAAGGCGAGCGCCATCGCCAGGCAGCCGATGACTCGTGCACTGCCCCAGCCCCAGTCCTGGCCCTTGACCACGCCGAGCACCAGCGTCCCGATCGCGATGGCGAACAGCAGCGTGCCGGGCAGGTCGGGAATCCGCCGACGGCCGGGCGTCCGGCTCTCGGTGAGCCGCCGCCGGGCCAGCAGGGCCGCTGTCACTCCGATCGGGATATTGACCAGGAACACCAGGCGCCAGTTCGCAGCGGCGACGAGCAGCCCGCCGAGCGAGGGGCCCAAGCCGGCGGCGGCCGCGCTCACCGCGGACAGCAGGGCGACGCCGTGGCGGCGATGCGCGGGCGGGAACGCGTTCAGCACCAGCGCGAGGGCCGATGGCACCAGGAAGGCGGCGCCGAGCGCCTGCACCACCCGGAAGGCGATCAGGGCGTCCGCCGACGGCGCGATGGCGCACAGCAGCGAGCCGACGGTGAACAGCCCTAGGCCGAAGACGAACACGCGCCGACGCCCGAGCAGGTCCGCGAGCCCGGCGGCCGCCATGAGAAATGCGGCGAACACGACGTTGTAGGCGTTCAGCACCCATGACAGCGCCGAGAGCGATGTGCCGGGGAACGAGCGCGCGATATCCGGGAACGCGATGTTCACGATCGTCGCGTCGATGAACGCGACCGCAGCGCCCAGCGAAGCGATCGCGAGTACGGTCCGAGGCGAAGATCGGCGCCGCACCCGGCGGCTTAGGGCCGGCCGTTCAGGCGCGGCGTGATGGCGCTGTCCTGATCTGGCCGGGCGGACGGAGCGGGCCAGCGTTTCACGCTGGGCGTGGTGGCGCAGGGCCGCTAGGCGAGCCTGGGCCAGGTGGTTGCTGATGGTGTAGTGCATCGCGATTCCTCGGTGCGGCCTGGTGGGCAGTGTCTTCCGAGGATGCAGCTGATCGACATCTCGGTTTCCCGTCAGCGGCTTCGCCTGTCCGTAGCAGGCCCCCGGCGAACCCGCTGCCCCCGTTATGTCAGTGATATCGTGCGGCGCGGCGGTGTTGCTTCGCCCGGACGGGCCACATTCACCCGGCCGCGGCAGATGGCCCGATCGGGCCAGGCTCACACCAGTCCGGTGCGCACACCCCAGGCCGCGGCCGCGGCGCGGGAGGACAGGCCGAGCTTGCGCAGGATGTTGGCCAGGTGCCGGTGTACGGTGTGCTCGCTCAGCACCAGCCGCCGGGCGATGTCCGGGTTGCTCAATCCCTGCGCGACCAACTTGAGCACGTCGAGCTCGCGGGGCGTCAGCACCGCCGCGGCCTCCCCTGATACGGCAGCGTCCTGCGGCGGCCCGGCCGCTGCATCCCGGGGGTCAAGCTCGGCCAGGACTTGCGCCACGTCGAGGGTGCGGCCCGCGGCGTATTCGGCGTCGAAGGCCCCGTCGCCCATCGCGGCGCGCAGGCGCTGGCGGTCCAGGCCGGCCAGCCGGGCCTCCAGCGGCTGGAGGGCGTGGCCTAGATCCGCCAGGGCCTGGTCGGCGGCGCCGTGCAGCCGGGCGGACCAGCCCGGGTCGGCCCCGCCGCGGCCGGCCAGGGCCAGGCCGATCAGCGCGTAGGCGGTGTGCCGCTTCATCCCCATGCGCCGGGTCAGGTCGAGTGATTCGGCAAACAGGACCTCGGCGGCGCCCGGCGAGCCGCCAAGGTACTCGGCCAAGCCCAGGTTGAAGGTCCCGATGACAGCGCTATCGCGGGCGTTGAGTGAGCGGGCGATGTCCAGCGCCTCGGCCAGGTGGCGCCGGGCGGCATCCAGGTCACCTGCCGACAGCTCGAAGTCGCTGAGGTTACTGAGCATGACCCCCACCTGGAGCCGGTCACCGGCCTGGCGGCAGAGCCGCACGGCCTCGGCCGCGTCGCGGGCCGCATTCGCAGCGTCCCCGGCTACGTTCGTGGCATAGCCCCGGGCGGAAAGCAGGCGCGCGGTCAGGTGGGGTTCTCCTAGGCGGCGGGCCAGGCCCAGGCCCTGCTCGATCAGCGGCAGCGCGGCACAGGGCTGTCCCTGGCGCACCAGGAGCCAGCCTCGGTCATCCAGCAGCTCGGCGACCAGGTAGTCATCCCCGGCAGCGCGGGCAATGGCCAGCGCTTCCTCGCCGTAGTCCCCGGCGATCGCGTAGCTGCCCGTGTACTGGAGGAGGTGGGCCGCCGTGGCCAGCGCCCGGGCGCGCGGCAGCGTTGCCGCCTGGGCGCCCGGCGCGGCCAGCAGCGCCCGCACCACGTCGGCGCCCTCGGCGACGTGCCCGCGGACCCGCCAGTACACCCGCAGCGAGGCGGCCAGCCGCAAGCCCGGCTCCGGGTCGGGCTGGGTCAGGCTGACCGCGATCGCGGCCCGCACGTTGCCCAGCTCGGCATCGAGCCGGTCCAGCCACTCGGCCTGATCGTGCGCTATCAGGTGCGGGGCGGCCGCCTCGGCCAGCGCCAGGTAGTAATCGCGGTGGGCGATCCGGGCAGCGCCGGCCGCCGCCTGGCCGAGCGCGTCCAGCCGGGCGGCCGCATACTGCCGCACGGTCTCCAGCAGCCGGTACCGGCCCGGCCCGGCCCCGGCGTCACCGAACTGCACCAGGCTCTTGTCCACCAGCGCGCCCAGGTGCCCCAGCACCTCGGCGGCGGGCACCTCGGGGCACGCGGCCACCGCCTCGGCCGCGGCCAGCCCGAACCCCCCGGCGAACACCGACAGCCGGGTCAGCGCCGCCCGTTCGGCCGGATTCAGCAGCTCCCAGGACCAGTCCGTCATCGCCCGCAGCGTCTGCTGCCGAGGCAGCCCCGTCCGGGACCCTCCGGTCAGCAGCGCGAACCGCTCATCCAGGCGGGCCTCAAGCTCGGCCACCGACATGGTCCGCAGCCGGGCCGCGGCCAGCTCGATCGCCAGCGGGATCCCGTCCAGCCGCCGGCAGATCCGGGCTACGATCTGGGCGGCCGGCTCATCCCAGGCCAGCGGCACGCCGTGCGCGGCGGCCCGGTCCGCCAGCAGCCGCACCGCCTCACTGGTCCGGATCGCATCCGGGTCATCGCTGCCGGCCGGGACGCCCAGCGACGGCACCCGGTACACGTACTCACCGCCCATGCCCAGCGGCTCCCGGCTGGTGGCCAGCAGCGCCAGGCCCGGGCAATTGCGCAGCAGCGTGTCGGCCAGCTTGGCGCACGCCCCGATCACATGCTCACAGTTGTCCAGCAGCACCAGCAGGCTCCGGCCGTCCACCGCCGCCACCAGCGTGTCCAGCACCGGGTGGCCCGGCTCCTGGCGGATGCCTAGCACGTCGGCCACGGTCACTGCGACCAGGTCCGGGTCGCCCAGCGGGGCCAGGTCGGCGAACCACACGCCGTCCCCGCTGCCATCGGCCAGCCCGCCCGCCACCTGGAGCCCGAGCCGGGTCTTGCCCGCCCCGCCCGCCCCGGTCAGCGTCACCAGCCGCGACTCGCCGACCAGGCGGCGTACCTCGGCTAGCTCCGCCTCCCGGCCGATGAAACTCGACACCTGCGCCGGCAGGTTGGTGAGCAGCCCCGGGTTATCTGCCATGTGCGGCGCGGGCCGCCCGGATCAGCCGGTGGTGGCTGGCCAGCCCGCGCGCGTACGCGCTCCCCAGCCGCTCCCCCATCGCCGCGGAACCCTCGATGTCGGTGAACAAGAACCTGAACGTCTGCGTGGCCACCAGCCCAAGGCCTCATCAAGGTTGACGTCAGCCGCCGCGGCCAGAAGCCCCGCCGGCCCCTCAACCGCGCGACCAGAACATCATACGTCCGCCGCCGGAGGTGGACCAGGTGCGCAAACGCCGCCGATCAGCGCACTACCGGCCGCGATGGCCCGGTCGAGCCAGGCTCACACGAGACCGGTGCGCGCACACCCCCGGCCGAGGCTGAGGCCGGGGGTGCAGGTCCGGGAAGATCGCTCCTAGAAGTCCGTCCAGACCTGGATCGCGCTCAGAGCCATCCAGGAGTCCCCGGTGAAGGACCCGGGAGGGTCGACATTGATGCCTATCGAGCCGATGTCCCAGATGCCGACGTAGAGGTTCATGGGCCGCGAGGGGACGTAGCCGTCGCTGCTGTGCCTGTCCCAGCTGCCCAGCGTCAAACCGTTAGGAGCGTACAAGTCCCAGGACAGGTAGTTGCCGGGCTCCAGGTAGATGTCGTAGCTGGTCTGGATGTGTCCAGGACCGGGATCTGCCGGGGTGGGCCACACCATGAAGCCGACATTGTCCCG
>Ga0306923_10002160_pt1 | contig 17877 bp, 16 predicted proteins | sample sta12Can44000108_FD_203841 | JGI IMG/M metagenome (GOLD analysis project Ga0306923, IMG submission 203841) | Lab enrichment of tropical soil microbial communities from Luquillo Experimental Forest, Puerto Rico - statanox.12C.anox.44.000.108 (v2)... | ecosystem: Environmental > Terrestrial >... | reverse complement strand
GGCCCGCTGGCCCTGGTCGCCGACGGCGACCCGGTCAGCGTCGATGCCGCGGCGGGATCGATCTGCCTGGAGGTGCCCGGCGAGGAGCTGGCCCGGCGGCGTGCCGCCTGGTCACCGCCAATCTCGCCGCACCTGCGAGGCTGGCCGGCCCTGTACCGGGACCACGTGTTGCAGGCGCCCGAGGGGTGCGATCTGGACTTTCTGCGCGCACCGACGCCAGCGCACCGCAGGTTCGTTGAGCCGGTGGTCGGGAGGTCCTGATCTCAGTGATTTACAGACGGGATGTCATCGAAGGGAGAAAGCCGTGAGGCGATGGACTCTGGTGGCGGGGGTGGCCGTGGCGGCCATGCTCGCCGCCACCGCATGTAGCAGCAGTAGTGGGGGCAGCAGCTCGGCATCGGGCCCCGTGACCCTCACCATCTGGGAGAACTACGGCACCGAGCAGAACGCGACCGCGCTGAAGAACCTGGCCGCGGCGTTCCACAAGCAGCATCCGAACGTCACCGTGAACGTGGTCAGCCAGCCGGCCGACAACTATTTCGCGCTCCTCCAGGCGGCCGCGGTCTCCAAGACCGGCCCCGACCTGGCGGTCATGTGGACCGGGCTGTTCACCCTGCAGTACAAGGACTTCCTCACCAACCTGCAGGGCAAGGTCCCGGCGTCCGCGCTGGCGCGGATCGACCCCGACGCGCTCAAGTGGACCTCGAACGACTTCAACGCGTCCAACGGGCCCTACGTGATCCCGCTGGAGAACCAGTTCTACATCGGCTTCTACAACAAGGCCGACTTCGCCAAGGCCGGAGTGGCGTCGGTGCCGACCAACTGGAACCAGCTGTTCGCCGCCTGCCAGAAGCTGAAGGCCGCCGGGTACCTGCCGATGACCTACGGCAACGGCGGCCAGCCGCTGGGGGCCGAGTTCTACCCCTGGTACGACATGAGCTACATGATGATCGGCTCCTATCCGGTGTCCGAGTGGCAGAAGCTCTACAGCGGGCAGATCCCGTGGACCTCGTCCACGAACTCCGCCCAGCTCAGTACCTGGGCCAAGCTGAAGAGTTCCGGCTGCACCAACAGCGACGTGCTGACCAAGACCAACAACCTGGGCGACTTCGAGAGCGGCAAGGCCGCCATGATGATCGACGGCACCTGGGACACCCAGAAGTTCACCACCGCCCTGGGTGACAAGGTCGCCGCGTTCGTCCCGCCGTTCTCGAACAGCGCCATCAAGGGCGTCGTCGACTTCGCGGGCGACGGCCTGTCGATGACCAGCTACGCCAAGCACCCCACGCAGGCGACCCAGTTCCTGACGTTCATGACGACCCCGCAGGCCGGCACGATCGTCAACGCGGCCGGCCTGATCCCGGCCATCAAGGGCATGTCGACCAGCAACCCGGTGAACCAGCAGATGCTCAACTTCGTCAGCCAGGACCACCTGACCGCGTACCCGATGCTGGACAACGTGGTCCAGCCCGAGGTGGTCACGACCGGCAGCAAGGTCCTGCCCTCGGTGCTCAACGGCACCATGACACCGAGCGCGGCGCTGCAGAACATGCAGACCACGTTCGGCCAGCTGCCGTCCACCGCCCGCGGCACGAGTTACCCGTAACGGCTGCCCGCAACTGTCCCGGTGCGGCGGCGGCCGCCGCACCGGGACCATGACGATAGGTAGAGAGGGGGCCAGGTGAGCGCGATCCAGGCCGCTGAGGAGGCGGCTGCCGAGTCGGCGCTGGCCCGGCGCGGGCGGGGCGGCAGGCGCGGCGGGGTGGGCTCCGGACGGCTGGCCCGCCGCAGGCGCAGGGCGGGAATCATGCTCAGCCTGCCGGCCGTGATCGTGGTCGTCGGGCTGCTCGCGATCCCGATCGGGCAGGCCGTCTACTACTCGTTCACCTCCTGGGACGGGATCACCGCGACCTGGATCGGGCCCAGTGCGTACGTCAGCGCGCTCACCGACCCGATCTTCTGGCGGGTGATCGAGAACAACGCCCTGCTCCTGCTGTCCATCCCGTTCGCCATCGGCATCCCGCTCGCGATCGCCGCGCTGCTGCACGAGCACGTGCGGGGGTGGCGCTTCTTCCGGTCGGTGTACTTCCTGCCCACCGCCATCTCCTGGGTGGTCATCGGCATGGTCGCGGTGCAGTTCTTCGCGCTGTCCGGGCTGATGAACAAGATGCTCGCCGCGGTCGGGCTCGGCGCGCTGCAGACCGACATGCTGGCCGGGCAGTACACCGCCCTGGCCGCGGTGGCGATCACGTTCATCTGGTCCATGCTCGGGACGAACATCATCATCTTCCTGACCGGGATGGCCACGCTGGACCAGACGCTGATCGAGGCCGCCCGGGTGGACGGCCTGAGCCGCTGGCAGATCTTCTCCCGGGTCACCGTGCCGCTGCTCAAGCGGTTCATCCAGTTCTCGTTCGTGATCACGGTCATCAGCGCGTTCTCGGCGCTGTTCAGCCTGATCTTCGTGATGACCAACGGCGGGCCCGGCTTCGGCACCACCACCCTGGAGTTCTTCGTCTACCAGACCGCGTTCTCCCAGGGCCAGTTCGGGACGGGGGCCCTGTACGGGATGATCCTGTTCGTCATCATGATCATCGTGGGCCTGGTCCAGCTCCGGCTGATCCGGTCCGAGGACGGGGAGGGCTGGTGACCGCGGCGTCGGCCGGGGTGGCCGGGGCCGGACGCTCCACCGCGGCGACCGTGCGCAGGCGGCTGCGCCTGACCACGCTGTTCGCGCTGATGGTCCTGATCGCGGTCGTGATGCTCTACCCGTTCTACTACATGCTCAACAACGCGTTCCGCACCCAGACCCAGTTTGACCAGCAGAGCGGACATTCCGCGGTGAGCTGGCAGCAGCTGTTCACCGAGCTGCCGGTGTGGCGGGAGCTGCTCAACTCGACGATCATCTGCGTGACCGCCATCGCGCTCATCCTGGCCGTCTCCACCACCGCCGGGTTCGCGTTCGCCAAGCTCCGCTACCGGGGCAGCGGCACGGTGTTCCTGGCCGTGGTCGCCGCGCTCCTGGTCCCGCTGCAGTCGATCATCATTCCCGAGTACGTCAACCTCGGGAAGCTGGGCCTCATCAACACGTACGTCGGCGCCATCCTGGTCTACGTCGCGCTCGGGATACCGTTCGCCACGTTCCTGATGGCGACCTACTACCGGGGGATCTCCGACGACCTGATCGAGGCCGCCGTCATGGACGGGCTCGGCTACGGCAAGACCTTCCTGCGGATCGCGCTCCCCCTGTCCTGGCCGGCCATCGCCACCATAACCGTGCTGCAGTTCATCCAGATCTGGGACGATCTGCTGGTCGGGCTGCTGTTCCTGCAGAACCCGCAGCAGCGGACGATCACGGTCGGGCTCGCCGCGCTCTCGGCGGGCCGGACCACGAGCATCCCGGTGCTGATGGCGGGCTCGTTCATCAGCGCGGTGCCCGCGATCATCGTCTTCCTCATCTTCCAGCGGTACCTGGTGAGAGGCCTCACCCTAGGGATGGGCAAATGAGCGACCAGACCGACGACCCCGGCCCGGCACGGCCGCAGGAACCGCCCTGGGAGCCGGCGCAGCCGCCCCCGTGGGAGGTGGTGGCCGAGGCCGGGGCCGAACTGGGCGAGCGCCCAATCTGGGATCCCGCCGGGTCGCGCCTGACCTGGGTGGACATCAAGGCCGGGCGGGTGCACCGGTACACCCCAGGCCAGGGGGACGAGGTGGTGCTCGAGCTGACGGCGGACGGGCGGCCGGTGCCGATCGGCGCCGCGGCCCACCGCGGCTCGGGCGGGTACGTGCTCGCGGCCGCCGACGGATTCCGGCTCACCGGCGCCGACGGGGGCAGCGAGGCCGGCCCGTGGCGCCCACCGGACATGCCCGGCGACGTCCGGTTCAACGACGGCGCGTGCGACCCGGCGGGCCGGTTCTGGGCCGGCACGGTGGCCAATGACGTCACGCCGGGCGCGGGGGCGCTGTACCGCCTCGACCCGGACGGCACCATCACCACCGTGCTGGAGGGGGTGACCGAGTCGAACGGGCTCGGCTGGAGCCCCGACGGCGCGGTGCTGTATTTCATCGACTCGGGCGAGCCCGAGCCGCGCGTGCGGGCGTTCGACTACGACCTCGGCACCGGCCGGATCGGCTGGGAGCCGCAGGACCTGATCCCGTTCCCGGCGGGGAAGGCGGTGCCGGACGGGCTGGTGGTGGACGCCGAAGGATGCCTGTGGGTGGCCATCTGGGGCGGCGGCGAGGTGCGCAGGTACGCCCCCTCCGGTGACCTGCTTGCCACCCTCCCGGTGCCGGTGTCCCAGCCGACCTGCCCGGCGTTCGGCGGGCCCGACCTCGCGGACCTGTACCTGACCACCGCCTGGCAGGGCATGGACGCCCAGCAGCGGGCGGCCGAGCCGCTGGCGGGCCACCTGCTGCGCACGCGGCCGGGGGCCGAGGGGGCCCCGGCGGGCGTGTACGCGGGCTAGGACGGGGTGGGCACGGTGGGCGGCAACGGCCCGGGGAAGGAGTGACGGTGGCGACCATCGTGCTGGAGGGCATCACCAAGCAGTTCCCGGACGGGACGACGGCGGTCAGGTCACTGGACCTGTCGATCGCCGACGGGGAACTGATGGTGCTCGTCGGCCCGTCCGGATGCGGCAAGACCACCGCACTGCGCCTGGTGGCCGGGCTGGAGGAGGTCACCGCGGGCACGATCTTCATCGGCGACCGGGCGGTCAACGACGTGGAGCCGCGGGACAGGGACATCGCCATGGTGTTCCAGAGCTACGCGCTCTACCCCCACCTGACCGTGCGCGAGAACATGGCGTTCAGCCTCAAGTACCGCGGGGGAAGCCGCAAGGACGAGATCAAGCGCCGGGTCGACGAGGCGGCGCGAGTCCTGGAACTGGAGCCGCTGCTGGAGCGCAAGCCGCGCCAGCTGTCGGGCGGCCAGCGCCAGCGGGTGGCGATGGGCCGGGCGATCGTACGGCAGCCGCAGGCGTTCCTGATGGACGAGCCGCTGTCCAACCTCGATGCCAAGCTGCGGGTGCAGATGAGGGCGGAGATCGCCCGCCTCCAGCGCTCGCTCGGGGTCACCACCATCTACGTGACCCACGACCAGACCGAGGCGATGACGCTGGGCAGCCGGGTGGCCGTGCTGCGGCTCGGGGAGCTGCAGCAGGTGGCGCCGCCGCAAGAGCTCTACCTGCGGCCGGCCAACCTGTTCGTGGCGTCGTTCATCGGCTCGCCCGCGATGAACCTGGTCGGGGCGGACGTGGAGCGCGGCGATGGCGGCCCGTACCTGTGCTTCGGGCCGCACCGGCTCGCCGTCTCGGAAAAGGCGGTCAAGGACCACCCGGCCCTGGAGCGGTACCTCGGCAAGAAGGTGGTGTTCGGCATCCGGCCCGAGCACATGGAGGACGCCTCGCTGTCCGGCGACGCCACTCCCGGGTCCGTGCTCGATGTTTCGGTGGAACTGCGCGAGGAACTCGGCTCCGAGGTAGATCTGCACTGCGCCGTGGGGGTGGCGCCGCTGCACCCGGCCGAGCTCGGCGATGACGAAACGGGCGAGGTGGCGGACGTGGACCCGGTGGCGGGCCCGGAAAGGGCGGCGGGTGCGGACCATGCGGCGATCGCCGACCCATCCGACGCAGCGGCTCCGGCCGGCTCCGCGCTGGCGTCGACGATCGTGGCGCGCATGGATCCCCGGACCACCCTGCAGGTCGGCGAGCGGGCACGGGTGAAGGTGGACCTGGCCGCGCTCCACTTCTTCGACCCGGCCACCGGCGCCAGCCTGCGCAGCTAGGCCGGTGCCCGGGTCCGCAGATATGCGACGGATTGGCCTCACAGATGTGTCGACCGGTTTCCCCAATCGGGGCGACTATCTGGCAGGAAGCGCCCGCTCAGCCGGAAAGCGTCTCCTGATTCCTGATGACCTCTTTGAGACCGTCTTTCCCGACTAAACACGAAGCCTTGGCCATGAGGAACGGGTGGCGCCCGTGGCGAGCCGGGACGTTCGGCCCCCGAGCCTGACCCGTAATTGCTGGTATCCGCCGTTGCGTCGTAAAAGTCGTATACGCCTGTGATTTATGACGATATTGTGAGTACCAGCTGAGTTTTCGGGGGGGCGGATAGCGATGTCCGGTAATCTGCTCAGACGGGCCAGGTGGGCGAGAGAGCCTGGCGGCATTGTCCTGTTGTTCACGGGATCATGGTCGAGGCTGCGGAAGATGTCCTACGGCCTCAAGCATCGCCTGCGCCTTTTCGGGCTCCGGCACCGGGGCGTCGACCGGCCGCGACGCTGGAGCGGCCGACGCTGGATGAGGCTGACCAGCTGGGCCATCGCCGTGGCCGCGGTGATTCTCGTGGCCTGGATGCTCCGGTCTGCTTATGTGGTCTTCGTTCTGCACAAACAGTGGAGCGTTTGGCCGAACGACGACGCCATGTGCCAGAACATCGACGTCTCCTGCGGCGCCATCAGTGGGTGGATCACCTCGCTGCTTTCCATTGCGCTGGCATCGGTCGTTTTCCTGTTCTGGCGGTTCTGGCGGATGGACCGGCGGTACCGGGCCAAGGCCCGGCAGCATGCCCGTGACCTAGTGCCGACGGCCGGCCCCATCTTCGGCAAGATCGTGGGCCGCGACGACTTGTGCCGGGTCCTCATGGAGGACCTGCGCGATGGCGGCTCTCGCCGACCACACGTTCTCGTCGGCGGAGTGGGTACCGGAAAGACCGCGGTGATCGTCCTCCTCACCGAGATGTTGGCCAAGCGCAGGGCGATCCCGGTGCCGATCCGCTTGCGGGATGCTGAGAGGCTCGATTTCTCGGCACTGGCCAAAGAGCAGTTCATGGAGACCGTCAACGAGCGGCTGGCCTCTGCGGGAGAAGGGGAGAAGGTCTGGCGGCGGCTGCTCCAAGACGGCCGCATCGTCGTACTCGCCGACGGGCTGGAAGAAGCCCTGATCACGGCCGAAGACACCGAAGAGCGGGACAACAAGATCCGCATCGCCATCCGTAAGGCCTACGATCAGGGCCTTCCCCTGCTCATCGCCTCGCGCCCGCACACGCCGCTGCGGGAGATGGATGCGACAATCCACGAACTTGAGCCGCTCAGCAAGGACGCGGCCTTGGCCTACGTCGCAGAGACCGGGCCGGCCGAGGACGAGCGGCGGCTCAGCTGGATCGTGGAGACCGCCGACGTGGCCGATTCCCCGCTGTACTTGCAGATCACCAAGGAGATCTACCGCCTTGACCTGCTCGACCAGATCGCGACGCGCAAGGCTGAGGTGCTGGGAACGCCAGGTGATGACCCGTCAAAGCTGCGGGTCCGCCTGTTGCAGACCTGGCAGCTAGGCATGATCCGCGGCGACCTGCGCCCAGACGTGCCCCTCCGTCCGGAGGAGCGCGAGGTCGCCTTGGTATGGCTGTCAGCCCTCGCCTGCGTCGGCCTGAGGGACGACAGCCTTGAAGTCCGCCTGGACTCGATGGTGAAGGGGCCAATCCATAAAGAGGTCGAAAAGCGACTGAAGAGGATAGACAGCAGGACAGGCGGCAAGTTCAGCCGGGTCGATCAGCGGCTGGCTGCGGCCTGGGGCGCCCGGCTCGGCCTGGTCGAGCCACTGGCCAGCCGAGTTCGGTTCCAGCACAGCCTGATCCAGGCCTTTCTCGGTTCTCAGCTGATGGACGCCGCCCTCAGCGACCCTAATTACGTGAAAGAGGCGCTCTACGGCAAGGCTGCCCTCCGTAAGGGCGCAGACTTGAAAAAGGCGCCCTACGGCAACCCAGACGGTGAGCGCTTCGGCCCCGGGCGGGAGTTCCTGATCGCGCTCGTGCTGCACTCCCGGAGCAACCTCATCGAGCAGGAGGACTTCGGCCAGCCATGGCGGATGCCCGGCTCGTCCCCGGCCAGCGCTGGAGCGGTCTGCTACCAGCTGGCCCAGGCAGCCGGTTCCCGGTACGACAACAAGGCCCTGGACATTTACGCGGCCGCAATGGAGATCAGCAGCGTTGCCACGGATCACCGGTGCGATGTGGCCCGGGCCGACGGCGGGCCGCACAAGGACGTCCAGGTCGCCAGCCAGGCCGCCAAGATCGGGAACCGCCGGCCGCAGGGCCGGACCGTGGCGCACGACCGGCAGGGCCGCGTCGTGACGGCAGAACTCCCCGGCACCAATGCGCGCCGGGCGGCGAAGACCTGCTCACACATCGACCTCGCCCGGCAGATCATGGACCAATGGGCCAACATCAGGTCAGAGGACCCGCAAACGCTGGAGGAGGCGAAGCTCGGGCTGGTGCGCCGGTTCGGCGACGCGCTGCACACACTGACCGGCCGGCGGCATGCCTGCCCGGGAGGCCTGGGGTATGCCCAGTTGTATGAGATTTGCCTGAAGGAGAGTTCCTACCGGATCAGGCTGGCCGCAGCCCAGGAGATCGGGCGCGGCGGTGCCGTTGCTTTCCAGCAGATTGAGCTGGCCGAACCCGGGCAAAGCGACGAGGCGCCGCCATGCAGTGGCATGAACGGTCAACGGCAGAGCGGCCAAGCCCCGGACGGCCACGCCGCGTCCGCGGCGCCGGCCGACGGCGAAATCCAGTGGGCTGAGCAAATGAGCGCTTGGCTCGCACCCCTGCTCGTCGCGTCGATTGAGGCTGCTGGCGGCGACCACGGGCCAGGATCGGCGTACCAGCGCGCGGAACAGTACCTCAGTGATTGGCGCAAGAGTGTTCGGCTTGCCGAACCCAGCGGGGCAACGCTGACGATCTCCCAGGAAATCGCGCTGGCCCAGGGCTTCAAGTACGCGGCCAACCGCCGTTATGGGCATGTGCACTCCCTGCCGGCCGTGCTCGGGCATCTGCATGATGAGGCCCTCGAGATGCTCAAGCACGCCCGCTACTGGTTCTCTCAGCTCACGCTGATCCAGGCCCTCTGCCTGTGGGAGATCCAGACAAGGCAATGGACGGCCGGCGGACGGTCCTGGAATCCCGACGCCATCGTGAATCACTGGCTGGAACAGATAAACGGCGAGCAGGCCGGTAACGGGCGCGGCAACCGCCCCGTACACCCCTTCGTCGCAGCCGCGGCGGTGCTGGCCACTCGGGCTCTGGAGACCGGTCATCCCGAACGGTTCCTGTGGATGGACGAAAGTGACCTGGTCGCCCGGGTCGGGTCCAGCCAGGAAGTGACGGATGTCCAGGCCCGGCGGCATGACCAATGGATCCAGCCATCGATGGGCTGGAGCGGGCTCGACCGGCACGCCCAGCAGCTGGCCGCGGACGTGCTGCTGCTACTGAATCTCGCCGAGCGCGGTGAGCAGCCGGGCAAGATCGAGCAATGGCTTGAGCGCGCGGACAAAGACATACTGCCGCCGTGCATCAGGCGCGACCGGCTGGCGCTCAAGCCCGACCGCACCGTCGGAACCGTGGCGGGCAACCCGCCCGGCAGCAGTTGCCTAGACGGCTGCCCGTTCGACCTGTGCCCCTATCCCCCCAAAGGGCAGCAGCCGCACCGCGCGGAACTGAGCGAGGCGTTCTGCCGTCACCAGTACATGCTCGTGCGCCGGGCGCGAATTCGCCGGAGCACGGCCCGCTGGCAGGGATTGCCGAGGAGCCAGATGCGCACGTTCTGGTCAGAGATGGCTAATCGCGCGCGCATCGGGCCAGCAGGGGGGTAACGGGCCTCAGCGGATGCGGCCGGTCACGGCCTCGGCTCAGGTGCCGGTCGGGCGCGTGGCACTAGGCTGAGGCGATGGCGGTTCCGCTTCCCGATGAGGTCAAGGAGTTGCTGGACGGGCCCAACTACGTGCACCTGTCGACCCTGCGGGCCGACGGATCGCCGCGTAACTGGGTGGTGTGGGCCGGCCGTGAGGGCGACCACATCTTGATCTGCACGGGCGAGGCGACCTGGAAGGCCAGGGACATGCGCCGTGATCCGCGGGTCGGGCTGTCGGTCACCGACCTGGCCCACCCCTACCGGATGGCGGCGGTGCAGGGCAGGGTCATCGAAGTGCGCCCCGATGAGGACTGCAGGTACATGGATCCCATCTCGCTCAAATACACCAGCGCCCCCTTCCCCAGCCGTGGCGCGGGCCGGGTCTGCTTCGTCATCGCGGCCGAAAAGGCCGGCCAGCGCACCCTCGGCTTCACCCACCAGCCCGGCTGACCTCAGCAAACCCGCCCCGTGACGCTGACCGCCAGCGCTCCCTGCCCGCCGTGCGTGGACGAAGAGCCCGTTAGTGCTGTCGGTGGCGGCCGGGAACGCGGGCGTAGGCCCCTGGAGTTCGTGCCGCGTTAGAGCCGTCCGACCGCCAACCAGCGGGCCCGTGGAGACGGCGGAAGACCCCGCCTCTATGGTGGACCGATGGCGTCGGTCAAGCAGTTCCAAGTCACCTTCGACTGCGCAGAACCTGAGCGCGTCGCTCGTTTCTGGTGCGACGTGCTGGGGTACGTCGTACCACCGCCACCGGAGGGGTTTGCCACCTGGGACGATTTCGATCGCGCGCTGCCGCCTGAGCAGCAGGGTTCAGCCTTCGCCTGCGTTGATCCCTCAGGTGTGGGCCCGCGACTGTTCTTCCAGCGTGTTCCCGAAGGCAAGGTCGTCAAGAACCGGCTGCATCTTGACGTGCGGGTCGGCACCGGGCTCGTGGGTGAAGAGCGCCTGGCCGCACTTGAGGCCGAATGCGCACGGCTGGTCCCGCTCGGAGCGGTACGCGTGCGGCTGCTGCCCGCCGATGACGACAACGAGTCGTGCCTCGTGATGCAGGACATCGAGGGCAACGAGTTCTGCCTCGACTGAGGGGCCGCGAACGTGGCACCTTCGCGAGCCGCGGCATCGACGCGCGCCTCGGACGCTGGCGCAAAGATCAGGATGGTGGGCGCGGCGCCCCGCAAGGGGGAAGCATGCCGGAGCCGCTGTTGCTGAGGTCGGCATACCAGATGCCGCTGACCTTGGCCGCCAGCAGCCAGTTCGTGCCAGTTGCCCCGAAGGGGGATATCGGGACGGTCCGCCCCCCCATGCGCACCATTGCCTTCACTGAGAACCAGACTGTCGCCTTGCCCGCCCCGGCAGGCTTGGCCGCCGTGATCCGCAGTGATGAGATCGTGAACTTGAACCTGGTGCCTTGAAAGAACACGGCAATGCAGCTGCGCTGCGATGGCATCACCGACCGCTCGACGGCCCGGGCCGAGTTTCTCGACAGCGCCACCCAGAACGCGCGGACTGCCTGCTCGGCCGCGCTTGCTTGCGACGCTGACAGCGCTCCTGACGCCGGTGGCGGTGATGGCTGGCCGGAGCCGTCGCCCGAGCTCGAGACGTTTATGATGCTCTGGCTGGACGCGCCCGGGCTCAGGACTTCATTGGCCGGTGGGGCGGAGACCTGCACCGGAATACCGAAGTCGTAGTAATCAGCGGTCTCTGAGATGCGGTAACCCGCGGGCATCCCCGAGCTCTGGGGCTTCGGAAGCGGGATTGTGATGCGGCGCACCCTGGCCTGCCCGTCCACCCAGACATCGACCCGCAGTGTTGCCAGACCAACGGAACTGACAAACGAATGAAACTCCGCACGTGCCGGGGGCCGCTGATGCGCTTCGGCCTTGGCCAGATCGACACCGACCCGGTAATGAGTAACCGCGACCCCGCGGACCGTCGCGGGACCGAGGTCCGTCACCTTGCCGCCAATCCCGGTCAGGGCGGACAGCAAATCCGTCGGATTGGCGCTCACACCGGCCAGCGGCAGGAAAGGCAACCCGCCGCCCACGGCCCGGCTGGACAGGGATATCGCGAGCCATGCCTTGCCCTTGAGAAAGGGCACGCCGTGCACCTGCGGCATCTTGACGTACATCCGCGGCGGCAGGTACCGCACTTCCACGCCGCCGAGGCCCAGCCCGCCCAGCCGCAGCACGCCACGCGCATGGGCGTAATCGAACTCGCCCACGGCCGTGATCGTCGTCGCCACCCCCGGGCTCGACATCGTGGTCGACACCGCCACCCGCGATGTGGCCGCCGCCGTATTCGTCACGGCCGCGCTCAGCGAGCCCGCCGGCGCCTGACCGGTGCCGCAACCAGCAGCCAGCCCAGCGGCCACGGCCAAGATCACACCGCACAGCTGGGCACGCATCACCAATTCTCCGATCTCCCCCCAGGACCAGGGTCCTCCGGAGCACCGGCTGCCGCAACGCCGACGCACCGCCTGCTTCGGTGTTCGAACACCCGGCGCATAACCCTCAGATAGCGCAGGCCGCCGGGTTCAAGGCGTTGCTGCGCACGATCTGGACATCGGCGCGCCTGAGCTCGGTAGCTCATTGGATGGGAGCGGGTCGCAGCGGGTCAGTTGGGTGGCGAGATCACGGCGGCGCTCTCGAGGAGTTCCCGGAACTCGGCGGCGAAGCGGGCTGCGGGTGCCCCGTCGACCACGTTGTGGTCGATCGCCAGGGTGAGATCGAGTACGTCCCGGATCGCGACCTGGCCGTCGACGATGCGCGGGCGCTGGGTCATCCCGCCGACGATCACCTCGAGGGACATCAAGGTCAGGGGCGTGATGCCAAAGCCGCCGCCTCCGGCGAACATGCCCACTGCCGTCACGGCGACCGTGCCGATGCGCTGCCGGGCGGTGACCGATCTCGCCATCACGCCATACATCGCCGGTATCGTGCCCGGGATCCGGGTCGCGGCTGGCGCGGTCCGCTCCAGCCACTTGCCGCTGCTGCTCGTCCGTGGCTCGCGCTTGACGCGGCGTAGCTCGGCTGTGAGCTCAGGCACTGTGCGGATGTCAGCGTCGCGCAGGAGGTGGGGAATGGCAAAGGGGCCTTGCCGGGTCGAGATCTCGACCATCGTGGCCACATCGACGTGATGGTGGGTCACCAGTTGCCCCCGCCAGTTGCGGTAGGCATGGACCTCCGGGTGGGCGGCGGCGGCGCGGGCCACGCTGGCCACCACGAAAGCGGTCAGCGAGCCGGGCGGATTGTGGCTGGCGAGGAGCCGGTTCGCCGTGGTTACGTCCACATCGACCAGCCCATACATGGGCATCTTTCGCCGGCCGGCGCGCATGGCCGCGGTGACTAGCCTCCGGTTGGAGGGAAAGGGCCGCACCTGCACGCGGCGCGGACGTTCAGCCGCCATCCCCGAAGTCTGACACCGCCGCGGCGTTGCCTGCCGGGTGGCCGCCGCCTCTGCGCGCCCGTTGGATGCCCACTCAGATGCCGAAGCTCGTTCGCTGGCCTGGCCGCGATAGGTCGCCTCCCGGTCACCTGGGAGTGCAAAGCTTGCGCCCATGTCGCGGGCAGAGCCGGTGCGCGCCCGGCACGCGGACGCCCGTGGGGAGCGGTTCACCGCCGCCATGGCCGCCATCGTGCGCAGGCTCCCGTTCGGCCTGGCCGAGATCGTCCCCCCGAGTTTGCTCGGGTTCGCGGTCATCAACAGCTGTACCTTCGCCGTCGACCTGGGGTTGCTGACCGCTTTGCACGGCGGGCTGCACTGGCCGCTGCCGGTGAGCATCACCGTGGCCTACATCACTGCCTTCGGCCTGAGCTACCTGCTCAACCGCACTTTGAATTTCCGCTCTCATGGGGCCTTCGGCCCGCAGGTTGCCGTGTATACGGCCGTGGTCATCGTGAACTACCTGGCCTGGATCCTCGGCGTCGGCGACGGCCTGGCCGCCCTCGGCCTCGACTACCGGCTCGCCCGGATCGCCGCTGGCGCATGCGAGGCCCTGTACATGTACGCCGCCATGCGGTGGCTGGTCTTCCGCGACGTGCAGCGCCCGGCGCCCGCGCAAACCCTGCCTGGACGCAATCGGGCCGGCCACTCCTGACCAGCAGCGCCGCGGCGCGTGCCAGAGCATCCGCACTCACGGCAGAAGGTGACCACGCAGGTAAGGACCGGGTGGTGTGGCTCACCGGCCGCCCGGGTCAGTCCACGCAGAGACAGAACGGGTGCCCGGCCGGGTCGAGGAACACCCGGAAGGAGGTACCGGGCTGGTGCTCGTGTTTGGTCGCGCCGAGATCGAGCACGGCCGCCTCGGCGGCGTCGAGGTCGTCGACGATCACGTCGAGGTGCATCTGCTGCGGCACCTCCTGGGCTGGCCACCGGGGCGGGGTGTAGGCCTCCACCTGCTGGAAGGAGATGCACTGACCGTTCTCCCCGCGGATCTCAGCCCAGTCAGAGGAGATGTCAGTCTTCCAATCCAGCATCGCGCCGTAGAACGTCGCGAGAGCGCCCGGATCGGGACAGTCGATGACGAAGCTGGGGAAGCGTGCGATAGCCATGTCAGGCACGGTACGCGCGACCACGGACAATCGACGTCGGGGATTGTGCCTGCGACCGCTCGGCGTGGCCGTCGCGGGCGGAGGGCGCCGCAGGCGTACGTCGGGGGCTAGGCGGGCAGCGGACGGTCGGTCACCACGTGCTTCATCACGAGCGTCGACGTCAGCCGCTGCACCCCCGGCAGGGAGCTCAGCTTGTCGTCATAGAGCCGCTGGAAAGCAGCCAGGTCGGCGCTGACGATGCGCAGCAGATAGTCCGGGTCACCGAACAGCCGCTGCACCTGCAGGATGTACGGGATGTCCGCGGCCGCCTGCTCGAAGGTCGAGATGGTGTCGTGGTCCGCCTGGCGCAGGGTCGCGAAGACGACGGCCTCGAAGGTGAGACCGACCGCGGCGGCGTCCACCACGGCCCGGTAGCCGCGGATCGCGCCGCTCCGTTCCAGTTCCCGCAGCCGGCGGTGGCACGGGGAGACGCTCAGGCCGACGCGGGCCGCCAGCTCGGTGACGGTCAGGCGCCCGTCCTCCTGGAGCGCGGCAAGGATTTTGCGGTCGATGACGTCCACACCGTTGATTCTTCCACTACTCAGCGGTAGAGCGGCAACACTTAGGAACATTTTCCGGCCAAATGAGGATAGTTTTCCCTTAGAAGCGGTTTCTGAGGGAGAACTTTCCATGGCCGCCAGCTCCATAGCCGCCTTCTGGGTGGTTTCCTCGCTGCTCATCATGGTCCCGGGCGCGGACTGGGCCTACACGATCGGTGCCGGGCTCCGGGGTCACTCGGTGGTTCCGGCGGTCGGCGGCATCGTGCTCGGCTACGCCGCCATGACCATCGTTGTTGCGGCCGGTGTCGGGGCCCTCGTCGCCCGGTCCCCGGCCCTGCTCGGCGCGCTCACCATCGTCGGCGGCCTCTACCTCATGTGGCATGGGGCAACGACCCTAGCCCGGCCCTCCGGGCCGGACACCACCAGCAATGGCGCTCCAGCGAGCGAGAGCGCCCCGGCCCGCACCAGCCAGGCCACGCTCCTGAGGGGCGCCGGCGTCAGTGCGCTCAACCCCAAGGGCCTGCTGCTCTTCCTCGCCCTGCTCCCGCAGTTCACCAGCCCGCACGGGCGCTGGCCGCTCGCCGTCCAGCTCGCCGTGCTCGGCGTGGTCTTCATGCTCAGCTGCGGGACCTTCTACCTCTGCCTGGGGTCGGTCGCCCGGAAGACTCTGCACGCCCGGCCGGCCGCGGCCCGCGCCGTCACCCGCGTTTCGGGCGCCGCGATGTTCATCATCGGCGCCCTCCTGCTCGCCGACCGCCTGGTCGCACGATGACGCGGCCGCTAAGCCGAGTCGGCGCAGCCGGCCGGCTCTGATGACGTCTGCTCGCCGGCCGCCGACTCGGTTGTCAGCACTTCCGGGGGATTTACCGCCTGGTGTATCCAGTGGCCGACCCGGTCGATGAGCGCCTTGTCCATGCCCCTTTCGGCATGGCCGAACCCGGGGACGACCCACAGTTCCTTCGGGTCGCGGGCCGCCTCGTAGAGCTGACGGGCGTGCTCCACCGGGAAGAACTCGTCCTGGTCGCCGTGGACGATCAGGAAAGGCGTCGGCGCCACCTTCGCCGCCGCCTCCGCCGGGGAGACCGGCACGGGGTTCCAGCCGTTGGGGCTCACCCGGGTCTTCAGCCAGGTCCGGGTGATGAGCCGGCCCGCCCGGCGCTCCACCGCCCAGTGCACCCGGCGCATGTGCATGGTGCCCCGGTAGTACCAGCGTCCTGGCCCGCTCACCGAGACGGCCGCGTCCAGGCCACCGACCAGGCCCGCGTACCGCACCACGACCGAGGCGCCCATCGAGAAGCCGACCGCCGCGACCCGCTGGTAGCCCAGCTCGCGCGCGTAAGCCACGGCCACATCCAGGTCGCGGATCTCGCGGTCACCCATGGTGGACATTCCGCCGGACCGGCCGTGCCCGCGGAAGTCGAAGGTGACCACGCCACCATGCCCGTTCAGCCACGTGGCCACGCGCCAGACGTAAGGGCGCGACCACGACAAGGTAAAGCCGTGGGCCATGACGATCGCCAGCTCACGGTCGCCCGGCAGGTGCGCGGATTCGATCGGCACGCCGTCGTCGGTCACCAGCGTCCGGGCCTTCGGCACGGGTCCCCTCATCTACCCATTGTGCGTGACCCGGCGCGGTGACTTGCCGCTCCCGCTGGGGCGGGAGGCCCTCGATGGTGCCCCGCTGGCCGGGCATCGCGCCTGGCCAGCGGCCACCCAGGCCACGGGCCCGGCCGCCCGCCGGCCCGGATCGCTGACAGCGAACCGGCTCACCGGCCCGGTGCCGGCCCGCTGCGGCCGCCACCGGTGTGAGAGCCTCAGCGATGGAGGTGGTGGTGTGAAGATCGGCCTGCAGATCCCTGACTTCACCTGGCCGGGCGGCCCGCCCCGGCTCGGCGCGGACCTGGCGGCGGTGGCCCGCACGGCCGACGACGCCGGTTTCGAGTTCCTCGCGGTGATGGACCACTTCTTCCAGATCGGGGTGATCGGGCCGCCGGAACGGGAGATGCTCGAGGCCTACACCACCCTGGGATACTTCGCCGGGTGCACCTCACGGATCAAGCTGCTCACGCTGGTGACCGGCAGCGTCTACCGCCACCCCGGGATCCTCGCGAAGATCGTGACCACGCTGGATGTGCTGTCGGCCGGCCGGGCCTGGCTCGGAATCGGGGCGGCCTGGAACGAGGAGGAATCCCGGGGGCTCGGGATCCCCTTCCCGCCGGTCGTCGAGCGGTTCGAGCGGCTGGAGGAGACGCTCCAGATCTGCCTGCAGATGTGGCGCGGTGACCAGAGCCCGTACCACGGCGGGCACTACCAGCTGGAACGGCCGATCAACTCGCCGCAGGCCCTGTCCAGGCCGCACCCGCCGATCCTCATCGGAGGTTCGGGCGAGCGCAAGACACTGCGGTTCGTGGCCCGCTACGCCCAAGCCTGCAACCTGTTCCCCAGCCCCGAGCTGCCCCGCAAGCTCGACGTGTTGCGCGCCCACTGCGAGGCCGAGGGCCGCGACTACGACGACATCCTCAAGACCTGCTATTTCATCTTCGACGTCGGGGAGAAGGGGGAGAAGGCCGGCGAGATCGTCGACCAGCTGGGCGGGCTGGCGGAGATGGGGTTCCAGGCCGCGATCGGCGCGGTGGCGAACGTCTGGGACGTGACCCCGCTGGAGATCATCGGCAGCGAGGTGATCCCCGCCGTCGCCAGCCTGTGATCCGGGGCACCGCGGGATACGGGTCATGCGAGCGCCGCGACCCGTGGGCGCGGCGGGTGATAGAACGGCAGGGCCGGCGCCACTCCCCGGCCACGTCCGGCTTACGGCCGCAGACCAGCACAGGAGTCCTCATGTCCGTGCTCAGTGCCCTCACCGAGGCGATCCGCAGCACCACGGTCGACGTCATCGATCTCACCGCACCGCTCTCATCGTCCACTCCGGTGATCAAGCTGCCGGAACCGTTCGGCAATACGGCCTCGTTCGCCCTGAACGAGATCAGCCGCTATGACGAACGCGGCCCCGCCTGGTACTGGAACGACATCTCCACCGGCGAGCACACCGGCACCCACTTCGACGCGCCGGTGCACTGGGTGACCGGGCGCGACGGCCAGGACG